>Ga0224555_1000449_pt1 | contig 62518 bp, 56 predicted proteins | sample 714S23034metaG_FD_180687 | JGI IMG/M metagenome (GOLD analysis project Ga0224555, IMG submission 180687) | Peat soil microbial communities from Stordalen Mire, Sweden - 717 S2 30-34 | ecosystem: Environmental > Terrestrial > Soil > Wetlands > Peat | place: Sweden: Norrbotten County, Stordalen... | reverse complement strand
TCCCGCACCTGCACCTATTCGCATATAAAAACAAATGTTGAGCTTCCCAGCGATGCCTTTACGCTGAAGACAAACAAACAAACACATTTTGTGAAGTAGAGCGGCCAGGATTCGGGGCTGGCGGTCGCGGTCAAGCGGCAATTCGCTTCTGGTTTACCCTGCTCAAAAGGCTGCTGATGGCGATTCCAGCGAGCGCGAAGAACATCGGAAAAAATTCGAGGGTGTAGCGGGCTTCAGGGGCTTCCACGGTGAGAAGGAGAGCGCTGCGCAGGAGGATGTAGGCCAGCATCGCCTTCCAGAACTTCGGCCTGAGCCAAAGGGCGGCGGCTGCCAGCACAAGATAGAGCGCATTCAGCACGGCGTAGGACCAGCTGAAAATGGTTTCCGATTGATGATGCTCGTAGACCCACCAATCGAGGTCGATGTTGAGGTTCTCGACGCGGGGGCGTAGGGCCATATCGACGGCGCGCCCCAGCGGCAGCCATAGGTAATAGCGCAGGGGATGGGCAGCAATACGCTCCTGGGCCAACTTGGCAAAGCGGGCATCGATGTCGGGCGTGAGGTCGTAGCCTTGGGTGTTGTAGTCGGCGGCCAGCGCGGTGGTTTCGGCGCGCTGCGCGGGGGAGTCGAAGGCCCGGCTGGGCAACTGGCTCACATCGAGAGGGCCGCCGGGCACATTCCAGTAAATTTGGTAGGTGGAGACGAAGTCCAGGCACCAGGTCTTCACCCAGCGCTGCCAACCGGGATAGGAATCCTCTCCCGGATCGTTGGCCAGGCGGGGCGCGAGCGGCTGGAAGACATGAAAAACCTGCCAGTTGCGGGCTGTCCAGACGGCAAATGGCGCCAGGGCCATCAAGATGCAGATCAGAGCCATGCGGACAAGTTTTTGAGGCCGAATCGAGAGCGGATTGCGGCGATCGAGCCCAATGACCAGCGCGGGCGCAAGGGCGACGGCTGCCAGTGCTCCATCGGGACGAAGGAGCGCGGCGAAGGTTACGGCGAAGGTGAACGAGAGCGCATTGCTCCACCGCGGTTTTTGATGGAACCGGGCCATTGCCCATAGCGCCAGGGCCAGCGCGAACAGAGTGGGTGTCTCAGCCAGGGGAACCACCGCATAGGAGGCGGTGAAGGGACACAGCGCCGCGAGCCAGAGCGTCGCCATGCGTGCGGCGGAGGCAAGGCGCACAGGCGCTATGCGGGCCGCAAAGTCAGCCAGCAACAGGCATCCGAGGAGTTCAAGAACGATCTGCAAAATGGCGGTGGAATAGTAGTTCTCCATTCCGAAAAACCTGAAGCAGAGTGCGAGAAAGAGCGGGTAGCCGGGCAAGCGGAAGAGGGTTGGCACCATTTCGCCATTAGCGCCCGTCAGAGCATAGTGCCCGTGCAGCAGGAGGTTTTTCCCGAGATCGCCGTAGATGAGCGAGTCACCATTGACCTGGAAGAGATCGTTCAGCATCCAAAGGCGCAGGATGAGACCCGCCGCGAGCGCCGCGACAACAAACAGCGCATAGGTCAGCCCTGCACGCGCAGGACTGCCTGGCCTGGAGGGTGGCGACTGCCCCGTCAATTGACTCTGGTGGGTGGGTTCCATACGATTCGTAATGTATAGCGTAGACCGTCCGTATGGGTTTTGCTCACTGGTAACCGAAACCAAACATGCCTGATCGCCAAATATTTTTCGACCCGCAACGCAAGCGATGGAAGCGCCTTCGGCGCATTCTAGATGCCACAGCCGTGATTTCCACGCTGGTGCTGGCCGGTTTTATCTTCAATGTGCTGCGTAATCAGCAACTACCCGAGCTGCTGTTGCCTACGCTCAAGCACAACTACAAGGCCCTGCCGGACCGCGCTCCCCTGCTGCGCAGCGCCAAGAGCCAGCGCCCGGCGCGCCGAAAGACCGACCGGAGACCATCGCAGATCCCCTTCAACACCGGTGAAGGTTTGCGCGCCGCCTACTACGTGCAGGACGACGCCGCCAGTTACTCCTCGCTCAAAGAGCACGTTCACCAGATCGACCTGCTCTTTGCGCAGTGGTTTCACGTAAACGCGCCCTCGGGAACCCTGATGGCGATGTCCGGAGACAACCTTCACGAGTATCCCGTGGTGGAGGGCGCCACGGTCCACGACCCCGACAGCATGAGCCGGGTGAAGAACGTGATTCAGGCGGCAAGAGAAGACACGGAAGTGATCCCTCACCTGAACAACTACAGCCCGCGCAACCAAAGCTGGGATGCGGACGTGGGAGACGTTCTGAAGGACGAGGGCAAGCGCGCCGCGCTACGCAACCAGATTATGCGCTTTTTTGCGGCATATTCGGGCTATTATCCCGGGCTTTCGCTGGACATCGAAAGCCTGAACGACGACGCTCTGCCGGGCTACCTGAGCTTCATTCAGGAACTTTATGCCGCGATGCACGCGCGCAATCTGCACCTCTATGTGAACGTGGCCGCTTCCACGCCGGACAGCGAGCTCAAGACGATCGCCGCCAACTCCGACGGCATTGTGCTGATGAATTACGACGAGCATGAGGCCAACAGCGATCCGGGGCCAGTGGCCAGCCAGAACTGGTTCGTAGGCAACCTGCAGCGAGTGCTAAAGGTGGTGCCGAAGGATAAGATCATCTGCGCCGTTGGCAACTACGGCTATGACTGGACACTCTCGATCCCCGACCCCAAGGACCGCCGGCATCCCAAGCCGCAGGTGCTGGATACCGAAGACCTGTCAGTCTCCGATGCATGGCAGCGCGCTTCCGACGCCGATGCCGACCTCGATCTCAATTACGACACTCTCAATCCCCACTACGAATACATCGACGAGGACAACAATCAGCGCCACGTGGTCTGGTTTCTGGATGGCGTTTCGCTGCTGGATGAGATGCGCGCCGCCCGCGCCCTGGGACTGCAGACCTTTGCCCTTTGGCGGCTCGGCGAGGAAGACAGCTCACTGTGGAGCATCTGGGACAAGCCAACCTCTCCCGATTCGTTGCAGGCGCTGGGGTCCGTGCAGCCTGGGCACGATGTGGACACCGAGGGCGAAGGCGATATTCTGCGCGTGACCGGATTGCCCCAGCCGGGCAAACGCAGCGTGACAGTCGACACCGATGAGGCCGATCCGCGCAAGAAGCTCATTATCGATGAGCACATGGATGTGTATCCGCGCACCTACACCATCGAGCAGTACGGTTACCATCCCAACGAGGTGGCGCTGTCGTTCGACGACGGGCCCGATCCCAAATGGACGCCGAAGATTCTTGACATTCTGAAGCAGAAAAATGTAAAGGGCACATTCCTGATCATCGGCGCCGAGGCTGCGGAGAATGTGGGCGTGATGCGGCGGGTCTTCCGCGAGGGCCACGAGATTGGAAACCACACCTGGACGCATCCGGACATCAGCGAAATTTCAGCGCGGCAATTGGACCTGGAAGTAAAGCTGACGGGCCGGCTGTTCGCGAGCAAGCTGGGCGTGCAGCCGCTCTACTTCCGCCCTCCGTACGACATTGACGAGGAGCCGGACACCGACGACCAGGCTGCGCCGGTAGTCAGCATTCAACGCGAAGGCTACACCATCATCGGCAACAAGATCGATACCGACGACTGGAACGAGCATCCGCGCAAAACGCCTGTCGAAATTGCGCAATCGGTGCTGGCCCAGTTGCAGACCATGAAGACTAAGCCGCAGTTTCGCGGCTCCATCATCCTGATGCACGATGGCGGCGGCAATCGGCAGGCTACGGTGGATGCCCTGCCAATGCTGATCGACACGCTGCGCGCCCATGGCTACACCATTGTGCCGGTCTCTTCGCTGATGGGCAAGACCACGGCGGAGGTGATGCCACCGCTCACCTTCTGGCAGCGCATGCGCGCCGTGCCCGATTCCATTGCCTTCTCCGCGGTCGACATCGTGGGCAACTTCATCGTCATGGTCTTCTTCCTCGGCGACATCCTGATGAGCGCGCGGCTGATTATCGTGGGTCTGTTCGCGGTGATCGACCGGCTGCGCAAGCCTTACCACAAGGCCACCGAGGGATTCGCCCCGCGGGTCGCCGTCCTGATCCCCGCCTACAACGAGGAGACGGTGATCGTGCGGACGATCCGCTCGGTGCTCAACTCGGACTACAAGAATCTTCACGTCATCGTGATCGACGACGGGTCCTCCGACAACACGGCGGAGGTCGCTCGCGAGGCCTATGCAACCGAGATTGCCGCGGGGCGCGTGCAGGTGCTGAGCAAGCCCAATGCCGGAAAAGCGGCCGCGCTCAACTACGCGCTCGAACGGTTGAGCGAGGAGATTTATGTGGGCATCGACGCGGACACCGTGATTGCCGCGGACGCGATCTCCAAGCTGATTCCGCATTTTGAGGACCCCAGGATCGGAGCCATGGCCGGCAACGCCAAGGTGGGCAACCGCGTGAACTTGTGGACGCGCTGGCAGGCCCTCGAATACATTACCAGCCAGAATTTTGAGCGGCGCGCGCTGGATCTTTTCCACGTGGTCACCGTGGTTCCCGGCGCCATTGGCGCGTGGCGCACGGCCCCGGTGAAGGCCGCGGGCGGGTATCCGCTCAACACCGTTGCCGAGGACGCCGACTTGACCATGAACCTGCTGGAACAGCGGTGGAAGGTGGACTACGAAGACCGCGCCCTGGCTTTCACCGAAGCGCCCATCGACGCAAAGGGGTTGATGCGGCAGCGGTTCCGCTGGTCGTTCGGAACCTTGCAGGCGGTCTGGAAGCATCGCGCTGCATTCGTGCGCAACAAGGCGATGGGCCTGTTCGCTTTGCCGAACATTCTCATCTTCCAAATGTTTTTGCCGCTGGTTTCGCCGTTCATCGACCTGATGTTCGTGGCCGGCGTGGTCAACTTCTTTGTCGATCGCTACTACCACCCCGAGGCAGCCTCGACGGCCAGCCTGGAGAAGCTGATTGTCTACTTCCTGGGCTTCCTGCTGATCGACTTCATTACTTCTTCGGCCGCGTTTTCGCTGGAGCGGCGGCATCCGGCAAACAAGGGTGATGGGTGGCTGCTGTTCCACATCTGGCTGCAGAGGTTTGCTTACCGGCAGTTGTTTTCGATTGTGTTGTTCAAGACGCTGAAGCGGGCGATCGACGGAAAGCCCTTCAACTGGGACAAGATTGAGCGCACCGCGCAGATGAGCAAGGCGACCGAGGCGATCACGGAGTCGGTGGGCTGATTTCCGGGTGTTGGCATCGCCGAGTTTTGAATCCTTTTCCAGGTCCCAAGAGCGAGCCTGGGGTACCCGGCCTCGAAACCGGAGTCCGCAAATTTCACCTGCTGACAATTCCCAACTCGCGCAGCAGGAACGCATAGTCCAGGGCGATTTCTTTGAGGTAGTCGTAGCGACCGCTGGCGCCGCCGTGGCCTGCCTCCATATTCGTCACCAACAGCAGCGTATTGTTGTCGGTTTTGAGGGTGCGGAGTTTGGCTACGTACTTGGCCGGCTCCCAATACATGACCTGGCTGTCGTTGAGGCTCGTCTTGACTAACATCGCCGGATAACTCGCGGCTTTCAAATTGTCATAGGGCGAGTAACTCAGCATGTACTGGAAATAATTCTCATGGTTGGGATCGCCCCACTCCTCGTACTCGGGAACTGTGAGCGGCAGTGAGGCATCGAGCATGGTGTTCATGACGTCCACAAATGGTACATGCGAGAGGACGGCGCGGAAGAGATCGGGGCGCATGTTCGAGACCGCGCCCATCAGCAAGCCGCCGGCTGAACCGCCTTCAATGGCTACGCGCTTGGGGTCGCCAAAGCCCGCGGCGGTGAGATGCTCGACCGAGGCGATGAAGTCGGTGAAGGTGTTGCGCTTGACGAGCATTTTGCCGGCGTCGTGCCAGGGCTCGCCCAGGTCGCCGCCGCCGCGGATGTGCGCGTAGGCCATCACCACGCCGCGATCGAGCAGGCTGAGGCGGTTGGAACTGAAGCCGATGGGCAGCGAGTAGCCGTAGGAGCCGTAACCGTAAACGTACAGCGGATTGCGGCCTGGCTCGCGCTTGTCTTTGCGATAGACAAGGGACACGGGAACCTGAACGCCGTCGGGTGCCGTGGCGTGCACTCGCTCGCTGGCGTAGAGAGTGCGATCGAAGCCGCCGGGAATTTCAAGCTGCTTGAGGAGCGTGGATGCGCCGCTTGCGACGTCGTACTCATAGACCGAGCTGGGCGTGACCAGGGACTGGTAGCCATAGCGGAAGGTGGTTGTCTCAAAGATGCGGTTGATGTGCGGGTGGGCGCTATAGGCCGGCTCGGGGAAGGCTATCTCGGCGGTCCTGGCTGCTTCAGGACCGTCGCCGGAAAAATTCCAGAGACGCAGGCGGGGCAGGCCGTTCTCGCGCTCGCAGGCTATGAAGAAACCGGCGAAGAGATCGATCTCCTCGAGCATCACATCGTCTCGGTGGGGAATGCGTTCCGTCCAGTGACTGCGGCCGGGTGTGGCTACGGGTGCGGTGACCAGGCGGAAGTTGCGGCCGCTGTCATTGGTGCGGATGAACCAGAGGCCATTGCGGTGGTCGATGGAGTACTCGTGATCGTCGTGGCGCTCGCTGATGAGAGCGAAGCTGCCTTCCGGCTGGTCCGCAGCCAGCACGCGGGATTCGGTGGTGGTGTGGCTGGCGGATTCCACCACCAGGAATTTGCCGTCGCGGGTGCGGCCTACGCCAACATTGAAACGCTCGTCGTCGTCCTGGTAGACGAGTTCATCTCGCGTGTGAAGCGAGATGAGCGTGTGGCGCCAAAGCTGGAACTGGCGCTTTTGCTGTTCGTCTTCGACGGTGTAGAAGAGGGTGCAGTTGTCAGCGGCCCAGACTATGGAGCCGACACGCTCGACTTCGCCCGGAAGAGTTTCGCCGGTTTCCAGATCCTTGATGCGCAGAGTGTATTGGCGGAAGCCGGTGGTGTCTGTGGTGTAGGCGAGAAAACGGCCGTCGTCGGTAATGTCGGTATCTCCGATGGCGAAGAAGGCGTGGCCTTTGGCGAGTTCGTTGCCGTCTAGGATTACTTGCTCGGGTGACGATTCCCAGGTCCCAGAATCGGGACCTGGGGCACCCGGAGTCTGTTCGACTGCGGCGTGTTTACGGCAGTAGATCGCATACTGGGAGCCTTCTTCAGTGCGGGAGTAATACCACCAGGCGCCGTCGCGGTAGGGGACCGAAATGTCGGTCTGCTTCATGTGCGAAAGCATTTCCTGGTAGAGTTGCTCGCGCAGGCCATTCAGTGGCGCCAATACGGCGTCGGCGTAGGCGTTTTCCGCTTCGAGGTAAGCGGTGACTTCGGGATTCTGCTTGTCGCGCAACCAGGCGTAGTCGTCGGCGAGCGGCACTCCGTGCACAAGAGTCTCGGTTTGGTGTTTCCGGGCGATGGGGGGCGAGGGTATCGGATTCAGGCTCATCTCATTTTCAGTGTAGTGCTTGCGAGGCGAGGGAACCTTTGTCATGCCACCCGCGTACAATTGGAAGGAATGAAGGGCTTTTGGCGCGCAAAAACGACCGTCTTTCGGCTGCTTCCGGCAGCTCTTTCCCTTGTTTTCGCCTTCCCGGCCCACGCACAGAGCGTCGACAGCCTGCCCAAGCCCACCGATTACGTGAGCGACAACGCGCACGTGCTTTCCTCAGACACGATTGCGCAACTGGACTCGGTCTGCGCGCAACTTGACCACTCCCAGGCCAACTCGCAGATTGCGATTGTGACCGTTCAGACGATGAACGGTGACGATGCCGCCGACTACGCCAACCAGCTCGAAGACAAGTGGAAGATAGGCAAGAAGGGCTCGGATAAGGGCGTGCTGGTGCTGCTGGCCGTGGGCGACCACAAGTACCGCATCGATGTGGGTTATGGCCTCGAAGGAATTTTGAACGACGCCAAGGTGGGCGACATTGGGCGGGAGATGGTTCCCTATCTGCGCTCGGGCGATTACGATTCGGCGGTGACGCTGGCTGTGGGCCAGGTGGCCCAGGTGATTGCCGCGGACGCCAATGTGACGCTGACCAACCAGCCGGTGCCGGCAGCCGAGCCGGAGCCCCAGGAGCGGCACAGCCCGGTGTTGGGCAAGGTGATCCTGCTGATTATTCTGCTTATCTTCTTTGGCGGCGGGTCCATTTTCAGGATGCTGCTTGGCTATGGGCTTTTCTCCAGCATTTTTGGCGGGGGTGGCCGCGGCTGGGGTGGGGGCGGATTTGGTGGAGGCGGCGGAGGCTTCGGCGGCGGGGGTGGTGGAGGGTTTGGCGGGTTTGGTGGAGGCGGGTTCGGCGGCGGCGGGGCCGGGGGGAGCTGGTAGGGTTGCGGCTTTCAGCTCTCAGCTTTCAGCTTGTTTTGCGCCGATTCCGTCGGCGATGCTAAAACCGGGAGCTGAAAGCTGAAAGCTGTTTCACAAAGGGGCTTCCCTCAAGCGGAAGCCGGAGGAGAGAAACACTGTATGAGCAAGGGACTTGGTATTACGCTGGGCATTCTGGGCGTTCTGCTGGTGGTTGTTTTCATGGTTTTTGGCAGCTATATCAGCGCCAAGAACCAGATGGTAGCCAAAGATCAGAACGTGAAAGCCGCGTGGTCGGAGGTCGACGTGCAGTTGGAGCGGCGCGCCGACCTGATCCCCAACCTGGTGGAGACCGTGAAGGGATTCACCAAAGAAGAGAGCACCGTGTTCGGCGACATCGCCAATGCGCGCGCGGGGATGTTGAACGCGCAGGGTCCGGCAGCGAAGATTGCAGCCAACGGGCAGCTTGACGGAGCGCTGGGGCGGCTGCTGCTGCTGACCGAGAACTATCCGCAACTGCGTTCGAGCGACCAGTTCATGCGCCTGCAGGACGAGCTTGCGGGGACCGAGAACCGGATCAGCGTGGCCCGGAAGCGCTATAACGATGCGTTGCAGGACTACAACACGTTTATCCTGCAGTTCCCGAACAGCATTTGGGCGGGGATGGCCGGCTACGCGAAGAACGACGCCTACTTTACGGCGAGTCCGGCGGCGCAGGCGGTTCCATCGGTTAAGTTCTAGTAGGACACTCGCTCACACGCCAGAAAGGCCATCTCGCCCAGCGGGATGGCCTTTCTGGAATTGCAGTGAACAGGGTGTGCGGCCCAGGCTGAGCCGGTCCAGAGGCTACTTGAAGGAAGCGATGGCGCTTGCTTCGTCGTCGCTGATGTCGAAGACTGTGTAGAGCTTGGTCAACTGCAGCAAGTCGTGGACCTTCTTTGTCAGCTTGAGCAGCTTGAGCGCGGCGCCCTGGTTCTTAGCGGTGGTGTAGGCGCTTACCAGCTCGCCCAAACCGGAGCTATCGATGTAGTTCACGTCTCCCAGGTTGAGCAGGATCTTTTTCTGACCCTTGCTGATCAGGTCGCGAATGGCATCGCGCAGCTGCACACTGCCCTCGCCCAGGGTGATCCGCCCGCTGAGGTCCAGAACGGTGACGCCGTCCACTTCTCGGGAAGCAATAGTTAGAGCCACGGAATATCCTCCTTGTTGGTAATACGGTTATAGCACTTTCACGGTGCCGATCTTCTGTTGAAAAACATCTCCGGGTCAACTACGATTTCCAACCGCTAATCCCCGCCGCCGGCGCGAAGCAGTCATCCGACCTCCGCCCGCGATCCTGCGGCGGCCCATTACGTCTTTTCCCCAGTGGCCGCCAAATGCTTTACAAGCGTCAGTTCGGTCCCGGGATGCAATTGACGAAAGTGTACCTCATCCATGAGAGAACGGATAAGGAAGATGCCACGGCCGGTGCCGCGCAACAGATTCTCAGGCGCGAGAGGGTCGGGCACGGTCTCGGGAATAAAGCCGCTGCCCTCGTCGGCGATGGTAAACACCAGATCCTTGCCGGTATTCTCCAGACCCACGGCGATATGCCGCGACGGGTCGTATTCGTTGCCGTGGAGGACGGCGTTGACCGCAGCCTCGCGGACCGCCATGGTCACGTGGAACCGCTGGTCCTCGTCCAGGCCTGCGTCCGCAGCCAGCTTTTCGGCCGCCGCTTCCACCTCGCCGACGCTTTCCATCGTCGAGATCAGGCGGAAACTCAGCCGTCCTTTCCTCGGTTCGCTCACAGGGTTCGTAATCCACCTTCTCTGCAACGGACCGTGGAAATCAAACTTTGCCGCCGCACACCGACCTTGCTGGCAGTTTCATGGCTGATGAGGAATCGTGTCAAGTTTTGTGTTGTTTCAAGTGGATGAATGGATCAAAGCCGCCGCCAAGCACAAGATTGTCGATGACTGCGCTGGGAGCGTTCATTTGGGCGTTCCCGGTTGCAGTTGTTTGATGCGGGACACGCACAGGCGCGCGGGTTTAAAGCTCTGGATCAGGATGTCGTTGTCTCCGAAGCCGGCGGCTGAGCACATTCTTTGCCAGTCTCCCGGCACAAAAGACCGCGCTATCGAGACCGGTGCGTCGTGTTGCACGAACGGATGAAGCCGGGTGAGCTTTGCGATCACCCGGATCGCGTAGTACGGGATGGGCGCGCGGGAGAGATCGTTGATGAACCATCCAAGCTCGGCATGCTGCTCCATCCAGCGCAGAAACAGCACGATCCTGTCTTCGGCAAGATGATGCGTGAAGAGCGAACTGAGGACGAGATGAACGGGGCGCGGCGGCGCGTAGTGAAAGACGTCTGCGCTAAGCCAACGGATTCGGCTGGAGGCGGGGCTGACCTCGGACGCAATCGCGGCAGCATCCGGATTGAGGTCCAAGCCGATTAGTTCCACGGCCATGCGGCGCGCCTTCGCCCATTGCTCGATGCGGCGCAGGCCGTCTCCATAACCGCAGCCCACATCGAGAATGCGGAGCGGTTCGGTGAGCGCCTGCGTCGAGTCCACAAATTTGTCGAGCCAGCGGAGTACCGGCCGGGAGGCGAGGGTCCAGCGGTTGATTCTGGCAATGTCGCGGAGACAGCCGCGCAATTGGTCGCGGCTGCACGGCCCGTCCATCAATTCCGTGAGCTGGGCGCGATGGCAAAAATCGAGCGGGTTATGCGGCATGGAAGAGCATGGTCTCCGCCGTAAGTCCGGGGCCGAACGACATGGCGCATCCGGGCTGCCCCGATTGCGCCCGCTCGGCGAGCTGTTGCAGCACAAACATCACTGTCGCCGAGGACATGTTGCCATAGCGGGCCAGCACATTGCGCGAGCAGGCGAGTGCATCGGCGTTCAGCCCAAGGCCCTTTTCTACCGAGTCGAGAATGGAGCGGCCTCCGGGATGCACTGCCCACAAGCCGATGGACTCGGGGGCTTGCCCGCGCGTGATTTCGGTTCCCGATTCTTTGAGGGCGCGGCCAATCTCTCCCGGAACCTCGCCGGAGAGATGCATGTCGAAGCCGAGCTCGCCGATGCGCCAGGTAATCAGGTGGCTCGTAGCGGGGATTTGCACGGCAAGGAAACTGTCGATCGCCAGCCCGTGCGGCTGGGCGCTGACCAGGCTGGCCGCGCAGCCATCCGCGAAGACCAGAAACGAGAGCACCTGCTCCAATTCGTGCGTTTCCTGAAAATGCAGCGTACAGAGTTCGAGATTGAGGATAAGCACCTGCGCATCGGGCTCGGAGCGGACGATGTGATGCGCCGACTTGAGAGCGTTGATAGCGGCGTAGCAACCCATGAAGCCGATCATGGTTCGCTCCACCGAAGGGGAGAGACCGAGATGGCTGACAACTTCGAAGTCCAGGCCGGGCGCGTAGAGTCCGGTGCACGAGGTGACGATGACGTGGGTAATATCGCGCCGCTGCTCTGGAGTGAGCGCAAGCCGGTCGAGCGCGCAGTGTGCCAGCAGCGGAGCAAAACGCTCGAACAATTGCATGCGGCGCGCGGTCGGGGGAAAATCGCCGGGCACGTAGACTTGCTCCTCGTCGCGCCACAAGCCATCGTCCGCGGGAATGGGGTTCACAAATGAATAGCGGCTTTCAATCGCCGAGAGGCGGGCCATGCGGCGAAACAGCTTGCGGGGCGTGCCTTCGGTAAGCAGGTTGGCGGCAAAATCGATGAATGCCTTATGGACGTCGTGCGGCGGGACTGCGGTGGCGATGCAATTGATGTGCGCGGTCGTCATTCTTGTGCCCTCGCGGCAATAAATCGTTACCCATGACTATTCTTAGACGGACGGCCAGGGGAAGTGTAGATCAATTGTAATTCTGGATGCGGAAAGGACGGGTGGCGAGTGAAAAAGCGCGCCGGTCCGGAACGAAAACAGATCTTATATGCTGATCCGAGAACGATTGCCGGATTTTAATTGGTGAATGCGGGCGTAGCCCGCTTGAGCATCGCAGGGTTGCAACCTCGGATGCGCCCCGGCGCGTACACTTGCAGCGAAGGAATAAACTCACTTTATGCAGCCTCGCACTACAGCCAGGGTTAGCCTTACCGCGCTGCTCGGCACTCCGGTGACCGATGCGCAGGGGCACCTGCGGGGAAAGCTCAAGGACATTGCGGTAGCCACCGGACCCGACGCCGGCAAGGTGGCTGGCCTGGTGCTCAAGACTCGTTCCGGACTGGCGATTGTGCCCTCCGAGGACGTGATGGAGACGCCGGCCGGCACACTCGAGCTGCGTTCCGCGGGCGCTCTGGTGCCGCTCAAAGACCAGGGCAACTACCTCTATCTGCAGCAGGACCTGGTGGATCGGCAGATTATCGACATCCACGGGCGAAAAGTGGTCCGCGTAAACGATGTGGACCTGGAATGGATGGGGCAGGGCGCGGCCCATCTGCTGCGGGTGGCCGAGGTGGAGATCGGCATGCGCGGGGCTTTCCGCCGCGTCTTCAAAGGAGTGTTGCCGCGCGCCACGCTGGAATCGATTTCGAGGAAGTTCGGCGCTCATGGAATTCCCTGGCATTTTGTGGACGTGATCGAGGTGGATCCGGCGCGGCGCGTCAAGCTGCGCATCGAGCACGAACGGCTGGCGGATATGCATCCGTCGGAACTGGCGGACATTCTGGAAGATCTGGCTCCGGCCGAGCGCGAAGCTGTCTTCACTTCGCTGGATGAAGAAGTGGCCGCGGACGCGCTGGAGGAAGTCGAGCCAAAGCTGCAAAAGGCGCTTCTCGAAAAACTGGACGAAGAAAAGATCGCCGACATCGTCGAGGAGATGGACCCCGGCGCCGCGGCCGACCTGCTGGCCGAACTGCCGGAAGACCAGTCCGACGCGATTCTCGAGGAGATGGAGCCGGAGGAGCGGCAGGAAGTCGAGGAGCTGCTCGAGTTCGACGAGGACTCGGCCGCGGGGTGCATGACCACTGATTTCGTCTACCTGGGAACGGAATCCACTGTTACCCAGGCGGTGCTGGCGCTGCGCACCTTCGACGGCGACCCGGAGACGGTGACCGAAATTTACATATTGGATGAAAAGCGAGTGCTGCGCGGGGCCATTCCGCTGGCGCGCCTGGTGATGGCCCAGCCGGAGGCGCGGCTCAGCGTGCTTGCGGAGCCGCGCGTGCTCTCTTGCCCGGCCGACACGAATCAGATGGATCTGGCCGAGGTTTTCGATAAATATAACCTTCATGCGCTGCCGGTAGTGGATGCCCTGGGACGGATGGTGGGCGTCGTGCAGGCCGACCAGGTGATCAGCTACCTGCGGGAAAAGATCTGAGGAATTCGGAAAAGGGCGACTCCGGAAGAGGTTGTCTTGTTCCTAAAGTAATGTTCCCACTGTCCCGAAATGAGCAAAACAACACAGTTTTTGTCCTGGGAGTGGCCAAATCCTGTACAAATCCTGTGGATTTTTCTGAATCTATGAAACAATCCAGGAATGGTCCAGTTCCCAAAGATTATCCAGGGCGGGATGGGCGTCGGCGTCTCCAATTGGCGCTTGGCCCAGGCTGTCTCAAAACTAGGCCAGCTGGGTGTGGTTTCGGGAACTGCACTCGATTCCCTGTTTGTCCGCAGGCTCGCCGATGGCGACCAAGGCGGGTACATGCGTCGGGGGCTGGATGCCTTTCCCTTTCCCGAAATGGCCAGACGCATCTGGCAGGAGTACTTTACGCCCGGCGGCAAGCCGAGCGGGACGCCTTATCCGAACATTCCCATGCACCAGCGGAACAGCGCGCCCAAGCTGATCGAGCTGTGCATGGTGAGCAACTTTGTCGAGGTCTTTCTGGCCAAAGAAGGCCACAAAAATCCGGTGGGCATCAATTTTCTTGAGAAGGTGCAGATGCCGCACCTGGCTTCAATCTATGGAGCCATGCTGGCGGGCGTGGGCTATGTGCTGATGGGCGCGGGCATTCCACTGCACATCCCCGGCGTTCTGGATGCCTTTGCGGCCCACCACGTGGCGGAGTACAAGCTGCAGGTGACCGGAGCACTGCCTGGGCAGGAAACGCAGATGGTTCTCGATCCGGCCGAGTTCGCGGAAGGCCCGCTGCCGATTCTGCACCGGCCGAGATTTCTGGCTATTGTCTCCTCGAACACGCTGGCGACCACCATGCTGCGGCGGGCGAGCGGGCGGGTGGATGGATTGGTGATTGAAACTCCGACGGCAGGCGGACATAACGCGCCTCCTCGCGGCAAACTTCAACTGAACTTCGCTGGCGAGCCGGTTTATGGCGAGCGGGACCGGGTGAACATTGCGGAACTGCGCGCGCTGGGGGTTCCCTTCTGGCTGGCGGGCGGGTATGGCAATCCGGAAAAACTGCGCGAAGCCCTCGAACAGGGTGCAGCGGGCATACAGGTGGGAACGGCCTTTGCGTTTAGCCGCGAGTCGGGAATGCGGGCCGATCTGAAGAGCAGGCTGATTCGCCAAGCGATAGCGGGAACCGGCGAGGTATTTACCGATCCTGTGGCTTCGCCTACCGGGTTTCCGTTCAAGGTTGCGCAACTCGAAGGCACCTCTTCGGCTTTTAACATCTACCAGGAGCGCAAGCGGGTTTGCGATCTGGGCTATCTGCGCGAGGCTTACGCCCCAGCGGAAGGCAAGATCGCTTATCGCTGCTCGGCCGAGCCGGTCGAGAACTACCTGGCCAAAGGCGGCAAGATTGAAGACACCGTGGGCCGCAAGTGCCTTTGCAACTCTCTGATGGCCAATATCGGCCACCAGCAGACGCGCAAGGATGGATACGTTGAGCCGGCACTGGTAACGGTGGGCGACGACTTGAACACGGTTGCGCAGTTCCTGGCGCCGGGGCGGGATAGCTACAGCGCCGTGGATGTGGTGGAATCGCTGCTGAGCTTGAGCGTGGACTTTGAAGAACAACAGGTCGAACGGGAGCTGGCAGTCTCGGCCTGATCGGATGACCGAGTCAAACTCTGATTTGCTGAAGCCGAAGGGTGGATTCACTTTGTGAGTCCACCCTTTTTGCATCGGCACCAATAAAGCTCGTTCGAGATCTAGCCGCCAGGCATGGGCCTGGGCGCGGCAGGGCCGCCCGGGTCAAACATTTTGGGAATGCGATCTTCGGCGGCGGGCAGAGCCGGGAAGCTCGAGTGCGGCTCGGTCTGGTACCAGTAGGCGACGGAGTAGAAGTCGTCTGACCGGTGGTTGGCGTGGCCGTGCTCGATGGTCACCTTGATCGACTCGTCGAAGGTGATGGGGCTCTCGGTGTGCCAGCGGTAGAGGCAATAGCGGCCGCCGATATGCTCCGGATCGACCATGTAGGGCGCGCCGTTGTGCTGGTAGCCGAAGGACTGGAGGCCAAAGTCCCAGGCGCCGTTGTAGTAGTCCTCTGACCCGGTGCCGTTGATGGTCGGCAGCGTATCGCCGTCGATGAAGATCATGTCGTCGCCTTCGCCGAACCAGCCGGCCTGATTCTGTAGCACGGCCTGCGTGACGCCGACAAAATGGCCGCGGCCTTTGGCCTCGATAAAAACGTAGTTGTCTTTCCCGTCGAGATTCTTGCGCTCGTTGATGCCGGGGCTGCCGTTGTTGCTCCAGTCGTTGGTCCATCCCCGGCACGGCGCGGCCTGGCGGTATTGCGCGTGAAAGCGGCAGAGATCGGCCGGAAGACTGCGAAGCATGACGTAGTCGATGGCGAAGTAGAGGCTATCGGTACGCACCTTGCCCTCGTTGGTCACAGTGATGCGGGCGGCGCTTGAAAATGGCATTTGGAAATAAGAGTTGAGGGCCTTGATCGGCGCGACGGCCAGCAAAGCCGACTGGTAGACAAAATACTCCCCCAGGCCGAGACCGAAGAAATCGCCGATGGGCGCTTCGACAGAGGGCGTGCTTTCGCCGTCCCACCAGGCGCGGAGGACCAGGTTCTTGAGGTGCATGGGGTCGGGCGAGTCGATGGTGAACCACATGTGCGTGACGACCCCGGCGCCCGCTGTTTCCAGCAGCGTCAGCGACTGGCCTGGCTCCACGGGAAAGGCGTCGCCGTTACCGCCGGTGCGGTCCCAACTGGAACTGCGCCGGGTTTTGTAGTTGCGCAGGCGGGCTTGGGCAAAGAGCTCGTCCGGAAATTCAGGTTGCCCGGCGGGCGCGGTTGGCGCGGCAGGCGCGCTCGCGGCATTCAGGCCGAGCAGCGCGGCCGCGGAGACCATCCCTCCCAGCACACGGCGCCTTGCCGGCGAACCCTGATTGGAATCGGACGAATGCATTGAGCGAGCCCTCCTGGCATTTAGGTAGTGAAAGCGAGTTGTAATCTCGCGCGCCGGGGGATGTCAAGCCGGACACGGATCAGCGCTTGCGCTCCTTCAGGTTGTGGCTGTCGCTGGCCTTCAGAGTCATTCCGTAGAGAGCCTTGAATTGTTCGATTTCCTTGAGCGTTTGCGGAGAGAATGGGATGATCTTGCCTTCGAAAGCGTGCAGGACGATTCCTTCCAGCAGGTCGCCCAGGGTCATGTCCTTCTGCTCGGCGAGGGCCTTGAGCACCTTCAACATGCGCTTTTCCATCCTGACGCCGGTCTGTACGCGTTCGACGACGACTGGTTCACGATTTTGCGGTTCGCTTGGCATTGCTTTCTCCTGTTATCTTGGTACCAATGTACCCCGATAACAAAACCTTGTCAATCTTCCCGCAGTGACTTTTCGGGGGACTCATGTGTCCCGCGCTCGAACACGCGGCACTCGCACATTGGAGCTTCGCCTGTTATGGTCAGTGAGGAAACCGAAGATGAACCCACCTTAGGACCGGCCGGGCATGTGGAAGCGTTGGCGAATCCGGATACTGCTGTTTCTGGCCGTTCTCGGTCCGGGATTCATCACCGCAAATGTCGATAACGACTCCGGCGGCATCCTCACTTACTCCCAGGCGGGCGCGCAATACGGCTACACGCTGCTGTGGACCATGATTCCGATCACCATCGCTCTGATCGTGGTGCAGGAGATGTGCGCCCGCATGGGCGTGGTCACCGGCAAGGGCCTCAGCGACCTGATCAGAGAAGAATTTGGCCTGCGGCTCACCTTTGTGCTGATGGTGCTGCTGGTGGTGGTCAACTACACCAACGTGGTCACCGAGTTCATCGGCATTGCAGGGTCGCTGCACCTTTTCCATGTGACCAAGTTCATTTCCGTGCCGTTTTGCGCGGCGCTGGTTTGGTACATGGTGGTCAAGGGAAACTACAAGAGCACGGAAAAAATCTTCCTTGTGGCTTCGGTCGTTTATATCGCTTACATCTTTGCGGGGGTGCTTTCGCAGCCCAGTTGGCACGATGCGCTGCTGGCGACGGTTCGGTTGCCGCAAAGATCGGTCTGGAGCGACAAGGCCTATATGTACATGGCGATCGGCGTGGTCGGCACCACCATCGCTCCGTGGATGCAGTTCTATCTGCAATCTTCGATCGTGGAGAAGGGCATTCGCGTGAAAGACTACGCGGCCTCGCGGCTGGACGTGATCGTGGGCAGCATCTTTACCGATCTGGTGGCGTGGTTCATCGTGGTGGCCTGCGCGGCCACGCTCTACGTGCATGGGATGGGGGCGATCCAGGTAGCCTCCGACGCGGCTGAGGCCATGCGCCCGCTGGCCGGCGACTACGCGTTTATTCTTTTTGCCTTCGGGCTATTCAATGCGTCGCTGTTCGCGGCGTCCATCCTGCCCATCTCCACCGCTTACACGGTCTGCGAGGGCATGGGGTTCGAATCGGGCGTGGACAAGAGCTTCAAGGAAGCTCCGTTTTTCTACTGGCTCTATTCGCTGCTGATCGTGGGCGGGGCCGCAACCGTGCTGCTGCTGCCGGACGCGCAACTGATCAACGTGGCGATTCTTTCGCAGGTATTGAACGGCGTGCTGCTTCCGGTGGTGATTATTCTCATGCTGATGCTCATCAATCGCAAAGACCTGATGGGCGAGCACAGGAACTCTCGGGTGTGGAATGTGATTGCGTGGGGGACGAGCATTATCGTGATCGGGATGACGCTGGTGATGCTGTGGGGGATGATGCCGGGACACTGAGGACTGCGCGTCTAGCAGGCTCAGGTGTGGGCGAGGACGCGATCCTCGTGGATTATCAGGATTACCACTAAGGGGACTACGGCGATGACGATGATGCACAACCCGGCCGGCCCAGGCGAACTGCTGCAGGAGTTCCTCGGCAAGAGAACTGCAACCGAGCTCGCCGAGCATATCGGCGTAGCGCGCGCCACCGTCTCGCGTATCCTGAATGGCCGCACCTCCGTTTCGATGGACCTCAGCATCCGGCTCGGCGAGGCTCTGGGGCTTTCCCCGGATTTCTTCTCGAAGGCTCAGCTACAGTACGACCTGTGGATCGAATCACGGAGGAAGCGGCCGAAGATCAGGCCGCTTGCCGCTTGAGGGACGGCGCGTCCAGCGGGATGCCTGGGTCTCAAAATCGAGACCTGTGGTCCCCGACCACGATCAGGGGTATTCTTCGAGATAGGCCAGACAAGATCACTGGGGCAATCAGTAACGGGAAGAAACTGGCTTTGCTGAAAGGTTCCGGAATATACGTGACGGAGGACAACGGCAGAGAGCCTCATCAGTGAGCGGTTTTGCATCTCGGCTGGGTGCCCCAGGTCCGGATTTTCGGACCTGGGAAGGATCGTCGGTGTTCTTCATGCCACAGCCAGCCGTTTGAGCTAAATGTGGCCCGCGGGAATTTGGGCGAGGTCGTACTGGGCCTGCTGCGTGATCCAGCTTTCAGCGCTGCCGCCGAAGACCTGCGAAAGCCGGATGGCCATGTCCGGCGAAATGCCGCGCTTGCCGTTGACGAGTTCGGAAAGTCTGGTGCGCGTAACGCCCAGGGCCTTCGCCGCCCGCGTGATGGTGAGACCGAGCGGCTCAATGCACTCGCTAAGAACAACACTGCCGGGGTGCGGCGGATTCTTCATCGGCATGGTGAGACCTCTTTAGAGCAGCTTGCCTGCCGCCAAGTCGCGGATGAGGCCGCGGTCGGCGGCCAGGAATTCGTAGCCGGTCAGGTCTTGAAGGCGGACCCAGCGGACCTGCTGGTAGATCTGGTTGTCGATTTCGCCGGTGAACTCGTGGACGGCGAAGAATTGCAGGTCGACGGCGCCTCCATGGCGGTAGTTGTGGCGGATGTGGGTCACGGGCGGTCCAATGGATGCCTGGATGCCAAGTTCCTCACCCAATTCGCGCGCCAGCGCCTGTTCGGGGCTTTCGCCCGCTTCGATCTTTCCGCCGGGAAACTCCCACAACGAGGCCATGGGCTGATCGACACGGCGTTGACCGATCAGGACCTCGCCGCCGCGCACAATCAGGGCTGCCGCCACAAAGCGCAGGGCGGGGCCGTTGGGACGGGGGCTGGAGTTTGGCTGGGCGTCTCCCACACCTTTAGTGTAAACGCAATAAAGGAGTTGCCGTACCAAAGGGCGGGGCCGGTTTTGGCGGCGTGCAAAGCCATGTGTCCGCGAAGGGTCTGGCAGGAGCTTAAACAAATGCAGCAGGCGAGCCCCCGCTCCGCGGAGTCAGCATGTCAGCGGTCGATAGCTCTCTATTCCCCTCCTACAATCGCTCCCACTCCCTCTGCCGCGGCGGGACGAAAGTAGCCCCAGCCGTTCTTGGCCGCCGCCTCCAGAAGCGCGGGAGAAGGGTTGACGGGGTAGGGGTGGCGAGCCATTTTGAGCATGGCCAGATCGTGGATGGAGTTGCCGAAAACCGCGTCCGGGGCGGTCAATCCGACGCGCTTGAGGGCTAGAGCCTTGCCCGCATCGGTGGGAACGTCCATGATTTCGCTGGTAATCAGGCCGTCTTTGACGCGAACCTCGGCAGCCAGAATGTGGTCTTCGGGAATTTTGAAATCGCGCACTCCTTCGGCAACTACCCAGCGATTGGTGGAACTGACGGCCCACAGGTCCACGCCGGTCGCTCGCAGCGAGTCCACCAGATCGATCATCTCCGCAAAAATGCAGTTCTGCACGAACTCCTTGACGTAGAGCGCCGCGGCAGCGCGCAGTTCCCGATCGCGCAGGCCGGCGTAGATCTGCACCATTTCGCCGCAGATTTCTTCCTCGCTGGCTTTGCCGGAACGGTAGGCGCGATGGCGGGTGTCGATCCAATCGCTTGTCGAGCGGGAGACCAGTCCCTGCTCAAGCGACCAAGCCATGAACCCATAGCCCGCGTCGCCGCCCCACAGGGTTCCATCGCAATCGAAGACCGCGACCTTTGAATTGCTTTCCAGGACCAGCCGCTTGAACTCCTGTGCGGTCCACTTCTGAATCTCTATCTGCGCTGCAGTCAAACTTTCCTCAATCCGGCTCAAAATTTATCCAATTCTATTCTATTCTCTTCCAGAACATATGAATTTTGCACTTGAACGTTTGAAGAAGACCCAGCGAAGTCACGAGGTGTAGATTTTGGCGGATGAGGTGACAAGGTTGATTCCTTGATGAACGAGGTTCGACAAGCGTACCGGCAGCGGCGGGCCGCTCTGGAACGCGCGGATAATCGAACCAATGGACAGCCAACGCAATCTTGATCTCTTAAAGGACTACCAAATATATCTGCGCGTAGAAAAGGGGTTACGGCCGCTTACCTGCGAGGCCTATCTAAGCGACCTCAAGACCTTTGCCGAGTTCATCGAGGGGCGCAACGGCGTGCTGCTGAAGGCGATACAGGAGGATGTGGCTGCATTCCTCGAGCATCTGCGCGACCACGGCATCGACTCGCGTTCGTCGGCGCGCAAACTGAGCTGCCTGCGCGGCTTTTACAAGTGGCTTCTCCTTGACCGGCGCACCCATCACGATCCGACCGTAAATATCGAGTCGCCGAAGGCGTGGAAGGTGCTGCCCAAGTCTTTGGCCGAGCCGGAGGTGGCGGAGATGCTGGAGCGCGCCGGGATGGCTGCCTCGCATCCGCAGGCCAAGGCCACGGCATTGCGCGATAGCGCCATTCTGGAACTGCTCTATGCCGGCGGGTTGCGGGTTTCGGAAGTGACTGCGCTTTCGACGGGCGATCTGGCGCTGGACGCCGGACGGATGCACGTGCGCGGCAAGGGCGACAAGGAACGGATTGTTCCGCTGGGCCGCGCCGCGCTAGGGGCGCTGGAGACTTATCTGCGCGAGGGACGTCCTCACCTGGCGCGCATCAGTTCGAGGAGCAAAGCGAGTGCTGCGCGGAAAGACGCTTCGCGGCAAGATCCGGCGCGGATGTTTCTCTCGCTGCGCGGCATGCCGCTGACGCGTCAATGGGTTTGGCACCTGGTGAAGCTTGCCAACAACGGCGCCAGTCCGCACCGTCTGCGACATAGTTGCGCCACGCACATGGTGGAGCACGGCGCGGACCTGCGCAGCGTGCAGTTGATTCTGGGCCACGCCGATATCTCTACCACGCAGATTTACACGCATCTGGCGCTGGGACGGCTGAAGGCCGTGCATCGCGCGCATCATCCCCGTGCGGCTTTGAGGCCGGGGACGGTTCAATCCGAGACACAGACCCCCGAGACACGGACCTTTGTTAAACGCACGTTCGGGACGCGCAGCTTTGGCAAGAGCGGCGCGACCGGCGGCCCTGAAAAAGAGGTCGCCGATCGAGAACCGGAGAATGAGCCCGCATGAGCGCATCGTCTGCACCAGCGATTGGCATTCCGCTCGATACCCTGGTCATCGGCTTTCTAAAGGTGCTGACCAACGAGCGAGGCGTGTCGGCGCATACTCTGCGGGCGTATCGGCGCGAGTTGCACAACTTTGCCGAATGGGTGAGTGGACGCTTCGGGACCGGCGATGACGCAGACGTGAACGTGCAGCGCATCGAGCACACCGACATCCGCGCTTACCTGGGGACGCTCTATGACCGCGGACTCTCGAAAGCCTCGGCGGCTCGGGCGCTGGCGGCGATTCGCAGTTGGTTCAAGTGGCTGGCGCGGGCCGGCCACATCGAGCAGAATGCGGCGTCGCTGGTTTCCACGCCGCGGCTGCCTAAACATTTGCCGCGCGTTCCCTCCATCGAACAGATGAACCAGGTAGTGGACTCGGTGGGAGAGGACGTGGCAAGCTGGCCGGCGCGCGACAGGGCCATTCTTGAGCTGCTGTACGGCTGCGGCATTCGCAACGCCGAGCTGACGGGGCTGAATCTCGACGACATTCATTGGGCTAACGAAGCAATCCTGGTGCACGGCAAGGGGCAAAAGGAACGCTATGTGCCACTGGGCGATGCGGCAGCAGAGGCGGTGCGTTCGTATCTCACCGAGCGCTCGGCGCTTTTGGACGCAGCAAAGGGTGCAGTGACACCGGCGTTGTTCGTGAATATGCAACTGCGCGGCCTGGGCAAGACTGGGGGCGCCAAACTATCCAGTCAAGCCCGGCTCACCACGCGCAGCGTCGGCCGCATCGTCAAGCGCATCGCCATCCTGCGCGGCCTGTCTTCCGACGTGCATCCGCATACATTGCGTCACGCATTCGGAACCCATTTGCTGGAGGAGGGCGCCGATCTGCGCGCCATCCAGGAGTTGCTGGGGCACGAGCGACTGTCAACCACGCAGCGGTACACACAGCTCACAACTTCGCAGTTGACGCAGGTCTACGACCGGACGCATCCGCGGGCGCGGTAGCGCTCGTTGCCTGGGAAAACATTGGAACAACCATAGAGGCAGACTCCCTCCATGTGATAACATTGTTATTACATGGAGGGCGGTATGCTTGCAACCATCCGGCGTTTGGGAAACTCGCAGGGAGTCCTGATTCCCAAGCCGCTGCTGCAACAAGTGGGGCTGGTGGACCAGGCAGAGATGCGCGTGGAGGGCGATGCGCTGGTGTTGCGCAGACCCAAAGCCGCGCCACGAAGCGATTGGGCCGCGGCGAGCCGGAGATTGGCCGCCACAGGCGATGACGCGCTCGTTCTGCCCGAGTTTGCCAATGAAGGGGATGCGGAGCTGAGGTGGTGAAACGCGGAGAGATTTGGCTGGTGAATCTTGATCCCACAGTCGGCAGCGAGATTCAAAAGACTCGTCCATGCGTGGTGATTTCGCCGCCGGAGATGCACGATTACCTGCGCACTGCGATGGTGGCTCCAATGACCACCGGCAGCCATCCGGCCCCATTTCGGATTGCGGTTCGGCACGGTGGCAAGAAGGGGCTGATTCTGCTGGACCAGATTCGCGCCATCGACAAGTTGCGTTTGGTGAAGCGGGCTGGAATGTTGAGCGCGGTTACGCTGAGTGCGACGCTCTCCACATTGCGCGAGGTGTTTGAAGAGTAGCGGGCTCGCTCTCCTCTCGCATACGGGAATTGCAAACACTTGCTACAGGCTCTCGCTCGGTTCCTGAGAACACGCGAACTTCATGGCATCATCGAGCTCGCGGCGAAAAGCCGCGGTGACCCTGGATTTGAACTTCTTGTCGAAGAGTCCCTTGCGGGTCAGGTATTGCTCCATCTTCAGGATGGGATTGCTGGTCTGGAGGCTTCCGCTTGATTTCTGGCCGGACAACACCCACGGTCTGCACTCGATAAGGGTGGGGCCGCTTCCCCTGCGCGCATGAGCGATCGCCTCCGTCGCAACACGATACACGGCAATTGCATCGTCCCCGTCAACGATGACGCCGGGAAAACCGAAGGCTTGCGCTTGCGGGCTAACTTCTTCGGCCTGCGAGCCACTTTGACAGATCAGGAGTATGGGCAGGTTTCGCTTTCCTGCCTGATGCATTGCTTCATGCAAAACATCCGGTGAAGCGCTCGAGTTTCCGCAGAAGGCTACTGCTATTTTCTTATCCCTGCTCTTCTTGTTTTCAGCGGCGGCTGCGATTGCTCTGTCGAGTTGCGCGGCAAGGCTCAAAGAAGGAGGAATGAGATTGAGGGGCGCATAGCGGGGACGCGCCGAACCGCTTCTAGGCGAGAGCGCGGAAAAGATACGGTTGAGCGAAAGGCCTTTCACGAAGCAGGGAATAAAGCCGCCGGGCGAGGGCGCGAGGGTGTCGCCGGGGAGAAGGTCGAGGACAACGCCGGCGATGGCCGCTTCCTGGCCTGCGGCACCAGATGCTAGGTCCACGTTTTGTTGGGCCAGGATGCGGATACGCGCCTGAATCATGCGGCACTTCAGCATGGTGCTGTAGATCTGGAGAAGCTTGTCATTGGAGATAAGCGAGAAGCCGTTGTGGGGAGGCGTGGCAGCAGCGGGGGGAACAACTTTCGAGTTCGCGATGGTCATCGAATGCGGAGGCCTCAGAGATTGTTGCGATTGTAAATGGAAGGATCGGTGCAGGCCTATCGGCTGCAAAATCCGGCCGAGGGCAACGCGCCTGTCTGCGTCCGCACGACGCTTCTAAGTCGAGTAGTCGGCGTTGATGTGAATGTACTCGTGGGTAAGGTCGGTGGTCCAGAAAACGCAGCGGCCCTCGCCCTGATGGAGTTGGATGGAGATTGAGAACTCACGCTGGCTGATATAGGCGTGGGCCGTGGCTTCGTCGAATTCGACGGCGCGGCCTCCGTTGCGGCAGATAAGGTGTTCGCCGAACGAAATGTCGATGCGGTCGGGATCGACTTGCGCACCGGAGTAGCCGATAGCAGCAGCCAGGCGGCCCCAGTTGGGATCGTTGCCGGCCCAGGCCGTCTTGACGAGAGGCGAGTGGGCAATGGCCTTGGCGACGCGAAGCGCATCGGCGGCGCTGGCGGCGCCTTCGATGTGCAGCTCGACGACGTGGGTGATGCCCTCGCCATCGGCGACGACCTGGTGCGCCAGTGAAGAACACACCTGGGCGAGCGCAGCCGCGAAAGCTGCGTTGCCGGGGCCAATGGAGGCGCCGCTGGCTCCGGAGGCGAGCAGAAGCACGGTGTCGTTGGTCGATGTGTCGCCGTCGACAGAGATGCGGTTGAAGCTGACCTCGATGGCTGGGAGCAGATAGGTAGCAAGAACCGCGGGCTCGACGGCGGCATCGGTCAGGATGTAGATGAGCATGGTGGCATGAGGCACCAACTGCGGGTGAATCATGCCCGAGCCTTTGCCGAGAGCGGCGATGCGAATCTCCTGCGGCGCGCCGTCGGGGCCGGCGACTTCGATGCGGGCGAAGGCGGTCTTCTCCACGGTGTCGGTGGTGAGGATGGCGTGGGCGACCTCAAGGAAGCGATCGGACTCAGCGCCCAAGGATGCGGCAAGGGTGGGCATCGCGTCAATGAGCTTGTGGGCAGGCAGCGGGACACCGATGACGCCGGTGGAAGATGGAAAGACCTCATCCGGGCGGCAGGCGAAGATGCGGGCGGCGGCAGCGCAGGTAGCGTTGGCGGCATCGAGGCCAGCCTGACCGGCGGCGCAGTTGGCGTTGCCGGCGTTGATGGCCACCACGCGCACTTTTCCCTTGGTTGCGGTCAAGTGCTGCTTGTCTACAATGAGTGGTGCGGCGATGACGCGGTTGGACGTGAAGGCGGCGGCAGCGCTGGCCGGACTATCGGCAACGATGAGAGAAAAGTCGGGGCGTCCGCTGGCTTTCACGCCGGCCTTGATGGCGCCGAAGCGGAAACCGCGGGGAATGATGGGTCGGGAAAGGTCAGTCATCTCGGTGATGGGTCAACCCATTTAATCTAGCAGGTGGGCGAGGGTTCGTGAACGGAGACACGCAGGTGGGGACTCGATGACGGAAGAGCGGACGGACGCGAATCGGAATGCAGTGGTGAACTTTGACTCGAACTTTCTCGACCTGCGGGCGGTAGATGTGGCGCGCGGCGACCGGATTGTGCTCCACGATGTGAATCTGACCATTCGCACCGGGGAGCACGTGGCAATCCTGGGACCGAATGGATGCGGGAAGTCGACGCTGATCCTGACCATGACCTGCCAGATCTATCCCATGGTACGGCCCGGGATGCAGGTGCGGATCTTCGGGCGCGAGCGTTGGGATTTGACGCAACTGCGCAAGCACTTCGGCGTAGTGGGCGCAGGCACCATGGGCGCGGAGCTGCCGGGCGAGCGAACTGCGGTGACCACGGGGCTGGATGCGGTGACAGCGGGGTTCTTCTCGGCATCCACGCTGTGGCCGAACCTGGTGGTGACGGCGGAGATGCGCGCTCGGGCCGCCGAGGCGCTGGAGCGGATGGAGGCCACGCATCTGAGCGAGCAACTGGTGGGAACCATGTCGGCGGGCGAAAAGCGGCGCATCCTGATTGCGCGGGCGCTGGTGCACCGGCCCAGGCAACTGCTGCTGGATGAGCCGTCAAATGCGCTTGATTTAGCGGCCCAGCGGGAGTTGCGGGAGACCCTGCGTAGGCTGGCGCAGGAGGGGACGGGGCTGCTGCTGGTGACGCATCACCTGGGCGATATTCTGCCGGAGATCGAGCGCATCATCCTGATGCGGGAGGGGCGGATTATTGCCGACGGGCCGCGGGCGGAGTTGCTGACCACAGCGCGCCTGAGCGAGCTCTTCAAAACGCAGGTGCGTATTGGCCGCGATGAAGAGTGGCTGCATAGCTGGTAAAGAAATTGGCGCTCGCGGCAACCGTAAAGTGTAAGCTTGCTATGATCCGGCCCAGGATACGGCCGATCAGGTTGGAGGCCCGAGCGAATGGCGTTCTACAATTTGTTACCTTCCGAAGCGGTGAAGATTGTTCTGGTGCTGTTCCTCTCATTTTTGCTGGGGCTGGAACGGGAAGAGCACAAGGTGGCAGGCCATTACACTTTCGGAGGCGTACGCACCTTTCCGCTGATTGGGCTCATCGGCTACTCGATAGCGCTGATTTCGGGGACCCAGTTGCTCGCTTTGACCGTTGGCTTCCTGGTCGTTGCCGGATTTCTGTTGTTGTCGTATTGGCACAAGCTGACAGCGTCCGAAACCTCAGGGCAGGTTGCGGGCGTGACTACGGAGATGTCGGGGCTGGCGACGTTTTTGGTCGGCGCGCTGGTCTGCTTCGGGCATTTCTGGATTGCAACCACGCTAGCCGTTGCCAGCCTGCTGCTGCTGGATTTGAAAGCCACTCTGGAGAAGCTGGCAACAACGATCGCGCCCAACGAGATATTTACGTTCGCGAAGTTTCTGCTGCTGAGCGGAGTGATTCTTCCGGCGCTACCCAACCAGGAGTTCGGCCAGTTCCACATCAATCCTTTCAAGACATGGCTGGTGGTGGTGGCCATCAGCGCCATCTCTTACGCAAGTTATGTGCTGCAAAAAATGACCAAGGGACAGGGCGGCATTGTGCTGGCCGCGCTGCTGGGCGGCGCATATTCTTCGACGGTGACGACGGTGGTTATAGCCAGGCGGGCCGCGCGCGAGGAGCATCCGCATCTGTTCTCGGGCGGCATCCTGATTGCTTGCGGCGTGATGTATCTGCGGCTGGCGGCGCTGCTGGCCTTGTTCAACCGGCAACTGCTGACTGTGCTGTGGGCGCCGTTTGTTGTACTAGCGGCGGTGGCGCTGCTTTGCGGCTGGCTCTGGTCGCGGCGCGCGGACAAGAGTACGGCGGATGTGCAGCGTGAATCCGATCCGAAGAATCCGCTCGAGTTGGTGACGGCATTCATGTTTGCCGGGTTGTTTCTGGCCATGCTGATTATTACCCAGTTGGCCGTGACGTATCTGGGCCAGGGCGGCGTGTACACGCTGGCGGCGATCATGGGCGTCAGCGACGTGGACCCGTTCATCATGGGACTGACGCAGGCGGCCGGATCGCTGACTCCGGTGAAGGTCGCCGCGGGCGCGATCCTGATTGCCGCTGCAAGCAACAACGTGGTGAAAGGGATCTACGCCTACAGCCTCGCCGACAAGAAGACGGGCTTGCAGAGCCTGCTGTTCCTGATCGGCCTGGCCGCGGCCGGGTTGATTCCGCTTTTCTGGCTGGGGTGATTTGAAGCAGCTCTACGCTTTCGCCGCGAACGCGTGGACAGATCGCGGTTCGAAAACCAGAGCAGGATCGCGAGCCATCACGACGTCGTCATATGAGTCACCCGGGGGCCGGTCTCGTCGGGATCTCTGCGGGTAAACTTGGCTATCTTCACCTGGCGAGCCAAGCCGACCTTTTTCATCAGCCAGATGCCGTAGTAATTGGGATCGAACTCATACCATGCAAGGCCGTGGCGTGCTGACACGGGATAGGCGTGGTGGTTGTTGTGCCAGCCTTCGCCGCCGGTAAGCAGAGCCACCCACCAGCTGTTGCGCGAGTCGTCGCGGGTTTCGAATCGGCGTCCGCCGTGCAGGTGGGTTGCGGAGTTGACCAGCCAGGTGGCATGCAGGCCAAGCGTGACGCGCAGAAAAATGCCCCACAGGAAAAGGCCGATGCCGGCTTTGATGCCGCCAACAAGAGTCCCCACAACCAGCAGCAAAGCCCCGAGCAGCGACAACGGCACCCAATGGTATTTGCTCAGCCAGACGAGGAAGCGGTCTTTGGCAAGATCGGGCGCGTAGTGGGCCAGCGCAGCCGTCTCGGTGTTGAGCGCGCGGCCGGAGATGATCCAACCCATGTGCGCCCACCAGGTCCCTTCCTGCGGCGTGTGCGGGTCACCCGCCTTGTCGCTGTGTTGATGGTGGATGCGGTGGGTCGCCACCCAGGCGATCGGTCCGCCCTCCAGTGCCAGCGTGCCGCAGACGGAGAGGAAATACTCAACCGCCTTGGGCACCTGATAACCGCGGTGAACCAGTAGACGGTGATAGCCCATGCCGATTCCAAAGTTGATGGCAAACACATACAGGACTATCGCGACAATCAGGTTTGTCCAACTGAAGAAGAAGAGCGCGGCAATCGCGCCTATGTGAAAGATGGCCATGAAGACAGCGGTAATCCACACCAGGCCGGTTTCATTCTCGGCTCGGCCCATGCGCACTTCAGCGCGCCGGGCGCTGACAGGGGCCGCAATCGCGCCAGGTCTCGTATCTTCGCGGTCATCGCGAACAAGCCTGTCGATGGAGGGCCACAGGTGGGGCCCTTCCTGTACGTCCGTCACGGTGTCTTCGCTGAAAGCTGTCTGTGCCATCGCGATCCTCCTCAGAACAGAAGTCCACTCGCTCGATTAGATTCTCTCGGTTTGAGCTGGATGCTTTGAGTGGCTGGAGGGATGCTGCGTGACAAGCAGCTCAGAAGCGGCAGAAAGCACGGGGAAATATGCGGGGAACCTCTATCTTTATTGTCTATCAGTTCTGGCTGCATGACAAGAATGCTACGTCAATAGTTGCAGGTTGCAGCAAGTTCAGTTCCCGAAATGCTTCGGGCTGGGAGTTGGAGGCGTCGAATCGGAGCGGGTGATGGTGTGCATTTAGGATTGAAGGGTGCAAACGATACGAGTAGAGACGCCAACGGCGAAATATGAAGTGGTTGCGGGCAGCGGCCTGCTGGAGACGCTGGCGCCGCGCATTGAGCGGGCTATCGGCAGGCTACCGCGGCGGGTTTTTGTACTGACCTCGCCGAGCATCTGGGCGCTGTGGAGCGAGCGGTTCCTCGCTTCGTTTCGCGAGCCTCCCACGGCGCTGTTTCTGCCTGCCGGCGAGAAGTTCAAGACCATGGCGAGTGTGGAGCGGTTGGCGCGGGAGATGCTGCGCGCGGGGGCGGATCGCGGAAGTTTGCTGATCGCCTTTGGCGGCGGCATTGTGGGCGATATGGGCGGGTTTCTGGCCGCGATCTTCATGCGCGGAATTCGATACGTGCAGGTACCGACGACGTTTCTGGCGCAGGTGGATTCTTCGGTGGGCGGCAAGACGGGCGTGAACCTGCCCGAGGGCAAGAACCTGGCGGGGAGCTTTCACCAGCCGCGGGCGGTGTTTGCCGATATCGGCGTGCTGGGCACGCTGCCGGAGCGCGAGCTGAAGGCCGGGCTGATGGAGAGCGTGAAGGCCGGCATGATCCGCGACCGGGCGCTGGTGCACTTTATGGAAGAGAACGCGCGCGCGATTGTGGGCCGGGACGCGAAGGCGCTGGAGAAGGTGATTGCGGCGTCGATCCGCATGAAGGCCGGCGTGGTGAACCAGGACGAGCGCGAGGCCGGTTTGCGGATGATTCTGAATTTTGGCCACACGGTGGGCCACGCGATCGAGCAGGCGACCCGTTACAAGGCGCTGCTGCACGGGGAGGCTGTGGCGTGGGGCATGATCGCAGCGCTTCATCTGGCGCGGCAGCGGGGAACGATTTCCGAGGCGCAATTCGTACGGCTCGAACGGCTGATCTATCTCTATGGGCCACTGCCGGCGCTGAAGTTGCGACCGGCGAAGGTGGTGGCGGCTACCGGCGCGGACAAGAAGAATGTGGGCGGGGTGAGGCGGTTCGTTCTGCCCCTGGGGATTGGCGATGCGGGCGTGGTGGAAGATGTGTCGGCAGCCGAGCTGGAGGCGGCGGTGCGGTACATGTTGAAGAGGGCAGCTTCAAGTTCCTAGCTTCTAGCTTTCAGGGCCATGCGAGTGCGTTTGCTTGGTCCCATCCAAACCCAAAAGGCACCAAGATAAGGTTTGGAGATTCGTCCGCTGTGTCTTTATTTATAAGGGTTTACGGGCTGCGGGCCATCCTGGTGCTGGACTGGATATGATCCCCAGGGCAAACGAAAGCGGCGCCGGTGCGTCCAGTTATCAGACGAATCCGAATCCGGCTAGGTACTCAGAGGTGAGGACGGATCGGGCTACACTGGAGAAGCTCTCGATTGTCCGCATACTCCGCAATGCGCCGGACCTTTCTATTCGCTATCTTTCTGGCGACGGTGTCGGCTGCCTCAGCCGTTGGCTCACCGGTTCAGCCTGCGCAGGCTCAGGGGAAAACCTCAGCCGGAACCCGCGCGGCCGCGCGGAAGCCTGCTCCAAAAACAAGTTCAAGCGCAGGTTCCAGGACCGGGTCAATCGCCGGTTTGAGGGAAGGCTCGCGGACGGGCTCCTGGAGAACTGTGCGGGAATCGGGGCGCCGTTCGAAGCTGCGCCCGGAAGTCCGCGCCACGGAGCGCAAGGCGCGGTACACGTCGGACAGACGGCCAGCCCATGCGCCGGTGGAGGCGGGCGCCGATTCAGGCTACGAAGCCGGTTACAAAACCGGATACGAGGCGGGACTGGCGGCTGCGCGCAAGCAACTGGAAGGCGACAGCGCGAACGCGAGGTTGACGGGGCGGGATTCCGGCGCTGCCGCGGCGGGCGAGAACTCCTTTCGGACGCGCGTGCCTTCAGCGGCCGAGCCCGCTGCCGCAGGGGATGCCACGGACAGGACGACGGCGCAAAGATCGCTCAAATCGCTGGGCATGCCGGACGCAATCGAAACGGAAACGCTGGAAACGCCCCCGCTGGAGGAGACTGCTTCACTGCATCTGAACGGGGCCGGGATGCCGGCGTCGCTGCGCGGGTCGCTGGCATCGCTTGAACGGCAGAACGCGCGCCTCGAGACCGACGGACTGGAACGGATTCTGGATGAAGCCGATCTCTCTAGCCGCATTGAGAATAAGCTGCTGGTGCCCTTGCCTGCCTCGACGGCGCTGACCGTCAATCCGGACCTGATTGAGAACCATCGCTACTGCCGGCCCTGGACGGCGCGCTTCCTGGCCGACCTGGCGCGGGCCCATGCAGCCGCGTTTCACAAGCCGATTGAGGTCAGCTCGGCGGTGCGGACCGTGGAGTACCAGAAGCGGCTGATGAACACCAACGGCAATGCGGCCGCGGCGGAAGGCGACGTGGTGAGCCCGCACCTGACCGGGGCAACTGTCGACATTGCCAAGCAAGGGCTGAGCCGCCAGGAGATGGCCTGGATGCGCCGCCAACTGCTGGGCCTCGAACAGGCGGGCAAGATCGACGTGGAAGAAGAGTTTCAGCAGGCCTGCTTCCACATTACGGTTTACAAGAGCTACGCGCCGGCCAGGGCCGCGCACAAAAGCGGAGAGCCAGTCACAGGCGGCACGGGCACGCGGCGCAAAGCGGCGCAACCAGCCACCGAAAAGCCCGGTAGTCAACTGCCCGCCGATCTTGCGGCCGGGGTATTCCCCTCGCAGGGCCGCTAGAGCCTGACGTTCGGCGCCAGCCGATCCTGGTTCCATCGTCGTGTTTTGATCCGATGCCATAAATTGATTGCGACTTTTTCCCCGGGCGCGTTTACAATCGCGGGCGAGGCCGATTTTGTTTTTGGCGAAAGGTGAATTCATGAGCGATATGGAAGTGCAACCTGCGGCCGAGCCCACCGTCGGACTCAGTCAATGGCAGCGCGTTGCGGACACGTTTGCCGCACCGTCGAAGACCTTTGAAGACATCAAGCGTGGCAATAAGAGCTGGTGGATGCCGCTGCTGATCATGGCGGTGGTTGGCTACATACTCTTTGCGGTTATTTACTCGATGATCGGGATGCAGCAGGTGGTAGACAACCAGATTCGCCTGGACCCCAAGGCGACGGAACGCATGGCGCAGGCGACGCCGGAACAGCGCGAGATGGGCGCGAAGATCTCCTTGTACATTACCGAGGGTGTCTTCATCGCCAGCCCGGTGATGTTGATGCTGGTGGCCGCCGTTGTGTCGGTGGTGTTGATGGGCACCATCAACTTTGTCTTCGGAGGGAAGGCGACATTCGGCAGCGTTTTCGCGGTGTGGTTTTATGCAATGCTGCCATCGATTTTCAAATCCCTGCTGGGGGTTGTGGTGATTCTTGCGGGGATGGCGCCGGAGTCGTTCAACATCAAAAACTTTGCGCCAACCAACCTGGGGGCATTTCTCGATCCGGTTGAGACCAACAAGGCGCTCTACGCACTGGCCACCTCGATGGATGCAATTACCATCTGGACACTGGTGCTGATGAGCATGGGAATCGCGACCGTGGCAGGCGTGAAGCGCGGCTCGGGCTACATTGCAGTGTTTGGATGGTGGGCGGTGATTGTGCTGCTGGGCGTGGCAACCGCGGCGATCAGGGGCTGAGAGGCAGTGCGGGGTTAGCGAGTCAGCAAGTCAGCTGACAGCGGGTTCCTTCGTGAGTCTTAATCAGTTAATCCAAAACAAATCGGCGCACATTCGGGATGAATGCGCGCCGATTTCTTTGAGAATGCCGATCGCCGGACGAGCTAGCAGCTAGCAGCTAAAAGCTAGAAGCTGTTCTTACTCCGTCCACCGCCGCATGATCAGCGTGGCGTTGATGCCGCCGAAGCCGAAGGAATTCGACAGGCCGATGTCGAAGCTGTGGGCTATGGCCTTGTTGGGCACATAGTCGAGCTTGCACGCGGGGTCGACGTTTTCTAGGTTGATGGTGGGCGGCAGCATCTGGTTCTGCAAAGCCAGCACGGTGATGCCGGCTTCAAGGCCGCCGGCGCCGCCGAGCAAATGGCCATGCATTGACTTGGTGCCGGAGATCTTGAGCTTGTGGCTGGTGGCGTGTTCGCCGAAGACCAGTTCTATGGCGCGCGACTCGTTGCCGTCGCCTGCCGGGGTTGAAGTGGCGTGCGCGTTGACGTAGCCGACTTCTTCCGGCTTGATGCCAGCGTCTTTCAACGCCGCTCTCATGGCGCGCTGGGCGCCTGCGCCTTCCGGTGCGATGCCCGTCATGTGATAGGCGTCGGCGCTCATGCCGTAGCCGATCACTTCAGCCAGAATCTTTGCGCCGCGGGCCTTGGCAAACTCCAGCTCTTCAAGAATGAGGATGCCTGCGCCTTCGCCGATGACAAAACCGTCGCGGTCCTTGTCAAAGGGGCGGCTGGCGCGCGTGGGCTCTTGGTTGCGCGTGGACAGAGCGCGCATGGCTGCAAAGCCGCCGACCGAGAGCGCCGTGACCGAGGCCTCGGCGCCGCCGGCGATCATAGCATCGGCATCGCCGTGCATGATCATGCGCACCGAATCGCCGATGGAGTTAGCGCTGGTGGCGCAGGCCGTGGCCGTGGCCGAGATGGGCCCCTGGGCGCCGTAACGGATGCTGATTTGGCCGGCTGCCATGTTTACGATGACTGCGGGAATAAAGAAGGGAGAAATTTTGCGCGGGCCGCCGGCAAGCAGGTTGGAGTGCTCGCGCTCGATGATCTCGAATCCGCCAATGCCCGAGCCGATAAAAACACCGACGCGCTCGGCATTCTCCGGGGTGATCCGGAGACCCGATTGGGCCATCGCTTCCTGGGTGGCGGCGAAGGCAAAGTGGATGAAGCGCCCCATTTTGCGCGCTTCCTTCTTGTCGACAAAATTCAGCGGGTCAAAATTCTTGACCTCGGCGGCGAAGGTAACTGGAAAGCCGGTGGTATCGAAGCCATGAATCGGCCCCATGCCACTGACCCCGGCCAGAAGACCCTGCCACACTTCGGGAGCGGTGTTGCCGACACCGCACACCAGCCCAAGGCCGGTGATGACAACTCTGCGCGCCAAGGGCTATTTGCCGCCTTTCGCGTTCTTCTCGATGTAGTCGGTGGCGTCCTTGACGGTCTTGATCTTCTCGGCGTCTTCGTCGGGAATTTCGAGATCGAAGGCTTCTTCAAACTGCATCACCAGTTCGACCACGTCCAGCGAGTCGGCGCCCAGGTCTTCCTGGAAGCTGGCGCCAGGGGTTACCTCGGCTTCGTCCACCTGCAACTGCTCGACGATGATCTGCTTTACTTTCTCTTCAACGGCCATACTGTGCTTCTCCTCGTAATTTTGGAAAATCGAGACACTTTCCGGGGGGCTTTATGAGCGATCCCATTCCGCCTGCCTACGATAACGGCCCAAGGCAGGAAAAGACAACCATCGCGCAGAAAAAAAAGCGAATGGCCCCGAAACTTCAAGTCTACCGGGTGGGTTGGGGTGTGTAAAGCGGCGAGGGAACAGGGAATAGGGAACAGGGAACACGGAAAAGAAAAGCTGCCGAATTTGGCGGGAAATGCACAGGGGCGAAGGCGTATATTCGGCGAAGAGGGCTATGGGATGCAGTCTTTGATTTTAGGGGCGATTGCGGTGTTTGCCGGGGTGCTGCTGGGCTATTGGCTTGGAAGAGCCGCAGGCCAGGCGGAATGCCGGTTGCTGCGCGAGCGGGTGGCAGGGCTTGAGGCAGAAAGAGCGGCGCAGGCAGAGGCGGCGAGGGGCCTGCAGGAGACGGTCACGCATCTGACGGGCGAACTGCGCGCAATGGAGGCTCAGGTTGCGGCGGAAAAAAACAAATACGCGCAGATGCAGGCCGATATGGAAAAAGCCTTCGGAGATCTGGCGGCCAAGGCACTGAGCGCCAACAATCAGAGTTTTCTCACGCTGGCAAAACAGGAGCTTGGCGGACAAGCCAAAGACGCGAAACAGACCCTTGAAGCCAAGGAACTGGCGATCAAGACTATGCTCGATCCGCTGGGCGCCGCGCTGAAGAGCCTGGACGAGCAGACCCGCGCAATGGAGGTGAAACGCTCCGGCGCCTATTCGGAGGTAAAGACGCTGGTCGAGACCATGCAAAGCTCGATTCCCGCGTCGCTCGATGCGCTCAAGCACGAGACCGCGCAATTGATCTCGGCGCTGCGTGCTCCCAAGACCCGCGGCAACTGGGGTGAGCTGCAACTCAAGCGCTGCGTGGAGTACGCGGGCATGGTGCAGTACTGCTCCTTCTCAGAGCAAGTGACGGCGCGCAACGAAGACGACAGGCTGCTGCGCCCCGACATGACGATTCAGTTGCCGAATGGACGCGAGATTGTGGTGGATGCCAAAACTCCGCTCGATGCATTCCTCGACGCCACGGGCAGCACCGATCCGGCCGCGCAGAAGCTGAGCTTCGCAACTCATGCGCGGCGCGTGAAGGAGCATCTGAAGGAGTTGTCAGGCAAGGCGTATTGGAAGCAGTTTGAAAAAGCTCCGGATTTTGTGGTCTGCTTCTTGCCCAGCGAGGCGCTATTCAGCGCTGCACTGGAAGCCGATCCTTCATTGATTGAATTCAGCGCGCAAAATCAAGTGGTGATGGCCACGCCTACAACGCTGATAGCGCTGCTGCGCGCGGTCGAGTTCGGCTGGCAGCAAATGGAGATCACCAAGAACGCCAAGGCGATCCACGAGATGGGCAAGAGAATTTACGAAAAGCTCGTGGTTGCGCAGGGGCACGTGGCGCGTCTTGGCAATGCTCTTGGGAATAGCGTGGACTATTACAACAAGTTTCTCGGGTCGATCGAGGGCAAAGGCGGAGTTTTCTCGTATGGCCGGCAACTGGGCGAGCTGGCGCATGCGAATGGAGAGCTCGCCGAGGTTGTGAAGCTGCAACCGGATGTGCGCGAGATGGAGTCGGAAGAGTGGTCGCGGACCCTGCTGGGCGATGGCGCGAATGCGGAGGGAGATAGGGCTGAAGTCTAGCGCAGCCACAGCCAGAGCGTGCGAGCGGCGAAGAGGATGGCGGCCCAGAGAAGGCCGGAAACCAGAAGGCCGATGACGATGCCTCGATTGGGTATTGACGTGCTCTCGAAGTCCTCGCACTGGTCAGGGAAGGACGAAGCGCCCACCTGATCCCCATTCGCGGTTTCAGTAGACTCCTGGCCTGGACCACCCGTGTTGGCGAACGCGAGCACTGGCTGAACCTCCGGGGACGATGGTCTAAATGTATCTATCGTCAAACGGCCAGCGGAACGCGCCCGTGCCGGAGGGAAATTCAGCGAAGCAGATTCCCTTTTGGAAATCGTGTTTCAATGTGGAACAAGGCAATTGAGAATGGCGCAGATCGGGCAGCCCGCGCGAACTTTGTTAAGCCGGCCCCGCCGCAAATGCTTCGCGCATGCGCTTCCAGGTAATTTCAAGGTCTTCCGGCAGAACGCGGGTCTCGCCAACCGTGGTCATGAAGTTGGTGTCGCCGGCCCAGCGGGGCAACGCGTGCAGGTGCAGATGGCCAGCCACGCCGGCGCCGCCGGCTTTGCCGACATTCATGCCGAAGTTGAAGCCGTGCGGCTTGTAGATGCGCTCCAGAGCTCTCTCCGTACGCTGGGCAAGATCGATGAGTTCGTGGGCGGTTTCGGCGGGCAGGGCTCCCAGGCGGTCAAGATGCGCGTAGGGCATCGCCATCAAATGGCCTGAGGTGTATGGGTAGGCGTTGAGGCAGATGAAGCAGTGCTTTCCGCGCAGGATGAGCCCGCCCGCCGCTTCTGCCCGATCGGCGTCCATGCCATTGGCAATGGCGAAGTCGATAGAAGCAATCAGATTGCAGAAGACGCAGCCCAGGTCGCCGGGCCACGCGGCGAGACTCTCGGGAACACCGGGCCGCACGGCGGTATCCGCCGAAGTGACGTAAGCATAGCGCCAGGGAGTCCAGAGATGATCCATTGCGGCTCGTCCGTTCAAATCAGTATAGAAGGGATCCTCGATCGCGGTTTTATCTTGAGTTCCTGAGTGCGAGGTTTAAGCTCCTTTGAGTGCGAGCTTCCTCAATTCCCAGGTTTCGCAAGCGAGAGCCGGGCGCCCGCGGTTTCCGAATACTGGAATTGAAGTCGCAGCCGTTCGCGGAATCAATCGGCACTCGTGTGAATTTTAGCTTGAAACGCGGCACACAGGCCTTTCTGACCATGGGGTTGGATTGACCTTGGGTTGCCTGGGTTGGTACACTCGTGAGCGTAGCTTCCTGCGCGGATTCCAGCAGTAAGTTGCGGCCGCCCTCCAGCAAGCCGTAGCCTGCCGGTTGTGTTTCTAGGAGACCAGGAGTTTTTTACTGCGCCAGCATCCAGCTGGGCGGCGCTCCCTCTCGGAAAAAACTCCCGGTTCGGTCACGGATAGCAAAGGCAGGGGCACGGCCATTTGGCATCTCCAGTTGCAGCAATCGCAGCGAGGAAGCCACCCCTGGCCAGCAAGGTTGGCTGAGGGAGCAAGGAATTCCGGAGCCCGCAGCAATGGCAAACGTCCTCAATCCCGAACCCGAGAGCATAACCCTGAACACCACATTGGAAACACCCACGCTAGAACCTGCGACGGAGCTTGAGCAGCCGTTGTACGAATCCACGTCCAACCCCGAGACCGCCGAAGTAGTCGAAGTACCCGCGCTGGACGCCGATGCCCCAACCGAGCCTGTAGCCCAGGCCGAAACAGTGGAGGCCGCGCCCGCCGAAGAGACCGCACCTGAAACTGTGGTGCAGGCAACACCCGAGACGCCGGCAGCAGTATCCGAAGCGCCAGCTGTATCCGAAGCGCCAGCAGTTTCAGAAGCGTCAGCAGTTTCCGAGGCGCAAGCGGCACCCGAGGCGCCAGCAGCCGAAGCAGCAGCGGCTCCTATAGCCACGCACGCCAAGGCCCCCGAGCATGGACTTGAGTCCATGGACGACTTTTCTGCCGCGCTGGCAGCTTTTGAGCGTGAGCAGGCCGCCGAGGCGGCAGCCGTCGAGGCCTATGGAGACAAGATTGTCTCCGGCACCGTGATCAAACAGACCGAGAAGCACCTGGTGGTAGACGTGGGCCTGAAGTCCGAAGGCTTGGTGCCGCTGGAGCAGGTTCTGGATCACACCGGAGCGGTCAGGTTCAACCCCGGCGACGTGATTGATGTGGTCATCGAGCGCGAGGAGCCGGAAGGCGGCTATCTGGTCAGCTACGAGCGCGCGCAGCGTTTGCGGGTGTGGGACACGATCGAAAAGGCCGCCAACGACAAGACCCCGATGATCGGCACTGTGATCAGCCGCGTCAAGGGCGGCCTTACGGTGGACATCGGCCTGAAGGCGTTCTTGCCCGGTTCGCAGCTTGAGATTCGTCCGGTGCGCAACCTGGACGGCTACCTGGGTCAGCAGATTGAGATCCGGGTCATCAAGCTGAACAAGAAGCGCGGCAACGTCGTGGTCAGCCGCAAGGAAATTCTCGAGGAAGAGCAGAACGCCAAGCGCTCCACCACTCTCGAGCACCTGGGCGAAGGCACGATCCTTACCGGCACGGTGAAGAACCTGACCGACTACGGCGCGTTTGTCGACCTGGGCGGCATCGACGGCTTGCTGCACATTACCGACATGAGCTGGGGACGGCTGACGCATCCCCGCGATCTGGTAAACGTAGGCGACGAGATCCAGGTAAAAGTGCTGAAGTTCGACAAGGACAAGCAGCGCGTTTCGCTCGGCTTCAAGCAGTTGACGCCGGATCCGTGGCTGGACGCAACCGAGCGCTACCCGGTGGGCGCGCACGTCAAGGGCCGCGTTCTTTCGGTCACCGACTACGGCGCGTTCGTGGAGCTGGAACAGGGCATCGAGGGTTTGGTGCATCTTTCGGAGATGACCTGGTCCAAGCGCCTCAAGCATCCGTCAAAACTGGTAAAACCGGGCGACGAGGTCGAGACAGTTGTGCTGAGCGTGAATCCGGCCGACCGCCGCATTTCGCTGGGCATGAAACAACTGCTCGAGAATCCCTGGGAGAACCTGACCGAGAAATATCCCACCGGCACCGTGGTCGAGGGGCGCGTTCGCAACCTCACCGACTTCGGCGCCTTCATCGAGATCGAGGATGGCATCGACGGCCTGGTTCACGTCTCAAACCTGAGCTGGACCAAGCGCGTGAAGCATCCTTCGGAGATCGTGAAGAAGGGCGAAAAGGTGAAGGCTGTCGTTCTCGGCGTTGAGCCGCAGAATCGCCGCCTCAGCCTGGGCATCAAGCAACTGCAGCCCGACGTGTGGGAGAGCTTCTTCGCCACGCATCGCGTGGGCGACGTGGTCCACGGCAAGGTGCTGCGGACGGCGCAGTTCGGCGCGTTTGTCGAGATCGCGGAGGGCGTGGAGGGTCTTTGCCACATCTCCGAGGCCGGCGACGACGGCGGCTCGAAGCTTGAGACGGGCCTGGAGCACGACTTCAAGATCATCAAGATCAATGTCGAGGAGAAAAAGGTGGGCTTGAGCCTGCGTGCAGTGGGCCACGAAGCCAGCCGCGCCCAGGTGGAGAACTACAAGGCGGATACGCACAAGCATCCGGTCTCCAGCTCGACGACAACCCTCGGCGATTTGATTAACTGGCGGAAAGGCGAGCGCTAAACCGCTTTCCTTTTTCGGCACGGACGCAGAACGGCCACCCTTCGGGGTGGCCGTTCTGCGTGTGGACATTAGCGGAATGCGCCTCTCGCGGGGCCGTCAGCACATCTAAATCAGCGGCGGCTTCACGGGCGTTGCCGACCCAAGTGGTATGAAACCTTCGCTTGGCAATGCCGCCGCCAACTCGCTAACTTGCCATGTCCGCGAAGCGGACGCTAACTTGCTGAATTTATGACCACAATCCTTGCCGCACCTTCCCGCTAATCATTCAATCCAGGTCCATTCGACACCCTGTTTCTTATCAGATCCTGCAAAACTCCACTCCTCGCCAAAATCAAATTCAGACCTCTTTCCGCAGCCTCTAAAGCCCCTGAAGGAATGCTCAAGGTGCATTGCGCGGGTTGCCTTATTACAATCGAAGCTGCGCATGCGCGTGGAGGTTCCCATGAGAATTATGAGCAGTAAAGATCGAGCCAGCCGCAAGGGCGAGGCGGACTATTTCAGTGGAAATGTCTGGGTGGATGAGATTGCCGTTGGCGCCGAACCCTCGCGGGTGCGTCTCTATCGCGTCAGCTTTGAGCCCGGCGCGCGCACGGCATGGCATACGCATCCACTCGGGCAGGTGTTGCACGTGCTCACGGGGCTAGGGCTGGTGCAGAAGCAGGGCGAGCCGATACAAGAGATTCATCCCGGAGACACGGTGATGATTGAACCCGGCGCGCGGCACTGGCACGGCGCGGCAGCCTGCAACACCATGGTGCACCTGGCCATGCAGGAAGTGGATGACAAGGGCATTGGCGTGGCGTGGATGGATAAGGTCACGGACGCGGAATACAACGCAAAGTAGATTCGCCGAAGAGCCGGCCTTTGGAGTTTCATCCCAGGCCAATGTGGTGAATCTGAAGTTCTTCTCATCGGTCCGCGGAGCAATTTTGCAAACGACAGCAAGTCAGTGGGGTGGTGCGGCGGTAGCACGAGTTTAGTTTTAGTGCTACTCTATACTTTTCCCTGGAGAGTCGATTTCTGTTCCTGGAGCCGTGATGGGCGTTTTAAGCAGAATAGGCATTGCGCTCGATTCGGACCTTTTGAAGCGGTTTGACCGCTCCATCAGCCGGCGGGGTTACACCAACCGGTCCGAGGCCTTTAGAGACTTGATCCGCGATCGTCTTGTCGCTGAGCAGACCGCCGAGCCCAATGCGACCGTAGTCGGCACGATCACTCTTATCTACGACCACCACACCTACGGCATTACCGAAAAACTGACTGAAGTGCAGCACGAGAACCACGATCTTGTGGTCTCGACCAGCCATGCCCATCTCGATCACGAATCCTGCCTTGAGGTGCTGATCGTCCACGGCCAATCGGCGCGCGTGGCCCAGTTTGCCGACCGTCTGATCGGATTGAAGGGCGTGCAGCACGGCCGGCTGGTGATGACCGTTCCCGCGCGCGCGCTTGCGCACGCGCACAGCCACGGGCACAAACACAACCACAAACACTAATGCACGCGCAGTCTATATATAAGGAGCGAAGAACCATCGTGGCCGGTAGCACGAAATTAAGAATCGTACTACTCTTTTTTTGCGTTGCTGCCTGGGCCATTGGAGCCCGTGCCCAAGCCGGCGGCGTCCGCTTCACCGGCACGGTCGTCGATCCTCAGGGGCACCCGGTCGCCACGAGCGATAAGGCTTATTCGCCTCAGCTATCGGGAATTGTCGTTGACACGTCTGGCGCAGTGATTGCCGGGGCTATCGTGCAGGTTCAAAGCGCAAACGGTGCTGTACAAAGAACGGCACAGTCGCAAACGAACGGCTCTTTCATTATTTCTGGACTCGATGCAGGTAATTATCGACTCGTGGTATCGAATCCTGGTTTTGAAACCAAAGAAATCCTTGTCACCATCGGGACCACCGGGGCACCGGCGCCGCTGCGCATCTCTCTGGTAGTGGGCTCCGTGAGCACCACCATCAACGTGCAGGGCCGGGAGGATGACCTTATCGGAATTGCCGAATCCGGCACCCAGGGAACGGTGGGCGCAGAGGAAATCCAGGATCGTCCGATTCTTCGCTCTGGAGAAGTTTTGGAGACGGTTCCCGGTCTCATCATCACGCAACACGCCGGCGGCGGCAAGGCCAACCAGTATTTTCTTCGCGGCTTCAATCTCGACCACGGCACGGATATCGCCATTTTCCTCGACGATATGCCGCTGAACCTGCCGTCGCACGCGCACGGCGAGGGGTACTCGGACATGAACACCGTCATCGCGGAGTTTGTGAAGCGGGTGGATTTCGAGAAAGGTCCTTATTACGCGAATGTCGGCAACTTTAGCTCGGCTGCAAATGCCCATGTGGAATTTTTCAAGACGCTGCCCAAGAACTTCCTCAAGATGGAAGGCGGTACCCATACCTATGGGCGGGCCGTTTTCGGCGTATCGCAAAAGCTCGGTTCGGGCAATTTGCTCTACGGAGGAGAAGAGTATTACTACGACGGCCCATGGGTGCATCCGGATGGTTTTAACAAAATCAACGGATTGCTAACCTACAGCCAGGGTGACGACACCCATGGCGCCAGCATCACAGCCCACGCCTACCACGGAAAATGGAACTCGAGCGATCAAATCCCAGTTACCGCCCAATCTCTCGTTGGTTTCTTCGGCACACTGAACCCGTCTGACGGAGGCCACTCACAGCGTTATAGCTTGCAGGGTGAGTGGCATCGCCAAGACGCAAATTCCGAGTCGAAAATCATGGCCGCCGTATGGTATTACGATCTCGATTTATTCTCCGATTTCACTTACTATCTGGTGGACTACAACAAAGAGGACCAGTTCAATCAGCAGGACAGGCGCTGGGTGGTTTACCTGGACGCACACCACACGGTTTTCAGCAGATGGCTAGGCCGCAAGATGTCAAATACGTTCGGCGTGCAGTTCCGCAGCGATTGGATCAACAACGGCCTTTACCGGACGGAGAATCGCGTACGCACCACCAAAACCGATTATTCCGCCACCGCTTGGAACGGCAGCGGCACCAGTTTCTTCCCCGCTGCCGGCACCAATCTTCCCAACGCAGGCATTCTTCCCACTTGCATCAACGCCCCCAACTCCAATATCGCCATTTCTGTTACTTTGCCCACCAATCTTGCTTTTGCAAACAACGGCAGCACCGCCGCCACTATGACTGTTCCCAACACCACTTGCCCCACTTTGCCAGCGACCACGGAGCGGGACAACTTTACGGACATGATCGGCAGTGCGTTTGTGGAAAATAAAATCCAGTGGGCGAACAAATTCCGCTCGGTCCTGGCCCTGCGCGGCGACGAAGAAAAATTTGTCGTCACCAGTCTGGCTTACCCGACCGATATTGTTGCTTTGCCCGACGGCGCCACTAGCACCGTTAACGCGGCCAATTCCGGCTCGGCCGTCAAGTTCCTGCCCAGCCCCAAAGCAAGTTTGATTTTCGGGCCGTGGGACAACACTGAGTTCTATTTACAGGGCGGATTCAGTTTTCACTCGAACGATGGGCGTGGCTCAACACAAGTGGTGGAACCGGTTTCGCCGGACTATCCTTACCCCAATACGATCGTGCCGAAAATTTCTCCCCTGGTCGAACAAAAAGGCGGAGAAATCGGCGTGCGCACTGTGGCCGTCCCACATCTGCATAGCACCCTTTCGCTTTGGTATCTGCACAGTAATTCCGAACTGACGCAGGATGGCGACACCGGAGGCACGATTGCTTCAGAACAGTCGAGCAACCGCTATGGTATCGAATGGGCGAACTACTACACGCCGGCGGAACATTGGGCTTTTGATTTTGACATTGCGGACTCAAGAGCCCAGTTCACGCAATTAGACCCATTTGATGCGACATGGTGGGTCCAAAATTTGCCCTTAACGGCTACTGTTACTACCGCGACCGGCACAACCACCACCCCGTACAATGGCAACGGATGCCCTTCCACAGCACCTTCCACACACATACCTGGCTGCGTGTATGTAAATTGGCAGCAGCAAGGCCCGGGCGGCAAGCTTGTGCCCGAAGCGGTTAAGGTGGTGATTTCATCGGGCGCCACACTGCACGATTACAAAGGCTTTACGTCGAGTTTGCGCCTGCGCTATTTTGGTCCGCGCTATTTGACGTCTGACGGACTTTATCGGTCAAGTCAAACGGTATTGCTCAATGGTGAGCTCGGTTATCAATTCTTAAAGAAATGGCACGTTACGGCCGAATTCTTGAATATGCTTAACCGCAAAGATGCCGACATTGACTACGCCTATGTCTACCAAATCACTCCAACAGCCGCGCCGGCATTCGGACGTGTTAACCACCCCACCGAACCGTTCCTGTTCCGCTTTGCGTTAGGAAGAAGCTTTTGACAGATGCCGCGGATATCGACCATACGCCAGTTTTCAAAGGCCCCTGCTTCGTTAAGTGGGGAAGAAAAACCGTACCTGCGACAAGCTTCCGTGCACCGATTGTTCCTTACGTAGTCGCGCCGGCAAAGCTGGAGTAGATTGCGTAGAGTTTTTTCCGGAAGAGCGCCGGGCGATGCGGAGATGCAACAGCCGCCGCGCTATGCGCCGCCGGCGGTCTTCTGCTTGAGCGCGGGCAGCGTTCCGCGCGGGTAGGTTGTCGATCGGCGCACAACCAGATGAGTGGGGATGGACCACTCTTTCTGGGCGGCCCTGGGATGGTCGGGCTCAATGCCGGCGCGTAGCGCTTGCACGGCGGCCGTGGCCAGCAGTTTGCACGACATCTGTACCGTGGTCAGCGGCGGCAGCATGAACTGCGCCAGATGAATATCGTCGAACCCCACCACGGAAATATCGTCGGGAACCTTGTGCGTGGTGCGGTAGAGCCCATGAAGAACGCCGATGGCGGTCATATCGTTCGAGCACACGACGGCCGTCGGTAGCTCCGCATGAGTGACGATGCGCTCGATGGCCGCCATGCCGCCCTCCATGGTGTGATCGCCCTCGACGATGTGCGCAGCCGGCGCGGTCAGTCCCAGCTCGGCCATTGAACTCAGAAATGCATCGCGCCGCGCCACCGCGGAGCGCAAGCGAAGCGGGCCGCTGATGAAGGCAATGGCGCGATGGCCGAGAGCTGCCAGGTGCTGCACCGCCTCGTGAATCCCTTCGCCGTAGTTCACTTTCAGAACGCGGATATTCGCTAGCTTCGGACCAGCATCGACAAACACCAGCGGAAATTCGCTCTCCACGAGCTTCTTTACCAGGTCCTCTTCGATGCCAAATGTCATCACAGCCACGCCATCGATGTTGCGTTGCAACATGCGGCGAATCAGCGACTCGGTGCGCGCCGGATCGTAGTTGGTGGAACCAATCATGACCTCGTAGCCCTGCGCCACGGCCAGGTTTTCAAACTCCTGCACCAACTCCGGGAAAAATGGATTGGTGATCTCCGAGACGATGAGGCCCAACATGCGGCTGCGGCCCGAGACCAGCGCGCGCGCCTGCGGATTGGGCACGTAACCCACTTCCTCGACGGCCTTCCACACGCGCTTGGCAAGCTCGGGATCGACGCTGGTGATGCCGTTGACCGCGCGCGACACGGTGGCGATGGAGACCCCCGCGCGCTTGGCCACGTCGCGAATGCTGACGGTCGCGTGCCTGCGATTCGAAGCTTTCTTCTTGGATTTCTTTCTGGAGGCGCTCATTGACAATAGGATAAACGCTTTCCCAGGTGTTTCTCAACCGGCATCTTGCGAATGAATGGCGCGGAAGCAGGCTGATTATCAGGTTCCAGAGTGATTTTGCCGCCGCGCGACGGCGAAATATACCCGCAAACCGACCAAATGCTAGAAAGCGTTTCCTGGAAACGGATGAGGCGAGCCGCGCGCGGGTACAAGGTTACCTCGAGTCATTGACGGACTTCTGCTGACCGCCTGCGGCGCTCGAGGTTTGCAATTATGGATGGACCTGGCCGCCGCCGGCGATCTCGATGCCATGGCGGAGCAATGCCGCGATGGATGCAAGGCTCTCCTCGGCTCCTCGCTTGCTGCCGGGCAGATTGACGATCAATGTGCTGCCTCTAAGGCCGGCAACTCCGCGCGAGAGCCATGCGAATGGATTGCGTTCGGAGCCATGGGAGCGCATGGCTTCAGCCAAGCCGGGTGCTTCGCGGTGAATGACCCGGCGGGTGGCCTCGGGGGTGCGGTCGCGCGGACCCAGTCCGGTGCCGCCTACTGTGAGCACCAAAGCGGCATTCTGAGCGCTTAGCTCTTCCAGCTTGCGGGCGATCGCCTCCTCGTCGTCGGGCAGGAGGCCCGTCCAGAGTTCGGCTTCTGGCCAAAGCTGCTTGATAAGAGCAACCACGGCCGGGCCCGCAGTGTCGGTCTGCAGACCCTGCGAGCAGCGGTCGGAGATGGTGAGAACGGCAATCAGCATACGTAAAATTCTAGGCGCGTCCTACTCCACGCCGGGAGGCAAGATCCCGATAGTGTGCAACCACTTCTCGACCTCTTGCGGCCAGGAGGTGACAGGAAGCTCGGTGCGGCGTAGTCCGTAGCCGTGGCCGCCCTGCGCGTAGACGTGCAATTCGGCGGGCACCTTGGCGTTCTTTAACTGCATGAAGTAGACAACCGCATTCTCCACATGCACGGGGTCGTCTTCGGCCTGCACGATGAATGTGGGCGGAGTATTCGCGGTGGGATGAATATCGGCATTGGGCGCGAAGTTCTGATCGGGCAAGGCCAGGTAGCCGGGATAGACGACTACGGAAAAATCGGGCCGGCAACTGAGTTTGTCGGCGTCGTCGATGGGATCGTAGAGGCGTTTCTCGTAAAGGTTGCTGATGGCCGCAGACAAGTGTCCGCCCGCGGAAAAACCGAGTACGCCGATACGATTTGGATCGATGCCCCACTCGGCGGCGTGCTGCCGGACCAGACCCATGGCGCGCTGCGCGTCCTGCAACGCTGCGGTTGACTCGGGATAAGGCCCGGTGTCGGGTACGCGATATTTGAGCAGCACGCAGGTGATGCCGGCCGTGTTGAGCCAGTCGCATACTTCGGTGCCTTCAAGATCTATGGCGAGAATTCTGTAGCCGCCGCCAGGAAAGACGACCACGGCAGCGCCAGTGCTCTTGGCTGTCGGCTTGTAGAGTGTAAGCGTAGGGGTGACGACGTTGCCCACTCGATAGACTGCGCGGCCGGCCACCACGTTGTCCTTGGCGGTGGTCAGGTCGGCTTCGGGTGGCAGGTTCGTGGGTGCGCCAGGCGCTGCGCCGGGCCATACCGGTATGGTCAAGTGATCGGGCGACGGCGGCCAGCCAGATGGCTGTGCAAGAACTGTCGAAGATAAGGCCGTTACCGCGGCAAGAAGGATTTCATTTCTGCTCATGCTTGGATTCCTCTGGCAAGAAACTTCGCAGCGATCATCGCAGCAGCGGCGGTGCTTCTGCAAATCGATGGGTGACGGCGCGTTCAGCATCGCGCGCGGCCAAAAAACAAAGACCGCCCAAGCGGGCGGCCCTTGCAGTTCCGAATGTGAATAGAGCTACGCCTGCGCCACCGGTGAGCTGACCTGCGGAGCAGCGGCGGCCTTGGGCTTGGGGGCTTCCTGCTTTTTTGTAGGCGCCAGGATCGCATGCAGAATGGTGCCTTCCATGCGCGGCATGAATTCCACAATGCCGGCGTCGCCGATGTCTTGAATCAGCCGGTTCACAATGGCGTAGCCCAGTTCGCGATGGGCCATCTGCCGCCCGCGGAAGCGCAGGCTGGCTTTTACCTTGTCTCCGCCGGCCAGGAACTTCACCGCCTGATTTTTCTTGGTCTGGTAGTCGTGCTCATCCACGGTGACGGAGAACTTGACCTCCTTGACCACAATGACTTTCTGCTTCTTCTTGGCGGCGCGTTCGCTCTTTTCCTTCTCGTAGAGGAAGCGGCCGTAGTCCTGGATGCGGCAGACCGGCGGTACCGCGTTGGGCGAGACTTCGACCAAGTCCAGGCCGCGTTCGCGGGCAATCTTCAGAGCTTCGAAGGGAGGCAGAATGCCGAGTTGTTCGCCGTTCTCGTCGATGACGCGGATTTCGCGTGCGCGAATTCTGTCGTTGATGCGGATAAAGGACTTTGCCGAACGTTTATCGAGTGCGATGGTACTCCTCCAGATGTCGTTGCCGGGCGCATCCCGGAAACTCCGCGGCCACAGCAACGCACCCTGAGTATAGCATTGGCTCGGTATCGCTCAACAAAGGGATTACAGTCAAATCAAGCGATTCCAGAGAAAGATGCTCAAGCAGAACTCCTGCGCGCGCGCCAATCCATGCCGGGAATAGCATCTCAAAAAAATGACAACTCCGGAAGGAAAATAGCCATCTGGCACAATTGGCATTCAGTGGTATTTTATATATAGGTAGACAAAAAGGAGGATAGGTACCATGCCGCTCAGCATCAAGGCCCCGGAAGCCGACCATCTAGCCCGCCGGTTGGCCGCCATCACCGGAGAATCCATCACGGTCGCGGTCACCATTGCCATGCGCGAGCGGTTGGCCCGCGAAGAACGGAAGCGGGAGAACAAGGCTGCTCTGCTAGCCGATATCCGGGCTATTGCCGACCACTGCGCTTCTCTGCCTGTGCTGGACGCGCGAACCGAGGATGAGATCCTCGGTTACGACGAGAACGGGATACCGTCATGATTGTCGATTCCTCCGCTTTGATCGCAATCCTCTTTAAGGAACCCGAGGGCCAACTCCTCGATGTGGCCGTCGTCGAGAGCGCGGATTGCCGTATGTCAGCGGCGAGTTTTCTTGAGGCATCGATGGTGGTTCTGGCTCGCAGGGGTCAGGAGGGGTTGAGAGATTTGGATTTGCTGATTGCCCGGCTCGGAATTCGGCTCATTGCCTTTACTGAATCGCAGGCACGGGTGGCGCGCATGGCGTTTGAGCGCTTTGGCAAAGGACGACATCCCGCACAGTTGAATTTCGGCGATTGCATCGCTTACGCGCTGGCGAAAGATACCGGCGAGGAGCTGCTCTTCAAGGGAACCGATTTCGGACAGACGGATATCGCCGTCGCTACCTACTGATCCGGCTTCGCCATCGCCACGTTTGCCTGCAGCTCTCCCTCGGCATTCAACCCAACTATCCACACGCCCACCAGCCGGTTCGCGGGCCATCGCCCCTCGATTTCGACGGGCACAAAATTCTCGGTCAGCGCCGAAGTGCGGCCCCGTTCCGCGAGCGGCGCGGGCGTGTGCAAAGTAATGGCTTCCAGCTCCTGGCCAACGAAGCCTCTTCGGTGCGCCGCGCTTTTTTCGGCTGCCAGGGCACGGAGGGCAGCCATGCGTTCTTCGACGGCTTGCGGAGCAACAGGCGATTCCGCGTGCAGTGCCCATCCCCGCGTGCCCGGTCGGGGCGAGAACGGAAACAGGTGCAGATAGCCGAAGGGAAGGGCGCGGATCAGGTCCAGCGTCTCTTCGAATTCGGCATCGGTTTCGCCGGGGAAGCCCACCATCACATCTGCGCCCAGGGTCAGTGCGGGGCCGGCAGCCAGCCGAATTGCTTCCACCTTTTCCGCGTAGTGCCAGGGCCGGTAGCGGCGATGCATGCGGCGCAACACGGTGTCAGAGCCGGACTGCAAGGGCAGATGCGCGTGGCGCGCCAGGCGGATGCCGCCAAACTCCGCCATCAGGGCGATCAGATCCGCGTCCCAGTCCATGGGCTCGATGGAGCTCAGGCGCAGGCGGGGCAGCTTTGTCTCGCGGAAGATCTGGCGAACAAGCGCGGCTAAGGTGAGCCTTGGAGAGCCTTCGGAGGCGGGCAGTTCCCTTCCCCAGCGTCCCAGGTTGATCCCGGAGAGGACCAGTTCATTGCCGCCGGCCGCTACAAAGCCTTCCACCTGGCGCAAGACCCCTGCGGGGGGCAAACTTTTGGACGAGCCTCTAGTCTGGGGGATGACGCAGAACGTGCAGCGATTGCCGCAGCCCTCCTGGATCTTGAGATTGGGCCGCGTCTGCTCTCCGGGAACAAGTTGCGCCTCTTCGATGAAGGAGTGGGCGAAGCGGTCGTCGGCCCAGATGGGAGCGTTAGCCGGGGCTCCGCGGGCCAGCATTGACTGCAGGCTAACCAGATTGGTTGGTGGCTCGGCGCCGTTTCCGATTGGGCTCGCCTGACGGGTGAGGCCCAGGATAATCTCCGGCGCGAAAGCCTTGTGGCTGTTGCCGACCACGGCGGCCACACCGGCCATTGCGGCGAGTTCTTCCGGGGCCCGCTGGGCATAGCAGCCAGTGACCACAATTCGCGCTTCGGGATTGAGCCGGTGAGTACGGCGGATGAAGGCGCGAGCGGCGCGGTCCGCTTCGGCGGTGACGCTGCAGGTATTCACCACAACCACGTCGGCGGCGGCTGGATGACTTTCGTCGAACCCCGCTGCGCGCAGCCGGCCGCCGACCGCCTCGCCATCGGCGCGCGCTGCCCTGCATCCGAAATGTTCCACATGAAATTCCGGCATATTCCCAGTTTAGTGCCTTTGCCGAATCGGGCCGCCCAAGCACGCTCGCCTGCATCTTCTGCCGCGAACTACAATCACCCCGAAGGCGAGAGGACAAATGGCATGAGCTGCGAAATGCAATCTTACTGAGACGCGGTTGACCCGGACCGGAGCAATTCTGCGTCTCTTGCTGCTCACGATTCGTGTGGCTGGCTTTGCTTCAGCGCCGGCTGCCGGACAGACGATCGCCAGGCAAAGCGATTAAGTTGGGGCAAGGTCAAAAACTGGCTTCCGGTATACTGTGGACTGACCACTTGTCACGCAGGACTACCGGCATAATTCATGCATTCTTCCGTCACAGCCACTGCCGAGGATATCCTGTCTGCCGAGCGCAGAGCCGGAACACGGCACATTCTCAGCTTTGTCTATTTCACTTTTATCTGCTACCTGTCGATCGGGCTGCCGCTGGCCGTGCTGCCGCCTTATGTCCATTTGCGGATGGGCTTGAGCGCCATGCTGGCCGGGCTGGTGATCAGCACTCAGTACATCGCGACCCTCGCCAGCCGTCCCTGGGCCGGGCGCATCTCCGATCGCGCCGGCGCGAAAGTTTCAGTACTTTGGGGAATGGGCGCCTGCACCTCCAGTGGCGCAATGCTGGTGGTTGCCTCAGCCCTGCACTTGATTCCCTGGCTTAGTTTTTCCGCTCTAATCGTCAGCCGCTTGATTCTGGGCGTGGGTGAAAGCCTGGGGTCGACGGGATCCACCTTGTGGGGCATTACCAGCGCCGGGCAGGAAAGCACCGCCAAGGTGATCTCGTTCAACGGCATTAGCACCTATGGCGCCATGGCGCTGGGAGCGCCGCTGGGCGTGGTTCTCGACGCCCGCTGGGGCCTCTCCTCGATCGGCCTACTGACGATTCTCGTTGGCGCGGTCAGCCTGATGCTGGCCTACCGCAAGCCGCCGGTTCCGGTCGTCCCTGGCGTGCACCTGCCGTTCAGCCAGGTTATGGGCCGGGTTGCACCGCATGGGATGGGACTGGCCCTGGGCGGAATGTGCTACAGCGTGTTGGCCACCTTCATTACGCTGTTTTATGCCAGCCGTAACTGGAACGGCGCGGCCCTCTGCCTCACCGCTTTCGGCGTTGCGTTTATCGTGGCGCGCCTGCTGTTTATTCAGACGATAAACCGATTCGGCGGGTTTCCGGTGGCGATGGTATGTTTCTCGGTGGAATCGTTGGGGCTGCTTTTGCTGTGGCTGGCGCACTCGCCCTGGACAGCAATGGCCGGATCGGCCCTGGGCGGATTTGGATTCTCGCTGGTCTTTCCTGCCATCGGCGTGGAGGCCGTCAAGCGGGTGACAGAGCAGAACCGAGGCACCGCCCTGGGCGTCTACACCGCTTTTTCCGATGTCTCCTTTTTCCTCACCGGTCCGCTGGCCGGCGCTGTTATCGGAATGTACGGGTACGCAAGCGTGTTTCTGTTCGCCTTGATCTGCGTGTTAGCTGCCCTGGGAATTGTCGTGGTGCTGCGACACTTCCAGGGTGACGCCGCGGAGAATTTTTGAGAGCAGTGATTAGCAACCCCTGATGAAGGTCTGGCTTTGAAAGAGCACGGCTTCAAAGCCTGCTCTGAGCTTGTCGAAGGGTGCCGTAAATGTAGATAAGAAACGATGGGCCTTACAGGCTGCGGAAAAAACTCATTCGGGCAAAGACATTCAGATGCTTTGTAACAGGGCATGACTTCAGTCGTGCCGCAAATTCCACAAAATGAGCGTGGGCTTTAGCCCCTGCAAAACTCCACTTCGCGCCTAGAATCAAATTCACCCCTATTCCCGCAACCTGTTTAGCCCCCGAGGCAACGGATATCGCTTCTGAAACTGCTCGAAGGCTTTGCCGTCTACTGCGGCGTTACCAGTGTGTGGGCGATGGCAAAGAGCGCCAGTTCCAGTCGTGTGGAGACTCCCGTCTTATCGAAAATATTCGAAAGATGGCGCTTGACGGTCTCTTCACTCAGGTTGAACTGTTTTGCGATATCGCGATTGCTGCATCCTTCAACAATGCAGCCCACCACTTCAAGCTCGCGCGGAGTAAGGCCGTAGGTCTTGTGCTGGGGCACGGCTGCCTGTTGCATCAGATCGTGGAGAGCCGAGACCAGGTTGACAACGCGCTTGCCGCCAATCCAGTAGTCGCCGGTAGAGACGGTGCGGATGGCGGTCTGCAGATGGCTGGCCAAGGCGTCTTTGAGCACGATGCCGCGCGCCCCGATGTGCAAGGCCTCAATGATCTGCTGCGTGGTGATGGTGGAGGTGAGCAGCAGGATCTTCACCGTAGCCGTGCCGTTCATGATGGCGCGCATGGCCTCCAGACCGGGGAGGCGCGGCATCTGCACATCGAGCAGCAGGATGTCGGGCTGCAGTTCAAGGGTCTGGGTGATGGCCTCGTCGCCGTCGGTGGCCTCGCCGACCACCTCGAAGCCGTCCTGCTCGACAAGCATGTTGCGCACTCCGATGCGAACTACAGGGTGGTCGTCTGCCAGTACGATTCGAATCGGTCGTTCCATTTGAAAGGATGCCTCCGAAAAGTGGCCAAAATTAGGCCGGTAATTCTGCCTCCAGCATACGCTCCAGGTTCCGGGCGGCGGCACGCAAATCGCTGAGCAAAGCCATACTGTTATCCAGGTGGTTACTCTCGGTATCGACCGGGAGATCCTCAAACAAGGCTCCCAGACGGGCGGCCTGGATAGCGCCGGCCATGCCGCAACCGCCCTTGATGGCGTGGCCGATGCGCCGAACCTCGCCGTCGTCGCCTCTTGCAATAGCGGCTTCGAGTGTCTGTATGCGCCTCGCTAAATCGGCGGCTACAGCAGCGTAAATCTCGCGCACCGCGGCTTCGGGCATCATCCCCCGGAACTGAGCCAGGGTTTCAAGGCTGATGACAGGATCCTTGGGATCGAGGTGCGATTTCCGGGATATCGCTCCCGGAATGGGGTGACCTTCGAGCGCCTTCTCAAGCGCCTCGGCGTCGAATGGCTTGAGCAGGAAGCCGTCTGCGGCTGCAGCCACGGTGTCCAGCGGATTGCTGCCGCTGATGGCAAAAACTCGTGCTTTGGTGCGGGTGCGTAGCTCCGCGATCAGTTCTGTTCCGCTCAGACCTGGCATTTGCGCGTCCATCAGAATCACGTCCGGCGCGCATTCCTGCCCGGTCAGCATCTCCAGCGCTCGCTCTCCATCCACCGCGGTATGAACGGGATATCCGCTCATGGTAAGCACCGTCGCGGTCACTTCGCGGCTGATAAGGTCGTCATCGATCAGCAGCAAAGTCGGGTGCTTTCGCCGGGTTTCGAAGTTGAGCATAGGTCTAGTTTGCATCGCCGGCGCAGGGATGCGGCGAAAATATTGGCGTCAGGGTATCCATCTTGGTTATGCGTTAATGGCCTGCTTGCAGCGAGCCGCAATGGCCCTGGTGGCCGGCGCTGTCTTACTGGCTGGGAACCTGTGAACCAGTCGCGGCCGGAAGACCAAGCGACGATGCCGAAGGCAAGTCTTTGCCGAGTCCCCAGTCGCGCCTTCCCTCCTCGAACACCGCTCCGCGCTTCTGCCATTTTTCAATTTCAAGATCGTAGCGGACGGTGACGTTGTTGAGCCAGTAAGGGCGATTCTCACTGAGCCATACCTGCGAATACTCAGCCTTCACGGCAGAATAGGCATCGCGCAGATCCTGGTAGCGGCCGTTGTTGCCGCTGATCTCGCCCAGGATGTTTGAGGTGACCGCTTGCTGCGACTTGTCGTGCTGATTTTGAACGGCCTTGGCGTAAGAATCGACGATTTCCTGGGCCAGTTCAAACTTCATGCCGATCAGATCGAGGCGGCGCGCGCCCAGGTCCATCGCGGTCAAAGCATCGGGCTCTTTCAGTTCGGGGTTGGCCTGATGCACCTGGGCCAGCAACACGATGGCGCGTTCGGCGTGCAAACGCAGATCCACTGCAACCGGTAGCAGCTTTACCGAAACTTGCTGGCCCTGGGCGCTCCACGGGTCAAGCCAGAAAAGACCGTCGCTGTTGAAGCCGGAATTGGCTTTGCCGAGGGCCTCCTGGGCAGCCATCAGCTCTTTCTCGGCTTCGTTGATCTTGCCGGTAGAGTCGCCGTGGAAGACCGGTCCGTAGGCATCCTGATAATCGGGAATGGGGCTCTCGCCCGCTTGCCAGGAGGCCACCGGGCCAAACAGCACGCCGTACCAATCCTGGTTGAAGAGGCCCTCGCCATCGTCGTTCCACACGGTGTTGATGGCTCCGGTGGACCCCAGGCGCTGACCGGCGCGGATGAAGCCCTGAATGTTCCAGAGCGCGGTTCTCGCGATCGGATAGACTTCGTTCCAATTGGCGTCGCCGGGAGCTACCCAGGTCTCGATGCCGGCCTTGGCAAAGGGCTCTATCATCTTGTCGAAGCCGGTGGTGATCCAGTAATTCCAGGGCACGGCGATCATGTCTTTGGGCAGTCCGGCAACGGCGGCAGGGTCTGCGCCGCCAATGTCGCCCCAGAAAAGCAGGCGGCGGTGCAAAGGCTCAAGCTCATCGTGAATCTGCTTGAGGAAAGCAACGTAGACCGGGCCGTAACCCAGCGCCTCTACCTGCTGCCCGGTGCGGCCCCTTCCCAGATCCCAGGTTTCGTCGGCGCCGATGTGCACAAACGGCGAGGGAAACTCCTGGGCGATTTGGGTGAACCAGTCTTTGATCAGCGGCAGCGTGCCGGGCTGGCCGGGGGCAAGAACATGGCCGTTGGGCGTTTCGGCGATATCCTGGTAAAGGTCGTACTTGAGCACGTGGTGGAGATGGCCGAAGGCCTCCTGTTCGGGCAGGATGGTGACGTGATATTTGAGAGCGTAGGCCACCAGTTCTTTCACTTCGGCGGGGGTGAGCGCGGCGCCGGGGGGCGCGGCCAGGGGCTGGTTGGGATAGAGCAGCGTGTGCTCGAAGTAGGGCGAATAGATGTTGGCCTTGAAGGCGGCGAGAACGCGAATCTGATGCTTCTGGTAGGCGAGCGTGGGAACAGGGCCGCGGGAGAGATCGTCCTGAACGCCGCGATAACGCATGGCCGGCCAGTCGCGCACAGTGCCGGTGGGCATTTCGCGCGCGGCGCCGGGAAGCGGAAGCAACTGTTTCAAGGTCTGCGCGCCGTAAAAGATGCCGGCGCTGGAAGAGGCGACGATATTGGCTTCGTGGGGCTCGATGACGAGCACATAGCCTTCAGAGTCCATGGCCGCATCGAAGGCCAGGCCGGTTCGTTTCAGCAGGGCTTTGGCGGCGACGGCATTTGTCCGCAACAGAACCACCCGATAAGCTGGAGCCGCATTGGTTCGCGACGTACCGGGATGAGCCGCAGCCTGCGCGTTGGAGTCGCTTTGCCCGTTTGAGACGATTTGTCGAATGGCTTCTTCCAGGTCGGCTGCGGCAAATTCGTCTGCCGCATCGCTCCCAGGCACGGTGACTGCGATCTTTACCGGCAGCGAGGTGACCGCGCCAAAGTGGGCCTCGCGGGGCGCTGGCAAAAGGTGGACCTGGGTCTGCGCGGCGGACAGGGCGGAGCATGCAAATAGCAGCATGAGGGTTTCGCGCATCGCGCGGCGAGAGAAGAAAGGCAAAGGAAAGTGGCTTTGATTCGACATCCCGAGCAGTTTCACCTTAGAGAGATAAGCATTTAAAATCGACACGACCATTGTAGACCGTGCGTGCGTGCTGATACCTTTTCTGCAATCGAATAAGATCGGTTGGGCACGACGTTTCCGCGGGGCCAAGCCCTGGTACTACAGTTGTAGATCGCGGTTGCGGAGGGAGCAGGGGGTTTTAACCCCCTGAAAAATGGCCAAAACGACAGGGCATTTAGGCCCGGACCGGGGCGGCCTGAAGCAAGTGTAACTGTAGTACTGGACTGTACCGGCAAAGAGGATTGACAACGATGACCGCAAACGGCGCTGCAATGACGGATCATTCCGCTGCGATACGCAGATACAACGGCTTTCTCCTGCTGGTGGCGGGACTGGGCGGCTTGCTGTACGGCATCGACGTAGGCATTATCGGCGGGGCGCTGCCCTACCTGGAAGCGACTTCGAGGCTGACAGCCGCCGAGCTTTCGGTAATTGTGGCGGCAGTGTTGCTGGGCACCGTCTTCTCTACCTTGTTTGCGGGCATCCTGGCGGACTGGATGGGACGCAAGCCGCTGATGATTCTGAGCGGCCTTACGTTTGTTGTCAGCGTCCCGGTGATTGCGCTGTCGCATGGATATGGGCCGCTGTTCTTCGGAAGGCTGTTGCAGGGCATCAGCGGCGGCTTGATCGGGGTGGTGGTCCCGCTTTACCTGGCCGAGTGCCTGGCGGCATCCAACCGCGGCAAGGGAACCGCGATCTTCCAGTGGATGCTTACGCTGGGCATTGTTGCCGCGGCGCTGGTCGGAATCTATTACAGCTACCGCGTGGAGGCGGTGTCGAAGGTCGCCGATGTCGCCGAGGTGCTCGCATTCAAGAACCAGGCCTGGAGGCGCATCTTCTGGGTTTCGATGCCTCCTGGAGTGCTGTTTGTGCTGGGCTGCCTGTTCGTGACCGAGTCGCCGCGCTGGCTCTTCCGGCGCGGAGCCGCGCTGCGCGCCCACGCCGCTCTGCTTCGCTCGCGGAGTTCGGGACAGGCGGCCATCGAGATTGAAGAGATGGCGGCGATTGCGCATGAGGGCGAGGCAAAGCCTGGCGTGAAGATTCGGGATTCGATTTTGCAGAAGAAGTATGCGATTCCGTTTCTGCTGGCTTGCGTGATTCTCACTTGCAACACGGCCACTGGAGTCAACTCGCTGATTGGTTTCAACACCAGCATTCTTTTGCAGAGCGGGCTCTCCGACCTTCATGCCCACTGGGGCTACGTGGTCTTCACGGTCGTAAATTTTCTTATGAGCGCCGTGGGTACAATGCTGGTGGATCGCAAGGGACGCAGGTTTCTGTTCATCCTGGGCACCAGCGGCATCTTCGTCGCGCTGATCGCTATAGGGACGCTGTTCCTGCGCACAGAGAAGGCAAGTATCGACACGCGCCAACTGGTGCAACAACTGGTTGAGCCCGGCCAGCAGCTCACCCTGCACTTCGATCGAGGCGAAGCGAGCAAGCTGCTTGCCGCCGCGGGATATACGGGCAGCGAGATCCAGAGCGATCGCGCTTCGCTGGCCATCATCTACTCTTACGGCGATTTCACGGCGGCCACCAGCTTTGTGCGTTCCGATGACGTGGCGGCGCTGCCGATCGAAATTACGCGTGCTTCCTGCGTTCCCTCCAACAAGATTGAAGCGCTGTTTAAGAATCCCTTCGCCAATTTCGCGGCCGCGCAGACCGCTCCGCTGAAGATAGAGAAGGCGCTGATTGGGCGCGTGCCGGAGGCGAGTCACGGCCGGCTGGTCGCACTGGGCCTCTACATGTTCATAGCGTTTTATGCGCTGGGGCCGGGGGTATGCGTGTGGCTGGCGCTGAGTGAGCTGATGCCCACGCGCATCCGCTCCAACGGGATGAGCATTGCGCTGGGTCTCAATCAGCTGGTTTCCACTACGCTGGCCGCTGTCTTTCTGCCCTTTGTGAGCAAGCACGGCTACTCGTCGATTTTCTTCCTGTTTGCGAGCTTCACGGTGGTGTACTTCCTGGTGACGGCACTCTTTATGCCCGAGACCAAGGGCAAGACGCTCGAAGAGATCGAAGCGCACTTCGCGGGGCGCGCCTAGGACTACAGTTGTAGATCGCGGTTGCGGAGGGAGCAGGGGGTTTTAACCCCCTGAAAAATGGCCAAAACGACAAGGCCTTTTGGCCCGGATCGGGGCGGCCTGAAGCAAGCACAACTGTAGTGTTAGTTTCTGCTGCGCATTTTGGAGAGCAGGCGCAGGATCTCGAGATAGAGCCAGACCAGCGTGACCATGATCCCGAAGGCGCCGTACCACTCCATGTATTTGGGAGCGCCGGACTGCACTCCTTGCTCGATGAAGTCGAAGTCGAGCACCAGGTTGAGGGCCGCGACGCCTACGATAATCAGGCTGAAACCGATGCCGATGGGCCCCCCGCCGTTGATCGTCGTGAACTGAATCCCGAAGAAACTCAGCAGCATTTCGATCAGGTAGAAGAACATGATGCCGCCGGTGGCTGCGACAACGCCGAGGCGGAATTTCTGCGTCACCTTGATCATTCCCGAGCGATAGGCAATCAGCAGCACAAAGAGTGTGCCAAAGGTGAGGCCCACCGCCTGCATCGCAATGCCCGGATAGCGCAGCTCGATCGAAGCCGACAAGCCGCCCAGCACCAGGCCTTCGAGCAGCGCATAAATGGGCGCCGTCACCGCTGACCACTGCTTCTTGAAGACAGTGACCATGGCACAGATGAATCCGCCGATCAGTCCGAGCATCATCAGCGGCGCAACGGCCGACATGTCGTGCTCGGGAAGAAACAAGTGCCACGTCCAGGCTGCGGTGGCGATGGCGCAGATGAGCAGAATGCCGGTCTTGTTCACGGTGCCATTGAGCGTCATCCGGTCCGCGGCGTCGATCAGGCCTCCATACTGCGCATCGGAAATATTGCTAAAGGTATTCGCGCCCAGTGCCGGATTGGATGTCTTCATCAGTGCCATCGTGTGATCTCCAGGTTGCAAACTCGTGCAGCCAACTTCGCGGGACAGTCTGCAAACCCTGTGCCCTGCCCTGATTTTAGACGCTCGATACCGGCCTTAAGGTGCAAAGCGTGATTCGGAGACGCTTCCGAAGCGAACGGATGCGAAGGCATCTGGGAGCATGGGAGTTCTGCAGGTGCGACGAAGCTTAGGCATTGCGCATCAATAACAGCTTCACCTGATTGTGTCAGGGCACGACGCCGATGAAGCACTTATTTATGCGGCCTGCGCTAGTTGCCGTCGGTAATTTTTCGCCATGAGCCGCTTGACGGCGAGGGGCCGGCCTGGGAGAAATTGACATTGCTGCGGGGCATCACCACCAGGTCGACGCGGCGGTTTTGCGCGCGTCCTTCGGCGGTATCGTTGCCCGCTACGGGGTGGAACTCGGCGTAGCCGGCGGCGGAAAGCCTGTCGGCGGGGATGGCCTTCAGATCGAGCATAGTGCGCGCGATGCTGGTGGCGCGGGCCGTCGAGAGTTCCCAGTTGGAGTTGAATTCGGTGGTGTGGATGGGAATGTTGTCGGTGTGGCCTTCGACGCGCAGATCGTAAGGCGTGCGGCTGAGCGAGGCGGCGATCTGGCGCAGCGTGTCGAGTGTCTGGGGCTGAGGCGTCGCGGAGCCGGAGGCGAAAAAGCCGGCTTCGCGCAGGCTGATGACCAGCCCGTCGCGGCCCATCTGGATGGAGACAGAGTGCGCGGCCACCTGTTTGGAGAGGGTTTGCTGGAGTTCGCGGTCGAGGCGATTGAGATCGTCTTTCACCTTGGCGGGAGACAGCACCTCCTCGCCCATCACAACATTCAAGGAGCCATCGGAAACTGCTGCGCCGTTCTTCGCGCCGCGCGAGGCGCCGGAAAAAATGCTCAGGGCGCTGAACGCGGAGTCGATCGACTCGGACACCTCGCCCTGCTTCTTATTGGCCTGCGATGCGGCGTAGAGAACAACGAAAACCGCAAACAGCAGCGTGATGAAATCGGCATAGGAGATCAGCCAGCGATCTTGGCTGGGACGCCTCCTGTCGGCGGGCCTGATCATGCCGCAAACTCCCTCTTCGCGGGCTTCTCCGTAGTGGAGTCATGCATATAGCCGGCCAGCTTCACTTCCAGCATGCGCGGATTCATGCCCTCGATGATGGAGATGACTCCTTCGAGCATCATCTCGCGGTGCCGCTGTCCGTCGCGAATGCGAATGCGCATCTTGCCGGCAAAGGGCAGAAAGAAAAGATTGGCTAGGCCCACGCCGTAGATGGTTGCGACAAAAGCTACGGCGATGCCGCGCCCCACCTCCGCCATGTTGTCAAGATGCCCCATCACCTGAATCAGGCCGAGCACGGCTCCAAGAATTCCAATGGTGGGCGAGAATCCGCCGGCCGACTCGAAGACCATGGGCAATTGCTCCTCTCTCTCCATGGTGGAGTCGAGGCTGACGCGCATGATCTTGCGCAGTTCGCTGGGGTCGGTGCCGTCCACAGCCAGCATCAGCGCCCGCTTCAGAAACGGATCGTGGAGGGTCTTCAAGTCGGCGTCCAGGGAGACGACGCCGTTGCGGCGCGCCTTGTTGGCAAAGGAGAGCAAAAGGTTAATTAGCTCGTCGTTCTGCTTCTTCGGCGCGGAAAACACGTGCGCGAGGCTGCGGAATGCCGCCATCACCGTGCCGATGGGAAACTGCAGCAGCACAGCGCCCATCGTGCCGCCCAGAACGATCAGCGCCGCGGTTGGCTGCAGGATCTGGCCCAGATTGCCGCCCTCCAGCACCAGTCCGGCCAGAATCCCAAAAACCGCCAGGAGGACTCCGACAATACTCGATTTGTCCATGAATGGCTCCTAAACAGGCCCGATGCGGAAGCAGAAATCTCTTGTCTTAGTCGTCCGTCAAGGGGCCGAGCAGCTTGGGCTGCGGAGCAGCGGGCTCCTCGGCAACGTCGAGGCTGGCAATGGACACTACGCGTTGCAGGCCATCGTAAGAGGGAAGCCGGCGCGCCACCAGCGACAGCAAGCGCGCGCGATAAGCCAGTACCCGCTCGGTAACCTCTTCGCGGGGTTCGCGCACAATCAGCTTTTCTCCATTGATGAGCGTCAGCATCGTGTCGGGAGAGGCCTCGACAGTCTTGATTAAATCGCTGTTCAGCATCATTGCATTGCCGTTGAGGCGCGTGAGTTCGATCATGGCCGTGGAACTCCTTCATGGGGGTTATCGGCAACGCGCGGGAAAGGTTAAAAGATTAGAACGAAAATGCGGGAACTGTCCCGGTCAGGACACAAAGCGAGTCTTCGTAAAGTCCAAAAAACCCACGCCGAAGAAGGGGCCAGATGCGACGGTTCCTGCACCGGAGACAGCCACCCAGGGTTGAACAAAAATGGGGACGCCTTCTTGAAAGGACCGTAAATCCACGCATCCCACAAGGAGTACCCCATGTCCCTGGGTGTATTAAATAATCTCAGCGCGATGTATGCGGAAAACAACCTGAACAACACCAGCAACAGCCTGAATACCGTGCTGCAGCAGTTGTCTTCGGGTTCAAAGATCAACTCCGGCGCGGACGACGCAGCCGGCCTTTCGCTCGTTGACGGTCTGCAGGCCAACTCCATGGCCCTGGCCCAGTCGCAAACCAACGCCAGTGAAGGTGTAGGCCTGTTGAAGGTCGCCGATGGCGCGCTCTCGCAAGTGACGAACCTGCTCAACCGGGCCGTGACGCTGGCTACCGAAGCCTCGAACGGCACCCTCAACAATTCGCAGGATGCGGCGGCGAACTCTGAGTATCAATCGATTCTTTCCGAGATCAATAACATCGGCGCGACCACCACGTACAACGGCCAGACGGTCTTTGGCGCGGCCCAGCCCGTAAGCATCTACACGGGCGACTCTTCCACGGCAGGCGCTTCGGTCGATGCCCTGAACATCGCTTCGCTGTCCTCGTCCAACGTCGGCGATACGGGCGGAGTAATGGCTTACAGCAACGGCTCGAATAATGTGTTCCTCAACCTGTCCAGCAGCACCGCCAACGCGGCTGCCACCGACTACTTGAACGGCGGCTCCGGCGGAACTACCAATCTGAACGTCACCTACGCCGTGCCCGGCGGAACCGGCTCCAACACCACTGCCACCACTTCCATCTCCGTAGGCGCTGGATCCAATTACGCCAACACTTCCAACGGATTGATCAGCGCCATCAACAACGCCGGCCTCGGACTCACGGCCAGCTTCGCCACCCAGACCCAGGCGGGCGTCCAGGGCGGCGGCTCTCAAACCGGCATCGAGATCTCCGGCGGCCTCATCTCCGCGGGCGTCGATCCCAGCACCTCCAGCACCAGCGGCACGCTCAATCTGAGC
>Ga0224555_1000448_pt1 | contig 62519 bp, 50 predicted proteins | sample 714S23034metaG_FD_180687 | JGI IMG/M metagenome (GOLD analysis project Ga0224555, IMG submission 180687) | Peat soil microbial communities from Stordalen Mire, Sweden - 717 S2 30-34 | ecosystem: Environmental > Terrestrial > Soil > Wetlands > Peat | place: Sweden: Norrbotten County, Stordalen... | reverse complement strand
ATCTGCCGCTTCTCGGCAACCGACCGAAATCTGCGAGGACAACGTTCTGTTCCTTCTGCTTGAACCATGACGCTATCGTCAGGCTCCAGCCCTAGCCTATGCCAGAGGGGAAAACGGGACGCTTACGAATCACCAGCACTGTGCCAAGGCCTATGCCTGCACCACCGCCGGTTCCCCACCGGCCGTAGCCGTAGTATCCTCCGCCTACGCCGAATACGAGCACCAGAACAACAATGAGTAAGAGCATCTCAGATCTCCTTCAATTCGGGTTGCAATTCACTGGGGTTATGCCGCCGATAGGATGACGACGTGTGTATCAGAGCGAGTTCATCGAAGAGCGCGCGGCTTGCCGTGGGGCCAGTTGAAGTCTCAATACCAATCACGCAGGCACTGGCACCGAGGATCATCCATCACCATCGCCACTCGATTGCAGCGAGGATCTTCCATCCCAACCGCCCTGTTATAGCCCAGGTTCCTGCAGCGAAGATCTTCCACCTCAATCTCCATGCCCTGAAGCAGGAACTTGCACCGAAGGTCTTCCGACTCAACCGCCGCAACCCTACACCGAGGATCTTCCATATCAGTCACCAAGTCTCTGGGCAGACTCTTGCACCCGATCCGGACTGAATCACGTTGACATGTTCCGCGGGAGGCAGTCTGCTCAATAGTGCGCACTATAAGTTATCTCTCATTAGGACATGCAAATCCTGAATCCAGTGTTGTACGATGGGCACATCAATCTTTGTGTTGCAAGGGGCAAAACGTGGCTGGACGATGGAGAGTATTTCTTTGTGTTGTGGTATTGACGGGGTTGGGTTTACAGGGAGTTCGAGCGCAGTTGGCGTTTCCGGATGCGGCGGCGCAGAGTGCGCCCAATCCGCTGACCGACTCGACGATGAATGCCGGCAAGATGCTGCTCTATGACCTGGAGGCGCGCTTTGCCAAGGATGTGCTGGCGCGGGGCGGGGCGGGATTCGCGGATTGGTTTGCCGCAGACGGCGTGGCGCTGGGCAACGGCACTGCGCCGGCGGTGGGCAAAGTTGCGATTCAGAAATCCGCCAACTGGGATCCCAAGGTCTATCAACTGACTTGGACGCCGACCGACGCACAGATGGGACCGTCGGGCGATATGGGATACACCTGGGGCCACTTCGAGGGACACAGCAAGGACGCCAGCGGCAATCCGGTGACGGTGACGGGAAGGTATATCACCGTTTGGAAGAAGCAGGCGGACGGACAGTGGAAGGTTGCGCTGGATGCGGGGGCGAATGAGCCGGTCTCTGCCGGGGATTGCTGCCGGCTGCCGCCGGGGGAGAAATAAGTACAGGGAACAGGGAATAGGGAACAGGGAACAGGACGATTGAGTTTCGTGGCTTCCCAGGTTTCAAAGGCGAGACCGGGGGCTCCCGACGCTCGCTCTCCTTTTGCTTAAGTTTCGTGGTACACCCCCACCCGTACTTTGGACGCAAAGTCGTTGTTTTCTTGAGGTTACGGGCAGGGTTGCGCTGTAAAATCTTCATAACAAAGGAGTTCCCTGCAAAGTCGTCCAGGATAAGGAGTTACGGGACGTTTCGGCCTCTTCCGGCTGAATGGCGGCGCGAAGAGGGCGTACCGGGACGATGATTAAGGAGGACTTCTGAGAACATTGTGCACGAAGTGGGGAAATAATCTGCATTTCAACAGAGATCAGAGATCAGGGGTCAGGGATCAGTGGAGTCGTACGGAAGGATTCGCGCATGGGGTTTGTGGTATCCCGTGCGGATCGCAGACCGCTTGCGGAAGATGTATTTCTTAGCTAATATATTTCTTAGCTAAGCTCCATGGAGGATTGCCGATGGAAGCCACTATGCACCAGGCCAAAACACAACTCTCCAAGCTGGTCAAGCTGGCGATTGCCGGCGAAGAGGTGATCTTGACCAATGGACGGAAGCGCGTTCCGGCGGTGAAGTTAGTGCCTGTAAAGCCGGGTCCGCCTGCCGGCGAAGTGACCTCATTTCCCAAGTTCAAGGATGGAAAGCGCCCGATTGGCTTGTACAAGGGGCAATTCGACATCGGCCCCGAGTTCTTCGATCCATTACCTGACGAGGAACTTGCACTATGGGAAGGCAATGAGAGCGACGCCTACCTCCTGAACGCAAAATGAGACTTCTGCTCGATACACATACGATTCTTTGGGCAATGCTCAATGACCCAAAGCTGAGTACCCCGGCCCGACTCTTGATCGAGGACAGCTCAAACGAAATTTTTGTCTCGGTGATTTGCATCTGGGAGATCGCAACCAAAGTGCGTATTGGCAAGATGCCGGAGCCGGGCGATCTGCTCAGAGACCCACACGTGGCTTTGGAGCGCCTGGGTTATCGCGACCTTCCTCTTTCCCTGAGCCATGCTCGCTTGGGTGGGTCACTGGTCCACTCCCACAAAGACCCCTTTGACAGGATGCTGGCGGCGCAGGCGATTTTGGAAGGGCTGACGCTGGTCAGCATCGATTCGGTCTTTGACGATCTTCCTGTCCCGCGGCTATGGTGATCGCGTGGGGTCTGTGGTGTCCCCGGTCCCCAAAAGCGGGGGAGCGGGGACACCCTCAACGTCATTGGAAACCGTCACTGGGACCGGGGCCACCCGCCAACTTATGAATGACTATAACATCTACGAATTGTGCTCTAGCATAGCGCTCTTGGAAACTTGTCGCAGTCGTCTGGAATTCGCAGACTCAGCAGGAATGGCCTTCTGCAATGACGACCTGATAGCGATGATTGAGAGGGTTCTTGGCCAATTGAAATCTGTGTGCGAAAGGCTAGAGGCAGACTCTACTTTAGTGGGGGAGATCACCGTGCTTCAGAAGGCCTGCGAGAGCGGGTCCGTCGATAGACGTGAGGCCGTGCTTTCATCTCGTTTGGGAACTATCCTTAATTTAGTCCACCACAATCTAGCTAAACGGAGATTCATGATTTTGTCAGAGGAGGAAGCCAGCTACTACGCAAATCCAAATCTGTTCGGGAAGATCGTTCAAGAGAAATATTCGCACTATGCGCTACGTGATGCTGTTGCAGCAGGCAGCTGCTTCGCGGCGAGTCAATACACAGCCAGCGTTTTTCATTGTATGCGCCTCGCCGAACATGGGCTGAGAAAGCTAGCCTCGAATCGCTTGCTGAATATAAAACTCCATAACAAAAAGGGACCAATACCCATCGAATTCGCCACTTGGAATGACGTGATAACTGCGATCCACAACAAGATCAGCAAAATCCGGCAGCGCCCAGTCGGTCCAATGAGGGAAGCCGATCTTCAATTCTTCTCGAGCTGTGCGGACCAATGCGACTATATGAAGGAGTTGTGGAGAAACCCTCTTTCCCATACACGCCGCTTCTGCAAAAGAGAGGATGCTTTAGCAGTAATCGCCAGGGTGAAGGACTTTGTGATCGTCGTTGGAGAGCATAAAAGCAGCATCCCCGCAGACGACACTTTTTCTACGATCCTTGCGCAGGCTGCGGAAAAAGGTAAGGAAGCATATCTGGCATCGCTCTCCAAGTCGGGCTCCACTAGTCAGTCATCTATATAATTCCGCTACAAATAATTGAAAACAATGGCAGAATGGGATAAAGCCCAACATTATTTTGTTGTTCTTGCGGCACGACTGAAGTCGTGCCCTGACGCTTCTTGCGACTCCGAATGAATTTTTCCGCAAGCTGTGAAGTCGTGCCCTGACGCTTCTCGTTATCCCTTTACTACAAATAAACAAGCGTGGACCGGGAGGTCCACGCTACAGCCGGCCGGGAGGCCAGCGCTACAATTTCATGCACCGCGGGTCGGTGAAGGCGGCTGGCCACGGTCCCAGTGACTTTTTCAAACCACGCTGAGGGTGCCCCCGGTCCCTCGTAGTTGGGGACTGGGGATGGAAGCGCCACGCTGCCCAAACTGCTCCTGGTTGGAGTGTCCTCGCAGCGTATGAAAGGTGAGCGCATCCGTTATCAGCAAACGGGGGAGTTCCTCTTCCTCACCTTCAGTTGTTTCCGCCGTCGTACCTACCTGTCGCCGGTCGCGGGCGTGGAGCTTTTTGAAGATGCGTTGGAGCGCGTTCGGCTGCTTTCTCTTTTTGCAGTCGCTGGTTACGTGGTGATGCCCGAGCACGTGCATCTGACGGGTCAATGAGCCACGGCGCGGGCTTTTATCCGGAACCGTTCTCAACTTGATAAAATTCGGTATGAGAAAAGGGCCACCCGCCAAATACAAAGGCCCCAGATTATCAATCTGTGGCCTTTGCCTACTGGGTATCCGTGGTGATGGATGCCGCCTGAGAAACTAACTATACACTACCACTTTTTCTTCTTGGAGTGTTTTTCATATTTGTATACGTACGGCGTGGACCGGGAGGTCCACGCTACAGCCGGCCGGGAGGCCGGCGATACCTGTTCTTGCAGCGACCGGCGACCTTGAGCCAAACAGGAGAGCCACTCTATGCCGGCAGACAAAACCGCTTAAAACGCCTTCAGATCGAGGATGGCTTTGAGGATGGTGTCGGGCTGGGGGAGGATGGCGTCTTCCAAGATGGGCTGGTAGGCGACGAAGGTGTCGAGAGCGCCGATGCGGCGGACGGGGGCGTCGAGGGAGTCGAATAGTTCATCTGCGATGCGGGCGGCGATCTCCGCGCCGTAGCCCCAACTGAGCATGTCCTCGTGTGCGACGATGACCCGGCTGGTCTTCGTGACCGATGCGGCGATGGATTCCCAGTCATAGGGATTGAGAGTGCGCAGGTCGAGGATTTCTACTTCGATGTTGTGCTCACGCTTGGCGCGCTCGGCGGCTTGCAGGGAGCGGGGGACGAGAGCGCCATAGGTGATGAGCGTGAGGTCTGAGCCGGGGCGGACGATGCGGGCCTTGCCGAAGGGGATGGCGAAGTCTGGGCCGGGATAGGGCGCGCGGTCGTGGGTCTCGCGATAGAGCCGCTTGTGTTCGAGGAAGAGGACGGGGTCGTCGCAGCGGATGGCGGTGCGCAGGAGGCCGTTGGCATCCAAAGCATTTGACGGCATGACGACGCGCAGTCCGGGGATGTGGGTGAAGATGCTTTCGCCGGATTGCGAGTGGTAGATGGAGCCGCCGGTGAGATAGCCGCCGATGGGGACGCGAATCACGACGGGGCAGGCCCACTGGCCGTTGGAGCGCCAGCGCATAACGGAGAGCTCGTTGTGAATCTGGTGATAGGCGGGCCAGATGTAGTCGAAGAATTGGATTTCGACGACCGGCTTCATGCCGCGCAGGGCGTAGCCGATGGCGCGGCCGACGATGTTGGCTTCGGCCAGAGGGGAGTTGAAGACGCGCTCGGAGCCGAACTCGGTTTGCAGGCCGGCGGTGAGTTTGAAGACTCCTCCCTTCCCTTTGACCTCGGCGAGCGCGGCTTCTCGGCTGGCGTCGGCCACGTCCTGGCCATAGACAACGATGCGCGGGTCGCGGCGCATCTCGTCGTGGAGGCAGGCGTTGATGAGATCGGCCATGGTGCGTGGGGACTTCGCGTCCTTCGGGGACTTCGCGTCTGGCGAATGTTTCGCGCCCTGCGAGGACTTCGCGTCCTTCGGGGACTGCGCGTCTGGCGAATGTTTCGCGCCCTGCGAGGACTGCGCGTCCTGCGAGGACTGCGCGTCCGGCGAGGGCTCCGCGCCCTGCGAATCTATTTCTTTCTGTTCGGCGGCGAAGGTAGAGCTGGTGGGGTCCAGGTCTTCGGAGTAGACGTGACGGGTGACGTCGGCGACTTTGGGCAGCGGGGCTTTGAGGGCAAGCTCGGCGGCGTCGGAGACTTCGCGCTCCAGCGATTGCTCCAGAGCGGTGAGTTCATGCTCGGTCAGGATGGAGTCGCGGAGCAGGCGCGCGCGCAGCTTGACTAGCGGATCGCGCAGGGCGTCGGCTTCGCGCTCGGCCTGAGTGCGATAGAGCCGGTCGTCGTCGGAAAGCGAGTGGGAGTAGGCCCTCATGCAGTGGCCGTGGACAAATGCAGGGCCGAGGCCGGCGCGGCAGTAAGCTACAGCAGCTTGGAAGGCGCGGAAACTGGCCTCGGGATCGGTGCCATCCACCTCGGCAAAGTAGAAGTTGGGGAAGCTGGCCACCAGGCGGGAGATGTTGCCGCCGGGCGTGCTTACCTCGACCGGAGTGCTGATGGCGTAGCCGTTGTCTTCCACGCAGAAGAGGACCGGAAGCTTCTTGTTGGAGGCGGTATTCATGGCCTCCCAGAACTCGCCTTGCGAGGTGGAACCCTCGCCTATGGAGGCGTAGACCACCTCGTCGCCGTGAAAGGTTACGTCGCGATAGGCGCGGTAGTCGCTGTTGTCTTTCCACCCCGGCGACAAAGACCTATCGCCGGGGACCCCGGCTTTGGCCGCGGCCTCGGGATGGCGGCTGAAGTAGCGGCCTGCCTCAGCGCAGCCAACGGCGTGAAGCAGTTGCGTGCTGGTGGCTGCTGAGAGGCTGACAATGTTGAGCGCACGGCTGCCCCAGTGAGTGGGCATTTGGCGGCCAGCGCTGGCCGGATCGGTGGCCGCGCCGACGGCTTGCAGCATCATGTCGGCTGGCGTGTAGCCCAGCGCCAGAGCCAGGGCTCGATCGCGATAGTAGGGGAAGAACCAGTCGTAACCGGGACGCATGGTCAGGGCCGCGCCGATGCCCAGCGCCTCGTGGCCCGCGCCGGAGATCTGGAAGTAGATTTTCTGCTGGCGTTTGAGGAGGATTTCGCGGTCGTCCACGCGGCGGGAGAGCAGCATCAGCCGGTAGATTTCAACCAACTGCCGAGGGCTGAGGCTACCGGCGGGTGCCGACAAGGACGCATCAGCGCTGGAAACTGCCAGTACCATTCCGTTGACTCCTAAAGAACTTCTGATCAAGTTCGGGCATTCCCTCTGGGGCTAAAGCCCACATTCATTTTTGTTCCATTTGCGGCACGACTAAAGTCGTGCCCTTTCAAAACCAATCGTTATTCCGCAAGCTGTAAAGTCGTGCCCTTTCAAAACCAATCGTTATTCCGCAAGCTGTAAAGTCGTGCCCTTTCAAAACCAATCGTTATTCCGCAAGCTGTAAAGTCGTGCCCTTTCAAAACCAATCGTTATTCCGCAAGCTGTAAAGTCGTGCCATTTCAAAACATCGACTTATTAAGAGCAACCGTAACCCTGCCAACAGATTAGATTAGAGAGAGGAGTTTTGGGATGCACTCATTTGTATTGATGCTGGCGGTAAGAACCGGATTGTTTGCGGAGGGGCGGTTCCTGGGGCGCGTGGTGGACGAATGGGCTGTCGATGCGCAGGAGTTCATCCGCGTCAAGCTGCCGCACCTGTTGGTGGTGGCGGTAATTGCCTTTGTTCTCATGCGGCTGCTTCATCTGATCACCTATTCCATGACGCGCGCGGCGGAGCGGCACTCGTCCACGCCCGCGCACATCGCCCAGGTCAAGACGGTGGCCGGGATCGTCCGCACCACCGGGCTTGCCATCATCTGGCTGATCGCCGGATTGCAGATTCTTGATGCCTTGGGCGTGAATCTGGCGCCATTGCTGGCTTCGGCCGGAATTGCCGGAATTGCTCTCGGCCTGGCAGCCCAGAACATCGTCAAGGACGTACTCAACGGCATTCTTATTCTCGTCGAAGACCAGTTTAACGTGGGGGATACGGTGCGGTTGGCCGGGGTGGCAGGAACCGTGGAGGCGATGACGCTGCGCGAGACTACGGTGCGCGACGCCGACGGAAGCCTGTACATCATTCCCAACTCGCAGATCACCACGGTGGCCAACCTGAGCGTGGGCTACTCGGTGGCCACCGTGAACGTGAGCGTGGATTTCAGCGCCAATCCCGACAAGGTTCTGGAGCTGTTGAAGAGGATTGCGACGGAGATTCGCTCGAGCGAGGAGTTCAGAGAGGTTTTTGTGGCCGACCCGCAGATTCTGGGCGTGGATGCGATCAAAGGCTCAGAGCTGATCTTCCCGGTGGTTTTCAAGACGCTGGCCACGAAACAGTACGCGCCGGTGCGGGAATTTCGGCGGCGTGTGCGGCTGGCGCTGGAGGAGCAGCATCTGCTGCCTGGCGACCCTAATCGGGTGTTCAACACGTTTATGGATAGGACGGCGAACTCCCGACCCGCTACGGAAGCCTCGCCGGGAACTGACCCGACCACGCTCAAGCCACAAGGAGTCAATCCCTTCAGCAGCGAGTGAGGAGCGCTAATAAAATCCCGGCACCCTTATAAGTGAGGTTCACAGTCTCCCAGGTCTGAAAATCCAGACCTGGGGCACCCTTCATTTGTGATTAGCCTGCATTTCTCACGGCCAGGTCGACTCACTGTAGCGCCGACCTCCTGGTCGGCTGTACTGGCGGCGTCCTCGCCGCCAGAGCAAAGTCACGTTCCTCTCTATGGTTTGCACACACCGTGATGGAGCAAACGGTCTCCGGCGTGGGTCGGGAGACCCACGCTACAGCCGGCCAGGAGGCCGGCGCTACAAATTCGTTGATGCGCTTTGTGAGAAATGCGGGTTAGACCATGGCCACCCGCCGTGCAACTACTCTGATTCCGCTGTAGCCGACTTGCCGGAATTACTGCGGCGTAGTCGTGGTCGTGGTTGTGGATTGAGTCTGGTCCGGGGACGGATTCGTGGTTGTCTTCGTCGTTTTCTTCTCCTTCGTCACCCTCTTGTGATGCGTGACCTTCGTATTGTGCTTGGTCGTCTGCGTAGTTGTGGTTTGCGGAGTGGACGGAGTCTGTGTCGTAGTGGTGGTGGATTGCGTGGTGTCCTGCGCCCATACCGGCAATGACAACGCAAGCACGGTGAGCGACCCGCAGGCTACAGCAGATATCTTCCTGAGTTTCATTCGAATCTCCTTATTTTGTTTGGGAAACGATGCCTTGGTGCGCACGTATCCGGTCGTGGCGAACTGCTTCCTTTGAATCATTGATAGGATCGCTTAACTTTGAGCGCAGTTCTGTGCATAATGGCTCATCTCGCAAGCGGGCGTGCAGGCGGTCACGCAAAAAACGAATCCAATCATGGACGAAATCATTCTGCGCGAAGTGCTCATACGGCATTGTGCGGAGATATCCGCATAACCTCTCACAAACAGCTCTATTGATCCGGCCCTCAAATAGTGTTATTGCCCTCCCACCCATTTCGCGATAAAGCCTGTGAAATGGATGGGGCACGGTGCTTTTATTTACGGGCCAAATCACTAAAGCCTGTCGCAAGAGGGAATTCCGTGGGCGCCTGGCGCTCACGGCTCATTCTCAGAGGCTTGGAAGCTTACATTCTCAACTGGGACTAAAGGATTGAGCAGGCTCTTCCTGCTGTGAGCCGGAGTGGCCGGGCGTGCGGAAGACGACGCGATTGCGGCCCTCGGCTTTGGCGGCATACAAGGCGCGGTCGGCGATGGTGAGCAGGGATTCAACGCTCGCGGGTTCACTGGAGGGGTCGAAGACGGTGGCTCCCATGCTGCAGTTGAGTGAGAACGGGGCTCCGCGCGTACTGACCTGCAGGTTGGAGATTGCGGCTTGAAGTCTTACCAATCTGTTTTCGACGATTTCGCGTGGAATCTGCGTGAGGACGAGCAGGAACTCTTCTCCGCCGTAACGGCCGGCATGGTCATAGGGGCGAATGGCGGCATCGACCGCGGCGGCGAACCAGCGCAGCGCATCATCGCCGGCCATATGCCCGTGGCTATCATTGATGCGCTTGAAATGGTCCAGATCGATCAGCGCCACAACCACGGTCCGGTTCTCCCGTCGAGCGCGGTCCATCTCCGCGGCCAAGGTTCGCAGAATGGCAGTGCGATTCAACATTCCGGTGAGCCCGTCGTGGGTGGCTTGGACGCGCAACTGCTCGCGGCTGGCCTCCAGTTCCCTGGTGCGCTCGGAAACCAGCGACTCCAGATGCCGGCTGCGGGCGCGCATTTGCCGGGCGTAAAGATGACTGGCGACGCCCAGCAACAGCAGGAAGGCGAGGATGCAAACCCCGTAAAACCAGATGGTATTCCACCAGGGCGGCAAAACCTTGATGTCAACATTCAACGGGGTAGAACAGGCATTGAGGCCGGGATTGCAGGCCATGGCCATAAACATATACCTGCCCGGAGGAAGACGGGCAAAGGTTGCATTGCCGTCACGGGTATCCATCCACTCGGACTGAAATCCCACCATGCGAATCTTCAAGGCCAACTCGCTGCGGTTGCGCATGGTGGGCGAAGAGATGCGGAATATCAACGGCGGGCCGGCCCAGGGCAGGATGATCTGTCGCGCTCCAAGATAGCTGGTTTCGCCGCGGCGAAGTTCGGTCAGCGAGACGGTCAGCGCGATGGGATCGAAGACCCGCTCGGGATGCAGCAGGTGGGCCAGTCCACCGGCTGTCCCCACCCATAGGGAGCCGTCGGCGTCGTTCACTACCGCCCCTTGGCTGATGTCGTTCCAAATCAAGCCGTTTTCCTGAGTGATATGACGCCAGCTCTGGCCGTTCCAGGCCAACAGGCCGATATCGGTACCCAGCCAAACCCAGCCGCGGCGATCCGCGAGGATGGCCAGGGGCGCGAGCTTTTGGAATTCCGGGGGCATCGCCAGTTGCCAAGCATTCAACCGCTCACCGCTGGGCGTCATCCGCCATGTACCGCTTTGCTGCCCGGTCGCCCAGACAGCGCCGTCGGAAGCGCAGGAGAGAGCGGACAGCGAGCCTCTCAACTGGGGCATTCCGTCGATGGGCGGCAGGGTCCAAGCACCATTTTTCAGGCGCAGCAGCCGGTCGCCGGTCAGGAACCAGTCCGTGCCGTCCGCCCCCGCGCATCCAGCAACAATTTCAGTCGAATCACCCAACAGCGCATCCACGGCGGGGATGCGATGCGGGGCGGCGTTGCCTTCCCGCTCATACAACCCCTCGCCGGTAGAAAAAAACACGAGTTGGGGCGAAATCTGGAGGCCGTTCATCAGGTGGGAGGTTAGTCCAACTGTCTTTTCCGTCGCGCCGGTCCGGGAGTTGATGCGTAGCAGATTCCCGGCATAGGTTCCAACCCACAACGAAGCGTCGCTGTTGATTCCGAGGGACTCGACCTGGCCATAGATCCAGGGATTCACCGAAGACAACACCCCGGTCGAACCGTTGCGTCGGTCGATCCACACAGGTCCGTGCTCGGTTCCCACCAGGATCCGGACCGGGCCAGGGTCGATGGACCAGATAATGGCGGAAGGAAGATTCTGCGCATCGCCCCAGCCTTCCCAATCTTCATAGCCGGCCCAGATGTAGAGGCCTTTTCCCCGGCTGGCCAGCCAAAGGTTGCCGGCCGCATCGAAGACCATGCCCGAAATATTGGCGCTCCGCTCAAGGCCGCTGGTCTGGCCAATATGCTGCCAGCCGCTACCATTCCAGCGTACAACTCCATCGTCGGAGGGGACGATGATCCGGCCTTCACGGTCCTCGATGAGGGGAAAGTGTCCGTAAACACTCTCCGAGTCTGAACCTGGAATGCTGCGATCAATGAGGTGCGCGGCGCCGCTGGGCAGCGCCATGACGTGCTGCACACCTGCAAGCCACAGTGTGCCGGCGCGATCCAGATAGACGCTTCGCCAGAGATCCTCGATCAGTCCCTGCCCTGCGCCCCACTGCGCAACGCCGGCGTCGCCGCATCCGGGACTCTGGCCCAGTCCGCCGTCCATGAACGAATACAGCTTATTCCCGGCTCCAACCCAGATGCGCCGACCGGCTAGCTGGTTGACCACGTTGACACTGTAGGCCATCCCCAACTGAGGAACCGAGGCCAGTTTGGCGTCAGAGAAGACGGGGACATAGGAGAGCGTTTTTCCGGCGGCATCATGCTCCAGCCGGTAGAGTCGCCGGTTGTCCATGATCAGCAGGTGGCGCGCGTCTTCCACGGCCATGGCCCAAGGAGCCCTGATGCGCGCTGAATCCCGCCCGGAAGGAAGAAACTTCTGCCCATCCCAATGGTAGAAATTGTGAAGAGTGCCGATCCAAACCGTGCCGTCGGGGTCGGCAACAACATCTCGAATTTCAATTTCTGCGATTCCCTGCTCTGGCCCGAAGCGTTCGAAGTCGGAGCCCCGAAACCGGTACACGCCGTTTTCCGTGGCCACCCACAGAAACCCGTCGCGGTCCTTCGCTATCGCATTGACCGCAAGGTTCTTCAGCCCTTCAGCCTGACGGAAGGCGCGAAAGACGTACTGCTGCGCCGGCAAGATGGCTGAAAGAGCCACCCAGCAGACCAGAACCCGGATTGAACCAATCCGCCTCATGCGTTCCTTCGCACAACTCCAGCGCCAGCGGCAATTGCCCTGTATAGTTTCATCGGCAAACTGGATAAAAAGGAGAACATAAAGCCCTAAGGAACCTCTGAATTAGTTTTTGTAGCGAATCCGGCACTCCCTCAGGGGCTAAAGCCCTGCTTTGTTATGAATCATTTACGGCACGACTGAAGTCGTGCCCTTTCAAAACAATGTGTTTTTCCGCAGCCTCTAAAGTCGTGCCCTTTCAAAACATCGACTTAATCAGAGCTTCCCTAAACTGTGGCATTTGTCCCATATTGGCCACGCAAGACGCTTGCAGGCACCGGCAGGGCTGAATCTTCGTTCTTCAAATCGGGTTTTGCAGGGCTTCGGCGAGTGCCTCGGCATCGGTAATCGGCGGCAGGCAGGTGTGACCTCGGCAGACGATGGCCCAGGCTTGTGCGCTGTCAGGCTTTGGCGCTTGAAGCAGGGTTTCCGCCAGAGCCTCGGGAATGCCTGCCGGAACCATCCGCTCGGGAGCGATGCGGATTACCGTCTTGTTGACGGCAAAGCCAGCCAGGGCCTGTGCTTCAAGCCGTTCGGCAGAGGGGCCGTCGCCGACGACCACTACTTGCACCGGATCGAGGAGCAGACGTTCGAGGGCAAGACCGTAAGTGCCGGCGTAGAGGCCGAAATGCTCCACTATACCGGCAAAGGAGGCCAGCGTCTCGGCGGCGATGTGGCGATACTCCGCGCGGCCGCTCAGGGATTCAAGGCGCAGCAGGGCGGAGGCGGCAGTGGGGTTGCCGGCGGGGGTGGGCGAGTCTTGGAGGGGCTTACGCCGGGCGGAGAGAGCGCCCAGCGGCGCGACATTTAGATTGGCGGTGTCGAAGAACGCTCCGGAGGCACTGTCGTGGAAGCGGGCAATCATCGCATCGGCCAGCTTGACGGCGGCGTAATAGTAGCTCATCTCGCCGCTGGCCAACCAGGCGTCGATGCAGGCGTGGATGGTGAAGGCGTAGTCGTCGAGCGTGCCTGGAACCTTGTCCATCTGCTGGGCTGCGCCGTCTGGCTGGTCGCCGTAAGCGATGACGTGGCTGAGATTCTGATTGCCGTCCCAGGCTTCGCGGAGTAGGCGGTCGAGCGTGAGCAAGGCAAATTCGCGTTGCGAGGCGAGCTTCAGGATGCGGGAGGCTTCGAGACAGGCGGTGACCGCCATGGCGTTCCAACTGGTGTAAAGCGTGCGGTCGATGAAGGGCGTGGGGCGCTGGGAGCGGGCGTTGAGCAGCGTGCTGCGGGCATGGGCGAGGAGCGGGAGCAGTTGGTCTAGACTCTGACCATTTTCAGCGACAAAATCTTCGATGGTTTGATTCAGGTGGAGGACGTTGCGGGCTGGGTCGTGGTGCATGTCGCCCAGTTCGCCGATGTCCCAGTAGCGCAGAGTGAGGCTGATCTCGTCTGGAGAAAATTCCGCCGCGAGTAGCGCCGCGCGCGCTTCGGCCAGCGTCCAGGTGAAATAGTCGCCGTCGTCGTCGAGGTTGATGTCGGCATCCTGCGAGGCGTAGAAGCCGCCCCGGTCGCGGTCGCTCATAGTGGTATACAGCCAGGAGGCGATTTCCTCGGCGATGCGGCGAAAATCCTCGCGGGCAAATTCTTCGTCTGCGAGGCTCTGGTAGCCGTGCAGGTAGTTGCGCAGCAGCTCGGTGTTGTCGTAGAGCATCTTTTCGAAGTGCGGAACGCGCCAGTGTTCGTCCACGCTGTAGCGATGAAAGCCTCCGGCCAGTTGGTCGTAGACGCCGCCGCGGGCCATGTGTTCGAGGGTGATGCAGAAAGCGTGCACCTCCGGGGCTAAAGCCCGCTTTGATTCTGCTGGCGTTATGCGGGGGTTGAAACCCCCGCCTCCCTCCGTTTCAACGCTTTTCTCCGGATCGAGTTTTTCCGCATCCAGTTTAGAAAACTGATTAGGATTGCGATTTGTCCCCACGTGCAGCAGCAGGTCCAAAGCGCCGGGGTGAGGAAATTTGGGCTGAGAGCCGAAGCCGCCGTTGCGCGGGTCGAACTGGCGAAGGATCGAGCCGGCGATCTTGTCGACCAACTCCAGCGAGAGCTGCCCGCTGCCCCCGGAAAAAGATTCATTGTGCTCGATGGCGGCCATGGTGCTGGCTGCGGTTTCCAGAGCCTCATCGCGGCGCTCGCGCCAGACCTGTGCCAGGGTAGTGAGCACGCGGCCAAAACCCGGCCGGCCGTAGCGGTCATCGGGCGGAATATAGGTGCCACCAAAGTAAGGCCGGCCGTCGGGAGTGAGAAAGGCTGTGAGCGGCCAGCCGCCCTGGCCGGTGATGGCCGCAACCGCAGCCTGGTAGCGCGCGTCCACGTCGGGGCGCTCGTCGCGATCAACCTTCACGGCTACAAAAAGCTCGTTGATGAGGGCGGCGATCTGCGGGTTCTCGTAGGACTCGCGGTCCATGACGTGGCACCAATGGCACCAGACTGCGCCAATGTCGAGCAGGATGGGCTTGTCCTCGGATTTGGCCAGGGCAAAGGCCGCATCGCCCCAGGGATGCCAGCGGACGGGCTGATGGCGCGCCGAGCGCAGGTAGGAGGAGGCGGAGTGTTCGAGCTGGTTGGCGTGGCCGGAGTGGGATTCAGGGGGCGTGGGGAAGACGTCCTTGTCCATGGGCTGAGGATACACGGGAAGCGCCCAGGACGCGAAACTTCCAGGACCTGGGTAGTGGATCAGTTTGAATCAACTTTCCCTCAGGGGCTAAAGCCCACGCTGATTTTGATGGGTAAATGTACGGGCTGAAGCCCGTACCCTTCAAGCTAAACCCGTACCCTTCAAACTGGTCCACTTCCAAAAGCTGGCAGCAACAGAAGGGGATGAGCCAAAGCCTATCCCCTTCATTCAACTATAGTTGCTGGCGGTATCAGAAGTGGTATGCGACGCCGATCACCGGGGTGTAAATGTTGTACCACTTGTTGGTGGCGAACGTCGTCATGCCGAAGGTGGGCACCTTGGTGACGATGCCGCGGAACTCGGCTCGGATGTCGAAGCTGGGGCTGATCTCGCGCGCGATGCCTGCGCCGTAAAAGGCGGCCATCTGGGTCTGCTGCTTGACGTCTATGTTCCTGGTGCCGGAGTTGCGGATGGGCAGGAAGACGACAGCGCCCGGTCCGGCCTCGATAAAGGGATTGTACTTGCGGAAGTTGAAGCTGCGGACGTATTCTGCCGACATCTCCTGGGTACGGGTCAGAATGGGATAATCGAAGGTTCCTACTTGCTTGAAGCGGATGGTGTTCTGGTAGGTCATGCCGTAGTTGGCCTCGACGGCGCTGGAGGGCGTCAGCATGAAACGGTAGCTGACCAGCGCGCCAAAGGCGCGGTTGGAATCAACCTGAACGGTGGTTGACGAGGCGATGAACGGCTCGACATAGCCCGTTCCGCTAAGGCTGATGTCCTGGCGGCTTTCCTGAGCGCGGCCTGCTGCCACGCACACGGCCAGCAGAAATGCAATAAAGGCGATCTTCTTCATGCGGTCCTAATCCTCACGACTGCTCAACCGTTCGGCTGGCAACGAGCTTTTCAATTCCGGCGCCTCGGATTTCGCCGGGCCCCACTCTCAGCATTGTAACTGGCCGGGGCGGTTCCTGGCGCAAGCCTTGGGCCGGAATCATCTGAGGCTATAGACGCGGGGGGAGACAAAGGGGCGTTGTGGGTCGGGTAAAATAGCCGGAAACGCAGGTCCTTCGACTGCGTTTGTCGCAAAAAACGCGCCAAACTCCGCTCAGGATGACAGATTTTGGAAAGGTTCAGCCGGCGCGCTCGACATGGTAGTGGAAGGGCGGCCCTTGCTGCTGTGCCAGCGCGCGAACGGTGCGCAAAAAGGCCCGGGCGGCGTAGGAGAGTGATGCCTGTCGCCGGCAGACCAGGCGCAGTACGCGTTTGGCCTCCAGTTCGTCCACTGGCACACGGACCAGGTCGCCGGCCTCCAGCTCCCTGGCCACCGTCAGGTGAGGCACCAGCGCTACCCCGTTGCCCATGGCCACGAAGCGCTTGATGGCCTCGATGGTGGGCAGTTCGATGCCCATGTTGAGAGGCGTTCTGTACTTCTGAAAGGCCTCGATCACGCGGCGCCGCAGTGGCGAGGCCACGTTATGCGCCACAAACAGCTCATCGCCCAGATCGGTGATGGAGACGCTCCTGGCCCCGGCCAACGGATGGCTGGGGCTGACGATGAAGGCCAGACTGTCGGCGTAGACCGCGATGGAACGGAAGTGCGCCGGATCGGGGCGGTAGGAGATCATGCCCAACTCGAAGGTGCGCAGGTTCAGCTCCTCGGGAATATGCGAGGCCAACATACGGTGCACGGTGACGGTGATGTGAGGAAACTCGCGGCGGAAGCGGTCGATGGCCTGCAACAGGTAGATGCAGGTGTACTCGTTGGCTGCCAGTTGCAGCCGGCCGCGCTCCAGGTTCTTCAGCTCATCCAAGGCGCTAGAGGCCTCGCGGCGCAGGGCCAGCAGGCGCAGAGCATAGTCGCGCAACAGCAGCCCGGCCGCGGTCAGCGATCCATCGCGCGCCGCGCGGTCGAAGAGCGTTTCGCCCACCGAGGCCTCCAGCTTGCGGATGACCTGGCTGACCGCCGGCTGGGTGCGATGCAGCCTCACGGCGGCGCGGGAGAAGCTGCGCTCCTCGGCGACGGCGAGAAAGGTTTCCAGCTGGTTGAGTTCCATAACAGTGAACAGTGGACAGTGAACAGTGGACAAATGCGCTGACTGAAAGTGCAACGCCAGCAAACTGCTAAAAGCTAGCGGCTGGAAGCGGTCCTCGAAACTCGCCGGGGCAGCGCCTGCAAACGCTCAATCGTGTCGGGGTAGCGCAGGACTAGCTCGACAAATGTTGCCGCCAGCGGACTCACTTGCCCGCCTTGTTCCCATTTCTCTACCGTGCGCGGGCTGACGCGCAGCATATTGGCCCACACGGCGCGGGAGACGTTGAACTTTTCCCGCACGGCAACAAAAAATTCCGCTCCGGGCGATTCTTTCACCTCAGCATCGGGAAGAGAATGAGTTTTCAGTGTGATCTTGCCCTCGCGGCGTTTGCTCATCGCGCCGACGCCTTCCATCAACTCCGCGAAGATCTCTCGCTTAGTCCCCGTTGATTTGCTCATTGCGTCTCCCTCCGCTTGCGAGCGGCGCGTTCGGCTTCGACAAACTGGAGCCGTCTGAGCCCCATCAGATCATTCATCGCATCTCTCCTAACTATACCCACTGTGGGTATACTTTGCAAGAGATTTCCATTGCGCATCCCTTTTTCGCGCTTCGCCGATAAAACTTGGCGTTGGGTAAACTGGAACCCTAGCAATCATAACAAATTATTATCACATCCAAAACAATTATAACTTTGCGTTATATGCCATCGATAAGAGAAACTGGAAACAATCACAAGAGGCACTCCCGTGGAAGAGACGCAAAAAATCGGCAATCAGGTATTCTTCTTTGACACCACGCTGCGCGACGGAGAGCAATCGCCCGGCTGCAGCATGACGACGCAGGAAAAGCTGTCCATGGCTCACGCCCTGGAGGACCTGGGCGTGGACATCATCGAAGCCGGCTTCGCCATGGCATCGGAGGGCGACTTCGCGGCCATCGCCACGATAACCCAGGCAGTCCGCAAGCCGCGCATCGCGTCCTTGGCTCGTGCGAAGAGCGAAGACATCGTGATGGCCTCTCGGGCGCTGCAATTCGCCGATCGAGCCCGCATCCATGTTTTTCTGGCGTCGAGCGATTTGCATCTGGAATACAAATTGAAGATCAGCCGCCAGCAGGCGCTGGATCAAACGGGCGAGTCGGTGCGGCTGGCGCGCTCGCTGTGTGACGATGTGGAGTTCTCGCCTGAGGATGCCACCCGCTCGGAGCGGAATTTTCTGGTGGAGATGGTGAAGGTAGCCATCGAAGCCGGCGCTACAACGATCAATATGCCGGACACGGTGGGCTACTCGACCCCCGAGGAGTACGCCCGGATGTTCACCGAAGTGCGCGGGCGCATACCGGCCATCGACGAGCAAGGCATTATTCTCTCCGCGCACTGCCACGACGACCTGGGACTGGCTGTGGCAAATTCGCTGGCCGCCATCTCGGCAGGCGTGCGCCAGGTGGAGTGCACCATCAACGGCATCGGCGAGAGGGCCGGCAACGCGGCTCTGGAAGAGATTGCCGCCGCGCTTTATGTTCGCGGCGACCACTTCAGCGTCACCTCGGGCATCAATCTGAATCAGCTCTATCCCGCCAGCCAGATACTGGGCCAAATCATTACCTTCCGCCCTTCGCCCAACAAGGCCATCGTGGGCGACAACGCCTTCGCGCACGAGTCCGGCATCCACCAGCACGGGATGCTGGCCAATCCTCTCTGCTACGAGATCATGACCCCGGAGCTGGTGGGCGTGGCCAAGACGCATCTGGTGCTGGGCAAGCACTCCGGCCGCGCGGCGCTGCGGAACCGATTCGAGCAGTTGGGCTTTACCCTCACCCGCGATGAACTGCAACACACCTACTACCGATTTGTGGCGCTGGCCGACCGCAAGAAAAACATCTACGACTTCGATCTGGTGAGCATTTTGCCCGATCATATTCGGGAAAAACGCCGCGAACCAGTTTCGGAACTGGATTGAGAATTAGCAAGATGGTTTATTCTAGAGAGACGGGCCTGAGCCGCTCGATTGCGACTCATTCTGCTCCGTAAACCTCGATTCGGATTCATTATGCGTCAGGGCACGACTTTAGTCGTGCCGCTAACGCTATCAAATTTGGCGGGGCCTTAGCCCCTGAGGAAAAAACAGCGAATGCACCTCAAGATTCTAGTCACTGCCGGCGACGGCATCGGCCCGGAAGTTACCAACGAAGCGGTTGCGGTGCTCAAGGATGTGTCCGCCGCGCATGGCCTGACGCTGGAGCTGGACGCCAAGCGCATCGGCGGCATCGCCATTGTGCAGGACGGAACGCCGCTGCCGAAAGAAACGCTGACGGCCGCGCTCGACTCCGATGCGGTTTTCTTGGGCGCAGTGGGCGGCAACGAGTTCAATTCCCTTCCCCCGGACAAGCGTCCCGAGGCCGGCCTGCTGGGATTGCGCGCGGCTCTGGGCGGCTTTGCCAACCTGCGCCCCGCATTCGCGCTCAAGGAACTTGCGGTGAATAGCCCACTCAGGCCGGAGATCATCGACGGAGCGGATATTCTTTTCGTTCGCGAACTGCTGGGCGGGCTTTACTTCGGCCAGCCGCGCGAGTGGAATCGCGAGAAGGGCGAAGCCTGGAATACCATGCGCTACACGAGGGAGGAAGTGGCGCGAGTGGCTCGCGTCGCGTTCCAATTGGCGCAGAAGCGGCGCAAGAAACTGACCAGCGTGGACAAGGCCAACGTGCTGGAAGTCTCGCAACTGTGGCGCGCCACTGTGATCGAAGTGGCCGCGGAGTTTCCCGATGTGACGCTGGAGCACCAATACGTGGACGCGATGGCCATGCACCTGATGAACCGTCCGCGCGACTTTGACGTGGTTCTGACGGAGAATTTGTTTGGCGATATTCTCAGCGACGAATCGGGAGTGATTACCGGCTCGCTGGGCATGCTGCCCTCGGCGACGATTGGCGGCAAGGTTAATTTGTATGAACCGATTCACGGCTCCGCGCCGGACATTGCCGGCAAGGGATTGGCGAATCCGCTGGGCGCGATTCTGACCGGCGCATTGATTCTGCGCCACTCCGGCGGAGTGGAAGCGGGAGCCGCGGCGATTGAAACCGCTGTGCGCAAAGTGCTCGAACAGGGCTTCCGCACACCGGACCTGGCGCGCGGCAATGCGCAGGACTTCAAAGTGCTATCGACCAAGGAAATGGGCGCGAAGGTGCGGGAGACGGTAAGACAGGGCCTAGGGACTAGGGAATAGGGATTGCGGCAGGACAGAGGGGTCAGCACTCCATTCATTCAGACAGGAGTACGATGAGCACCGTAGCAAAAACATTATTCGAAAAGGTCTGGGAGCGGCATGTGGTGGTCGAGCCCGAGGGCGAGCCGACACTGCTGTACATCGACCTGCAGTTGCTGCACGAGGTGACTTCGCCGCAGGCCTTCGAGGGGTTACGGCTGACGGGGCGCAAGGTGCGCCGGCCCGACCGCTCGATTGCGACAATTGATCACAATGTGCCGACGACAAAAGAAGGCCGGCTGAAGATCGTCGATCAGATCGCGGCGACGCAGATTGCCGCGCTGCGCACGAATTGCGCGGAGTTCGGCATTGAGCTGTATGACGTGGACTCGCCCGAGCAAGGCATTGTGCACGTGATCGGACCGGAGTTGGGCATCACAAAACCTGGAATGACTATTGTCTGCGGCGACTCGCACACCGCGACGCACGGGGCGTTTGGAGCATTGGCGTTCGGCATGGGCACCAGCGAAGTGGAGCACGTATTGGCTACGCAGACGCTGCCGCAATCCAAGCCCAAGACCTTTCGCATTGCGGTCGAAGGCAAACTGCCCAAGGGCGTGACGGCGAAGGACATGATTCTGGCCATCATTGGCCAGATCGGCACCGATGGCGCGACGGGCTATGTGATCGAGTACGCAGGCTCGGCGATTCGCGCGCTCTCGATGGAAGGCCGGATGACGGTTTGCAATATGAGCATCGAGGCGGGCGCGAGGGCGGGCATGATCGCTCCCGACGAAATTACCTTCGCTTACCTCAAGGGCCGCCGCTTCTCGCCGCAAGGCGCTGCGTGGGATGAGGCCGTCAGCGAGTGGAGCAAGCTGGCCAGCGACGAGGGCGCAAAGTTTGACCGCGAACTGGTCATCGACGCTTCCACGCTGGTTCCCTATGTGAGTTGGGGGACGAGTCCCGGCATGGTCGCGCCGATCACGGCGAATGTTCCCGATCCGGCCTCCGCGCCGACAGAGCAGGGGCGCAAGGGCCTGGAGCGGGCGCTCGAATATATGAACCTGAAGGCGGGCACGCCGATGCAAGAGGTTGAGATCGACCGCGTCTTTATCGGCTCCTGCACCAATGGGCGCATAGAAGATATGCGCGCCGCCGCAAAGATTGCCGCCGGTTACAAGGTCAGCACACACGTGAGCGCGATGGTAGTTCCCGGCTCGCAGGCAGTTAAGGCGCAGGCTGAAGCCGAGGGGCTGGACCGCATCTTCCGCGAGGCCGGATTTGAGTGGCGCGAACCGGGCTGTTCGATGTGCCTGGCGATGAACCCCGACATTCTCGCGCCGGGCGAGCGCTGCGCTTCGACCAGCAATCGCAACTTTGAAGGCCGCCAGGGACGCGGCGGACGAACGCATCTGGTTTCGCCGGAGATGGCTGCCGCGGCCGCTATTACGGGTCACTTCGTCGATATTCGCACCTGGGAGGTCAAAGGCTGATGAACCCTTTTCACAAATTAACCGCGCTGGCCGCGCCTCTGGACCGGACAAATGTTGACACCGACCAGATTATTCCCAAGCAGTTTTTGAAGCGGATCGAGCGCACCGGCTACGGCGAGTTTCTGTTTTTCGACTGGCGGCGCACGGCGGCGGGCGATCCCGACCCGGCATTCGTGCTCAACGATCCGCGCTACAAAGGCGCGCAGATTTTGATTGCGGGCAAGAACTTTGCCTGCGGATCGAGCCGCGAACACGCCGCATGGGCGCTGGAAAACTACGGCTTCCGCGTGGTGATTGCGCCGTCGTTTGCCGACATCTTCTTTTCCAACGCGGGCAAGAACGGCATTGTGCTGGCGAGGCTGAGCGAAGTGCAAGTGGCCGAGTTACTGAACAACGCGAAAACCATTCCGAACTATCAACTCACTGTTTCGCTGGAAGAGCAGACTGTAACTGACAGCAAGGGATTCAAGGCGAGCTTTGAGGTTGACCCATTCCGTAAGTTCTGTTTGATTGAGGGCCTCGACGACATCGGCCTGACGCTGCGCCATCTGGCGGCGCTGGATGCATTTGAAACCAAGCACGACCAAGCCAATTGGCTGAAAGCGAAATAACCATGACCATTGAAGGCAAGCGGCAAAGCATTCCATTGACCGAGGGGCCCAGCCGGGCCGCGGCGCGATCCTATCTGCGCGGCGTTGGTTACAGTAAAGACGATCTGCACAAGCCGATTATCGGGATTGCAAATACGTGGACGGAGATCGGCACCTGCAACATGCACCTGCGCGAGATTGCCGAGGCGTTGAAGGAAGGCATACGCGAGGCGGGCGGCACGCCGATGGAGTTCAACACCATCACCATCTCCGACGGCATCACCATGGGCACGCAAGGCATGAAGGCTTCTCTGGTCTCGCGCGAAGTGATTGCCGATTCGATTGAACTGATGGCGCGCGGAAATCTTTTTGACGGCTTGGTGGGCATCGGCGGCTGCGACAAAAATATGCCGGGCATCATCATGGCGCTGTGCCGGCTGGACATTCCGGGGATGATGCTTTACGGCGGATCGATTGCGCCGGGCAAGCTGAACGGCAAGGACATTACCATTCAGGATGTTTTTGAGGGCATTGGCTCGCATGCCGCCGGGCGCATCGACGATGCGGGTCTGGAGGCACTGGAGGCTCACGCCTGTCCCGGCGCGGGCGCATGCGGCGGGCAGTTCACTGCCAACACCATGGCGATGAGCGGAGAGATTCTGGGCATCTCGCCAATTCAACTTTCCGGCGTTCCGGCCACCAGTCCGGATAAGCTCGAAGCCACGCGCGAAGCTGGACGCATGTTGATGGACGCGGTGCGCGCCAATCGCCGGCCTTCGCAGATCATTACTCGCAAATCGTTGGAGAATGCAATCGCCAGCGTGGCAGCGAGCGGCGGCTCGACGAATGCCGTGCTGCATCTGCTGGCCATTGCGCGGGAGATGAACATTCCTCTCACCATTGACGATTTCGACATTATCAGCAAGCGCACACCGTACATCTGTAGCTTGACTCCAGCGGGTAAATTTGTCGCTTCGGATTATCAGGCGGCTGGCGGGTCGCGGTTACTGGCCAAGCGGTTGATTGACGCGAAGTACGCTGACGGCTCGGCGCTGACCATCAGCGGCAAGACGCTGGCCGAAGAAGCTGCACTGGCCAAGGAAACTGCGGGCCAGCAAGTGATCGGCACATTCGAGAAGCCCATCAAGCCCAATGGCGGCCTGGTGATTCTCAAGGGCAATCTTGCTCCAGAAGGTTGCGTGATGAAGATTGCCGCTGCCGACCGCGTGGAGCATCGCGGACCGGCGCGCGTCTTTGACCGCGAGGATGACGCGTTTGCCGCAGTGCAAGCCGGACAGATCAAGCCGGGCGATGTGCTGGTGATTCGCTATGAGGGACCGAAGGGCGGGCCGGGCATGAGAGAGATGCTGCAAGTGACCGCAGCCATCAGCTCGAATGCTGAGCTGAGCGCGACGGTGGCTTTGTTGACCGATGGACGCTTCAGCGGCGCGACACGGGGCTTCACCGCAGGACACGTGGCGCCGGAAGCGTTCGTTGGCGGACCCATCGCCGCGGTGCACGAGGGCGACATGATTCACTTCGACATTCCCAACCGCAGACTCGACGTTGAAATCAGCGATGAGGAGATGGCGAAGCGGCTGAAGGGCTTCAAGCCGCCTGCATTGCGTTGGCCGCGCGGCGTCTTCCGCAAATATGTGGATCGGGTGACGAGCGCATCCGAGGGAGCAACGACGTAAATGCAGAGATCAGAGAACAGAGATCAGAGATCAGTTACCGCTGAGAATGAAGTGAGCCTAGCAGAAAACAGGCTGGAAGCTAGTAACTAGCAACTGAGAAGGAGTTTCACATGGGAACCAAAGCCAAGACGCATGCACCGAATAATCCGCCCACACGCCTGACCGGCGCGGAGATTGTCTGGGCCACGCTGGAGGGCGAGGGCGTGACGCAGGTCTTCGGCTATCCGGGTGGCGCGATTCTTCCGGTCTACGACGCGCTGCGCAAGTTTCCCATTCATCACACTTTGGTGCGGCACGAACAGGGCGCGGCGCACATGGCTGACGGCTACGCGCGCGCTTCGGGCAAGGTGGGCGTGGCAATTGCGACCAGCGGACCCGGCGCGACGAATTTAGTGACCGGCATCGCCACCGCCATGCTGGACTCGATTCCCATTGTCTGCATCACCGGCAATGTGTCGAGCAAGGTGCTGGGCAGCGATGCGTTCCAGGAAGTGGACATTACCGGCATCACGCTGCCGGTGACAAAACATAACTTCCTTATCAATCGCGCTGAGGACATTGCACCGGCGATTCGCTACGCATTTCAGATTGCGAAGACCGGACGCCCTGGGCCGGTGCTGGTGGACATTACCAAGGATGCGCAGCAGGCCACGGCCGATTTTGACTTTGCCGCCGCTGAGCCGCGTCCGCATCGGCCTCACCCCATGCTGAATGTGGAGGAGCACGATCTGGCGCAGGCCGCCGAACTGATTCGTAACGCCAAGCGGCCGGTGATTCTGGCCGGGCACGGGGTCATTGAATCCGGCGCGGAGGAGCAGCTGTACGCGCTGGCCGAGCGCGCGCAGATTCCCGTGGCGCTAACGCTGCTTGGGCTGGGCGGCTTCCCTGCCTCGCACTCGCTCAACCTGGGCATGATGGGCATGCACGGCGAGTCGTGGGTGAATCACGCCATTCAGGAGGCCGATCTGCTGATCGCTTGCGGCATGAGGTTCGATGATCGCGTCACCGGAACCCTCTCGACATACGCCACCAAGGCGAAAAAGATTCACATCGAGGTTGATCCGGCCGAGGTGAACAAGAATGTGAAAATCGATGTGGCGCTGATGGGCGATCTGCGCGAGGTGCTGGAGCAGTTGCTTCCGCGCATTAGCGTACGCGACGGTGCGGCATGGCTCAAGACCATCGAAGCCAGCAAGGGCGAGGTGGCGGTGCGCGACATCAAGAACCTGCCCGACTCCGGTCACCTTTACGCGGCGCACGTCATCAACGACATCTGGCGCATCACGGGCGGCAACGCCATCGTGGTGACCGATGTGGGGCAGCACCAGATGTGGGAGGCGCAGTACTATCACCACGAACGGCCGCGCACGCTGATCACCTCCGGCGGGCTGGGGACGATGGGGTTCGCGCTTCCGGCGGCCATCGGCGCAAAGTTTGCCTGCCCGGATAAGGAGGTCTGGGTGATCGCCGGCGACGGCGGCTTCCAGATGACCGCGTCGGAGTTGTCGACCATTGTGCAGGAAGGCATCAAGATCAACATCGCCATCATCAACAACGGCTACCTGGGCATGGTGCGTCAGTGGCAGGAGTTTTTCTACGAGAAGAACTACGAAGCCACGCCGATGGTTAGCCCCGACTTTGTCAAACTGGCCGACGCTCACGGCATCATGGGCCTCACCGTTCGAACTCGCGCCGAATTGGCGGATGCAGTCAACACCGCTCGCTCCGCGCCGGGAACATTTCTGCTCAACTTCAAGGTGGAGAAGGAGGACTCAGTTTATCCGATGATTCCTGCCGGATCTTCGCTGCATGAGATGATTCGGCGGCCAGGCAGGGACTAGTGTTTAGACCACATGAATTAGTAATCAATCATGGACAAGCGCGGGCGGGGACGCCCGCGCTACAGCCGGCCAGGAGGCCGGCGCTACATTCATGCAATTACTTAATCACGCGGTCACGGTACCAGGACCGCTGCAACTAATCTCTGACCTCTGAGAGGCATTTATGATGCACACATTCGTCGCTTACGTTGAAGACCGGCCGGGCGTGCTGACACGCGTGGCCTCGCTCTTCCGCCGCCTGAACATCAACATCCACTCGCTCACCGTGGGGCGCAGCGAGCGCGCGGGGCTGTCGCGGCTGACGCTGGTCTGCGAGGCCTCGGCCGAGGCCGGCCATCGCATCCGCGCCAGCCTGTATAAACTGGAGAATGTGGTCGATGTGGACGACATCGCGCAGGCGCCGTCGGTGACCCGCGAACTGGCGCTCATCAAGGTTGCCGCCACGCACCGCAACCGTTCGAATATCTTCGAGCTGGCTGAGGTATTTCGCGCGGACATCGTCGATGTGGCAACGGAGTCGCTGACCATCCAGTTGACCGGCGTGGAAAGCAAGATCGAAGGACTTATTCAGGTACTTGAAGAAGGCGAGAACCGCATTCTCGAAATTTGCCGCAGCGGCAAGATGACCATGCGCCGCGGCCACCACACCAGCAGCGTGCTCAAGGCCATGGGCTCCGGGGCGAACGAACCCGCGGAAGAACCTGACGGAGTGGCTGAGCCGGAATAGGCTGAACGCAAGACGCGGCTTTTTTTCAGATCAACATTTCACCACACAAGAAAAGGAAGCGATAAAACATGGCGAAGACTTACTACGATCAAGATGCCGACCTGTCTCTCATTCAGACTAAGAAGGTAGCCATCATCGGCTACGGCTCCCAGGGTCATGCCCACGCCCTCAACCTCAAGGACTCCGGTGTCCACGTTAAGGTGGGCCTGGCGCCCGGCTCCAAGTCCATCGCCAAGGCGCAGAAAGCCGGCCTGGAAGTGGACACCGTTGCCGCAGTCACCAAATGGGGCGATGTGGTGATGGTGCTGGTTCCCGATCAGACGGCAGCGAAGTTGTATGCCGAAGAAATCGGGCCGAATCTGAGCGCGGGCAAGCTGCTGCTGTTTGCACACGGCTTCAACATCAATTACAAGACCATCGTGCCGGCGGCGGGCATCGACGTGGGCATGGCCGCTCCCAAAGCGCCGGGCCATCGTGTGCGCGAGGTCTTCATGGAGGGCGGCGGCGTACCCTGCCTCATCGCCATTCACCAGGACGCGACCGGCAAGGCACATGCGCTCACGCTCAGCTACCTGAAGGGCATCGGCGGCACGCGCGCAGGAGTGCTGGAGACGACTTTCAAGGAGGAGACCGAAACCGATCTCTTCGGCGAGCAGGCGGTGCTATGCGGCGGCGTCAGCGCGCTGATCAAGGCCGGCTTTGAGACGCTGGTCGAGGCTGGCTATCAGCCGGAGAGCGCCTACTTCGAGTGCCTCCACGAACTGAAGCTGATCGTCGATCTGATCTATCGCGGCGGCCTGGCGTATATGCGCTACTCCATCAGCGACACCGCCGAGTGGGGCGACTACGTGAGCGGACCGCGGGTGATCAACGCCGAGAGCCGGAAGGCGATGAAGCAGATTCTGGCGGAGATTCAGGATGGGTCTTTTGCGAAACGCTTCCTCGCCGACCAGAACTCAGGGCGCAAGGAGTTTCTGGCCTTCCGCGAGGCCGAGGCTAAGCATCCGGTGGAGATCGTCGGAAAGAAACTGCGGGCCGCCATGCCGTTCCTTGATCCGGTGACGGTGGAGGAAGTGGCCAAGAACCGATAGTTCTAACAGTTTTCAGTTGTCAGCCTTCAGCTATCAGCTATCACCTATCAGCTTTTAGCTGGAGGCTACAACAGTTAAATCCCCCAAATATTTGTCATCCTATTTCGCTCAACCCAGCAACGCGGCAACCTTGGCCATCTGCTCGCTGATCGCGATTCCCTGCGGGCACATCTCCTCGCACAGGCCGCAGGCGATGCAGGCGCTCGCCCGCTGCGACTCAGTAAGAAATAGCCCGTACCGGAAGCGCGCGTCCGCCACGTTGTCGTACAAGTGCGCGTAGTTGAAGAACTCAAAGTTGGCTGGAATGTTCAAACCATTGGGACAAGGCATGCAGTAGTTGCACTTGCTGCACGGAATCGCGATGCGCTTGCTGTACTTTTCCTTCACCTCGGCAATCAGCGCCTGCTCCGCCGGACTAAACGAACCGATGCGCGCCCGATCGGCAGAACTAAGGTTCTCTTCCACCTGTGTCATGGTGCTCATGCCGCTCAGAACCACCGAAACCTCCGGCTGATCCCAGAGCCACTCGAGCGCCCACTCAACCGGCGAGCGCCGCAAGGGAAAACTCTCCATCACTTCCCGAACATCCTTGGGCGGATCGGCCAGCCTTCCGCCCATCAGCGGCTCCATGACCACGACGGCCAAGCCCTTGCTTGCCGCGAGTTTCAGGCCGCGCGTGCCCGCCTGGTTCTCTGTGTCCATGTAGTTGTATTGAATCTGGCAGAAGCTCCATAGATCGCTGCCGTTCACGATCTCCTCAAAAGCTTCGTATTCATCGTGAAAGGAGAAGCCCAGTTGCCCGATGCGTCCGTCGGCCAGCGCCACTTCCGCGCGCGTGAGAAGATAGTGCTTCAAAACAATCTCCCGCCAACGGTTCCGGTTCAGCGCATGCAGCAGATAGAAGTCAATGTGGTCCGTTTGCAGCCTTTGCAGTTGCTCGTTGAGCAATCGGTCGAAGTCCGCCGCACTCTCCACCGACCATACCGGCAGCTTGGTGGCCAGCCGGACCTTTTCCCGATAGCCGTCTTTGAGCGCCTTACCCAGCAAGACCTCGCTTTGGCCTTCATGGTAGACGTATGCCGTGTCGAGGTAATTGACTCCGTTGTCGATGGCGTGGCGAACCATGCGCAGCGACTCGGCTTCGTCGATGTTGGCACTGAGGCGGTTGCCATCCGGAGTAGGAAACCTCATGCACCCAAAACCCAGCGCCGAAGCCTTCCAATCCAGCCTTCCAAAACTGCGATATTGCATTCGTCCCCCCGCTTCACCTGTTTCCCAAAACGAATTTTACTCTGAAGCTCTGCAGAAGAAATATAACCACCGTTGCGGCACAGGCTTTTAGGTCGTATACTTAAATACGACAAATCTAGTCGTATTTCCATGTTTTAGCCTTTTGAGCGGCCATCGGAGTCCAGTAATTGAGCGTTTTGAGCGAACTGAATGTCGGCGAGAGCGGGGTTCTGGTGGGCCTTGACCTGCCTGAATCCGTGCAGAACCACCTGATGCACATGGGCTTTGTTCCCGATGCGCTGGTCACGGTCCTGCGCCACGCGCCTGCCGGCGACCCTACTGTCTACGGCGTTGACGGCATGGAGATTGCCCTTCGGCGCGAAACCGCCGCGGCCATCCGTATGCGCCCCGCCCAAGCCGAAGTCCAGCAAATCGAGGCCACCCAATGAGCGCCTGCTGCGAGACTCCAGCCTTCGTTCCGCCCAAGTCCGCGCCGCGCTCTGGGCAGCTCAGTACTGTGGTGCTGATCGGTCCGCCGAACTCCGGCAAATCCACTCTATTCAATCGGTTAACCGGCCTGCGCCAAAAGGTGGCCAACTTCCCCGGCGTCACCGTCGAACAGCGCATGGGCCTGATGGCAGGCGTTGGCCGTCCAGACCTGACGCTCATCGACCTGCCCGGCATCTACTCGCTCGACCCCTACAGCGAGGATGCCCGCGTCTCCATCGACGTGCTGCGCGGCAAGATGGTCGGCACGCCCAAGCCGGACGCTGTGCTGCTGGTCCTCGATTCCCTTCACCTGACCCGCCAACTCATGCTGGCTGCGCCGGTTTTGGCGGTGGGGCTGCCCACCCTGGTGCTGCTCAACATGAGCGACCTGATGGAGGCCCGTAACGGCCACATCGACGCCCTCAAACTGGCCCGCGAACTGGGCGCGCCTGTAGCTCAGATCAGCGCCGTCAATGGAGCCGGCCTGGATGCCGTGCCGCTCTTTCTGAACCAGCAGACAGACCGCGCCGCCGCCAAGCCACTCTCGCTGCCCGTCGTGGGCAACGCCGCCAGCGCGCACAGTTGGGCTGCACAGGTGAGTCGCCGCACCGGCTACCGCGCCCCGCTCTCGGTCGAGGGCACACGCAAGATCGATAACGTCCTGCTGCACCGCGTCTGGGGACCGCTCTTGTTTCTGCTTGTCGTCGTCGGCGTCTTCGAGGTGGTCTTCTCCGTCGGCCAGCCGCTCTCCGACTATTTTGGCGCCATTCTAGCCGGCGTGGGCAACCTCATCCGGCCTCTTCTTCCCTCCGGATGGATTCAGTCACTGATTCTCGACGGCGCATGGAAGGGCATCTCCTCCGTGCTCGTTTTTCTGCCGCAAATCCTGCTGCTTTTTCTTTTCATCGGCATCCTGGAAGACTCCGGCTACCTCTCCCGCGCCGCGCTGATCGCCGACCGCGTAATGCGCACCACCGGCTTGAACGGCAAAGCATTCATTCCTCTGCTCTCGGCCTACGCCTGCGCCGTTCCGGCCATCATGGCCACACGCACCATCGAGAACAAGCGCGACCGGATGGCGACGATTCTGGTTGCGCCCTTCATGACCTGCTCGGCTCGCCTTCCGGTCTACATGCTCATGATCGCCGCCTTCATCCCCAACATCACCTACCTGCACGGCTTTCTCGGCCTGCGCACGCTGACCATGCTGGGCCTTTATCTGGCCGGCTTTGTAGCCGCGATGACCACCGCATGGCTGCTGAAAAGCTCTATCCTCCGGTCCAGCGAGACGCCCTTCATCCTCGAACTGCCGCAGTACCGCATGCCCACGCTGCGCTCACTCGGCCTGCGTGTGTTGGATCGCGGACGCGTCTTTCTGCGCCAGGCCGGCACCATCATCCTCTGCGTTACGCTGGCGCTTTGGGTGCTGGCTCATCTGCCGGTGATTCAGGCTCCCGGCGGCCAAATCTCCGCGCCCGAACTGGCCGACAGCGTCATCGGCCGCCTGGGCCACTTCATCGAGCCGGCCATTCAGCCGTTGGGATTCAACTGGAAGATCGGCATCGGCCTGCTCTCCAGCGTGCTGGCCCGCGAGGTCATGGTCAGCACCATGGGAACGTTGTATGGCGCCGAGGCCGACACCCACGCCCTCAGCCTGCAAACCGCACTGCACCACGACATGACCCTGGGCGGCGCGCTGGCGCTGATGATCTTCTTCGCCTTCGCCATGCAGTGCACCTCGACCATCGCCGTCGTTCACCGCGAGACCAATAGTTGGAAGTGGCCCGCCTTCCAGTTTATCTATATGCTGGCGCTGGCTTGGATCGCGGCCTACGCGGTCAACCATCTGGCGATGGTTTTCTTCGGATAGATACATTTCTCTTTCGTCGATGAGCATTGGCGCAAGATGGACATTGTGCACTCGTGGAAGGTAATTATCCGCAAACCGGGCGCGCATCCAGCTATGGAAACGGAAATCGCCGCAGCTGTCTTAACGCTTCTTGGCTGACTTTTTAGTCGGAGCGGAAACAGGCTTCTTCTTTACAGGCACGGACTTTGGAGCTTTGGCCTTAGCCTTGACCGGAGGCTTGGCAACTGCTTTAGCCTTAACCTTCATCGGCGGCTTTACCTTGTCTTTTTGGGCCGCAGGCTTGCTCTGCGGAACTGGCTTGCTGGCCTGTGCGGCTGCTTCCTTAGCCTGTGCGGGAGCTGCCTTAGCCGGTGCGGCTGCTGCCTTGGCCGGTGCGGGTCTGGATTCCTGCTTTGGTTGAGACTTTGGCTGGGGAACCGGCTGAGGCTTTTCCGCCTTTTCCGGCTTCGGCTGGGCAGGCGGCTTGAGAGCGCCCTTCGCCGTAGTCAGTTTGGGAGCAGGCTTCTCTTTCTCGTCCTCTAGCTCATCCTCATCTTCATCGGCCGAGGTGTCGGATTCCTCGGTCAGGTCGACATCCAGATTAATTTTGGGCAGCGCCATGCCCAGATCAAGGACATCGTCCTCAACTTCGCCGATGTCGTCCAAATCCTCTTCATCGTCTTCCAGGTGGACCTCGGCCTCTTCGTCGTAGGAATCTCCTTTCAGCTTGGCATCCGCGCGCTTGACGCGTGGCCGCTTGATGACGACCTGAGGCGGCGGAGGGGGCGGCGAATACGGCTCCAGAAAGGCGCGAGCTTCTTCCGGAGTGGTGAGTTTGCCGTCGATCAGTTGCAGGAAAACCATCTGTACGATCTCCCCGTAGGAAGGCAGCTCGGCCGTGATGCGCATCTCCTGCATCAGGGCGTAAGGAATGCGCTGGCGGGCTTCAGGCCAGACCTTGAGGAAAAGATTGAAGCGTTCCTTGATCGCTGCGTCCTTGCTGGTAAACCCAAGCCAGAGAATAGCTTCTGGATCATAGCTCGTGAAGAGCTTGAAGCAGGCCGAGGGGATGGTGTTCTGCTTGGCGAGCAGCACTTTGGCAAATCCCGCAGCCATCGAATCCAGATCGCTCCACTCGTCGGCGAAGCCGGGGCGCAGCATCAGCTTCTTCAGGGCGGACTGCTCCCTGCCCGACAGCCTGGCGGTCAGCAACTGCATCTGCGCAGCCGACATATCGGCATGAACGCCCTGCAGAAGCAGCTCGACAGCCAGATCGTGCAGGGCTGTCAGCCCTGCCTCGTCGGCCTTGGAGGAGGTCCATATCGGGAACAAGTCCTTCATCCAACCCTCGGCTTCCAGCGCCTGCAAAACCTTCAGCCCCTCTTCTTCGTGGCCGATCTGCTCCAGTTCCCGTTTGCGGGCCTGGACAGAGAGGCGCTCGATCACGCCTTCTTCTTTGGCGTTCATGTAACGGGTTTGGGTCTTGGGGTCCATCTCCCATCCCAGGCGAGTCTTATAGCGGGTGGCGCGAATCAGCAGGGAGGGCTCTTCAAGGAAGCCGTAGTTGGAAACCAGCCGCAGTGTTCTTGACTCGATGTCCGCGGCGCCGTTCATGGGGTCCATCAGCAGCCCAAACGAGCCCTCGTTGAGGGAGATGGCCATGGCGTTGACGGTAAAGTCGCGGCGGCGGAGATCCTCCTGGATGGAAGCAGGGTGATAGACAATCTTGCCGGGCTTGGGAACCTCGACGCGGTGCGCACTGACCAGATCGAGGCGAACTGTGCCGGGAAAACAGAGGTAAAGAGCGCGGGAATCATCCTCTTCGCCCCACACCTTGGCGCCTAGCTTCACCATTGTTTTCTTGAACTTGAGCGCATTTCCATGCACCGCTACTTCAAGATCGCGGACGGCGTGGCCGCTGGTCAGGTCGCGCACCGCATCCCCGGTAAGAAACAGAATTGTCTCCGCTTCGCGGGCAGCCTCGCGCACCAGGCGCAGGGCGCTCTGCTGGTCAGCCGAGAGACGGTTTTCCAGAAGATAAATGTAGTCGGGCATTCCGTTTCCTGCTTCCGCTTGTGATTTCCACAGCCAAGTGCCTGATGCGGTTGCTCTTAGAGCAAGCTTCGGCATTGGTTGCAAACCGTACCTTAACACAAGTTGGCCCACTTTGCTATGCCCCAGTGCACCAAATTTGCGACTATTTCCCTTCCCGGCACCTAACCGTTCCATGCGACAATCCAAAGCAATGGCTTCTCAGCGCAAACCTGTCATCGTACGCAAGTTCAGCCGCGACTGGTGCGCCGGCTATGCGGGGATCAGCTTTGGCCAGGACGCGGCGGAGCTGGAGATTCTGGACCTCGGCGGCAAAGTTCTGCGCATTGGCTGGGATCAGGTGAAGTGGGTCTGCTACGTGCGTGATTTCCTGGCGGGCGAACAGGCGAATCCGGAGCGGCTGCTGCACAAGCGCTTCTCCATCCGACCGCGCACTCCCGGCCTGTGGCTGCGCATGACCTTGACCGACGGCGAGGAGCTGGAGGGTCTGGCTGCCAACGACCGCTCATTTGTTGACGGCGCCGGACTGCTGCTCACCCCGCCTGACACGCGCTCGAATACGCAGAGGATCTACGTGCCTCGGCAGGCGATTCAGACGCTGGAAGTGGTGAGTCTGATCGGCGCGGCAAGCCGTAAGCGGGCCGAGGCCGCCAGCCGGACTACGGAGCAGCCGGAGCTGTTTCCGCAGGAGCCTTGAGGGGAGTAGGCGAGCCTGATTCACGTGTTCCTGGCTGTAGCACAGCCGCTGCCATCGTGATTCCGGTACAATTCTTGCCATGAAGCTAGGTGAGTTGGCAAAGAAGCTGGGTGCGGAGTTGCGCGGAGACGCGGAGCTGGAAGTGACGGGCGTGAAGGGGATTGAGGAGGCCGGCCCGACGGAGATTACCTTCGTGGCCAATCCCAAGTACGGGGGCCTGGCTCGCACCACCAAAGCGGCCGCCGTGCTTGTGGAACCGGAGTTTCCGGAGATTCAAACGGCTACTTTGCGGATTAATAACCCTTACCACGCTTTTTCGCGGACTCTGGGCTTCTTCTATCAGCCGCCGGTTTATGCGCCGGGCATCCATCCGACAGCGGTGATCGACCCGACGGCGGTCATCGGCGAGGGAGCGCACATCGGGGCGTACGTGGTGATTGGCCCGCGCGTCAAGTTGGGCGCACATGCCACGCTGCTGCCTCATGTAGTGCTCTATCCGGGGGTCGAGGCGGGCAGCCACTTCTTTGCTCATGCGCATGCCGTGGTGCGGGAAGGCTGCATTCTGGGCGACCACGTGACGCTGGAAAATGGCGTCATTATCGGCGCGGACGGCTTCGGATTCTCCAAGAACGAGCATGGCCACTGGGAAAAAATTCCGCAGTCGGGGCCGGTGCGGCTGGGCAACCGTGTGGATGTGCAGGCCAACGCCACCATCGACCGGGCGACGGTGGGCGCAACCGAGATCGGCGACGGGACAAAAGTTGATAATTTAGTCCAGATCGGGCACGGCTCACGCGTTGGAGAAAACACGCTGCTGTGCGCGCAGACGGGGCTGGCCGGCTCGTCAGTGGTAGGCAACAACGTCATCCTCGCCGGGCAAGCAGGCGTGGCCGGCCACTGCATGGTGGGCGACGGAGTGATTCTGACCGCGCAGAGCGGCATCTCGCACGATATTCCTGCGGGAAAGGTCATTTCCGGCTCACCGGGCTTCGACAACCGCGTGTGGCTGAGGGCAGTAACCATCTTCCAGCGGCTGCCGGAACTGCTGAAGCGGCTGGACCGGGTAGAAAAGGCGTTGGCGGCTCAGGCGTCCGCGGAAGGCACAGACGGGAGCCCGGAATGAAGGTTCATCCCGTCATTTTGGCAGTTTTTATGGTGGCGGCACTCTTTGTGGCAACCGGGTGCCACTCGTATCACATTGAAACTACAATCGAAAACCATACTGGAGGACCGATTCGGCTGCTGGAGGTCGATTACCCGAGCGCCAGCTTTGGGGTCAATAGCCTGGCAGCGGGCGAGGAGTACCACTATCGCATACAACTGCGAGGCAGCGGGCCGCTCAAGGTGCAGTACACGGGCAGCGACGGGCGGAAGACCCAGGTGGAAGGGCCAATGCTGGCCGAGCAGCAAGAGGGCCGGATCGAGATTGTATTGCTGTCTGGAGGTAAAGCGGAGTTTCATCCCCAACTGACGGACGCCGTAGTCAGGACAAAGAATTTCTAATCTGCATAGATGCCATTGAAACCGCAGGGCATTTCTACTCTAACGTCTAGAAATCAATCGCAAAAAGACTGCTTCCGGCTATTCCCTGCCCGAATCCTTCCGATAAGAAACGTAAGAGGAGAAGATGCTCGGTAAATCTGTATCCAAGAGCAGTCGTCTGCGTGTTCCGTGTCTGCGGAGATATGGGTCCGCCGCGCCGCTGGCCGTATGCTTCCTCTTTGTCACCCTGACCACGGCCTTCTCAGGCGTCTCCTCCGTAGCCTATATGATCTGGGTCCCGAACGGCATCCTGCTGGCTTATCTCCTTCTGGCTCCGCGGCACCGTTGGACCGCCTATCTGAGCGTGGGTCTGGTTGCGCACGTAATCGGCAGCGCTCTCGCCCAAACTCCCTGGTGGAACACTCTGCTTTCGACGGCGCTGGACATGGCCGAAGTTCTCATTGCCGCGCTGCTGCTGCGGGGCCGCACGGCCCAGCTTCCGCGCTTTACCGATTACAACTACCTGTTTCGTTTCCTTGCCGTTGCCGTTCTCGCCGCTCCTCTGGCGACCGCTTCCATCTTTGCCCTGGTTGCCGCGCCCTGGCTCCATGCATCAACGGGTACCGTGTTTCTGCAGTGGGCATCCACCGACGGCCTGGGCACAAGCGTCGCCACCCCCGTCTTCGTTGCCATCCTGAGCGCCCGCTTTAATAAATCCATAAGCCTCAAGACGACGGCGAGTTACCTGATTTTGATTGCGGCCGCCAGCTTTGCGACGCTCTCACAAGACAGGCTGCAACTGCAGTTTCTTCTTTATCCGCTCCTGATCCTGGTTCTACTTCGCCTGGGGCTAGGGTGGTCAGCCATGGCCACGCTCATCGTCGCCGGGGTGGGAAGCTGGTTCACCGCGCACGGCCAGGGTCCTTTCACTTTGTCTAATTTCCTCGCCCCTCTCGGGGCAACCATCGAACTGCAAATTTTCCTTGCCGCCGCCATGCTGATGCTCTATAGCGTCTCCTTAGTCCTGGAGCGGCAGAAAGCCACTGAACGCAAGCTGCAGGAGATCGCTTCCCTGCACCGGATGGTGACCGAGAACTCTCGCGACGTGATCATCGTCGCCAACTTCGACGGAAACAGGTCCTACGTTTCCTCGGCCGCGGAGAGCATGGTTGGATGGAAGCCGGAAGAAGCCTTGGCGTTTACCAGCCTCGAACTGGTGCATCCTGATGACCAGAACAAAGTCAAGGCGGAGGTGGCTGAGCTGCATTCCGGCAGAGAGGACGTCATGGTTGAGTGCCGCGTCCGGAAGTCTAACGGAGAGTATCTCTGGGTAGAGGCTGCCCTGCGGCTGATACGCGATCCGGGCACGGGCTTGCCTTCAGGAATCCTGAATACGGTCCGCGACATCAGCGAGCGCAAACGATCTGAGCAGCAGCTCCGGGAGGCCTACCGCGCCGTGGAGGCGCTGGCTTTGACGGATGGGCTGACCGGCGTAGCCAACCGGCGACGCTTCGACCAGTATCTGACCATCGAGTGGCGCCGCAGTCTGCGCAACCCCCAGCAGCTCTCCCTGCTCATGCTGGATGTGGACCTGTTCAAGTTGTACAACGACACCTACGGGCACCCGCGCGGAGACAATGGCCTAAAGCAGATTGCCGAGGCCTGCATGGATGTTGTCTCGCGGCCTGGAGACCTGGTGGCGCGCTTTGGCGGAGAAGAGTTCGTGGTTGTCCTGCCGAATACGAATAGCGAGGGAGCCCTGCAGGTTGCCAACGAGATCTGCGAATCGCTGCGCAACCGCAGATTGCCGCATACCGGCAACCCCTTCGGAATCGTCACCATCTCCATCGGCTGCGCCACGCTGATTCCTCAGGCCGGTATGCACGCCCCGGACCTGATCGCAATGGCCGACCACGCGCTCTACGAAGCCAAGCATAACGGCCGAAACCAGGTGTGCGTGGGCAGCGTACTGGAAGAGCGCGGGGAAGAGTCCAAAACCCCCGTGCTGCAGCAGGCTGCCATGGGCAAGTTGGCTTAAGAAACCTCTGATCAAGTGCTTCTATTGAGCTTGCATTCCCTCAGGGGCTAAAGCCCAACATTGATTTTGCTGGATTTATGTACGGGCTAAAGCCCGTACTCTTCAAAATTTCGACTTAATCAGAGTTTCCTTAAACCGATTCACTCTCAAAGTAATAAGGGCCGAGGGCGGGCGATTCCGATTGGAATCGCCCGCCGGCCTTTGGAATGGAGCAGGCGCCGCCCAACTCAGCGCACGATGCCCTTGAAGAGCGGAGATTGCAAGAGGCTGCTGAACTCGGCATCGGAGGTGGAGAAGTGGATCGACAGGCGCCCGGCGTCGGAGGTGATAGAGGTGGCGCTCAAGGCCTGTTTCTCGGCATCCGAGCCGCTCATCTTGCGCACCATCAGCGCGGCCGTCAGCAGCGAAGAAAGCGTGGCCGCGGCAAAGGTATCGCCGGTGGAGATAGTGAGGTCGAACTTGACGCCATGCTGGAAGTTCATCGAGTACCAGGAAGCCACCAGGCGTTTTTGCACGCTGTCATAGTCGGTCAGCGAACCAGCCTCGCCCAGCACCTGCTTCATCATGGTCTGCGTGCCCTTCTGGTCGAGGATGCTCCACAACGGCTCGGAGTCCACGGCATTCATGGCGTCCATCATGGACCTGTTGGTGAGCAGATTGGGCGCAAGGCCGTCGCGGGCGTCCAGCGCCTTGCCAACCGCATCCGCGTCGCCGAAGACCATGGTGGAAGGGTTAACGAAGCAAACCACCATGCCGGTCTTGGCCAGCGGATAGACCCTGTTGGTGCGCACCAGTTTGGCCTTCACTTGCTGCTTGCGGAAGTTGGCCATAATATCCTGCACGGAAAACTGCCCCTGGGCAACGCCGACGGTGCTCAGTTGTTCGCTATCACTGCTGGGGCGGAAGAGGGCAAAGGCCAACTGCTCGACATCGTGGTTCTCGTTCAGGCCGGACTTTTGCAGCGCCTCTTCAAAGCGTTTGAGCTCGGGCGGCATGACGCGCGCGCGCAAATCCATGGCCGAAGACGAGTTCTCCATGGCGTGGTAGTCAATGGCCACCAACTGCTGCACATCATGCGGAATGGCGGTGCGGGCTTCGGTGGACAACTGCGCCGCAGGCGCCGAGGCTGCCGCGGCAAACAAGATAACCGGAATTGAAACTCTTAGAAATGATTTCAACAAATCCATCCTCCATAGTTGCGGCAGTACAGGGATCCATGTGCGCAAGCCGGCTTATTGATCCGGCCCCAAAGAAATGCAACACTCCCTCCCTCCCATTCCGCAAAAAGCGCGGAATGGATGGGGCACAGCGTTTAAAAACTTCTGGGCCGGGTCAATAATAGCCCGCGCTTGCCCGCACTCGATGGCCAAAAATGCCGTTCCTATTCCATCTTCATTTTACCCTTTGGGCTGCGTCCGATGCGCCTTCCAGGCCGGCTTGGACGTTTATGTCCCTTCCGGCCAGGCCATGGGAGCCGCAAGTCGGCGCTCCAGAATCTTGGTTGGCGGATCGAACCCAATCAATTGACGCATCCACTCGCTATCCCGCTCATAGGCAGATTCGGGAAGCAGGCCGATAACCTCTCCCTCGGCAGGCGCAGCCTTATGGCGCAGGGCCAGAGCAGAAACAGTGCTAAAGACCTTGGAGAGGGGCGTTGCCTCCAGGTCGGTGATGTCCATGGCGAGCTGTGCGCGGCCGCGGGACAGGGCCCCCATGGCCCGGACGCCTTTGAGCCCACCGGAGGCAGCGCGAATCTCACGAGCGATGGCGCGCACCATGGCAACATCGGCTGAATCGAAATAGATGTTGTAGGCCACCAGAAACTTGCGTGCGCTAACAGCGCAGGCGCCGGCGGTGGGATGCAGGCCGGGACCGCCAACGTCGGGGCGGCGGGACGAGTCCTTGGCAATCTCCTTGAGCAATCCCTCAAACTGTCCCCGCCGCACCTCTTCCAGGCTGGCGCGATCGGGGCGCGCGGCCGCTGCCCCATAAAAGTAGACCGGTACGTTACTACGGCGCCAGATTTCCTGGCCTGCTTGACGGGCCAGCAGGACGCATTGTTCCAGCTTGATGCCGGAGATGGGCACAAAGGGAATCACGTCTGCCGCGCCGATGCGGGGATAAACCCCCTGCTGGCGGGTCAGGTCGATCAGCTGGGCAGCTTTGCCGGCGCCGCGCACCGCGGCCTCGACCACCGAGGCCGGATCGCCGGCAATCGTCACAATGGAGCGATTGTGCGCCGCGTCCATGGACCAGTCGAGCAGATGCACTCCCGCAACACGCATCGCGGCCACAATGGCGCCGACCTTGCGCGCATCCGCACCTTCTGAAAAGTTGGGAACGCACTCGACAACTGGTCCGTTCATGCTTCCTTTCACCTTATGCTGATCCGGCCCCAAAGAAATGCAACACTCCCTCCCACCCATTCCGCAAAAAGCGCGGAATGGATGGGGCACAGCGTTTCAAAACATCTGGGCCGGATCAATAAAACCCCGACATTGCAAAGGCACGACATAAGCCGTGCCCTTGCAAGACGCTGACGAATTCAGGACTTCACAAACTCACTTCCAGAAGGTGTAGCCCACTTGCACCTGGATGCTGGCATTGACGCCGGGGTTGCGGTCGCCCAGCGAAGCCGAGGAGATATGCACGGCGTTTACGCCCACGTCGATGGAGCGCTTGTCGCGGATGAAGTAATGAAAGCCCACGCCGCCCTGCGGCGCAAAGTTCCACACGCTGGTCGAGCCATCGACGGTATACGAAGGCAAGACGCCCGGCGCAGTGCTGGAAAAGCTCGGCGGAAACTGGCGCGTAGTGTAGATCAGTCCACCTGCACCCTGGAACCAAGGCTGAACGCGCCGCGACTGGGTGAGAAAGTTCCAGCGGAAGATGACCGGGGTAAGGCTGACGCCCGTATACGTGCCGCCGTCAACCGGCAGAACGCAACTGACGGTACTCCCTCCAGGCTCGACACAGAGGTAGGTCGCCGTGTGCGGAGCCGGAGTGTAGGCCTGCCAAAGGGGCATGATGTTGCCGCCATACACGAACTGGCCGCTGAATATGCCTGCATGAAGGACCGGCGTAATAGGCTTGGCCAACTGAAAGCCGGCGGAGAGAAACTTATAATCCGAACGGTCGCCAACCCCCGTGCCCCCATTGATGAACGGGCCGTACTCCCAGCTTCTTGCACCGCGAACCTGGGCTACGGGGTTGTACGCTGCCGGAGTTGCGGCGATAGCATGGCCACCCGAAGTCTGGGCGGCGGCAATCATCGTTCCTGCCATCAAGACAAACGCGAAAAGTCTTGCAATTCGAGTCAACGTTCTTCCCTCCCCTGGATGGGATTTCTGAATCTCCATAAAAAGGCCGCCACAACCGGGCGGCCCTCTAAATGCCTTGCGGCATCCGCTTAGCCGGCTGCGGCTTCCATCTGATCGGCGTCCATGTCGAAGTTCGAATAGACGTTTTGCGTGTCGTCGCAGTCTTCCAGAACCTCGAGAAGGCGGATCATCTGATTAGCCTCTTTGCCTTCCAGCTTGGTGTAGGTGGAGGCGACCATGGTCACCTCGCTCATCACCGTGGGAATGCCGGCAGCCTTGACGGCCGCGGCGACCTTTTCCTGGTCGGCGGGTTCGGAGATGATCTCCCAGGTGTCGCCTTCGTCGTTCAGGTCTTCGCCGCCATGTTCCAGCACGATGTCCATCAACTGCTCTTCGGTGGCAGCGTCCTTTTCGATGGCGATCAGGCCCTTCTTGTGGAACATGAAGCGCACCGAGCCGGATTCGCCCAGGTTGCCTCCGTTCTTCGAGAAGGCGTGGCGAATCTCGCTCACCGCGCGGTTGCGGTTATCCGTCAGGACTTCCACAATGACAGCGACGCCGCCGGGGCCGTAGCCCTCGAAGGTGATCTCCTCGTAGCTGAGGCCCTCCAACTCGCCGGTGCCGCGCTGGATGGCGCGTTTGATGTTGTCCTGCGGCATATTCTCGGCCTTGGCCGCCAGAACGGCGGTTCGCAGCCGGGCATTGCTGTCGGGGTTGCCGCCGCCCTTGGCCGCAACGGCGATTTCCCTAAGCAGGCGGGTGAATATCTTGCCGCGCTTGGCATCCAGCGCGCCCTTCTTGTGCTTGATTGTGGCCCATTTTGAATGGCCGGACATGAGAACCTCAGAGATAGTAAGGATGGCGCGCAGGCACGCGCCTGACCTTGTGAGTATACCATTGGCGACGCCTGGCAAATCGCCTCGTTATATGGCGAGCGCCAAGAGGATTGTTTGCTTCCAGAGTCGGCAACCTGGCTCAGGCGCATAGGATAGGACGTTTTCAGTTTGCCGCATACGTCAAGCGGCTGGAACTCGACTTGAGCCGCTCAGAGTGGCCAATAGATGTCACAGGTGATACCATGCTGATGTGAGGATTGTTCTTGACACGGCGACTTTCATCAGCGCAATTCGGTCAAACACTGGAGCCGCTGCTGAGATTGTCCGGTTGGCGCTCCTCGAAAAGCTTACGTTGTTGATGGACTACAAGCTGGTTTGCGAGTATCGGGATGTGGCTTTGCGTCCTGGGCACATTGCAGCCTCCGGGAGAACGCCGGAAGATGTCGAAGCTGTCATTGACGCTTTGGAATCCATCGCCACGCCGGTTTTTGTGAAGACCAGTCCCAGGCCGCTCTCTCTAGACGAGAACGACGACATGGTTCTGGATGTTGCCATCAATGGCCAAGCCGATGTGGTGGTAACGAACAACGTGAAAGACTTCGCGCCAACAGCAAGGCGTTTTGGAATCAAGGTGCTGACGCCGAGGGATTTCCTGACAGAGATTCGGAAGGGAGGTTTTCATCATGCAGGTGAATCCTAAGAAGAACACATGCAGTAAGTTTCCGCTCCGGCTCATGCCTTCCGTTCGCAAGGGAGCTGAGGTGTTTTCCCAAAGAGAGGGCGTCTCCCTGAACCAGTTCATCAATGTTGCTCTTGCGGAGAAGCTGGCGCATCTCCAGCATGATGAGTGGTTGGCGCGACGGCTGCAGCCTACCGCGGCAAAGACTGCGCGAGCGCTTGGAGTGCTGGACCATCCAACGCAAAATCCCCCAGCGCCCGGCGACGAGTTGCCGGATGGATACGTATCGGTCCGCGGCACGCCCAAATATCAAGAGGCCGCCCTGGCAAAATAGCCGCACAATAGAGGACGGTCACAGTATGATTGACATTCATCATCATCTGCTTTACGGAATCGACGACGGCTCGCCCAGCCTGGAGACCTCTCTGGCCATGGCGCGGGAGTCTGCTGCCAATGGCGTGACGCACATCGTTTGCACACCTCATGCCAGCGAGTACTATCCGTATCTGACCAATCTCATCGCAGAGCGTTACGCGGAGCTGTGCGAGCTTTTGAAAGGCCAGATGGGGTTGAGCCTGGCGTGCGACTTCCACATGAACGCGGAGAATATTGCGGAGGCGGCGGCCAATCCCCTGCGCTACTCCATCGACGGCACAGGCTACTTGCTGATCGAGTTTTCCTTCAATGCGATTCCCCCGCAGATGAACGACGCCATGCTTCTGCTGCAATCGACGGGCTATAAGCTGATCGTTACCCATCCGGAACGCTACCCGGCCGTGCTGGGCAGGCCGGAGATGCTGGCGGAGTGGCTGCGCATGGGTTGCATGGTCCAGGTGACCGCCGGCTCATTGTATGGGCGTTTCGGCAAGATGGCGGAGGCCTTCTCCAATGAATTGTTACAGCGCAACTGGGTTCATTTTATTGCCAGCGACGCGCACAACATGACCGGACGGCCGCCGCACCTGAAGAAGGGTTACGACTATGTAGCGAACCACGCCGGCGAGGAGACGGCACGACGGCTCTGCGAGACCAATCCGCAAGCCGCTGTTGATGGAGCTGAGTGGCCGGCGCAGCCCGAACCGGCAGGGCTTTGGGAGTATGAGCCCATGAAGTTCCACGCCAAGAAGTTTGCCGCCCCGCCCAACAAGAGCGAACGCGACGACCCGGCAAGCTATCTCCCCAAGGAAGGCTATCGCGGCTTTTTCAAGACCCTCTTCGGGCGATAGCGGCAGGTTCGAGCTGTCTCTTGCTGTATTACAAGGCAGCCACTTTAAGCCCTCGCCACAAGCCTAATGTCGAGATCCATCCCTACTGCTTCCGCATAGCGCATGAGCGTGCGCATATTCACATTTTCCGGCCGGCGTTCGGTACGGCTGAGCTGAGGCGCGCTGGTCCCAATCTTTCTGGCAACCTCAGCTTGAGTCATACCCTTGCGCTTGCGCTGATTTGCCAATTCAAGCCCAATACTCAAGACCGTAGTCTCTTCTTCATAGGCGCGCCTTACCTCTGGCTTTTTGAGTTCCTGCTTTACATATCTGTCCCAGGCAGTCTTCATTTTCTTTTCCCTTTCTTGGCTGGTTCCAGTTTCCCTGTGATTGGCGACCATCTGTCAAACCTGGCTTCATGTCGCGCCATCCGCTCTCTGCCTATCCGTTTGTCGAATTCCTCAACCGATGCGGTGTCTTTTGTGAAACCATGCAGCAGAGTGGCTGTCCGCTTCTCGTCAAAGAAGTACAGAACTCGATAATGGGTCTTACCCAACCTAAGCCGCGCTTCCCGTAGTTTCCCTTCAATCTGCGAAGTGTAAGGATAGTCGAGAGTTGGACCACCGTGCTTCAACAGATCAATGCGGGCGATTACTTTGCCTCGAGCGCCCTCGGGCAAACTGTCTAGCCAATTCTGAACGGGAAAGCTGCCGTCTTCCGCTCGATAAAAGTCGATTTCCCAGAGGTTGGACGCCATGGGACTCACAGAAGCATCTTATCATATTTGATAAGTTCTTGAGGCTCTAGCGTAACTACTTCACGTTCTCTAGGAACATCTGTTTGGGAATTCAGCACTAGATATTTCGCCGACAATAACCAAATTAGTCTTTACAACCCCAGCCCGCCATCCACGGCCAGCACCTGGCCGGTGACAAAGTGCGGCCCCGCGGCAAAGAAGAGCACCGCCTGGGCCACGTCTTCCACGCTGCCGTTGCGCCGCATGGGCGTTTTGGCGGCAAAATACTTCACTTGGCCTATGTCACTTCCGTCCAGCTCAATCCATCCGGGCGCGACGCAGTTGACGCTGACCTTGGGCGCAAAGGCCTTGGCCATGGCCTTGGTGAGCATGTGCAGAGCGGCCTTGGATGCGCAATAGTGTGCATGGCCGGCCCAGGCTTTCATCCCTCCCAAAGATCCGATGTTCACGATCCTGCCATGGGCGGAGCGCAGTGCGGTGAGCGCCTCGCGCGCCACCAGAAACGGTCCGCGGGCATTGGTCTCGAAGACCGCATCCCACTGATCGAGGGTGAGTGAGTCGAGCGGCGCTGATTCAAAGACAGCAGCGTTGTTGACCACCAGATCGAGCCGCCCAAATCGGCCGACGGCGGCGGCAACAGCGGCTCGCACCGAGGCTTCGGAGCGCACATCGCACTCCACGGCCAACGCGCGGCGGCCAAGGCTCTCGATTTCGCGGGCAGTCTCGACTGCTTCAGCTTGGGAGCTGCGATAAGTAAGAACCACGTCCGCGCCAGCCCGCGCCAGGGCCAGCGCAATGCCGCGGCCAACGCGCCGCGCGCCGCCGGTGACCAATGCCGATTTGCCGCCAAGTGGTTGAGTTGGAATCATAGGTTCAACGACAACCTCCCAAGGGCGTGGCTCGTTGGGATTCAGGGTTTTGAGTCCGCGGCGCTATGCGACTGTACCGTGGGAGCGGCTGAGCGCACGGGCAGCACCTTGAAGAGCTCGCCGACTGCTACTGTTCGCCTGCCATCTCTGAAACAGAAGATGGGTATCCCAATAAGGCCAACCGGATCTGTCCCGGACACGCGACTGGCGTGATAACAATCATCGTCAATGTTGATCAACTCCGTGGCGACGTGAAGGGGTTTGCCCCCGCCGTTGCCCGACAAAATTGATTTGGCAGGATCATACAACCCCAACATTTCATCCTGGGTCGGTATCCGCCAGTCCGTGTAACCGCCGACATGACAATTTTCTACAATTGTATTGGCGCCATGCGTGGTGACGTCCTCGCCGCCGGCTTGCGCGGCCCACATCAGGTTCGTCTTCGTATCCAATGCAGTTCCGTCATCGTACGCAATGAAACGGCCGTCCCTGCCAGTCTCCTTTTTCTCCGATTGGGGCTTGTAGATGGAGTACTGCTCGCCGGGGCGCTTCATGCGGATATCGATTGCGATCGAGGTTTTGTCAATCTTGAAGTCGTCCCCGTAGGTCTGGAAGCCTTTAGCGATGATTTGCAAGCGCACCGTGTCGCCCATGGGCAGCACGTCGATAACGGCTTTGCCATCCTCGTTGGTCTTCAGCTCCATGTTGCCCTTGTCCTTCTCTCCAGCCATGGGGTGAAAGATGACTGCGGCATTCTCGATGGGCTTGCCGTTCACGTCGCGCACCACGGTGACCTCAATACGAGCGGTGGGCGGGGGCAACTTGTACTTGCGGCCGCGATTGGAGGCGTTCTGCTGAGCGCCGGCGGTGAGCGACGAGAGGACCAGGCCAAGCGAGGCCACGACGAGACAGAGACGAAATAGAGAACTGCGCATCATAGGCATCATTGTAAATGGTTACCGCTCCTGCTATGAAGCCTGGCTATGAAACCAGTCCAAGTGCGCTGGCGATGGAAAGGAAGACCTATGTGAGTGCATCTCGCTCAGATATTCGCTATCCCTTGACAAATATCCCGGAGTTGCCTATCGTTAGCAATTGGAAGGCGAGAGTGCTAGCACACGGCTGGCGTAACTGCTCACCGGGTCTACTGTTCAAGTTTTGAGCCGCAACCCATTCATTCCACAATGTTTTTTCTAAAACCACCAAACCCCGCGGCGGGGTTCACCCCTGTCCGCGTGTGAAGGAGAAGCGAAGCAATGGCATCAACATCCGCAGCGACGACGTTTACCCCGCTTCATGATCGCATCCTCGTCCGCCGTCTGGAAGAGGGCGAAACCATTCGCGGGGGCATTATTATCCCCGACAGCGCCAAGGAAAAGCCCCAGGAAGGCGAAGTGATTTCCGTGGGCAAGGGCAAATCCAACGACGAAGGCAAGGTCTTCCCCCTGGACGTGAAGGCGGGCGACAAGATCCTCTTCGGCAAATACTCCGGCACTGAGATCAAGCTTGACGGCCAGGAGTTTCTGATCATGCGCGAGGAAGAAGTTCTGGGAATCGTCAAGAAGTAGCTTTTCAGTGGTCAGTGAACAGTGATCAGTGGTCAGCTTAGCCCATCCGGAGCTCCTGGCATTACTGAAAACTGATACATGACCACGGGCAATGACTCACTTCCAACTGAACACTGATCACTGATCACTGTTCACTGACAACTGAATGAGGAGAGATACAGCAATGGCAAAGCAGATTTTGCACGGTGAGGAATCCCGTCAGGCGATCCTGCGCGGCGTCAACACGCTGGCGGACGCCGTAAAGGCGACGCTCGGCCCCAAAGGCCGGAACGTGGTCATCGAGAAGAAGTTCGGATCGCCGACCATCACCAAGGACGGCGTAACAGTAGCCAAGGAGATCGAGCTGAAGGACCCGATGGAGAATGTCGGTGCCCAGCTGGTGAAGGAAGTCGCCTCCAAAACCTCGGACGTGGCTGGCGACGGCACGACTACGGCAACAGTATTGGCGCAGTCGATCTTCCGCGAAGGCGTGAAGACGGTAGCCGCCGGAGCCAATCCGATGGCGTTGCGTCGCGGCATTGAAAAGGCCGTGGCCGCGATTATCGGCACGCGCGACAAAGAAGGAAAGTGGATTGAAACCGGCGCCCTGGGCAAGCTGTCGAAGCCCGTCAACGAGGGTTCCGTGGCCCAGGTGGGCGCGATCTCGGCCAACGGCGACCAGGAGATCGGCGACATTATCGCTGAAGCTGTCAAGGTTGTGGGCAAGGATGGCGTCATCACCATCGAAGAGTCCAAGACCATGCACACGGGTCTGGAGACGGTCGACGGAATGCAATTTGACCGTGGCTATCTGAGCCCTTACTTCGTCACCGACGCCGAGCGGCTGGAAGTGATTCTGGAAGAGCCCTACATCCTGATCTACGAGAAGAAGATCAGTGCAATGAAGGACTTGCTGCCACTGCTGGAGCAGGTTGCGCGCGGTGGCAAGCCGCTTTTGATCATTGCCGAGGACGTGGAGGGCGAAGCTCTGGCCACTCTGGTCGTGAACAAGCTGCGCGGTACGCTGAACGTGGCTGCGGTCAAGGCTCCGGGCTTCGGCGACCGCCGCAAGGCGATTCTGGGCGACATTGCCATCCTGACCGGCGGCAAGGCCATCACCGAGGACCTGGGCATCAAGCTGGAAGGCGTGAAGCTCGAGGACTTGGGCAAGGCCAAGAGGATCACCATCGACAAGGACAACACGACTATTGTTGATGGCGGTGGCAAGCCTTCTGAAATCGAGGGCCGGGTGAAGGAGATCCGCGCGCAGATCGAGAAGACCACCTCGGACTACGACAAGGAGAAGCTGCAGGAGCGGCTGGCCAAGCTGGTCGGCGGCGTGGCTATCATCAAGGTGGGCGCGGCCACCGAGACGGAGCTGAAGGAGAAGAAGGCTCGCGTCGAGGATGCTCTGCATGCCACTCGCGCGGCAGTCGAGGAAGGCATCGTCCCCGGCGGCGGCGTGGCGCTGGTTCGCACCATCCCCGCGGTCGACGCCCTCATCAAAACGCTCGAAGGCGATGAGAAGATCGGCGCCACCATTGTGCGCCGCGCCCTCGAAGAGCCTCTGCGCCAGATCGTCGCCAATGCCGGCGAAGAGGGTGCGGTCGTGGTGGCCAAGGTGCTGGAATCCAAGGACCTGCACTATGGCTACAACGCCCTTACCGGCGTCTTCGAGGATCTGGTGAAGGCTGGCGTCATCGACCCCACCAAGGTGACGCGGACGGCGTTGCAGAATGCCGCCTCCATCGCCGGATTGCTGCTCACTACCGAAGCGCTGATCGCCGAGATTCCGGAGCCCAAGCCCGCTCCGGGCGGCGGCGGCCACGGCGGCGGCATGGAAGGCATGTACTAGAACAGAGATCAGGGGTCAGAGATCAGAGATCAGCAAGAACCTGGCCCCAGCTCTCTAATTCTCTTCAAATAGCAAAAGGCCTCCAGCTTCGGCTGGGGGCCTTTTCCTTTGCTCATTGATTTCTTGACGCAGCGACTTACTTACAAGCAGCCTAAGCCGCCTCAGCCGCCAGGCGGCCGATCCGAGCGGCATGGTAATAATCCGTTCGCGCCGCTAAGTGGCCAGTGCGGGCACATTCGCTGAGGCGATGGATGCCGTGGCTGGAGCAGGCTGCGGCCGCAAGGAACGCAACCAACCGGCGGCAAGCCAAGAGCGCGGAATCGAGAACTCCGACCAGCCGCAATCGAGGCAAACCAGCACATCGGGTGACGGAGTCATGGGAGGATGGCTCAGAGTGCGATGGCAATTACGGTAAAGACGAATCTCAGCAGGGATAACGGATAAGGACGCAGACTGGCATTTCGGGCAATTCATGGGATACCTCGAATGCAAAAGACTTCAAAAACTGCAAAATGACATCCTCGGGGAAAATTAACTTTAATCTTTTATGTAGAAGATATTCAACGGTTATTGTGCAAAGATGAAACGCCATAGCCCAAAATCCGCAATTTTGGAGAAATTAACTTTGATTATATCAAATACATTTTAAGTGCAATTTGGACGCATTTCTCTCGGACTTCAACCCCGGATTTGCGGTGGGAAGAAAAGGGCGGCAGCCGAAGCCGCCGCCCTTGGAGTACCTCGTCGCTTTGCTCTAGAAGTTGAACTTGGCAGAGACCTGAATCTGACGAGGCCCATACAACACGCTGTTGGTGCCCGTCCTCATTCCGAAGGCGCCGGCCGCTGGGGGCAGGACGGCATAGGGCTTGATGCAGCCGTAGAAGGTGGAACCGGTCGGAAGCGATCCGGTCGCGGTGCAACTAGCGCTGGCTGCGGTATATGTGGCAAAGGTAGAGTTTACGGTTGAGTAAATCTCATGGTTCATCAGGTTGAATGCCTCGCCGATGAATTGCATGGACATCTTGTCGTGAATGGGAATTTCGCGCGTTATCCGGAAGTCGATGTTGCGGACGCCGGGTCCGGGCTGGCTGTTGCGCTGGATCTCGGGCGGACGGCCGGTAGTGGCCGCGCCGGAGCCGGAGCTCATTGAACCGCCATAGATGTTGCCGTCTGCGCCGCCAGTAACCGTGCCGCTCATGCTGGCAACGATCGGAAATCCAGTGGATTCCGTCGCGGTGCCGGAGAAGGTAAATCCATCCAGGCCCTGTTTCATGAACTTATTGCCTTCCATGATCATAGGCTTCCACATCACAGTGCCGATAAAGCGCTCGCGCATGTCAATATCGGAGCGGCCATTTTCACCCCTGATGTTGTTGGGGTCAAGGATAGGATTGCCGCCATAGAAGGTGCCGAACGCACCTGACACCATGTCGTCGTCCAGGGCCTTGGCCCAGGTGTAGTTCAACAGCACTTCAAGCCCATGCTCGAAGGGCCTGCGAACCGTAACCGCCAAGGAGTGGTACCAGGAATTGGCTACGCTGAAGCCGGCGTTGATCGAGGACAGAGAGGTGTTGATGCGGTCGGTTGTGAGGTAAAAGGGAACGGTGACGAGACTCGTTGTTCCGCTGGGATAGGTGATGTTGTAGGAGTGGGTTCCGTGCGGAGTCTGCCCCACCAGATTGGCATCCGTAAAGACCGGCAGACGAAGTCCGCGCGATCCCACATAGCCCACCGAGAGCGACATCTTTCCGGGCAGAGCCTGTTCCACCGCCAGGTTGAACTCATGGACCAGCGGCGGCACGAATGCCGGCGACAGGCCGTGGAAACTCTGCGCTCCCAGCAAGGTTGGGCCACTGACCGTGGGCGCCGTGCCTCCCGTGGGATACAAGGCGCCCGTCAGGGATGGCCCGGTGACATTGAATGGAACATTGGGGAAGGTCAGCGGGGCAGCGGCAGAACACGATGCGCCGCAACCGTTGTAGTTGTAGTTGATCTGGTACATGCCGTTTTCCACGCGCATGGCATAGTAGGTGCTGCCTTGGTTGAGGCCGGTGAAGATGCCGTAGCCGCCGCGAACGACGGTTCCTTTGAGAGCGTTCCAGGAGATGCCGATGCGCGGCTGAACCCGGTCAGTTACGTTCTTGATGGTGGTGTTGTATTCCGTCGCCAGCGCCGAGGAGGTGTTGGGGATGACGGGCGGAGGCGTCAGTTGAAGGTCATAGCGCGCGCCCAGATTCACGGTGATATTGCGGCTCAGCTTCCAGGTATCCTCGGCAAAGCCGTCATACATCTTCATCCAGAAATCGTCGGCGCCAGAGCGGCCGCTGGCAATGGTGTTGATCTTGTCGATGGTCTGAACGAAGGAGGTGTAGTGAGAGCCGGCATAGGGGTCCGTATCGCCGGCCTTGCCCGCGAAGGCGTCCGCCGCCCAGCTCTGGAAGTTCACCGTTACGTTGGTGCCGGAGTAGTTGTAGAGGCCGCCGCCCTGGTAGAGGTTGATCATGATCTCATGCACTACGTTGATGTCTCCGCCGAACTTGAGCGTGTGCTTGTTCCAAACTTTGGAGAAGACATCTGTGAATTGCAGGCGGTGCTCATCCGGCTCGGCAAGCCGCGGCAGCGCGTTGGGCATGCCGTAGGTCTCCGCGCCCATGCTGATGCTGGGTCCCGGAGCATTGGCTCCCGCTGTCTCCAGATCGCGACCCCATTGGAAGCGCAGATCGTTCACCGCGGTGCTGGAAAGCGTCGAAGTCCAGTGAGCGACCAAAAAACGCTCGTGGTAGCTGGTGGGGCCGTTGGTACTGGCCGAGGTGTTGGAATAGGTGGGATTCGGGCTGTAGCCGTTGGTGCTGTCGAAATTCACGAAGTTATAGTTCGCATAGATCAGGTTCTTCTGATTCAACTGGTAGTCCACACGCGGGAACCATAAAGTCTCACGCGCATAGCGCGAGGGCGCACCCTGCAGGCCCAGGAGGAAATTGATTGCGGCCGTGCATTGCGTGCTCGAAATCTTTGTTGGGCATTGGGTGGGCGTAACTACGTTTGTGGAGCCGTAGGTTCCGGAGGCTGTTTGGGAGACGGTATTGGTCTCGTAGTAAAGCGCGCGGCCTACCTTGCGGAAGCCGTCCGAAGTGAGGAAGAAGAAGAGCTTGTCCTTGATGACAGGACCGCCCACGCTGCCGCCGAATTCGTTCTGCTGGTGAACGGGTTGAGTCAGCAGGAAAGTGGGGCCGTTATTATAGAGCGCGTTCCACTTGCTGTACGGATCAAGGGCGTTCATTGCCGGATAGCGCAGGTAATAGAAGAGATCGCCATGCAGGTTGTTGGTGCCGCTCTTGGTGATGGCGTTGACCTGGCCGCCGGCGGCCTGGCCGAACTCAGCCGAGTAGTTCGAGGCTTCAGCCTGGAACTCTTTGATTGAATCCAGGCTGTAGACGAACGGCGCGCCCGAGGAACGGCCACGCGCTTCGCTGAAGAGCATCTGGTTATTGTTCGCGCCATCCACATAGTTCTGGTTGTAGAGGCCGCTGATGCCATGGAAGCTGACCAGACCGCTGTTGCCGTCAGCAACCACGTTGGGAGTCAGCAGAACAAAATCGCTCCAGTTGCGTCCGTTGACAGGCAGGTTCTGGATGATCGCCGTATCCACCACTTGCGAGACTTCGGTCTGCTCAACATCCAGAATGGTGTTTATGCCCGACACTTCCACGGTAGTGGTGGCGGACTTCACTGTCAGCGTGAGATTGATGGTGAGCGTTTGACCGACCAGGAGGGTCAGGTCTCTGGCTTCCACCGCGCCGAAGTTGGCGGCAGTTGCTCCGACTTTGTAATGCCCCGGCTTCAGGAAGGGCGCTGCATAGATACCGACGGAATTGGTCGTGTAGGTGTGGGCGATGCCCGTATCGACTTCCGTGACGGTCACCGAAGCGCCAGGAATGACTGCCTGACTGGCATCGGTCACGATCCCGGTAATTGCGCCTGCGCCTGACGTCTGCGCGTGCAGGGCAATGGTGCCCAAACACACGGCCAGAGTGAGGATCATCAGGCAGATAAAGCTCAGACGTATTCGATTCATGGTCATGATGGCTCTCCATAATACTGCTGGTGTTGAGAATGCGCTGGGTGGGTGATGGGCAGCGCTCCTTGGTGAATGACAGACACAACGCGTGAGGCGTTGCGCAAAGGATTTCTTTGCACCTTTGGCCCTCTGATCTCTCGCGGGTGCTTGGGCCGCTCCATGTGGCGCCGCATACTCAAGTTTCCCCATATAAGATGAATGTACTAAGCCAAAATTAAAGCATTGTAAACATTTGAAATGTAGATGAATCTGGGCGCAAGCGGCCCGAGCAGAAGACAGGCAACGTATTTTCCCATAAGCAGTCAGGGTGTCATCACAGCCCAGAGACCGATCTAAACACTCTTTTCTCATGACCTCTCACGGATTTAGCTTTCAACAAATGACACTGGTTCTAACGACAGTGTTCATCCGTCAATAGGCCACCGCTATGAAATTCCGGCGCCCATTCGCCCTTCGGGCGTCCGCCTATTTCCCTCCGACGGCACCCAACTCTTCAACTGCGGTCTGCAACCAAGCCGCCCATTGTCTCAGCGTTGCTGGAGTTCCCGCTTCACCTACATCGAATTGTGGCGGAAACGCTAACATTATCAAAGGGAAGCACAGTATACCCCAGGCCATCCAGAGGAGCAATGGTGGAAAACAAGTCCGAAATTCTGACAGGAGCAGCACAATCCCGTCCTGGGAACAGAACCCCTCAGTGGCTAGCGGCCTTGGTCCACTCGATGCGCAGGCCGGCGCGGAAGTTGAAGGGCAGGCTGGGATAACCGATGGGGGCGATGTGCCGGTTGCTGGTCAGGTTTTCCGCCTGGCCATAGACGCTCAGCCAGGAGCACAGCTTGAAGCTAGCGCCCAGGTCGAGCTTGGCATAGCCCCAGTCCAGATTGCGGTTGGGCAGGACCAGAGAGTTCAACTGATTCACATCTTCGTAGCCGAGAAAGGTGGAGTCGTCGCTGCGGCTGGAAAACGCGGAGGTGAAGACGGCGGTGATATTCTTTTCCGCGTAGCTGGCCGTGAAAAATCCCGTGTGCGGCGGACGCCGGAAGGGGCGGGCGCCCTTCAGTGGCGAGTAGATGCCCACGGGAATGCCGTCGAAGGTGGGCGCATAGCCGCCGAGCAGCGCCGCATTGTCGCTGGAAAAAGAGCGCTGCACCACCGAATCCAGGTACGTGTAACCGCCACGGAAGAAGATGTACTTGCCGACGCCGCTCTCGACGGTGGCTTCTACGCCCTGCGCGCGGAAGGCGAGCGAATTGAGGTCCAGCGAGTAGGCGTTCTCGCTTTGTAGCGTGGCTTCCAGAGTTTGCTGCTGTTGAGCCGTCAGGTTGGGCAGCAGCGCGGGGACCAATCCCGCGCCGACTCCCTCGATGGCGCGGCCAAATTCGTTATGGAAATAGGTTGTGCGAAAGAGGATGCGCTGACTCCAGAAGGCTTGCTCGCCGCCACCCTCCCAGGTGCGAGTAGTAGGCCCTTCGATGGGGGAGATATTCATCTGCTGAATTGTCGCCTGACCGCCGTTCTGCTCCAGTACGTCATAGAGCGAGCCGATCTCATCGGTGAGCTTAGGTTCGCGTATGCCTTGCGAGAAGCTGGCATTCAAACGCGTGCCGCTGAAGATGCCCTTGTGCGGACGCAGAACATAGTAGCTCAAGCCGGCGTGAGGCGAGACGCCGTTGCCGATCAGTTGATAGTGCATCACGTCCATGCCCAGCGTATAGAACAGACGGCGCTTGAAATCGCCATGCGCGCCAAAGATGTAGTCGTAGTTGGTGCGATCTTTCGCCTCGTTGATCGAGTACACCGGCTCTCGCTCGGCGGCGCGCTCGTTCTCATAGTGGAAACCTGCCAGCAGAATCAGATGCGGCGTCAGGCGATAGTCCCCCTGATAGAGAAACTGATCGCGGTTGTTGATCACGTCTAGTCGGTTCGGGTAGGCGCCGCCATTGGCTGCACTGTAATTGAGCAGCGCAGGCCCAACAGCGCTATAGCCGTTGGCGCCCTTGATAGTAACTGGCAGACCGTAAAAGTTACCACCCGTGAATGTGTCGAATGCACCGTCGCAACTACCGGCGGGAATGCAGATTCCTGCCGGATACCATTGCTGGGACTGCTCGCGCTTGCGCGTCAGGCCGTACTGGAAGCGATTGTGGAAGTCGGGCGTGGTCTGGTTTTCCAACGAGGCTCCGGCATACAAATCCTGATCGCCCTCTTTGCGGTCGTCGCTGATGTGATAAAAGTCCCAGGCGTTGGGAACGCCGGTGGCATCTACGCCATAGTGCGCAGTGGCGCGAATCTGCGTGTTGCCGCTGAGCTGCCAGCCGATGTTGGCCGCCGATGTGGCCACGTGATACTCGTCCATGGGCAGATTGTTGGCCGTCTGCAGCCAACTGAAGGCGCCCAGGTAATCCAGCTTGTTGTGCGCGCCTGCCACCTCCAGCTCTTCACGCGAAGTGGAGAGGTTTCCGGCCTCCGCTTGAAGGAGAACCGACGGATAGCTGGTGGTGCCGCGCGGGGTGGTGAGGCTGACCACGCCGCTACCCGCGCCAGCGCCGTAGAGGCTGGAGTCGGGGCCGCGATAAATCTCGGCACGCTCGACGGCCGTCGTCGAGAGCGGGCCAAAGTCGAATTGATTGCCCAGATCGCCGGCGTCGATGCCGTCGAAGAGAATCTTGTTGGCGTCCGAGTTGCCGCCGCGAATGAAGAGCGAGGTTTGCGCGCCAAGCTGGCCTTCCTGCACTGAGATCGTGCCCGGCATCAGCCGCAGGACGCTCACCAAGTCGCTGCGAAGCATCAGATCGAGCGGCCCGAGCACGCTGGTTGTCTCGCTCGTCTGCGGCTGAGGGGTGGGAGTCCCGGTAGCCGTGACCACGATGGACTCGCGCACCCACTGCGGCTCAAGCACGATGTTGCGCTCAATCGAATCGAGCCGGCCGGCGTAGAAGCTGGGCGTCTCCAACTGGCGGAAACTGTTGGCGGAAACCAGCAGGAAGAAGCGGCCTTGGACGCCGGTGATGATCTGAAAACTGCCGTCGGCCGTGGAGATGGCGGCTCCGACAGCCTTGCCGCCGTTGAGCAGAACCACGTTGGCGCCGGTGACTTTAGCCCCGGTGGCATCCGTGACCACGCCGCGGATGGAGGCAGCCTGACAGAGAGTGGCGCTGACAGTCAGCAGAAGCAGAGCGAATGTGCGGGGCAGTGTGCGCGACAGAAAACTACGAGAGAAGGATGATGCGGAAAAAGGCATGAAGGCTCCTTCGTTCCCCTCGGAACGCAAGTGGGTTGAGGGCGCGAGGACCGGTCTCCTGACTTGCGCTCTTCCAGCCACCTTCCCACAGGCGCGCCCCAGGGGGCTCACCATGCAGTGGTTTACACAGGGCTTCCGCGACGGCGGAAAAACCTTGGCTGGTTCCCTGCCCTGGCCGATAAACGGGCCGCTGGGCCGGGGCGCTCACAGTTGCGGGGCAGTGGCGGAGTTTCACCGCCTTCCCGAGCATCCTGGCGATTGCCGTGGTGGGTTGCGCTGCCCTTTGCCGGGGCAGCCGATACGGCATGGAACAGATTTCCATGCCAACATCGTTTATAGACGGCGCGGCGCGGCGGAGTCAAAACGAGCGCGGCAAAGAAGTTTGCCGGATCACAAAAAAGTTTTATTGGGCTGCAATGCAGGAAGAAATGGTGACCCCGGGAAGACTCGAACTTCCGACACGCAGTTTAGGAAACTGCTGCTCTATCCACCTGAGCTACGGGGCCACTTTAGAATCAATATTTTACATGAAACAATAAATCTCTGGACCACTTGAGGACACTGTTGTGCTGGTCTTGCACTATTTCTCACGCGATAGGACCGGAGAACGCGGGATGAAATCGAGCAAGGCACGATACCAACAGAGTAGCATTTCCAAGCTGCCGCGGGCGAGTGGCGGCTTCGTCTGGAAGGTACGCTTCAGCGAGCACCGGAATGACAAGCGTCCCCAGAGGACGCGCACATTCGATGGCATCCAGTATCCGACCGAGCGTGATGTGCGGGCGGCGCTCGAGACTACAGTTGTTCGCGTCAGTACCGGCACCGACCGGTACCGGGTCGAGTCCCTCTTCAGAGTCCGGAAATCAGAACTTTGCGAAATCGACCATGACTTCTCTGCGCGCGGCAACGGGCTTGCCTTTTTTAGTGGCGGGAAAAAATCTGTATTGCTGGACAGCGGTCACGGCTTTCTTGTCCAATCCAAAGCCGAGGCCGCGTCGAATCCGAACCTCTTTGGGCAATCCGTCTTCACCCACCAGCACTGTGACGATGGCCACCTGCACAAATGGATGTCTTGCAAACGGATCGGCGAAGTCCGCGTCCACTGTGTGAATGGGGATGGGCGCAGTGTAGGACAGCGGGTTACGATGCTTGTCCACAAACTGTGACTCATCCGGAGGAGGCAGGTCTCTCTCGGTGATGAGGACCTCGGGAACGGTCTGGCTGCGATCGGCGCGAAAAACAACTCGAATGTCTATCCAAACAGGAACCGGCTTGCCGGCCTGCTTTCCTGGCTCGAATGTTGAATGGTTCACGGCCGTGATTGCGGCTTGATCGAACGCGTCGCCGTGCGTGTGCAGTATTTGAATATGCTCAGGAATGCCTTTGACGTCAATGACCATGGCAAGCACAGTCATGCCTTGAATATGTTTAGCGGATGCGCTGTCAGGGTATGGCACATATACAGTGGTAAGCAGCCGGGGCGCTGTGACCTCGGGGCCTGCGTAGTACACGCCATCCTTATCAGGAACCTGCCGGCTCAAAGAGACTGCATCCTGTGCCCGAAGGCCGCTGGCCACCAGCGCCAGAAGAACAAATGCATATTTTGTCTGTCGCATTCGATTCTCCGATCTGTTCTCTTTAAATCCGTGGATCGTTTGGCTGCCTGCCGCTGTTGGTCAGCGAATGTTATATGATAACTTGCACGATTCATGGTATCTATTCTGAATCATCCTGGGCGGCAGTAACAACTGATCTTCATAGTAGAGACATAAATATAAAGATAAGATAAAGACCGCATACCGCGCGGTTAGTACATAGTCCGTTCGTGTTAAATTCCAAGATTCAAGCTATTCCAGCTAAACAATCAATGCTTGCTGTGAAAGCACTGTAATAGCGGATATTCATGGCTTCGTTACGTGACACTCATGTGTTGCTTATAACTTTCTTTGAAACACTAACGGACTCTTTACGATCTCCATTGTAATGTCAGTGTAAATCACCCTCGTTCGAAGCCGGAACGAATACAAGTGACCCAAGAAATGCACAAGTAATAAGACGCTGTGCCACTTAGTCCTTTCAAAAACAATTCGTATTATTTGCAAGTTCTTTACGTCGCCTCGCATCACAATCGGAGATGAGGGAAGCCATACGAGCACACCATTCCTCGGCAGAAGATAACTCTTCTTAACTAACGACGAAAAACGTCAAGGAGATATGCACGATGAAGACAAATATCAGGACGGCCATTGCATCAGGTATTGCAGTCTGTTGGCTTGCCGCACAGCTTTCGAGTCATGCCCAGACGACATCGGCCGCAAACACGACAACCGTGCCGCAAGCCGCCGCGACGACGACGCCCGACAGCGAAGCGATCATCAAAGAACTCACGGATATGAAGGCGCGGATCGAGCAACTTGAATCCGAACTGAAGGCAGTCCGCGATGCCAACGCGCTGCGCGCGGCAGAGAAGACAGCTGTGAGCGGCGCTCCGAGCAGTCCGGCGGCCACAGGCCAAGCTGCGGCAGCGCCTCCTCCAGCGGCGGCTCCCGCACCACCAGAGATGAGAGCGGAGGTCACAACCAAGGAGGCGCCGTTCCCCGGCGACTGGACCTGGCTGAACAGCAACGGGCGCGTGGTGGACACTCCGATGGCCACCAAGTACTTCACGCCGGAGTTCCGCGCCGACGTGAATTACACGCTGGATTACAACCACCCCAAAGACGACAGCCTGGGTGGATCGACAGAGACCTTCCGCTCCGATGAGGTTCAGGTCGAGCAGTTGAGCTTCGGCGGTGACATTCGCATCGACAATGTCCGCGGCAGATTTCTAACCATGTATGGCATGTTTGCCACGACCACCCCGCGCAACGACGGCAGCGTCAATCGCGGCCAATGGGATCTAGCCGACGCATACAAGTACGTCTCTGAGGCATGGGGCGGATATCACTGGAATGTAAACCACGGCCTCAACCTGGACGGCGGCATCTTCGTTTCGTACATCGGCCTGTTCAGCTACTATAACGCCGACAACTGGACCTATCAGCCCTCCTTCGTTTCCTCCAACACGCCCTGGTTCTTCAACGGCATTCGCGTGCAGTGGTTCCCAACGAAGAACCTGAAGATTGAGCCGTGGTTCATCAACGGTTGGCAGTCGTATGCGCGTTACAACGGCAAGCCAGGGTTGGGCGGACAGATTCTGTGGCGCCCCAAGCCGTACCTGGACTTCGTCTGGAATAACTACGGTCTGGGTGAAGACTCCGCCGGCTTCCCTGGTCGCTCGCGCATTCACGCCGACTACAGCGCGCAGGTCAAAGTGTATGACAAGCCGAAGCAGCTGTTGGACAAAATTGCCTTCACTGTCACCGGCGACCTTGGTTGCGAATACGGCGGTGGCGGTCCCTCATTCGCCAGCACGAATGGCTTGCTGAATCAGAAAGGCTTTTCGCCGGAGACTGGTACCACAGACACATACAACGGCGGCGTGAACTGCCACAACAACAAGAATGGCAGGCCCAAGCAGATGTTTGCCGGCTGGATGATGTACAACCGCTACTGGTTCGATAAGGACAAGTATGCAATCACCCTGGGCGGCGGCCAGATGAACAACCCCGGCCGTTACCTGACGCTGCTGCCGCCCATCAACGGCGCGACGGCCGTCTCCGGCACTCCATACTATACCGAGAACGGCGGTGATCGCGCTCAGATGCACGATGGCACCATCACCTTCGATTACATGCCGAGCCAGTACATCACCTTCCGCGCGGAGACTGGCTACCGCTTCTCCGACACGCCTTACTGGACCGGCCGCGGCGGCATCACGCCTCCCGGCGGCAACAACGGCTCACCGTCGCAGTATGCATGCGCCAGTGGCGCTCCCTCCGGCGCTGGCTATGTAAGCAGTTCATCGTTGTTCACGACTGGTCTCGCTCAGGCGATATCGAACTGCATCGGCGCTGGGAACAACAACTCAATGGGAGGAAACGCAGCCATCTGGTGGCCCGACCTGCGCACCAACCAAACTGTCAGCACGCTGGCCATCATGGTCAGATTCTAGCCGCCCAGTTCCACCAGGCCGCGATTGGCAAATGCGGCCAAATACGCTAACTGAGCGGGACGCAATCACTATGTTTCTTTGTGGAACTCTTCATGCGGCCCTAACACAAATCAAGGGATACTCGAAGAATCATTTATGAAACTAGCAAACAGCAGCACCGGGATTGCTTGCAATTTCGGTGCTGCCAAAGCACACCGAATGACATTGCAGTTTGGTCACTCTTCTGGCAGCTATCATCTACCGCATATTCGCCAGAATGAAAGTGGAATGCAAAGGTAATCACTGATGGAATTGGCTCTCAATCTCGTATGGACGGCGATGACTATAGCGATGTGCTGGCTGTGGGTGCGCCATGCGCGGCGCGAGGGTCCGGGACGCTTGGCGCAATTAGTCTCCCTTGGGATAGTCCTCGCCATCATGTTTGTTGTCATCACGCTGTATGACGACATGGCGATGGCACAGAATCCCGCCGAGACACGCTGTTTCCAGCGCGAAGATGATTTAGGCGCGCATGAGCACGCCCCGCTTCATCCGGCCGTGGCATCGATTCTCACGTTTGCCGCGGAGCTTCCTTTCAAAACGTTTAGCTTTGCTGTTCTGGACAGTCTCCTTGTCCCGACGGTGAAGGTTCCCGCTCTCTCCTCCATTCAGAATCGCCCCCCGCCGACCGCCTGATCTCTCGCCTCCCGTTTCATCCACATTTTGAGTTTTTTACATCATGTATCCGCCGTGCAGATCACGGCGCAAGGGGTGCATATGAGACGATTTATCTCTTTTCTGACTGTTCAGTCAGCGGCGGCGTTCTGTGTTATGGCACCAGCCCTGCTTGCTGCCCAGAATGCGCTTACATGGGACCAGGTAAAGGCGAAGTTCGAGGCGGCTAACCCGGTGTTGAAAGCGGATGCGGCCAATGTGGAGGAGATGAAGGCTGAGGAAATCACGGCCTATCTCCGTCCCAATCCGCAGTTTACATTATCGGTGGATGGCACGCAGATCGCGCCAAAAAATGGAATATGGACCCCCTTCAAGGGCACAACCGAACAGCCCAACTTCAGTTATCTGCATGAGCGCGAGCGCAAGCGTGAACTTCGCCTGGAGAGCGCCAAACAAGGTACGCAGATTTCCCAGTCCCAGCACGTTGATCTGGAACGCAACCTGATCTTTGGCCTGAGGTCCGCCTTTGTGCAAACTCTCCAGGCCAAGGCGGTCCTGACGCTGGCCAAAGCCGATCTGGAGTACTACGACAAGATCATCGAGATCAGCCGCCAGCGCTTCAAAGCCGGCGACCTTGCCAAGATTGACTTGGCCCGGATCGAACTCCAGCGCGTGCAATACGAATCTGAAATCGAAGTTGCAATCGTCAATTTGCGCCAGCAGAAGATTCAATTGCTACTGCTGCTCGACGACGACCGTATGCCAGTCGACCAGTTTGACGTGACCGGAATCTTCGACCTGGGCCCTGCACTCCAGCCGCTTGACGATTACCACCAGATTGCTCTGGATAACAGGCCGGATCTGCGGGCAGCGATCCAAACCATCGAGCAATCGCAAACCAATCACAAGCTTGCTGTCTCTAATGGTTCCACGGATCCTACATTTGGCGCGTGGTATACGAATAACGCTTCGACCAATAACCCGAATGGCAGCCAGACTCTCGGCCTCAGCGTCAGCATCCCTCTGCGCATCTTCGACCGCAACCAAGGCGAGAAGAAGCGGACCCTGATCGACATCGACAAAAGCCAGCACGCTGAGGACGCGGCGAAGGCACAGGTCTTCAGCGATGTGGATAATGCGTACGAATTGGTGCGCAGCAATATAGCGCTGATCAAGCCATACAAGGCGCAGTATCTTGACCAGTCGATTTATGTGCGCGACACGGTTACCTTTGCCTATCAGCATGGAGGAGCGTCGCTGATGGACTTCCTCAATGCACAGAGCGACTACCGCGTCGTTCAACTGGCGTATTTGCAGTTGATCGGCGCGTATATGACAGCCGAAGGCCAAATGAATCTTGCCGTAGGTCAAGAGGTGTTCAATGACAACTAAGTCCTTTTTGATGATGACCGTTAGCCTTGCTGCCTGTGTTTCTCTAGCCACCAGCGGTTGCAAGAGCGATAAGGTGGATGCAGCCGCAGAAGCTCCGCCATCGGCCAAGGTGGTTTCCGGAATGGACGCCTCCTTTTTCGCGGTCGAGCATCCGGAGTTGTATCCGATCGTAACAGCGACCGAATACCAGGCTCCGTCGCAATTGTTCGTGACCGGCACTGTGTTTCCTGACATTGCGCGAACTGTCCCGGTGATTTCGCTTGCCTCCGGCCGCATTGTGGACATCCGCGCTCGCCTGGGCGACGCAGTCAAGAAGGGCCAGCTCTTGCTGCGTGTGCGCAGCGACGACATTTCGGGAGGCTTCGACGCCTACCGCAAGGCCATCTCCGATGAGTTGCTTGCTCGCAAGCAATTGGATCGCGCCAAGGTGCTGTACGAGCACGGGGCCATCGCGCTGGGAGACCTGGAGGTCGCGCAAGACACCGAGGACGACGCCAAGACCACCCTCGACACCGCTAAGGAGCATCTTCACCTGCTCGGCAGCGATCCCGATAACCCGAAGGGGATTGTCGATATCTTCGCCCCGGTTTCCGGCGTGATCACCGATCAGGAAGTTA
>Ga0224555_1000447_pt1 | contig 62521 bp, 43 predicted proteins | sample 714S23034metaG_FD_180687 | JGI IMG/M metagenome (GOLD analysis project Ga0224555, IMG submission 180687) | Peat soil microbial communities from Stordalen Mire, Sweden - 717 S2 30-34 | ecosystem: Environmental > Terrestrial > Soil > Wetlands > Peat | place: Sweden: Norrbotten County, Stordalen... | reverse complement strand
GGTCATCCAAAGCCGCTGGAAACAGCGTCTGCTGACCCCGTGCCTCACCCACGATATAGCCCATGAACGCATCTTCCCATGCATCGCGCCCCTTGTCACAGGGTTTCGTAACAGCCTGAGGAGAGCGGCGCTACAAAAAACGGCGGCCTTCGGGATCAAGCTTGGGTAGGTCTGCTTTGGAACCGTGCTTAGCGGCTTGTAATCATTCAAAATAATTGCGCCTGCCGATAACGAATGGACTTACACTAGCGATGGAAAATTGGTGATGCCATGCCTGCCGCCCAATTGACGCTTGAAATTCGCATTGAGCATGCCCAGTCTCTGAAGGACCGGCGGCAGGTGGTGCGCTCGATGAAAGATCAACTGCGGCAGAGCTTCAACGTCTCAGTGGCTGAGATGGACGAGGCGGTGGTTTGGCAGTCGGCCACGCTGGGGGTGGTGGCCATCTCGCGGTCCCGCGATTACCTGCACGGGCTGATCGAAGAGGTGGAACGCGCAGCGATGCGCATGGCAAATGAGCTGGGTGCGGAGCTTGCGGATAGCTTCTGGGAGTACCTGGAAAGCTGAAAGTACAGGGAATAGGGAATAGAAAACAACCAAGTCCTTACCCCTCGCTCTACTGTGATTGGACCGGTTCTTAGTTGAGCAATTTTGAGGCCTATGGGAGCGAGCAAATGTTGGGAATCTCTGAATCTGTTTGTCATGATTGCTTGAGTTGGCTGAATGCGGGGGTTAAAACCCCCGCCTCTGTTATGCTGTATGGTTTACCCGGTATGGAGTGGGACGTTATGCCAGAGCACAGAGGACGAAAGCATCATCAGGACCGCGTGGCGGAGACGCTGCGGTTGGAGATCGCAACCATGATCGAGGGCGAACTCTCCGATCCGCGCATCAATTTCTGCTACGTCACCGAGGTGGCGCTGAACCCCGGCGGAAAATCGGCGCGGGTATACGTGGCCGTGGACAGCGCGGTCAAGGACATTGCCCAGGCCGAGGTGGATACCATCGCCGGGCTGGAGGCGGCCAAGGGGTACATACGCTTTCAGGTGAAGGAACACATGGGCGTGCGCCACGTGCCGGAGTTGAGTTTTCTGGCCGATCGCTCCGGGCGCTTCCAGGCGCGCATCGTGGAGCTGATGGACCGGTCGCGCAAGCGGCAAAAACCCCCGGCGGACGAGAAGCCCGTAATAGAGCAACAGGCCGGGGGCGAGTAAACGCGGATAAACCACGCCGCAATGCCCGGCTCCCGCAAGCCCAAAGATTCCGGCCGGGCCGCGTCGCTGCCTGAGTTGATTTCCCCGGCGATACAGACTGATATTTCTTGAGATTCCGCGCGAATCTGTTAGCCTTGTCCCTATCGAATCCTGCGCATCATCTTTGCGTTCTATTTGAGACGCGGTCCGCAAGCTGGCCAGGATACTTAAACGGCGAGACTAAAGCTGGAATCGCCGGAGGGCACGGAAAATGCTAAGCCCGCCCGGTGGAGAAAACCAGGAAGTGGAAACTACTTACGAAATCTCTGCTCCCGATTCACCCCCAAGCGGACGCAAACGGCTGCCTAAATGGGTTCTTGGCTACCTGGAACCTTTTCTGAAGCCGGCCGATCCAAACTCGCCGGAAAAACTGTGCTGGCGAATGCCGTCCTGGCAGGGCATCTGCGAGGTGTTGGTCTTTCTTGTTTTCACTGTCTACTTTCTTTCCTATGGGCTTACTCCATATTTGGGCGGCGATGGGTTGGGGCTGGTGGGGGCCGACGAGCCCCGCTACGCGCAGATTGCCCACGAGATGCTTGACCGGTTTGACGCCGCGCATTCCCTGAAGGGCGAACTCAGTGCCTGCGTCACGCCCTATCTCTATGGGCGTCCCTGGCTGGAGAAGCCGGCGCTTTACTACTGGCGAGCGATGTTTCTGTTCCGGGACTTCGGGGTACACGACTGGACCGCACGGCTACCCTCCACCACCTTCGCCTTCGTGATGATCGGCCTCATCTACCTGCACATGCGGCGCTTTCGTCCCGGCGGCCACCTGGATGCGGCTCTGATTACCGTGGCCTGCGCCGGCATCATGGGATTTGCACGCGGCGCCTCCACCGACATGCAGATGGCGGCTCCCCTGGCCATCGGACTGCTTGGCTGGTATGCCTGGTACGAGACCGATTCCAAGTTCTGGCTCTTCGATATTTACTTTTTTACCGGAGTCGCTACACTGGCCAAGGGACCGGTAGCGCCGTTTCTGGCTGTGGTCATCATCTCCGCCTTTGCCTTTCTGCGACGCGATTGGGCAATCCTGCGCCGCACGCTGTGGTGGCCGGGCGTGGTGCTCTACTTCGCCATGGTGCTGCCCTGGTTCATCGCCGTGCAGCATCAGAATCCCACCTTCTTCCGCGAGTTTTTTCTCGAACATAATTTGTTGCGCTTTGCTACCGACCGCTATCAGCACAGGGAACCTTTTTGGTATTACGTCCCGGTGGCGCTACTCGCGATTATGCCCTGGACGGTGATTGCCGTTCGCGCGCTGGCCGACGGCATCCAGACTTCAGTGTGCGAGTGGAGGCTGCGCCACTCCAGCGCCTGCAAGCCCTGCGCCGGCCGGCCCGGCGACGCCTTTCCCGAGTTTCTGGTGCTGTGGGCTCTAATTCCCATTGTCTTTTTCTCCTTTTCACAGTCCAAACTGCCGGGTTATATTCTTCCCTCCCTTCCGCCCATCGCCATCCTCACCGGCGACTATCTTTTCCGGCGGCGGCAGGCGGGGCTGAATCGCTGGGTGCTGCTGGGACATGCGCTGCTTTGCGGCGTAACGACCATGGCCGTGCTGTTGCTGCCCTGGTTTGTGGCCCACGGGCCGCAGATGCCTCCAACGCATGCAATCATTGCGGCGGCGCTGGCCGCATGCGGCGCGGCGCTGCTGATTTTAGTTGTGGTAAACGGCTTCGGCGTGGCTCGGCTGCGGCTGGTCACCACCGGGGTGCTGGTGGTGCTGGTTTTCTTTCTTTATGGCGTGGGGCCGTTCTTTGGCATCCCCGAGGTGAGCGCAACCAAGCGGACGATTCAGCTTCTGGACCGCTCCTACTCCGCGCGCCCGCTGGCCGATCGGCTGGCGGCCCTGGCCCCCTCGAATGAGACCGTCGCGGTTTTTCGCGTGCGTCGCGATATCGAATACGGACTTTCGTTCTATCGCAATCGCGAGGTAGTGAACTACGAAGAGAGCGGCGTGCCGGATGAGCAGCACTTGCTGGTGGTGCGCGTATCTGGACGGAGGGGAGTGGACCTGCATACCCAGGAGGCGCTGGATGAGTACTTCGAGGGGCGCCATTTTGAGCAGCTTTTTACCTGGCCGGAGCAGGGATTGGTGGTTTATATGGTGGGCAGCCGGTAACTGGTCAGTGAACAGTGGTCAGTGAACAGTGGTTAGTGGTCAGTGGTCAGTGGTCAGTAGTCAGTGAACGAGGCAATGATGATGACGATTGAACACAAATTTGTCAAATGTGTATGCAGGGGTGACAATGCGGAATGTCTTTCGCACGAAGTCGGGAAGATGCTTGATGGCATGTTGGAATCGCTCAAGACCACGAAACACCACTGATCACTGACCACTGACCACTGATCACTGATCACTGTTTTCAGAGGAGAACTATGGCATCGGGCGTTTCCATGGAGATTCTCGACCTACGGCACTTTGCGTCGCCGGTTCTGCGCCCGGTGCTGGAGGCTGAGTGCGAACTTTGGAAACAGCGGCTGCACTGGGACTACCGCGGCTCAGTGAAGCTGCTGATGCAATACCTCGATAACCATATGCTGCCCGGCTACGCGGCGGTGGAGGATGGGCAGATTACCGGCTATGCCTTCTGCGTCTACGAAGAGACCAAGGCGGTGATCGGCGACGCGTTTGCGCTGCCGGGGCGGGCGAGTGAGGCCCAGGCGGCCGATGCCCAGGCGATTGAGGGAACGCTGCTGCGGCATCTCTTTGAGCTGCTGGAGAACTCGCCGAACGTGGATCGGATTGAATCGCAATTGCTTCTGCACCCATCGGGCACGCACGCCGGGATCTTCAGCGATGCCGGCTTCAGGATCTTCCACAGGCTCTTCATGGTGCAGCAGATTGCGGGTTTGTGGAACCCGCCGCAGGTGGATTTGCCTGAGGATCTGGAGCTGCGTCCCTGGCGGGACGAGGACCTTTCGCAGGCCGGGCAACTGATTACCGAGACCTATCTCGATCATCCCGACAGCGCCATCAACGACCAGTACCGCACCGCGCACGGGTCGCAGCGCTTTCTGCATAACATTGTGCGCTACGCCGGGTGCGGGGCCTTCTCCGCACAGGTTTCGCACGTGGTGGTGGATAAGCGCAGCCGCACATTCATCGCGCTGGTGCTGGGCTCGCGCGTGAGCCCGGAGAGCGGGCACATTACCCAGGTCTGTGTTCATCCCGCTTACCGGCGGCGGGGATTGGCGCGCATGCTACTCTCCGTTGCAGCCTTCCACTTCATGCGCATGGGGGCGAGCGAAATCTCGCTTACCGTTACCGAATCGAATACGCATGCGATTGAGCTTTATCAGGCTGAGGGGTACAGATGCGCGCACCGGTTCGACGCGGCGGTTTGGGAGCGGGGGATGGTTGGATAGGGTCAGTGGTTAGTGGTTAGTGGTTAGTGGTCAGCGTTTTTATCGCGCGATCAGGAACATTACCCAACTGAGCACGATTGCGGAGCCTACGAAGAGCACGAAGCAGTAGATTCCGTAGCGAATCATGCGGCGCGGGGTCTCGCGCTGGGTGATGCCGAAGACTACGGATGCGAAGAGGGCGAAGAGCACAACCGCCGCAAAATGAGAGGGCTTGAACACTAGGATTTCCTCCCGGTGCGGAGATTGTGCGCATCCACGGCGGCAATCACGTTCAACAGGCCTGAGACCACGATGAAGCGGGTGCCGTAGTCGGCGGTGGTTACCATCACCTGGTCCGCTCCCAGGCCAAGGAAACGGCTGACGAAATAAAGCAGCCCGTTGCCCAGGTCGCCGGCAAGACCGAGCATATCGAGTACGTCGTGCGCGCCGCCGTAAAGCTTGCCCTGCATGGCCAGGCCGAGCACGAACATGCTGAGGATGGATGCGGCCAGCAGCGCTCCCCGGCCCCATTTATGCAGCAGAAAATGCCCCGCGCCAGGCACCAGCCAGCCGGCGATGAGGGGCAGATAAAGGAAACCTTGCTGTGAGTCTTTTTTTGCTGCGGCGTTCGGTTCGGTTGCCATTCCTTTTTGACTATATCGTATTGAGGCCATTCCCGGCTCGGTCCTTAAATCCGCACCAGCTCACTTTGGATTTTGCCGGTTACCCAGGCTTTGCCGGGGGCGGTGATCATGTTGATCTCGCTGCGGACGCCGAACTCGGGGAGGTAGATGCCGGGCTCTACGGAGAAGCAGGTGTGGGGGAGGATGAGACGGTCGTCGTGGGTTTCGAGGTTGTCAAGGTGGGCGCCGGCGCCGTGAAGGTCCTGGGCGATATTGTGGCCGGTGCGGTGGGTGAATTGGTCGGCGAAACCGGCGGTGCGGATGACGGAGCGGGCTGCGTCGTCGGCCTCGAAGCCGCAGATGGGACGGTTGGTGGCGAATGCCTTCTGGACGGCGGTGATGGCGGCGTCGCGGGCGGTGCGGACTACCTCGAAAACCTGCTGCTCGCGGGAGGTGGGCTCGCGGCCAATGACGCCGGTCCAGGTGACGTCGTAAAAAATGCTGGCGGGCTGGTTGAGGCGGGCCCAGATGTCGATGAGGAGGAAGTCGCCGTTGCGGATTTGGACGGAACGGGTGGGGGTGGGCTCGTAGTGGGAGTCGGACGAGTTGGCGTTGACGCTGACGTTGGGGCCGTCGTCGAAGGTGAGGCCTGCGCGGCGCATGGATTCGGCTAGCCAGGTTTGAAGATCGTATTCGGTTAGGGTGGTGGGGTTGCCGTCGGCGGGGCGGAGGGCAAGGGCGACGTGCTGCCAGGCTGCGGCAAGGATGGAGTCAATGGCTTGCTGGGCAACGGTGTGGGTGGCGATTTGGTCGGCGGTGAGGACGGCTTCAAATTGGCTGACGAGGTCGGCGGAGGAGACGATTTGCTTGCCGAGGGAGCGGAGGAATTCGACGGTGCCGGCGTCGACGAGAGAGACGGAGGGGAGGGCGTTGTTGGGAGAATATTGCATGGCCAGGCGGTGGGTGGTGGCGAGCATGGCGTCGAGTGCCGCGGCGAGCTCGGGCCAACTGGAGTAGACGGCGCGGGAGCCGTGGAGCGAGTCGAGGCGGGACTGCTCGATGCGATGGACCAGCTTGCGGGGGTCGCCGTGGGCGGGGATGAGGTAATACCAGCGGCGGGTGACGTGGGCGCGGGGGTCGAGGCCGAGGATGCGGCCGGCGATGGGGTCGCGATGATGATGGTCGTAAAAGAGCCAGCCGTCGAGCGAGGCGGCGCGGAGGGCGGACTGAATGGCGTCGAGATTCATACGGGTGATGATACTCGCGGCGGGGTGGGGGATCACGGATTGGTAGAGTGGAGATTGATAAAGCATCCCTCAGGGGCTAAAGCCCCGATCCTTTTGAAGGCCGCATTCGGCAGTCGGGGTTAAAACCCCGACCTACCAGCCGTGCCCTTTCAAAACAATGGCCTGAAACGTAAACAATTTATCGGCATTTTTCATATCTTAGGCCTGATGATTTATTCTTTGCGCGATGCGTAAGACAATTTCTATTGCCATGATTGCGATGAATGAGGAGGCGAATTTGCCTCGGACGCTGGAGAGCGTGCGCTGGGCGGACGAGATTATTGTCGTCGATTCGGGATCGAAGGATCGGACGCTGGAGGTTGCCCGAGCCTTCGGGGCAAAGACCAGTTATCACGACTTCGGCGGCCACGGGGAACAGAAAAATGTGGCGCTGGACCTTTGCACCTCGGATTGGATTCTGCTGCTGGACGCTGACGAGGTGCTGACGCCGGGATTGCAGGAGGAGATTCGCGAGGTGCTTTCGGGCGAGCCTAAGTTTGAGGCTTACTGGATCCCCCGGCTGAATTTTATCTTTGGGCGGTGGATGCGGCACGGAGGGTTCTATCCCGACCGCAAGCTGCGGCTCTTCAGGCGCGGAGCGGCGCGGCTGAGCGAGGGAGTGGGTCCGCACTCTACGCCGCAGTTTGAGGGACCCAGAGGCAAGCTGAAACACGATATGCTGCACTATGCTTACCCGGATCTGAATATCTATCTCGAACATATGAACCGCTATAGCTCAGAGATAGCGCAGTTACTGGCTGACAAAGGGCGCACGAGTAAGTCGCTGCCGGTATTGATCTGGAATGCGATTCTGAATCCTGCTGCTACTTTTGTTTATAACTATTTTTTCAGGCTGGGATTTCTGGATGGGCGCGAGGGGTTGCTACTGCATCTGAATCACTCGGTTTATATTCACTGGAAGTTTATTAAGGCTTGGTGGATTGCGCGGGATGAGAAGTAAGCTGCCAATGGCTGGGCTTGCTGTGCGATAAGTGCGCCGGCTGTGGCCGTGAACGAATACGTATAGGCGCAGGAGAAGGATCAGAATGGCGAGCGCTACGAAGCAGGCTACGATCAGGTTTTGATTGCGCGGCTTTGTTTTGGGAATTCGCGGCTTTGTTTTGGGGGTCATGGGGAGCTCCGATGCGAGGCGTAACAATGTTATCGCAGTTTTGGGGCTTTCTGGGCGGACCGATTGAAAAGATTGTTGGTTGTTATTGAAGTGGTTGAGTGCTGAGGTATCCCACCCTTTCGCCAGAAAAAAGGCGAAAGGATGGGGCACGGAGCTTTGTGCGATTTGCGGCTCTGCCTCTTCAGTAAAGGCATGAGCGATGGCTGGGATGGAAACTTTAATAACAAAAGCGGCAAGTTAGCCCACGCTACGCGTGGATGGCGGGTTGGCAGGTTGGCGGATTTTTGCGAACTTTCTTGCTGGGTGCGCTTACCAGGGATGGGGGGGGCTGATACGGCCGCCGCTGGTTTCGCGCCAGGCTTGATGCATCAGGCGGGATAGGCATTTGGCTTCTTCGGAGCGGGCGCGGCGGGCGGGATTGGGGCTGCGGAGGTTGCGCAGCCAGCGGAGTTTGTAGAGCGCGAGTTCGAGCCAGCAGGCTAGATGGGCTCTGGGGCCGTGGTGCTTGCGGTAGTAGAGGAGAGTGGAGCGCATGCGCCACAAGACTACCTGCTGGCCGGACTCGGAAAAGTTGAGCGAGGCCAACTTGCGGGTGGATTCGCCGCCGAAGTGGGTGACGACAATATCGGGCCAATAGAAGACGCTGAAACCGGCGGCACGGATGCGGCGGCAAAGGTCTACCTCTTCACAGTAGAAAAAGAAGGCGGGGTCGAAGAGGCCGGCTTTGAGGAGCGCTTCTCGGCGGAGAATGAGAAAGGAGCCGGGGACCCAATCGGTCTCCGTCGGCAGAAGGGGATCGGCCCATTTTCGGTCGGGCGCGCCGAAGATGCGGGATTGGGGAAAAGTGTCAGCGAGACCGGTGAGGATCAGGACGGCGTTCCAGATGGAATGGAAGGAACGGGCCGAGGGCTGCCGGGAGCCGTCGCGACTGACCTGGCGAGCGCCTCCGACGCCGACGGAGGGGTTGGCGTTCATGTGATCGATGGCGTGATGCAGGGAGCCGGGATGGAAGAATGCATCGGAGTTGAGCAGGACTGGGTACTGGCCCTGGGCTTTGTTGAGGGCTAGATTGTTGGCTGCGCCGAAGCCTAGATTCACATCGCTGCGGATAAGGCGGACGGGGATGCGGGAGTTGGAGAACTCGCGGGCAACCATCTCAGGGGAACCGTCGCTGGAGGCGTTATCGACTACCAGCACCTCGGCGGCATGGCCCTGGGGCAGGCGGGCACATTCGGCGAGGAGGGATTTCAGGCAGTCGCGCAGCAGGTCGCGGGTGTTGTAGGAGACGACGATGATGGAGACCGCGTAGGGGTAGGAGGTGCGGAGATTCATCAGAGTGCCTCAAGTATAGTGCGGGAGGGGCGGGAAAGTGGGGAGATTTTGGCTTGATTTTTGGCACGACTGTTATGCTTCACTCCTGAAGCTGACTTAAGGATGGTGACTGGGATGCGATTCAACGGATGGAAATTGCATGTTGCTCCGCCGGAATTTGCTTTTGGGGTGCTTGCCCTGCTTGCCGTCGCGGTCCTTTTGCCGTTTTGGCTTGCGCAGCGCGTGGAAGGAGCAGGGGGCGGCGTAACCCATTTGCGCGTGACCAGCCAGGTGACGCTGCCGGGAGTTAGGCGGCTGGGGATCAATCTGGGGGAGCAGACTTTTTACGATTCCGGGCAGATGATGAAAAACCTGCTCTATCGCAATCCTGGATTTGAGGGCATGAGTTACCGCAGCATTTTGCATTGCTCGATGGGCGGGGCGGGGCGGTGCGTGGATACTCGGCAGGGGTTCGAGTGGCCGGCGGGTTTCTGGGATGGGGCGCGGTATGAGGTGCTGGATGGCGGGGCGGCGGGACGGCGCGGGAGTGTGAGGGCAAGTGGGGCTGGCGGCGGAGGGTATGGGCTGACGCTGGACGGAGCGGTGATTGGGAGCGGGGATTGGCTGGCGGTGGAAAAGGAGTTTCCGGGAGATGCGGCGGCGGGGTGGTGGCCTGCGCTCAAGGGCGGGGCGCGGCTGCTGGCGGAGCGGACGGATCTTTCGCCGCAGACCCAGGGGCGGCAGGCTCTGAGGATTGAGGCGGCGAACGCGGGGCAGTCGGCGGAGTTGCGGTCTTACTTCGATTCGATGGAGGGCTTCACGTTTGTGCGGCTGCGGGGGCGGTTCCGGCTGAGCTTCAGGGCCAAGGGGCTGGCGGGGAATCGGGTGGTGCATGTGCACGTGAGGCGGGATGCGGCGGGGATGCACGACTATCTGGAGCAGGATGTGCGGCTGACCCCGCAATGGGCTGATTACAAGGCGGAATTTAATGCTAGCGAGGATGCGTCGACGGTGGGAACGGTGGAAGCTGGGTTCAGCGTGGCGGGAGGGTCGCTGCTGCTGGACGACGTGGCGCTGGAAGAGATTGACGGGGACCGAACCAACAAGACGGCTTTTCGAGATGAGGTGGTGAGGACGCTGAAGGAGCTGCGGCCGGGGGTTCTGCGGCTTTTGTCGGGTCACGCGCAACTGGGAAGCACGGTGGACAATCTTTTGGCGCCGCCGATGGCGCGGGTGCGGCCTGGTTATTCAATCCAGTCGACGACGATGGAGGATATTCCGGTGGGGATTCCGGAGTTTCTGGAGCTTTGCCAGGAGGTGGGCGCGGAACCGTGGATTGTGGCGCCGACGGCGATGAGCGAGGATGAGGCGCGGAAGCTGGCTGAGTATCTGGCCGGCGGGCCGGAGACGGCGGGTGGGGCTGTGCGGGTTGCGGGCGGAAGACGCGAGCCTTGGACGCGGGCCTTCCGGACGATTCATATCGAGCTGGGCAACGAGACCTGGAATGGAATTTTCGCGGGCGAGACGATGGAGGATGCGGCGGCTTACGGGCGGTGGGCTAACCGGGTTTTTACGGCGCTTCGCGGCGCGGCGGGGGCTGACGGGGGGCGGTTCGATCTGGTTGTGGGGACTTTTATTGCCATACCGGAGCGGAATTACGCACTGCTGGGGGCCGCGAGGCAGGCAAATTCGCTGGCCATTGCGCCTTATCTGATGCACAGCGTTACCGAGTGGGGCAATGACGATGAGCTTTATGGGCCATTGATGGCGCAGCCGGAAGAAATGTCGCGCGAGGGCGTGGTGAAAGCGGCACAGGCTTCAGCGGCGGGACGGCAACTGGCGGTCTATGAGGTGAATTTGCACACCACCGAAGGGACGGTTCCGCAGGCGGTGCTGGACCGGTTTACTCCATCGGCGGCGGCGGGTGTTGCGGTTACCGGGCACATGCTGCGCATGATGCGCGATCACGGAGTGCGCGATGAAATGCTCTTCAGTTTGCCGCAGTTCGAGTTCAAGCGGGCGGATGGGAAGCTGGTGAGGCTGTGGGGGAGCGTGGTGGAGATGGGAGGACGCGAGCGGCCGCAGTTGCTTGCCGAGAGCCTGGCCAACCGCGCGATGGGCGGAAATATGGTGCGCGTGGAGGTGAGCGGCGATGATCCGGCGCATGACGTGCCGGCGGGGAATGATGGGGTTCGGCTGAGCGGATTTCACGAGATGGATGCTTATGCGTTTGAGGAAGGAAGACGGCACGGGCTGATCGTCTTCAATTATGGATTGCACCAGATTAGACGAATCAGTTTGGAGGGTCCGGGGTTGAGGTCCGGCGCGAATTTATGGAGATTGCTGAGTCCGGGGCCGGGCGCCAGCAACGAGGGGGCGACGCAGGTGACGATTCGGGAAGAGCGGTACGGGGGTGGGGAGTTGGAAATGCCTCCCTGCTCAATGGCGGTGCTGGAGTGGCAGGAATAAGGAGCTCGCGTGCTAGAACGAGCAGCGGCTTTCATAACGGGCTGAAATACGTCTAATTAAAATACGGAATACACTGAAGATACTGCTGCGGAACGACTACGCACCCAGGTAACTATTTTAGGTAATGTATTTTTGGTTACCTTGATGGATTACTTTGAAAACGAATGGGGGAGCGATTCTGATTCCGGATTCCACCTATTCGCCATTGTTCCGCGGCAATCATACGGATAGCTTCTAAACATCAGTCCAGCGGACCGTAAACAGTGGACCGATAGAGTGGACCGATGAAAAGAAATTGTAGCCAATCCATTCGCAATGGCCTTGGCGTGAAGCTCGAAAGAAGCGGCCGCCGGGGAAAATGCGAGTGGAGGCACGGCTCAGAGCATGCAGGTTGGGATGCTCGATCGAGCAGAAAATGGAAGCTGGAGATGACGCATAAAACAAAGCACCCGATTGCAGTCTTGGGGCTGCCTCTCGATAGTTTGACGACCGGCGAAGCTGTAGACGCAATTGAAGAGTTGATCCTGTCGGGCGGGACGCATCAGGTGGCGACGGCTAACCTTGACTTCTGGCTGAATTCGCTCTCCGACCAGCATCTGCACCGGATTATCGCGGGATGCAGCCTGGTACTGCCGGACGGAATGCCGCTGGTTTGGGCTTCAAGTTTGCTGGGCTGCCCGTTGGCCGAGCGCGTGACCGGCGTGGATATTGTGCCCAGGCTGGCCGAGCTCTCAGCGCGCAGGGGATATGGAATTTATCTTCTGGGCGGCAAAGGAGATGTGGCCGAGCGGGCGGCGAAGCTGCTGGAGAAGAACTATCCGGGGGTTCGCATCGTGGGCACACATTCTCCCAGCGAGGAACACATCGCGCGGCTGGATCACAGCGATATTCTGAGCCGGATTCATGCCGCCAAGCCGGACATATTATTGGTTGCGCTGGGAAATCCCAAGCAGGAAAAGTGGATTTGGATCCATCGCAAGCGGCTGGGAGTGCCGGTGGCGATGGGCGTGGGCGGAAGTTTTGAAATTTTGGTGGGCGATGTGCGTCGTGCGCCCAAGTTAATTCAGCGCTGCGGCCTGGAGTGGCTGATGCGTTTGGCGCAGGAACCGTCCCGGCTGGGCCCGCGCTACCTGCGCGATTTTCTTGGATTGGCTCGGCGGCTGCCGATGACGCTGCTTTCGGCCTGGCTGCAACGGCCCTACCTGGGCAAAACCCACGTGATGACCGCAAGCACTCCGCAGGCGCTGCATGTGTACGTGCACGGCAAGCTGTGCGCCGGAATCGGAACAGAATTGCAAGCGGCCGCCAGCGCCAGTATCGCCAATGGACAGGTGATGGTGGTGCATCTGCAGACGGCCAGGCAAGTGACGGCGGCCGGACTGGGGATACTGATGGATGTGCGGCGGCAACTGCTGGACAACGGGCTTTCGCTGTCGCTGGCCGGGCTCAATTTCAAGATGCGTTTGCTGCTTCATGCCTGGTGCGCAAAGCCGCTGTTCGACGAGTGGCAGCCGGCCATCGCTTATGGACGATCAATGACTCCGGAGACCGCAACAATCGCTCGCATGGATTTGAGCGGAGAGCAGGAAGCGCTGGCGGCACAAAATCGTGCTCGCGGATAAATTCGAGCGGACCTTCGCAGGGGTGGGGTTCAAATGAATCTGATCATCCTGATCCCGGCGGTGGTTTGCCTGGTAGTACTGGCCAGGGGGAGCGCGCAAAAGGCCCTGGTCAACGTCTACCTGCCCGTTGTGCTTCTGCTTCCCCTCATCTACAGCCTGCGTTTTCCGCATCTTCCTCCGTTGACTTTTGCCGACACGGCGATTCTGCCGCTGGGCGTGGCCATGCTGATGACCCAGATGCATCGCTGGCGGTGGAGCTGGCTGGACCTTTGGGTGGTGCTGTTTGCCTTGAGCGCCGGGATTTCAGAGGGGCTCAACACAATTGCTGCCAATGGGGGCTTGCAGTTATTTGCGGAGATTACGACCATCGTTTTGCCGTATATGGCCGGCAAGCTGCTGATTGAACAGCAGGTGGTTGGGGATCAGCCGGTGAGAAAGCTGGTGGTGGAGCGCATGGTGGTGCTGCTGGCCATTGTGGCCTGCATCAGCGTCTACGACTTTGTGACCGGATGGAGCAGTTGGCAGATTGTGTTCAGGCCGTTCTTCCCCGCGGAGCAGTTGGCGGAGGTTGCGAGTCAATGGCCGATGCAGGTGCGCTGGGGATTCGGACGCATTGCCGGGCCCTTTGCCCATGCCATTCTGGCGGGAATCGTTTTCCTGATGGGATTGATTTATTGCATGTGGCTGCGCAGGTTTGCGCCGGGTTGGGGCAGCAGGAGACTGGTGGAGGGATTGCCGGTGACGGGGCGGGGGTTGGCGCTGACGGCGATTGTGGCCGGGCTGCTGATGACCCAGTCGCGCGGGCCGTGGGTGGGCGTTGGACTGGCGCTTTTGTTTGCGCTGCTGGTGCGTGTACTTTCCTGGGGCAAGGCGGTGATGGTTTTTGCGGTAATGGTAGCGGTGCTGTCAGTGGTTGCCTACAATTATGGCAGCAAGTATACGGAAAAAGAGATTTCCCAGGCCAGCGACGTAGAACAGCGGGACGCGATCTACCGGCGGGATCTGCTGAAAAACTATTTGCCCATCGTGATGGAACACAAGGCCTTCGGTTGGGGCGTCAGCGACTATCCGGCGGTGAATGGGCAAAAGTCCCTCGACAACCATTTTTTGATGCTGGCGGTTACGCAGGGATTGATCGGGTTGGGGCTGTTTCTGGCGATTGTGGCGGGAACTGTGGGCCGTCTTTTCAGATTGGCGGCACGGCCGATGCGGCCCGAGGATCGGGGGCTGGTGTTTGCCCAACTGGCCATCCTGATCGGAGTGCTGACTACCATCACCACGGTCTTTTTGGGCGAGCAGGCGCTGATTCTGTTTTTTATGATGGTGGGCTGGGTGCAGGCAATGAATCCGGTTGGGGCGGGAGCGGTCCGCGGGGATGCGGTTGCGCCGTTCAAGTTTCATCGGGTTCTGACTTAAGAGGAATGGCAAATGAGAAAGGCTTGGTCTTTGACCGCATGATTTCGCAAATTGCGATGGAGTGCTGAGGTATCCCACCCTTTCGCCAGAAATAAGGCGAAAGGATGGGGCACGGAGTTGGTACAAAAACCAGCAGTTAGAAACCTGGATTGATCGTCAGTCGGTCCGTTCGAGAAATACAAGTTGGGGAAGTTGGGAGCATTGATGCAGCAGGGGGCAATCTTGGCGCTGGCCGTGGCGATGGTGGCATTCGTCACTCCGCTGTTCCTCGACCTGGGGATTTGCATTGTGGGCAACATGCGCCGGGCGCGCGGGCCGCATGCGGCTCAAAGGCGGACGATCCGCCTGGCCGTGGTGGTGCCGGCTCACGACGAAGAGATGATGATTGCGCGGACGGTTCGATCGCTGAAGGCGGCCGACCCCGCGACGCAGATTTATGTGGTGACGCACAATTGCTCCGATGCGACGGGCGCAGTGGCGGCGCATGCCGGAGCCGTGGTTGTGGAACTGAAGAATCCCAAGCTGCGCGGCAAGGGAGCGGCGCTGCGGCATGGATTTGCGGCGGCTCTCGAGGCCGGCGCCAACGCTTTTCTGGTGATCGATGCCGACTCCGTGGTGAGCCCAAACCTGATTGCGGCTACGCGGGCCCGGCTCGAAGAGGGCGCCGAGGCTGCACAGTGCCGTTATGAACTGGAGTTGCCGCCCGATGGATTGGGGCGGCCGATGGCCCGCTTGCGGGCACTGGCGTTTCGCGGCATGAACGTGCTGCGGGCCCGGGGACGCGCGGGACTGGGTTTTTCAACCGGGCTGTTTGGAAACGGTTTTGCCCTGACGGCAAAAACACTGGCGCACGTTCCGTTCAGCGCCAACAGCATCGCCGAGGACGTGGAATACCATGCCAAACTGGCTTGTGAAGGAGTGCGGGTTTACTGGATCGGAGACGCATTTGTCCACGCGCATATGGCCTCGGCGGGCCGGGCACAGGCGGCGCAGGAAGGACGCTGGGAAGGCGGCCGGTTCAAGGTGGGCAGCCGCGCAACGCGGCAGTTGATGGCGGCGGTAAAACAGGGGAGATGGCGTGCCCTGGAGACACTGGCCGACGTTTGGAGCCTTCCGCTTTCGCGCGGCATGCTTGCCCTGTTGCTGACCGCGGCGCTGCCGTTGCACTGGCTGCATGTCTTTGCCTGGGTGTGCGCCGGGATCGCATTGATTTATGTGCTGGAGGCTGCGATGCTGGGCACGAAACCGATGCGGGACCTGGTATCGCTGGCGGCCGCGCCGCTGTACCTGGTTTGGAAGGTGGCCATCACGCCCATCGTGCTGCGACAGTCCCGGAGCCGCGCGGAATGGGCACGGACCAAACGGGAGGCGCCGCAGCCATGAAGAATCCCCCGCCGGTCTCGGCCCGCATTTCAATTTTGAGCCGCAATTCAGAAATCGTGAATGGGCGCACTCGTTACCCCCGAGGAGACGCGTACCGGAACCTTCGGACCACATCGACTTCTAATTTCCACATCGCTTTCAGTGAGGCTGTCCGCCGATGAAATTGAAATACTTACGCATCTTCGTCTTTTACAGACTTCTGCGGCCCTACTCGGAATGGACCCGTAAACGGCGGATGCGTTCCTATGCGGCGCTGATGGGCGTGAGGGAGGGCATGTCCGTGCTCGATTTGGGCGGATTGCCCAGGATTTGGGACAGCGTCTCTCAACGCATCCATCTGACGATCCTCAATCTTCCCGGCGCTGTCGGGGGCAACGCCGCGTCGCACCACACAATTCGCTACGTTGAGGGCGACGCCTGCCAGGTTCGTGAATTTGAGGACTGCTCATTCGATTCGGTATTCAGCAACAGTGTCATCGAACATGTGGGATCGGCGGAAAAACAGGCGGCCTTTGCATCGGAGGTCCGTCGTCTTGGCAAATCGTATTGGGTCCAGACGCCCGCGAAATGGTTTCCGATTGAAGCGCATTGCGGGATGCCTTTCTGGTGGTTTTATCCCGATCGGTTTCGCCGCTACTTGATTGAGCGTTGGCGCAAGAAGCTGCCGGAGTGGACGCAGATGGTCGAAGAGACTACGGTGCTTACGAAGGCGGAAATGCGGCGCCTGTTTCCGGAAGCGAGAATCTTGACGGAGAGGTCGTTTGGCATCCCCAAATCGTACTTTGCGTGTTTTCCTGGGAATTGGTCAAGTGATTTGAGCGATGAACGGAATGCTCTGCCGCCCCCAGGCTATTCAAGGGAAAACTCATGAAAAAGGAACAAAATCGCGCCCAGCGGGAGCGGACCAGGCGGGAGACGCAGCAGCCATGACCGGCGCCACCGAGATCCCCGATTCGCAGGAACTTGAGGTCAATTGGACTCAGGAATACGAAGTCCGCATGGAGAAGACGACTGCCGGTGAGGAGCCGCTGCAGGAGGTCAATCGCCAGTTTGGACGCAACGTGCTGGCGACCATTGCAGCGCGCGTGGTGAATATGGCCAGGGGAGTTTGCCTGGTTCCGTTCCTGCTGACGCGGATTGGGCTGGAGGCCTACGGCATCTGGACCACGATTTTTATCCTGGTGTCGTATGTGGGCCTGACCACGCTGGGAATCTCCAACGTTTATATAAAATATGTCGCCGAGTTCAACGCGCGCCGTGAGTACGGCAAGGCCAATTCTCTGCTCTCGACCGGGCTCGCGATTACCATTCCGTCATGCGCAACGGTGTTTCTGATTTTTTTGCTGTGCTGGAGATCGATTGCGCCCTTTTTGAAACTGCCTCCGGCACACGCCGCCGACGGCAAGGAAGCGGTGCTGATTGTGCTGGGGGTTTTTCTGTCGAGCATTGCACTGAGCGCATTTGCCTGCACGCTTTACGGAACCCACCAGATCGCTTCGACGCAGATATTTGAAACGGTGGGCATTGTGGTCGAGTGCGCACTGATTGTGTGGCTGGTGTGCGCAGGGCGCGGAGTGCGCGGGCTGGCCGAGGCTTACCTGGCGCGGACCATCATCAATGACAGCCTCACGATCTGGTGGGCCAAGCGTCAATTGAAGTGGCTGCGCCTGTCGCCCCGGCTGGTGAGTCGCGAGGCCGTGAAATATGTGGTGCATTTCGGCGGGCTGGTGCAGTTCCAGAGCATGCTCTCTACCTTTTTAAACTCGGTGGAGCGGGTGGCAGGCATTGAATTCATTGGAGTTTCAGCCGCCGGGCTGCTGGATGTGGCCAAGAAATGGCCAACCGCGCTTTCTTCGATACCGACGGCGTTTTTTGCCACGCTGCTGCCGGCGGCCTCGCATGTGGACGCGGCTTCAGACCGTTCGGAATGGCTGGGCAACCTGCAGGGGCTTTATCTGAACGGGGCGCGCTACTCCAACCTTTGCACGTCGGCGTTTGCGGCGGCTATGGCACTTTGGGCATCCCCGGTAATGCACGTTTGGTTAGGTCCTGAGTTACCGATGAGGGAGACCCTCATACCCCTGTTCGTGGTATTTAGTTTAGCCATGCAATTTCATATGCTTACTGGACCGGGTACTTCGATCTTCCGGGGTATGGGAAGGGTGTATGAGGAGTTCAATTATTCTGTTCCTAATCTGCTGCTGCTGGGGGTCACATTACCTGTATCTCATTGGATACTTGGGACTTGGACGCCGCTCGGCATTGGCATTGCGGTAGCGGTGGCCACCGCCGGATCGGCCTGCGTGCTGATGGGCAGGGTGCTTTTCGTACTAGACCTGCCACTGAAGCGGTTTTTGAGGGTGGTGGTATTGCCGGGATTGGCGCCTTACCTGGCCGCCGGATTGCTGGCTTGGCCCGTTGCACGGCTGGTGGCGGAGACGAACCGCTGGCAGGGAGCGGGAGTGATAGCGGTGGTGGGCCTGGTTTATGCGGCTGCGGTCATTGCAACAATGCACTACTGGATTTTGACGAACGAGGAAAAGCAAAAGGGAATCAAACTGGTACGCCAAGTTCTGGGAAGTTTCCATAGCCAGGGGGCAACGGCATGAGACATCGAATCGGCGCCGCGTTCGTTCTACTGATGCTGGGGGGAAGCTGCGCGCCGGAAATGATTTCCGCACAGGATCTGGAAGTGCCCAAACAACAGACCAGCCAGGCACAAAATCTTCAGGCTCCGGGACAGCAGGCAAACCTGGCCCAGGATCTGCAGGTTCCGGGTCAGACCTCCAGCCAGAGTCAGCCTTCCAGCCAGGCGCAGGATTTGCAGTCCCCGGCACAGCAGAACGGCACGGAACCGCCCGATCCGCAATTGAAGCCCAATCCGATAGAGACTCTGCGCAACTTTGAGCCGCCCGCCGATGAAGAGTACCGGCTAGGCAAGGGCGATGAGATCGCGGTGGACTTTGTGGGGCGGCCGGATTTGTCGGCCAAGCTGGTGATCGGGCCGGACGGGCGCATTACTCTGCCGCTGGCCGGCGACTTGATGCTTTCAGGGCAAACGCGCAGCGAGGCTGCCAAGTCAATCGAAGCTGCGCTTTCAAGCTACTATTCGAATTTATCGGCCCAGGTTTCGGTCACCAAGTACACGGCCAACCGGGTTCTGCTGCTGGGCGCGGTTGCGCATCCCGGCATGATTACGTTTGACGGCACTCCCACGCTGCTTGAAGCGCTGAGCAGAGGCGGGATGGATACCGGGACAAACAACAGAACAAACAACGGGACAAACAACGGGATCAGCACCATGCCTGGTCAGGCTTCGCAGATTCCCGAGCGCTGCGCCATCTATCGCGGCCAAAACCAGGTGGTGTGGGTGGAACTGAAAGCCCTGATCGAGTCAGGCAATACGCTGGCCGACTTGCGCCTGCGCCGCGACGACGTGATTTATGTGCCCAGCATGGCCGAGCGCTTTGTCTCCGTTCTCGGCCAGGTGGGGCATCCGGGCGCCGTTCCACTCACAAATAACTCCACTCTGGCGAGCGTTCTGGCTGAAGCGGGCGGCTTCACCGACAAGGCCGGGAGCAAGCCGCACATCCAGATCGTGGATCCGGCCAAGGGCACCTCGCGCGTGGTTTCATTCAATGAAGTGCTGAATCCGGTGAAGTCATTGGAAATTACGCTGCGGCCCGGCGAGATCATCTATGTGCCCATGAGCGGTTTCAACAAGGCCGCTTACGTGATGGAAAAGATTAACCCGATGACCTCCATAGCAACAATGGCAATGATTGTGGCTTACTGATGACTCCACTGCACCTACAACCCGAACCCATGGACCGGCTGCTGGCCGGCGATGGGGGGGGTGCGCCGCAGAGCTCGCCGCGCCCCGCGGCGGCGGGCGATAGCTCCCAGGCGGTTTTCCGTCTCGATCTGCTGCGCAGCCTGCAACTGCATCGCAACCTGGCGCTGGGCATTGCCCTTGCCGGGGTAGTGCTGGCCATTGCTTATTGGTTTTATGTGGGACCGGTCTACAAGGCCGAGAGCATCGTTTATATTCAACCGTCGCCGCCCAGGGTGATGCCGCAGGGTCAAGGTTTCCCCTACTCGCAGCGCTGGCCTTACGACGCAAATACTTATGAGACGTATATCACGCAGCAGATGCAGAACGTGACGCGCGCGGACGTGCTGGCCAGCGCGGTGCGCAAACTGCAGTCGGGCAATTGGCTCGAAAGCGGGGAGAGCGACCAGGCCGCGGCGGACCGGTTGAAGGCCTCGATCAAGGTAACGCGCCAGGGAACCAGCTATCAATTTGCGATCGACGCCCGCGCCAACGATGGGCAGGCTGCCGCCGATGTGGCCAACGCGGTGGCGAACAGCTTTATTGAAACCGCATCGCACGAGCAAAAAGCCGGCGATAAACAGCGGTTGGTCTTGCTGGGCGAGGAACGGGACCGGGTGCAGAAAGCGCTGGCCGACGACCGGGCCGAACAGGAAGCCCTGAATAAGCAATTGGGCGTAGCGTCCATCGGAGCCGCGGCCCCGGATGTGTACGACGAAGATATTGCCCGCATTCGCGGAGAGCTGATCACGGCGCGTACCGCCCACGACCAGGCAGCGGCCAAGCTCATCTCAATGGACGCCAACCAGGGATCTTCCTCGGCTCTGGCCGCGTCAGCCGACGAATTGGTTGGCGCTGATGCCGGCCTGAGCAGCATGAAGTCCTCACTTAGCCAGCGGCGCGCCACCCTGATTTCACAGATGGCCAACCTTACGCCGAATCATCCGCTCTATAAGCAGGACGAGGCGGAGCTGGTGCAGATCAACAGCAATCTCGATGCCATGACGACAGACCTGCGTGCCAAAGCGGCCGATCGCATCCAGATGAAGTTGCGCTCTGACCTGGAGCAGACCGCCGGCGTGGAAGGGCGGCTGAATGGGCAACTGGCGCAACTCACCGCGGCCGCGGGCGGAGCGACGTCAAAGATGCAGCGGGCCAACGATCTGGCCATCGATATCAATCGCCTGCAGAACCGTTTCACCGCAGTGGATGAGGAGTGGCGCAACCTGACGCTGGAAGAGGGCGCGCCGGGCTCGGCTTTTGTGAGCGCGGCCGCAACGCCGTCGATGCACCCCGTTGTGACGGGCAAGTTGCGCAATGCGGGGCTGCTGGTTTTCGCGGGGCTGTTTTTCGCGATGCTCGCCGCGGTGGTTGCTCACAAGATGGACCCCAGGGTTTATATCGCCTCCGATGTCGAGCGGGTTCTGGGTTATACGCCGATGGCGCAACTGCCGGACTTCTACGAGGTTCCGGTGGGAGTATCCGAAGAGCACATGCTGCGGCTGGCGGCGTCCATTGAGCATGCACGCAAACAGGGCAACCTGAAGAGCTGCATCTTTACCGGAACCGGGCCGGGCACGGGCGTTACGACCGTGGCCGGCAAGGTGCGGGATCTGCTGGAGGCCATGGGCAGGCCGACGATGCTGGTGGACGCCACTGGAGCGACGGCCACCGTTGAGCCGGCCAGCACCGCCGGCGACGGTTTGCCCGGTATGCAAGCCCTGGTTGCGCAGCGCGGCAGCCGCCCGAGTGCGCTGCTGCAACAAATGGCGGATGAGAGCAAAATACCGGGAGAGAGCCTGGTGCTGACCGATACCGCGCCGCTGGTTCTCTCCGCGGAGACAGAGTACCTGGCGCGCTTTGTGGATTGCGCCATTGTCGTGGTTCAGTCCGGCGTGACCACGCGCACGCAACTTCGCGATGCAGCCGCCACGCTGCAACGGCTGGATGTGGCGGCCGTAGGATTTGTGTTGAATCGCGTAGGACTGGAAAAAGCAGACCCGGCTTTTCGCCTTTCAGTAAAGGCCATTGAGCAGCATCTCGATAACCAGAGCAGTTCCATGGCGAGGCGAGGAGCAAGAAACCGCGCTTTAACGCCCGAACCTGAAGAGGAATTTTATTCCAGGGAAGCTGCCGCGTTGCCGGAACATGCGGCGGTAGCTTCAGAGCCGGCATCCGCGCCCGCGGCGCGACTGGCGCCTCCGCCGATTCCACAAGCTGCCGCGCTGCCTCAGTTTGCGGCAGTCGTTCCGCAGCCAACACCCATGCCCGCGGCGCGATTTGTGCCTCAAGCGATTCCACAGGCTGCCGCGCTGCCGCAGTATGCGGCGGTCGTTCCGGAGTTTGCGCCCGCTCCGCGCCTGGCGGCTGCCGCTATTCCGCTGGCAGCGGCGCCGCTTCCAGCACCGGCCGTTTCCGAGGTTGTCGCGCCGCGAGCCACGCCAGCCGTTCCAGACCTGAAAAAATTACCGGCGCAGAAACCGCAGCGCGAACTATGGACGCAGCGGGCGCAGGAAGCGTTACAGCCAATGACAAACCAGAATTCCAACCTGCCCTGGTGGCTTGCGGATCTGTATCCGCAGCCCGATGAGAGTAACCCCGCCGCACAGCCTGATCCGGCGACGGCGCAAGGAGCACAAGCGATTGCAACTGAGCTGCGGCCGGCGGGCGTGGCGTCAATCCCCCGCCCAGCGCCTCCGCCGGTGCAGTCATGGGACCGCTTGCCGCGAGTTCCCGCCGCAGCCGCGGCTGTTTCGTCCCATGGGCGGAAGCCCGCAGTCGCTGTGTCCGCCGCGGCGGATTCGTTCGTGGCGTATCAGCCCGCTGTCCCCATAGACAGGTCTTTGTCCGTGGGATGGAAGCCCGCAGCCGTTTCGGAAGAGTTTCGTGAGGTTGAGCCGGAAGAAAATGCGTCCGGCCTGGCAACGCGGCTGAGCGGGCTGAGGAGCCTGTTCTCGGTGCTGGGCGTGAAGGACCAGCCAAAGGCGGCAGAGCCGGCGGCCAAAGAAGCTGAAGTCGCGCGGCCATTCGAACCCGCAAACAATCGCACAGATTATACGAAGGGGATGGCGCTGACTCCGGCATTGGCGACCCCAATCGGGAGCGGCGCAGTCAACGCTTCGCCCAAACTGGTAACAGCAACGCCCGAGTTCCTGCCTCCCCGCCCGACGGTTGAGGAAGCGGAGAACTCAAAGCCCAGCCGCTTCAAAAATCGCCGCGATCGCGCGGATGATTTTGACGACGTGCAGATACTGCCGTCCTGGAGAGGCCAGTACAGGAAATAAATGGTTATCGAGACCGATTTGATGGAAGCCGAAATAGTGCACCCTGCGCCCCTCGCGTTGAACGAGCCGCGCACCGTGCGTTCCATGGTGCTGTTGGGCTTCTCAACACACCTGCTGGCTTTTGCGCGTCGCGCCCACAACGCCGGCATTCGCATTTACGTCATCGACCTGGTCCTGCAGCCGCGAGGGTTTGTGCGCCACTCGAATGCGGTTGAGCCCGAGGGCGTCACGCTGGACTGGTCCGCGGTAGGAACCGCGGCTGGACTGGCGACGATTCTACGCTTCGTGAAAAAAGTGCACGCCGATGCGCTGCTGACTACTGACGATTTCTCGTTGACCTGGCTGGGGAAGAATCGCGCTGCATTCGAACCTGCGTGCAGGCTGATGATTCCTCAAGCGGAGGTCCTGGAACCGCTGCTGGACAAAGCTCACCAGATCGAACTGGCGCGCGAATGCGGCTTCGACCTGCTGCCCACCTGGTCGCTGACCTCCAGTGATGCGATCGCCGGCATTCCCGATGCGGCCTTCCCGGTGGTCATCCGCCCCAGCCTAAACGACTCAGCGCGGCCAATTTTCAAAGCGCTGCTGATGAATACCCGCAAGGAACTGAGCCGCGTTTATACTTCAACCCAATGGTCTCGCGATCCCATCGTGCAGCCATTTCGACTGGGACCGAATTACGTGCTTCATGGCGTGCGGGCGGAATCGGGCGAGATGCTGGCTATGCAGCTCTTCAAGGCCTATCGCAAGTACCGCGGCTTTACTACCTCAATAATGCCTGTACATATGTCTGCAGGCCTGGAAAGAACGGCGCGGCGGTTTGTGGAGGCGGCGGGACTTACCGGGCCATTCCACTTTGACCTGCTTGGCTCAGATTCGGACGACCGATTGTACTTTCTTGAGATCAACTGCCGGCTGGGCGGAACGACGGCCAAGGTAATGCAGTTGGGGTTCGACGAGCCTGGGCTGCTGATGGAAGCATTTAATCTCCATGGACCGGAACCGCTGACTGTTCAGCGGGTCTATTCGAAGACGACAAATATCAGCCTGAATCTGCTGCAGGCGCTCGATGCCCTGCGCAACCGGCGCGATCCACTCGCCTATCCTCAGCCACCGCGGATAAGAACTATGATTGCCGCGATCTGGGAGGCGCTGACTGTTCATGACGGCCTGCTCCAGTTGCATGACCTGCATAGCTGGATATGGTGGTGGAAAATACAAAAGGCTTCGCGGACATAGAACGGTCATTGTTTTGCCGGAAGCATCTTTCGCGCGCGGGTCGTGTCCAATATAAACCTGGGTCGAATGGGTTTAATTGCCCCGGGAACGTGATAATTCTGGTGCGTCAGCCGATTTTAGTCATGCATTCACATAGTTTGATGCACAATCAAGTATTGGGGGAAGCCGCGTGCCGCGAATCCATTTTCAACAGCAACTCGCCGAGCTCAAGGATCAGCTCATGGCTATGGCTGCGCTGGCGCAGCAGTCGGTGGAGTCCGCGGTAGACGCCTATCTGCAGCGCGACAAGGGGCTCTGCCAGTATGTGAAGCGGAATGAGACGGCCATCAATACCGCGCAGCGGGAGTTGGACGAGATGGCGTATGAGCTGCTGGCCAAGGAACAGCCTATGGCCATCGACCTGCGCTTTATTTTGGCGGTGATCAAGATCAACGGAGACCTGGAACGAATCGGCGACCAGGCGATGGGCGTCGTGCGCCGGACCAAGGACGTGCTAAAAGCCGATGAGGTGGATCTGCCGGTGGATTTTGCGGCTATGGGAGAGTTTGCCGGGCGCATGATCCGCTCGGCGGTGCAGGCGCTGCTGGAAGGCGACGCGCGGCTGGCCGACTCAGTACGGGAGATGGACGACGAGATCGATCGTATGAACCGGCGCGCTCACCTCGACCTGCTCCAGCTCATCCAGGAGAAGCCGGAGTATACCCAGCAGGCGCTGATCGGCATCCTGGTGGCGCGCAATCTTGAGCGGATTGCGGACCATGCTTCGAATATCGCGACCGATGTGATTTTCTGGATTCGGGGCGCGGACGTGCGCCACCAGTTGAGTGTTTCGATGGATTGAAAAAAGCAGGGAATAGAGAATAGGGAATAGGGAATAACACATTCATTGACCACACCAAACCAGCTAACCTGCTAACTCGCTAATACCGCGAAGCGGTGCCAACTTGCCGTCTTTGTTCGAAACCGTGCATACCCCAGAGTTCGTCATGAGCTTGCCAAAGGGACTCGCATTTGAGATTCGGGAGTAACTGTTCCCTATTCCCTAGTCCATTGGTCCCTTAGTCCCTTAGTCCCTTAGTCCCTTAGTCCCTTAGTCTCCCAATGCCGTTTGCATAATATATCCCCGCAGAAGAGCACAATCATTTCATAGCACCCTCTGTAACCGAGGGGCCATGAACAACCGCCCGTAACTCCTTTGTTGTCTAGTATCTGGCAATAACCCCTTTAGAAGAGCTGGTTTGCAGCACGCCTCATGCTCTATTCCATTGAAAACAAGTTGTTTATTGCCAGAGATAGGGTGGGGGGTAGTGGAAGGAAAGGAAAGGAAAGGAAGAAAATGTCAAACGAGCGCCGACTATCTATTCCCTATTCCCTATTCCCTGTTCCCTGTTCCCTGTTCCCTGCTTTACCCGGCAATGGGGACTGCGAAAGCTGAGGAGTTTAGCCATTGCTTTTCAAAGACGTCGAGGGGAATGGCGCGGCTGAAGAGGAAGCCCTGGAAGGCGTGGCAGCCAAGGCGGACCAGGAAGTCGCGCTGTTCCTCGGTTTCAACTCCCTCGGCGATTACCGACAATCCCATTGTCCGGCCCAGGGAAATGATGGTTTGCGCGATGGCGCCGCTGGAAGCATCGGACAGAATGTCGCGGACGAAGGAAATATCGATCTTCAATTGATCAAGGGGCAGGCGCTTGAGGTAAGAGAGGGACGAATAGCCGGTGCCAAAGTCATCCAGGGAAAACTTCAAGCCGTAAGACTTGAGCTGGGTCATTTTGGCGATGACCTCCTCGATATTTTCGAGCAACATGCTCTCCGTGAGTTCCAGCTTGAGGTTGTGCGGGTTTGCACCTGTGCGATAGAGCGCCGCCATCGCCTGCTCAACAAACTCGGGCTGGCGGAACTGGCGGGCGCTGATATTGATCGCGACTGGAATATGCTTCATTAGCGGGTGATTCGCCCAGGCTGCAATCTGCACGCAGGCTGTATTCAGAACCCAATCACCCAGCGGCAGGATAAGGCCGGTTTCCTCGGCAAGCGAAATGAACTCGCCAGGGTACATAAGGCCGCGCGAGGGATGGTTCCATCGAATCAGGCATTCGGCGCCGATCAGGCTTCCCTCCTCCATCTGCGGCTGATAGTAGAGCTCAAACTGGTTAGCCTCGATGGCCTTGTAAAGATCTTCCTCGATGGCCGCGCGAGCGTGGGCGGCACTGTGCAAGTCAGGGGTAAAGAAGTGCGTGGTGTTGCGGCCCGCCGCCTTGGCTCGATGCATGGCAAATTCAGCCTGTTGAAAGACCTGGTGCGCGGTCACCGGTTCATCGCCGAAGATGGTGATGCCGATGCTGCACGAGCAGTGACACTCGTGGCCATCGAGCATGTAGGTTTGACCGAGGACGGCGCGGATCTTCTCGGCGACGATCTTCGCCTGGGAGGCAGCCGGCTCGGGTATTTCGCCCAGGTCGTCGAGTATCACCGCAAAATCATCCCCGCCGCATCTCGCCACGGTGTCGGCTCCGCGAACGCAGGCGGTCACGCGCCGGGCCACTTCCTGAAGCAGAAGATCGCCGGTTTGCTGTCCATGCGTGTCGTTGAGCTTCTTGAATTCGTCCAAGTCAATTAACAGCAGTGCTCGCTTACTGGAATCTCCGGCGACGGTGCTTGGCGCGTGTTGCAGCCGATCCAGGAGCAGGCGGCGGTTGGGCAGATGCGTCAGCGGGTCACGGAAAGAGAGATCTTCGATCCTTTCCTCCGCGGCCCTGATCTCAGAGGTATCCCTGATGATGGAAAGGATGCAGGGAACGCCTTCAAGCTCGATTGCCGACGCCGATATCTGTATCCAGATGATCTTTCCGTTTTTCCTCACAAATTGTGTCTGAATATCCCGGAAGCTTGAGTACTCGTGCAGTGCCGCAATAATCAGCTCTCGATCTTCAGGATTTGCCCATAGGTTGAGTTCCAGCGATGTGCGGCCAATGAATTCTTCGCGCTCGTACCCCATTAAATTGAGGAACGCCGTGTTGGCATCGATGTAATTCCCATCGCTCATACGGCTGAGCGCGATGCCATCGATGCTGGTCTGGAAGATGGTGCGGTAGTGCGCTTCGCTGGATCTGAGGGCTTCCTGAGCTTTGGCCAGGATCTTTTCCGCTGCCCTTGCTTCAGTGACATCGCGGATGACGGAAAGGATGCAGGGAACGCCGTCAAGCTCGATTGGCGTCACCGACAACAGACCCAGGCGTAATCTACCGTCTTTGGTTCGATAGGGGAACTCCAGGTTTTGGCAACTCAAGTTCAGTTTCAGCGCATCGATCAGCTTCTGCCGGTCCTCGGGATTTTCCCAAATGCCGATTTCCAGTGCGGTGTGCCCGATGACTTCTTCGCGCTCGAAGCCCGTGATGTTGAGGAATGCGTCGTTGACGTCGATGTACATCCCATCGTCGAGACGGCAGATATCGACGGAATCGAGATTCATCTTAAAAGCGGTGCGATAGCGTATTTCAGTGGCACGCATGGCTTGCGCAGCGGAGTAAAGGCGCTCCTCAGCGGCCTTGGCCTCAGAGATATCCCGCGCGAATACCAGCACGCATTTGTCCCCCAAAATCTCAATCAAGGACGCGGACAACCGCATCCAGAATTTCTCCCCGTCCTTTCTCCTGAAGAGGATTTCAAAATTCCGGCACGTGCCGTTCCGGCGCACCGCATCGATTAATCTCTGCCGATCGCCGGGATTCACCCATATGCCCAGTTCCGGCGAGGTGCGCCCGATGACTTCATTGCGCTCGAAACCCGCCGAATCGATAAATGCCTGATTGGCGTCGATGATTACTCCATCGCTCAGCCTGGAAACAATGGCCGGGTCGGGGCCGGTCTCGAAGACGGTTCTATAGCGCTCTTCGCTATCGTGGAGTTGTATTTCTGCCCGCTTGCGCTCGGTGATATCTTCGATGAAGCCTTCGTTGAAGAGTGCCTTTCCGCCGGAGTCGTAAACCTTCCGTGAGGTCAGCGAGACCCAGATTTGAGCGCCGTCCTTGCGCTTGTACCGGCACTCGAAGTTCCGAACGATTCCCTGTTCTTCGAGCAGCCCGATAAACCTTGCGCGCTCGTCGGGATCAACCCAAAGATCATGTGCCAAATCTCTGATCGTGGCCATGTATTCTTCAGGCGAATCGTAGCCCAGCATCATGACCAGGGCGGGGTTGGCGATCAACGGCCGGCCATCAAACGATGACTGATAAAATCCTTCCAGCACCCCTTCGAAGATGTCGCGATACCTTTTTTCGGCTTCCTGAAGCGCCCACTCAGCCCGCTTGCGCTGGCTGATATCGCGGGCAATGGCAGAAGCTCCCACAACCTCTCCGGCTGAATTTCTGATCGGGGATATCGAGAGCGCGATATCGATGTCGCTTCCATCTTTGCGGCGAAGAATCGTATCGAAAGGGCTTATGGAGTTTCCCTGGGCGATGACCTCCAGGAACTGGGACGCTTCTTCGGCGCGGCCGGACGGAGCGAGGATGGCGATGTTTTTCCCGATAATCTCCTTGCGGTTGTATCCGAACAACAATTCAGCGCCGCGGTTCCAACTGGTGACAGTTCCATCCAGATCGACGGCGTGGATGGCGTCAGCGGAAGACTCCACAATCGACGCCAGCAAAGCCCGGGACTCTTCAGCTGATTTTCGTTCCGTAATGTCTTTGCCGAAGACGAAGATGCCGGTAGTTTCCCCGTCGGAGACGATGGGGTTGAAAGACAGTTCGAGGGTGCGGCCATCGGCGAGAAGAAATTCAACTCGAAATGAGCCTTCAGCTCGCGCTCGATCATAGAGCGGAGGTAAAAGGTTCACTCTTTCTTTCGGGACAAAGTCCTCGGGGCGCATTCCCGCTGCGGGCCGGACGCCGAAAGTGTCCTCAATGTGCTTTTGAAGAGCTTTATTGAATGCAATCAGGCGATAGTCGAGGTCCACCGACCAGATGAGGTCTTCTGTGCTTTCAATCAAAGCTATGAGATTGGCTTCCGCTTGCTTGAGCATTTCAGCCTCACCTCAGCGCGGCGATGGATTGATTCGCCGCACTGAATCCGTCAAGCCCTCTGGAATAATGCACAGACCTTTCCTATCAGGATAAAGGGTAGCACATTGGGGGTGAAACTTATTGAGCAAATCGACACACAAGGCGCAGGCAGCGGTTACCCTTCCTAAACGGAAATCGCGCGCTATTTCAGTGAGTTGGAGAAGAAGGCAGGACGAGAGCGGGCACGTCTGCCGGAGTGGCGGCAACGGCGTCGGCTTGTGCAGACTCCTGGGGCGAGCCATATCCCCATCCGGCGGCGAGGGAGCTGATCTGGTTGGCGCGGGCTGCCTGGAAGTCGTAGATGCGGTCGCCGATCATCCACACTGCATCCTTCTGAAGCGAAGACTCGCGCAGCAGTGAGGCAAGCAGGCCCACCTTGCTGTGATTGGCGAATTCGGCTTTGTCTCCGTAGATGGCGGTGAAGAGATTGGCCAGTTCGAATGCCTCGAGAATGCGCACGGCAAAGTGCTGCTGCTTTGAGGTGCAGACGTAGAGAGGAAATCCCTGGCTGTGAAGCTGGGTGAGCATCTCGCGAACGCCGGGAAAAACGGAGTTGTTCTTCCAGCCTTCGCGGTCGTAGCAGGCGCGGTAGTCGCGGGCCAGGGCTACGCGGGCTTCATTGGATGCATTGGGCATCAGTTCTGCGGTCCACTCCTCGACCGGAGGGCCGACGAAACGGTCAAGAGAACCTGAATATCTGATCTTGTATGCCTCGACCACCTTGCTCAGGCAGCCGACTATGCCGGGTTTGGAGTCAGTGAGAGTTCCATCGAGATCGAAGATGAGGGCTGGAAGTGGGGTGGGCACGGATTCAGTTTCGCAGAGAGATGCGAGGAAGGACAAATGCAGCGGGTCAGCAAGTCAGCAAGTCAGCGGATGGGTCGATCAATTGGCGGATTCACTGGTTGGCGGGGTGACTTGTTGGCGGGAGTACGAGTCAGCGTTTTTTCTCCGCTGACTCGCTTGATCCGGAACTGTGCCTGAATTTTATCGCGTGGCTTCGAAGAGGAACCAAGCGCGGCGCTCGGCCTCGTCGATCCAGATTTCGATCATGCTGGTGGTGGCGTACTCATTGGCCTTGTCGGTAACTTCATGGGCGGCGCGCAGACTTTCAACCAGGGCCTTGTTGTCGGCATGGAGCTCCTTCAGCATCTCGGTGGGTCCAACAAACTCTTCGTCGTTGTCGGCGATGCGCTGCAGGCGGGAGATGTGGCCGATAGATCGGATGGTGGTGCCTCCCACCTTACGTACCCGCTCTGCGATATCGTCGGTGATTGCGAATATCTGGGTAGCATGCTCGTCCAGGAGTAGATGATAATCGCGGAAATGCTGGCCGCTCATATGCCAATGGAAGTTCTTGGTCTTGAGATAAAGGGCGAAGGCATCGGCCAGTAGCGCGTTGAGCACGCTGGAAAGATTCTTCACTTCTTCGGGGGCAAAGCCGTCTGGAACCATGAGCCTGGCGGCGTTGGTCTCTTTCGCATGGGTATGGTTGGGCATAGGGAAACTCCTTGTGCTGGGGCCGGCATCTGGACGTCCGGGATGGACGTCTGAGCCTCTTCCTCGCGCAAAGGATAAGATGCCGGCCAGAGTGGAAGGTTTCTTTTGAAATTGGCGAGATCAAATGCAACGGGTCAGCGAGTCGGCAAGTCAGCGGATTTTTCTGCGTTGACTTGCTGACTCGCCGACTTGCTGACTCGCTTATTCTGGATCCGCTTTAGACTTTGACTTGCGGGTGGGTGGCATAGTGCAAGAGCACGGCCACGGCGCAACTGGTGAGGCGGGTTTCTGCTGAGTCGGCGCGGCTGGTGAGGATGGTGGGTACGCGGGCGCCGAGGACGATGCCGGCTAGTTGCGCGCCGCCGAGATACTCGAGCTGCTTGGCGAGCATGTTGCCGCTTTCAAGATCGGGAACGACCAGAATGTCGGCCTGGCCGGTGACGGGCGAGACCAGACCCTTGATGTTGGCGGCCTTGACGCTGACGGCGGTATCGAAGGCCAATGGGCCGTCAAGGATGCCGCCGGTGATCTGGCCGCGATCGGCCATCTTGCAGAGGGCGGCCGCGTCGAGAGTGGACTTGATCTTGGGATTGACGGTTTCAACGGCCGAGAGCAGCGCTACCTTGGGCACGGGAATGCCCAGGGCATGGGCAAGATCAATGGCGTTCTGCACGATGTGGATCTTGTCTTCAAGCTCGGGGGTGATGTTGATGGCCGCGTCGGTGATCATCAGAGTGCGGGCGTAGGCCGGCGTATCCATGATGAAAACGTGGGAGATGCGGCGGGCGGTGCGCAGGCCGGTATCGCGGTGCATGGCCACCTTCATCAACTCGTCGGTGTGCAAGCTGCCCTTCATCATGGCCAGGGCATTGCCGGAGCGGCACATGGCTACGCCCAGTTCGGCGGCTTTGGTTTCGGTTTCAGCGTGGAGGATGGGATAGTGGCTTATGTCAAGGCCGGTTTTGACGGCCAGCGCCTTGATTTCGGCTTCGTCGCCGATGAGCGTGGGCTCGATGAGGCCCTCGACCGCGGCTTCGACGGTTCCCTTCAGAGCTACTTCAGAGAGCGGCCAGACAACGGCGGTGGAGAGGGCGGGCAATTCCTTGCAGCGCTGAATGAACTTGTGAAAGACGTGATAGTCGGCGGGGTGGCCGACCAACGGGTCCAGGGCAACGGATTCAGCCAACTGGGCAAGATCGCTCATGCGCATTTTCTCCTGGCCGGCCGGGTTGAGAGCAGGCTGGCCTTACAGGCTCTATTGTCGGCCAGGAGAGGATAAAAGCCTGTGCCAATGGTCACAGTCCGGGGCTTTGTCCCGCATGGCGGGATGAGTGGTGGCGATAGTGAACGAGTGAATGAGTGAAAAAGTGAATTACGCAGGGCTGAAGCCCGGCATTCTATTTGCTGCGTTTTCGGCACGATTGAAATCGTGCCCTGATACAAAACTGAGTTTTTCCGCAACTGTAATTCCCATCTCATTCAAACCGACACATTCCCGCCGCGTGCAGTTCCCTGTCTCCGTAACGGCTGGAAATGATATTCTTGCGTGCGCTGGGAAAAGCGATTTAGGCAAGAGGGAGAATGGGTATGTGGTTTTTGGGAATGGATGTGGGGACGGGCGGGACGCGGACCGTGGTAGTGGATGCCGAGGGCAAGCTGATTGCGGGGGCTTCGAGCGAACATGCGGCGTTCAGGACAGAGCACCCGGGATGGGCGGAGCAGTATCCTGAGGATTGGTGGCGTGCGGCGCAGGAGGCGATTCGCGGAGCGCTCGACAGCGCGCCGGAGCCACGGCAGCGGATTGCGGCTATCGGGCTAACCGGGCAGATGCACGGCGCGGTGATGCTGGACGAGGCGGGACAGGTGCTGCGGCCGGCGCTGATCTGGTGCGACACGCGGACGCAGCCGCAGTGCGACTGGCTGACGGAGAAGATTGGCTACGAGCGGCTGATCGAGCTGACCTGCAATCCGGCGCTGCCTAACTTTACTGTGACCAAGATTCTGTGGGTGAAGGAGCATGAGCCGGAGATCTTCGCGAAGATTCGGCATATTATGTGCCCAAAAGATTATGTGCGCTACCGGCTGACGGGCGAGTTCGCTATTGACGTGCAGGAGGCATCGGGAACACTGCTGCTGGACGTGACGCACCGGCGATGGTCAAAGGAAGTGGCCGAGGCGGCGGGGATCGGCGAGAGCTGGCTGCCGAAATTGTATGAGTCGCCGGAGGTTTGCGCGCGGATCAGCGAAAGCGCGGCGGGGCTGACGGGACTGGCTGCAGGGACACCGGTGGTTGCAGGCGCGGGCGATCAGGGAGCGGGCGCGGTGGGTATGGGGATTCTGCAGCCGGGTTCGGTTTCAGCGACCATCGGAACTTCGGGAGTGGTCTTTGCCGCGACGGCCGCGCCGACCAAGGATCCGAGAGGACGGCTGCACACGTTCTGCCACGCGGTTCCGGGGCTGTGGCACGTGATGGGCGTGACGCAGTCGGCGGGGCTGAGCTTGCACTGGCTGAGGAAGACCTTTTTTCCCAGCCATGATTATGACGAGTTGACCGCGGCGGCGGAGAAGATTCCCGCGGGGAGCGAGGGATTGGAGTGGGCTCCTTATCTGCTTGGCGAGCGGACTCCGCACCTGGACCCCGAGGTGAGGGCGGCCTTTGCCGGGATTTCGACCGTGCATACGGCGGCGCATTTTGTGCGCGCAGTGCTGGAGGGCGTGGCTTACTCGCTTGAGGATACCTTTACGCTGTTTGCGGAGTTGGGGATTCCGGTGAGCGGGATTCGGCTGGGCGGAGGAGGGGCGCGCGGGCCGCTGTGGAGAAGGATTCAGGCGGGGATTTATGGGCACACGGTGGAGGTGCTGACGGCGGAAGAAGGCGGTGCGTTTGGTTCAGCGCTGATGGCCGGAGTGGGCGCGGGACACTGGGCCAATCTGGACGAGGCTTGCGGACAGGCGATCGAGGTTGCGGAGCGGATAGAGCCGGATGCAGCGGATTTGGAGGCTTACAAGGCCGGCTACGCAAAGTGGAGAAAGCTTTATCCGGCGCTGAAGAGTCTGCGGTAAGGCGACAACATTGCGGTAGAAAGCCTGACTTATTTCGTGAGCCTGCTTCAATCCGTTAGGGATGAAGCAGGCTTACTCTTGTAATTGCAGGTTGTAAGTACAATATGTAATTACGCGATGTACGTGCAGATAGCGATGCGCTACGCTGACAGATGATTTGAGAGGGAGAGAAGGAAAGCCGATGCGAATTCATTTTTCTGTTGTGGCATTGATTCTGTTTTGCGCTGGAGTTTGGGCGGAGGGACAAGCGGCCAAGGAGGGTTTGTATACCTGCGCGGACCTTCACCTGGTGCCTGCGCCGCGAGAGTGCACGGTGGTGAAGGTGATTCCGACCGGCTGTTTTTTTGCTGTGGCGGAAAATGAAAAAGATAAAGAGGATGAGTTTGCGGCCAATGATTTGAACCAGGCGGTCAGCGCGGAGCCGGGCTGCTTTCCGATGAACGGCAGATTTCCGATGGTTGGGCTGGTGCGGCCTGCAAGCAGTTCGTATGCGAAGGAGCTGTTGGAGCATAACCATTTGACCTTTGACCCGGCGATGCACGACGAAGGGTACGTGATTGCGACCGACGTTCATGGAAATCTGTTTGTGGTTGCGGAAACCGCGGCGGGGCTCTTCTACGGTGCGCAGACGGTGAAGCAGTTGATTCGCGGCAGCGGGAAAAGCGGCGTACTGCTGGCGCCTACATTGCGGGATTGGCCGGCGATGGCACATCGGGGGCTATCCGATGACTGGGCCAGAGGGCCGCTGCCCAATATGGATTTTTTGAAGCGCGAGATTCGTACGCTGGCGGCTTATAAGTACAATATTTTTTCGCCTTACTTTGAACATACATTTGCTTATGCGAGTTCGCCGGTTGCAGCTTTTCCCGGCGGGGCGATGACGCCGGACGAAGCGCGCGAGATGGTGGAGTATGCGGCCAAATACCACATCACCATCATTCCGGAGCAGGAGTCGTTTGGGCATTTGCACAACGTGCTCAAGTTCGAACAGTTTTCTCCGCTGGGAGAGACTGCGCACGGAGCTGTTCTGGCACCGGGAGACGCTGGTTCCCTGCCCCTGATCGGCGAATGGTTTGCGGAACTGGCTAAAATTTTTCCGGGTCCGTGGGCGCACATCGGAGCCGATGAGACCTTCGAACTGGGGCTGGGAAGGACGCGGGAAGAGGTCGATCAACAGGGGCTGGGCAAGATTTATCTCGACTTTCTCACTAAGATCCACTCGACACTTGAGCCGAATCACAAACAACTGCTCTTTTGGGGAGATATTGCGCTGAAGGCGCCAGAGCTGGTGGGGACGCTGCCGAAGGATATGATCGCCGTGCCCTGGATCTACGATGCGAGGCCGGATTTTACGCCGGCGATTTTGCCCTTTACCAAGGCGGGGTTGGAGACCTGGGTTGCGCCGGGGGTGAGCAACTGGAATCGGCTCTATCCGAATAATAATGTGGCGCTCACGAACATTCGCGGGTTTGTGCGCGACGGGCAGAAGCTGGGATCGACGGGCGAGTTGAATACAGTTTGGAACGACGACGGCGAAGGGATCTTCGACGAGAACTGGTTTGGCGTGCTGTTTGGCGCGGCGGCTGGCTGGCAGCCGGGCGAGAGTTCTGAAGATGCATTTACTGATTCGTATGGGCTGGCGTTTCACCGCGACGAGACGGGCAAAATCAGCCAGGCGCAGCGGGAGCTGATGGCGGCGCACGCGGCGCTCACCAAAGCCGGACTGAAAGACGCGGAGGACAGTTACTTCTGGGTCGATCCGTTTTCAGCGGAGGGACAGCAACTGGCCGTGAAGCTGCGGCCGGCGGCGAGCGAGCTGCGCCTGCATGCGGAGCGGGCTATTTCGCTGCTGGCCGAGGCGCGGGCGGCGGGGAAGCTGGATAATACCGAAGCGCTGGACGCAATGGAGTTGGGTGCGCGGCGGATCGATTTTGTGGGGCTCAAGGTGCAGGCGGCCGACGAATCGATTGCGCTCTATAATCAGGCGTTGGCGCTGGCCAGCGACAAAAATCGCCAGAGTGAAGTGGAACGGATTCTGGATAGCATCGGGCTGGACAACGGAAAATTCCTCGATCTTCGCGACGGATATGCACTGACGCGCGAGCTCTACCAGCAGGCCTGGCTGCGCGACAACCGGCCCTATTGGCTGGAGAACAATCTGGCTCGCTACGATCAATCGACGCAACTTTGGATCGGGCGCAGCGACCGCTTTCGGTCCCAGGTAGTACAGCGGTGGTGGGATACGCATACGCTACCTTCGGCGGCGGAGGCTGGATTGCCTGAAGCGGCGGCGAAATAGGCGAGAGCGAAGGAGAGATCATGCAATATCGCCGCCTGGGGCTCGGGCCGCTGGAGGTTTCGGAGCTTAGTTTTGGAACCTGGCTGACGGTAGCCGGGGGGATCGGTCGGGAGCAGGCAATCCGCTGCATCCATGCGGCTGTGGACCATGGGATTACGCTCTTCGATACGGCCAACCAGTATGGAGCGGGCGAGGCGGAGCGGGTGCTGGGCGCGGGATTGAAGGCATATCCACGGGACCGGTATCTGATTGCCACCAAGCTTTATTTTCCTGTGGGCGAGGAGAAGGATCACGGGCTTTCGGCGGCGCAGATTGAAAAACAGTTGGACCGGTCGCTGGAACGGTTGGGCTTAGATACGATCGATCTTTATCAGTGCCATCGATACGACAAGGATACGCCGCTCGAAGAGACGATGCGTGCATTGGACCGGGCTGTACAGGCGGGCAAGGTGCGGGCGATCGGATTCAGCGAGTGGACGGCGGAGCAGATCGATGCGGCGGCGGGGATTGCAGGCGAGAGCGGGCTGACGGCGTTCTCGGCGAGCCAGCCGCAGTATTCGATGCTGTGGCGGAAGCCGGAGCGGTCAGTCTTTGCGGCTTGCGCGCAGCACGGGATTGGGAACCTGGCATTTTCTCCGCTGGCGCACGGAGTTCTGACGGGAAAGTATGTGCCGGGGCAGCCGCCTCCTCCGGGAAGCCGCGCTGCAAGCGATGAGATGAATGTGTTCATGGAGACGGCGGGGCGGCATTACCGGTCAGATTTTTTGCTGTCGGCTGTGGAGGATCTAAAGCCGATTGCGGCGGATTTGGGGCTGACAATGGCGCAGATGGCGCTGGCCTGGGTGCTGCGGCGGCCGGAGGTGAGTTCGGCAATCATCGGGGCTTCGCGGCCGGAACAGATTGCGGATAACGTGAAGGGCGCCGGAGTGAAGCTGTCGGCGGAGGCGCTGGAACGGATCGATCGGGCGGTGGGTGGGGTTGTGGTTTGTGAATGATCGCTTCGTGAATTGTAGATGGTCTTTAAGAGCAATAAATGCTCTGGTTATATAAGAACTCTAGTTATAGGCATCCCCCTTCGCAAAGAACGCGAAGGATGGAGCACCCTACCTACATATCATCACCTACTCACTAACTCTTGCATAGGCACTGGGCCCATTTGCGAACGGACTCGGGAGTGATGGGCTTGCCGCTTGAGTCGTCGGCTGCTAACTGGACGGCAAAGCTGCCGATGGTTGCGCTTTCCGACTGGCCGGTTTCGACGGGCAGGCCGGTGCGCTGTTCGGTGAGTTCAGTGAGCAGTTTGTTGCGGCTGGCTCCGCCGAGGATGTGAATGCGCTCAAGCTTGCGGCCCAGCATGTGCTCCAGGCTGGCGATGGCCGAGGCATAGCGGTCTGCGAGGCTCTCAAAGATCAGCCGGGCGAAGACGGGTTCGTTGCCGGGAAGGTCGGGAATGGGTTCAAGGCGAAGACGCCATAGCTCGTGGTTGATACGCTCGGGCATATTGGAGTCGAGCAGCAACGGCTCGGCGTCCACGTCAATGACTCCAGGCGCAGTCTTGCAGACGGCAGCCTCCTGGACGAGTTTTTCGATGGTCCAACTGCGTCCCTCGGCGCTCCAGGACTCCATGCATTGCTTGATGAGCCACATGCCGTTGACCAGGGTGTGAAAGCAGAGGCCTCCGGTGGCCGCGCCGAGGTTGGTGTAGCGCGCTTCAAAGGATTCGGCGGTGGTGATGGGCGCGGTGGCGAGCGTGCCTACCAGGGACCAGGTGCCGGAGCTGATGTAGGCGGTGGATTTGAGGCTGACAGGAATGCCTGCAATGGCCGAGGCGGTATCGTGGGTGGCGGGAGCGATGAGCTGGGTTTCGCGGTAGGCATCGAGCGAGGCGAGCGGACCCTGCACACGGCCGAGAATTTCTCCGGCATGAACAATGGGCGGAGCGGCTTCGAGAGGGAGATCGAGCAGGAGGAAAAGCTCCTGGTCCCAGTCGCCTGTTTTCAGGTTCACGAGTCCGGTGTGGCTGGCGTTGGTGTACTCGGCGACGCGGCGGCCGCCCAGCCAGTAAAGAATGTACTCGGGCAGCATGACCCAGGGTGCGTGGGGATCGATGCGGTCTTTATGGCTGGCGATGGGGTCGGCGAGCAACTGGTAGACGGTATTGAGACGAAGCGGCTGCGCGCCGGTGCGCGCGAAGATCTCCATGGGAGGGACGATGGCGTCGGCAGCTTGCTTGGCGGCGACGGTGCGCTCATCGCGGTAACAGAAGGGCTCGTGCAGGGGGCGGCCGCCGGCGGCGAGGCGGACATAATCTACCGACCAGCCGTCGACGGAAATGGAGGCGATGCCTTCGGGGGCAGCGGCAGCGGCTTTGCGCAGGCCTTCTTCAAGGCCGGCAAGAATTGCATCAAGCGGCCAGCAGAGCCAGCGTCCACGATGGACGGGGCCGTTGGGGATGCGATGGACGACTTCGATCTGCGGCTCGCCGTTGTTCCAGCGGAGCAGTGAGACGCGGCAGCTTTCAGCGCCTAAGTCTATGGCTATACGGGCGGGTTCCTGCATATGTTTAGGCCAATCTTGGTTTGAGTTTACCGCAAAAATGGGTAGTGAGTAATTTTGAACCAGCTGTATTATCCGGGGCTAAAGCCCTCATTCATTCTGTTGGCTTAATGCGGGGGGTTAAACCCCCGCCTCCCTCCGGATTATTTTTCGCAGCCAGTAAAGTCATGCACCGGTACAAGGCTGGTTATTGAAACACAATTTAAACTTCCTATTCGGCGCCCAGGGTTTCCGGCGTTACTACGCGGTGGCGGACGTAGTTGTAAGGAGGGACTGCGTAGCCGCGCAAAAGGGCTATGCCAAGTTGGATGAGGCGCGGGCCGTAGGTTTCAGCCTCGTGTGAGATAGAGCCGATGATGGCACTGTTGCCTGAGCGCATCTCTTCCAGCACCTCGGGAATGCAGTCCTGGCCGGCGATGGCGAAGTCCTGTTCGCGGCCGGATTGGCGGACGGCGTCGAGAACTCCAAGGGCGCTGGAATCAGTGGCGGTGGCAACCAGAATATGCTCGTCCTTGCGATGGCCGCGAAGGAATTCCTTTACCGCTTGCCGGCTGGGCTGGCGCATGCCGTGGCCCTCGATCTGAACGAAGCGATCAGCGGGCAGATCGCTGATGCACTCGCGAATCGCGTCGAATGCGCCGCTGATGCGGCTCTGGACAAAGCTGCCGGCCTCAGAGAGACCGACGCCCAGCACCCAATCCACCATGCCCTTCCACTCGCGCTGGGCATGCTTGGCCAGAAGTACGCCAGCTTCATAGCCGACCTCGAAGTTATCCACGCCGAAGTAGGTGGCGTTGGGGTGGGGCACATCGATGGCCACCAGGGGAATCTCGGCCTTCTTGAAGATGTGGGCCACGCGCGGGGCCATGTTCTCGGTCACCATGAATTCGAGCACCAGGTCAACCTGCTTGGCGACGAGTTCCTCGGCGTTCTGAATGGCTACGGTGGCATCGTAGCGGTTATCGAGAATGAGCAATTCAACGCCGGATGCTGCTGCGGCGGCGGTGACGCTATGAGCCACGGCAACTGAGAAAGGCAGTTCCATGTTCTGGACGGCGAAGCCGAAACGGAGACGGCGGGGACGGGAAACCAGGCGGTAAAGGCCGTTCTGCGCCTGGGCAACGTAGCCGCGGTGGACCAGGGTCTTGAGGATGCGATAGACGCTGGTTTTGGAGATTTTGGTGCGTTGGAAGACATCTTCGAGCGAGACCGGAGCATGGTTCTCCTCCAGCAGCTCGATGACGTCGAGCGCCTTGGAGAGAATCGGGATCAGATACAGCCGCTTGATTTTTGCCTTGGGCAACGCGGTGCCCTCCTGTGAGCCAATCGATTATAGATCAGGAAAACTTTATATCATGCGTAACTGTTGACTGTGGATTGACGGCTGCCACGCTCCCGCGTAATGCGCTCGATGTATCCGCCGGCGCGGAGTGCTGCCAGTGGATCGGCGGGCAGACCGCGGGACTCACGCCAGGCGGCGGCCATGGGGCGCACGTCGTGCCAGAAAGCGCCGCGGAAAAGTTCTTCGGCGGCCACCAGGTCGCAGGATTGCTGGTAAACGGCCAGTTGCTCGCGATCGATGAGAGCAGCCTTCAGATATAGCTCCTGAGCGGTGACCACGGTTTGCACCATGGCCTCGACTTTGCCTTTCAGGTTGTGGCTCTGGTCGATCATATAGGCCACTTCGTGGGGCAGGCCTTCGCTTTGGGCGCAATGCAGTTCATGGAAGATGCGGAAGATCTGGTAGGGATCGATGGAGCCGAGGGTGAGGTCGTCGTCGGCGTAGCGGCGGTCGTTGAAGTGGAAGCCGCCCAGCAGGCCGGTGTGGAGGAGCCAGGCGACAATTTGCTCGATGTTCTGCGCGTTGTAGTGGTGGCCGGTATCGACCAGAACGCGGGACTGGGGTCCGGAGATGCGAGCCAGGTGGGAGGCCATGCCCCAGTCGGCAATATCGGTGTGATAGAAGGCGGGCTCGAAGGGTTTGTATTCGATGAGCAGGCGCTGATTGGGAGCGAGGTGGTCATGAGCGGCGCGGAGGGATTCTTCAATCCAGCCAATGCGCTTGCGCATGTGCTGAGAGCCGGGATAGTTGGAACCGTCGGCCACCCACATGGAGATATCGCGCGAGCCGAGCGCCTTGGCGATTTCGATTGAATCAAGCACATGATCGATGGCCTGGCGGCGAATTTGCGCGGAGGGGTTGCATAACGATCCGAATTTGTATTCCTGGTCCTGGAAGAGATTGGGATTGATGGATCCGGAACGGATGCCGAAGCGGGTTTCAAGATGCTTGACGACGGGTGCGTCTTCAACGCCGTTGGGCAGGTCCCACAGCACGTGGAGAGCCAGCGTGGGCGTTGCACCGGTGAGGCGGTTGACCTCAGCGGCGTCAGCGAATTTCTCTTCGATGGTGGAAGCGGCGGCGGCCTGCACAAACTTGCCGAAGCGCGTGCCGGTGTTGGCGAAGCCCCAGGAGGGGATTTCGATCTTGAAAGAGTCCAATACTTTTGCTGCCAGATCGAAGATTGCGGAATCGGATTGCGTCATTTTCAATTGCCTTTTTGGGGCTGTTTGCCCACTGTGAATTACACATTGTCGCGAATGAGAATTACATGGAGAAAGCGTGGCCCGTGGACGCCCTTGATGCGCGTCATTTCAATATCCGCCGTGGCGCTGGGACCGGAGATCCAGGTGACGAGCGCGGGAGGGTGCTCACAAAGGCTGAAGTACTCGGGCAAGGTTTCGACTACCTGGCTGGCCTTCAGGATGCAAAGGTGCCAGTCGGGCAGAAGGGTGAGCACGCGGCGGCCTTCGATGGCGGAGTGGTGGAGGACGATGGTTCCGGAATCGGCGATGCCGCAAGACGCCGCTGTGACCACACCTTCGGATTGCTCGATCTCAGCGGTCTTCAGTCCGTGGCCGCTATCCCATTGGTCGAGATTCCATTCGAGTCCGGTGATTTGCCAGGCGGATGCGACCATCCACTCGGAAGGTGATCCGGGCGGGGCAACAAAATTATGTTTGCCGCTGGCGGCAAGTTGCGCGGTGATGGTGGCGGGAAGTTCGTCCAGAGAGCATTCGACTACTTCGGCGTCGTATTCGCGCAGGCGTTCGATCATCAGATTGGTGCGGGCTTCGGGAGTGAGCCTGCCGTGACGGATATAAGTGCGGGGCAATGCGGAGTAAGCGTCCGCAAGTTCACCCGGAGCTTTGGCCACAGTTTGCGTTGCGGCTCGGATGCGGTTTAGGATTTTTTCCCGCGATTCGAGAGGGGCGGTCATTTGGCCTCCTTCTTTCGCGATGCCCACCAGCCGTGGAAGGTTTCATCTGGAAGGCCGCGGAGGTCGCGGGTCTGGGTCCATTTAGCGCCGATGCCGGGGAGCGAATGAATCCATCCGTCCTTGCGAGTGAAGATACGCAGGCCGATGCGGCCAAAAAACTGCGCGGTGTGGAAGAGCCAGGCTCGGGCGAAGAGGAGATTGGCGATGCGCAGGCCTATATACATTGGGTCGAAGAAGCGGCCTAAATCGTGGCGCTCCTGATCGGTTACCTGGGCGCGCAGGTCGAGGAGGACCTCGGGAATATTGATTTTGACTGGGCAGACTTCATAACATGCGCCGCAGAGCGATGATGCGTAGGGCAGCGATTGCGCGTGGTGCATTTGCATCAACTGCGGGGTGAGAATGGCGCCGATGGGTCCGGGGTAGACGGAGCCGTAGGCGTGGCCGCCGGTCTGGCGATAGACGGGGCAGGCGTTCATGCAGGCGGCGCAGCGGATGCACTTGAGGGTCTGGCGCTCGCGGGGACGGGCGAGGATGGAGGAGCGGCCGTTATCGAGTAGCACCACGTGAAAGCGCTGTGGACCGTCGCCGGGGGTGACGCCGGTCCACAGCGAGGTATAGGGGTTCATGCGCTCGCCGGTTGCGGAGCGGGCCAGTATCTGCAGCATGACCTCCAGGTCCTGAAAGCGCGGAATGACTTTTTCAATGCCGGCCAGGGTAATGAGGGCGCGGGGCAGCGTGAGGCACATGCGGCCGTTGCCTTCGGACTCGACGATGGCGACGGAGCCGGTTTCTGCGATGAGGAAGTTTGCGCCGCTGATGGCGGTGGGGATGGTGAGGAACTTGCTGCGCAGCCAGGTGCGGGCGGCGTTGGTGAGGGTCTTGGGATCGTCAGAGAGATTTTCGAGTCCCATGCGTCGGGCGAAGATTTCGCGCACCTGGTTGCGATTGATGTGTAGAGCCGGGACGACGATGTGGGAGGGTTCTTCATCGCCGAGCTGAAGAATGATCTCGGCCAGGTCGGTTTCGTAGGCGCTAATGCCGGCGGCCTCGAGGAAGGGATTCAACTGAATCTCGGCCGAGGTCATGGTTTTGATCTTGATGACTTCGGTGGCATTTTCCTGGCGGAGCAGATCGAGAATGATTTGGCGCGCTTCGGCGGCGTCGGTGGCCCAGTGGACCGTGCCTCCGGCGGCGGTGCAGCGGGACTCAAATTGTTCGAGATAATAGTCGAGATTTTCGAGAGCGTGGGCGCGAATGGCCGAGGCCGAGGAACGCAGTTCCTGCCAGTCGGTTTTTTCAGCCACCAGTTTGGCGCGCTTGGACTGAATAACGTCAATGGCGTGGGCGACGTTTTTGCGCAGTTGAGGATTGCGCAGGACGGCCAGGGCGGCCTGCGGGAATGGAGGCGCGAGCAAGGGGTCCAGCACGGGATGGGTTGAGGCTGGCTGGCTCATGCGGTCGTCTCAGGGGGTGAGGCCGCGGTACTGGCCAGAATCTGGGCCATGTGAATGGTCTTCATGCCCGCGTATTGGCGGTGCATGGCTCCGCCCAGGTGCATGAGGCAACTGTTGTCGAGAGCGGTGCAATACTCGGCGCCGGTGGCGACGACGTCTTGCAGCTTGACGGCCAGCATGGCGGAAGAAACTTCGGCGTTTTTAATGGAAAATGTCCCGCCGAAACCGCAGCAGCGATCGAGGTTGGCGAGCGGAACCTGGGTGAGGTCGCGTACTTTTGCGAGCAGGCGGAAGGGACGGTCGCCAAGTTCGAGCGCGCGCAGGCCGTGGCAACTGGCGTGGTAAGTGACGCAATGAGGAAACGATGCGCCCACATCCTCGACGCCAAGGCGGTCAACGAGGAACTCGCTCAACTCGTAGACTCGCGGCAGGAGGGCGGCGAACTCGTTGCGCAGGGATTCATTGCCCAGTTCAGCGAAGAGCGTGGGATATTGATCGCGGATCATGGCCACGCAGGAGGACGAGGGAATGACGACGGTCTCGGCGTCCTGGTAAAGGCGGACGAAGCGCTTGGCCTGGGAGTAGGCCTCGCCGCGAAAACCGGTATTGGCATGCATCTGGCCGCAGCAGGTTTGCCGGGGATGGAAATCGAGATCTACACCCAGTCTTTCCAGAAGACTGACGACCGCCCGGCCCGTCTCCGGAAAAAGCGTGTCGTTATAACAGGTGATGAAAAGCGATGCGCGCATGCACGATACCATTACGCAGAAGGTGTAACCGGAAAGCGTATCTTATTCGATAGAGATACCGATTGTCTATTGCACTTATGGAATTTCACAAATGATTCGGGCTCAGGAAAAGGCCTCTGACGGGCATTTTCCTGCAGTTTCTTTCAGCCGTCAACCTTCCCTGCCGAATTCCGTCTATACAACACTCGTTGTTCTTGCTTGATTTAAACCGGCGTACCGGCTCCAGGTTCTATTCTTCATACGTTATTTGGGAATAAGGCGGAATCGTCGTCCACTCTGGTTCATTCCTGTATTTTTCAGGGTTGGAAAGTCCAATCCGGCTCACTAAGACGCCAGGCGGCGGACTATGATGGTTTTTGCAACTAGGTCCGTGGCGGGATTGCCAGTGGTCCGGCTGCCTCCCGGAATTTCTCGATTGGAGCAGCAACTTATTGGTTTTTAGGGGGTTTATTCCCCGAGAAAGGGTCTTAGGTCAACCTCTATGCGTACCTTACCTTCCCTCACCGTCTATGCGGTATCCAGCGCTTTGCTCTGCACGACTGCCCTGCTTTCGAGTTCAGCGCTACAGGCCCAGTTCTCCGCGGTTGCGCCACGGATTACCGCCAATGTGGATGAGTCGTCGCTGACGACGCTGAAAGGCAATGTGCCGCAGCGGGCACGGGCGCAGTATGACCAGGGCGAGGCGCCGGGCTCGACGCAAATGGACCACGTGCGCCTGGTGCTGCAACGCTCAAGCGAACAGCAGGCGGCGCTGGATGCTTACCAGGCCGAGTTGCAGGACAAGTCTTCGCCGAACTACCACAAGTGGCTCACGCCGGCTGAGTTCGGCAAGCTCTACGGGCCGGCCGACTCGGATGTGGCTGCGCTGGTGGCGTGGCTGGAGTCGCACGGACTGAAGCTGGAGACGGTTTCGCTGGGGCGTACAAACATTGCGTTCAGCGGGACGGTAAGCCAGGTGGAGGAGGCGTTTCACACCACCATCCACTCGTTTGCGGTCAACGAAGAGCAGTTTTTATCGAATACAACTGACCCGCAAATTCCTGCTGCGCTGGCGCCGGTGGTGAAGGGCGTTGCAAACCTGAACACGATCCATCCCAAGCCGCTGTCTGTGCGGGGAAGCCCCGGCAAGTACAACCCCGAAAGCAAGCGGATAGAGCCGGCCAATGCGGCAAACCCCAGCCTTACCTTCGGATCGGGCACAAACAGCAATCCATACCTCCTTTATCTTGTTCCTGCGGATGCAGCGACCATCTATGACACGCCGAACAGCTACAATGCTAATTTCAGCTCGGGGACAAGTTATACGGGCGCGGGCGTGAACATAGGGATTGGCGGAGCTGCAACCATCACTGCCAGCATTGTGCAGACCTACCGCAGCTTGTTTCTGGGCAATTCAACCGCCCCCATCATCAACTATTGCACCAGCTCCCATTCCTGCTCTTCCACTCCAGGTTCCGGATACGATAACAAAGACGATGGCCCCGAAGCATATCTCGACAACGAACTCTCGGGCGGCATGGCTCCAGGGGCGACTATTTACTACTATGCATCCACTGACCTGTTTACCGGCATTGAAGCGGCGATCGACGCCAATGTGGTGGACATCTTCAGCCTGAGCTTCGGCGATTGCGAATCGGACCTGGTCAACGGCGGCAACGCTCAGATGAACAGCCTCTGGGAGCAGGCGGCGGGACAGGGCATCACGGTGACAGTTTCCACAGGAGATAGTGGCTCGGCCGGCTGCGACTATCCGACCGCCAGCAATGGCAATAATGTTCCCGACGCCACCGGCGGATTAGCGGTGAGCGGTTTTGCCTCGACGCCTTATAACATCGCTGTTGGCGGAACGGATTTTTATCCGCTGGTCAATTCCTTCTCGTCTTACGTGAGTGAAAGCGAGGGCAGTTCCTCAACCTATTACCGGACGGCGAAGGGCTATATCCCGGAGTCAACCTGGAACACCTCTACATATAACAACACCACGATCAGCGAGAATGATCCTATATCTTCCGTCGCGGGCTTCTCTTCCAGCGATAACAACATTGTGGCCGGCAGCGGCGGCAAGAGCTCCGTATACAGCAAACCATCCTGGCAGACTGGCACGGGTGTTCCCGCGGATAGCGCGCGCGATCTGCCCGATGTTTCGTTGATGGCGGGCGACGGTTGGTACTACGCGATGTGGCTGGTGTGCGACGCCACCCACGATTGCGCGAATCTTTCGGAAACCGGCGTTGACGCCTATGGCGGCACGTCCACCTCGTCGCCGACCTTCGCGGGCATTCTGGCGCTGGTGGTGCAGAAGGCTGGCGGCCATCCCAGCGGGCGGCTGGGACAAGCGGCCTCAGAGCTGTATACGCTGTACAACGGCAGCAATGCGAGCGCGATCTTTCACGATATAACTGTGGGCAATAACTCGGTGCCCTGCACCTCCGCTCCAGATCACTCCTGCGTCGAGGACACAGCCGGATATTACTTTGAGAGCGGCTACAACACCACTACCGGTTACGACCTGGCGACCGGGATAGGCAGCGTGGATGCGAAGCAACTGGTGAACTACTGGAGTTCGGGAACCGGCACGGCGACCCCGACCGTGACCATCACTGCTCCCACGCCCGATCCGGTAACCACCGCGCAGATTCTCTCAGTGCCCGTTTCGGTGACCGGCTCCAGCAGCTTGGAGACGACGCCAACCGGAACGGTGACCCTCACGGGTGGCGGCTACACATCGGCGGCAGAGACGCTGGTGAGCGGAAGCTACACCTTCTCGGTCCCTGCCGGAAGCCTTACGACCGGCAGCGACACGCTGACAGTGACCTATAACGGCGATACGGTTTATGCCTCGGCGAGCAAGACGGCATCCGTGACGGTGGACGGGTTGACCCCAACTGTGACGATCCATTCGTCGGCGGCCAGCATCAATTCGAACCAGACGGTGACCATCTATGGCGCGGTGAGCGGCACGGATGGAACGCCGACGGGAACCGTGACGCTGACCGGCGGCGGCTATTCATCGTCGCAGACGCTTTCAAGCGGCAGCTACTCCTTCACCATTCCCTATAACACCTTTACATCGACGGAAACCGTCACGCTGACGGTGACCTACAACGGAAACTCGATCTACGATTCGGCCAATAACCAGACCAATGTGGGAGTGACTTACGTGCAGCCACTGACGCCGACCGTGACGGTGACTCCCACTCCGAACACTTTGGATTCAAGCCAAAGCCTGAGCGTGAAGGTCGCTGTGAGCGGCTCCAGCAGCCAGGAGACGTACCCTTCCGGGACGGTGATGCTTGCGGCTACGGTAACCGGCTCCAGCACGGTGCTCTATAGCCTGACAGAGACGCTGGCCAGCGGCAGCTACACCTTCACCATTCCTGCTGACACCTTCAAGGCAAGTGAATCCATCACCCTTACCGCGACCTATAATGGAGATGCCGACTATTACTCGAATACGGGAACAAGCTCGGTGACGGTGACGCAATCCGTCTTTGCGCTCAACCAACCTGCGCCAGTGGTCACTCCCACAACCATCGCCCCCGGTGCGTCTGCAACAGCGACAATTACGGTGAGTTCGAGCACATTGTATTCGGGAACCGTGACGCTCAGTTGCGTGCTGACCTCTCCAACCAACCTGACAGATCCGCCCAGTTGCTCGATCACGAGCGGCTCAACCGTGGATATGAGCGCGGGCGCTCCAACCCCCGCAACATCAACCGCTAGGGTGACGACGACGGCGGCTACCAGCGAACTGGTCTATCCGAAGCTGCCTGGCAAAGGATGGGCAGGCGCGGGCGGCGGCGCGATCCTGGCGTTGCTGGTGTTCATGGGAATTCCATCGCGGCGGCGGAGTTGGCGACAGATGCTGGGAGCTGTGGTTCTGATGGCGGCGATCGGCGGACTGGCCGGTTGCGGCAGCACCAGCGGCGGCGGTACATCCAGTCAGGGGAATCCGGGCACGACTGCCGGCGCCTATACTTTCAAGGTAACCGGAACCGGAAACGACTCAGCCAATACTACAGAAAGCACTACATTCACAGTGACTGTGAATTAGTACAGTTCTCCTGAAGCGTAGAGTGAGCGTGGATCGGGAGGTCCACGCTACAGCCGGCCGGGAGACCGGCGCTACCGATTATTGCCGGGATTACCGATTTTTACCGGGAACAGTAATCTTCAGACAAGCTGAGAATCGCTCTATACCTATAGACGAAATGCTTCAGGCTGATTAAAACAAGCGCAAAAGATTGGCCCTTCCTTTGTGGAAGGGCCAATCTTTTTTTGGAGGGGAAGCCGTCTTATTTCGTGAGCTTGTCGAGATCGAGGTTAAGTTCGAGGACGTTGACGCGGGGTTCGCCGAGGAAGCCTAGCTGGCGGGAAGTGGTGTGCTGCGCGAGCAGTTGGCGGATGCGGTCTTCGGAGATGCCGCGGGCTTTGGCGACGCGGGGGACCTGAAAATCGGCGGCGTCGGGGGTGATGTCGGGATCGAGGCCGGAGCCGGAGGTGGTGACCAGGTCAATGGGAACGGGCTTGCCGGGGTTCTCCTTGGCGAGTTGGTCAATAGAGGCCTGGATGCGAGTGACGAGGGCCTTGTTGGACTGGGCCAGGTTGGAGCCGCCGGAGTTTTGCGCGTCGTAGCCGTTGCCGGCGGCCGAGGGGCGGGGGTGGAAATATTTATCGGATGTGAAGCTCTGGGCGAGCAGTTCGGAGCCGACGATGGTACCGTCCTTGAGTTGGATGAGGCTTCCGTTGGCCTGGTGGGGGAAGATCACGGCGGCGATGCCGGTGACGAAGAGCGGATAGCCCAGGCCCAGCAGGATGGTGGTTACGATGGTGAAGCGGATTGAAGTCTTCCAGACGGAATGCATTTTCGTGCTCCTTGTTGCGTTGCCTCAGGGGATAAATGGATGGGTTAAAACCCATCCCTACCAGCCCCGCATTCTTTTTTGTTGCTCAATCGGCACGAATAAAGTCGTGCCCTGATACAAAGCCCGTTATGCCAGATGCACGGCTACTAAAAACATGTCGATGGCCTTGATGCCGATGAAGGGTATGATGATGCCGCCTACGCCGTAGATGAGCAGGTTGTTGCGCAACAAAATGTCGGCGGCCTTCGGCTCGTACTTCACGCCCTTGAGAGCCAGCGGGATAAGCGCCACGATGATCAGCGCGTTGAAGATGACCGCGGAGAGTATGGCGGACTCGCGCGAGTGCAGGCCCATGATGTTAAGCGCGTTCAGCACCGGGAAGACGCCGGCGAACATGGCGGGGATGATGGCGAAGTACTTGGCCACATCGTTGGCGATGGAAAAGGTGGTGAGAGCGCCGCGGGTCATGAGGAGCTGCTTGCCGATTTCCACAATTTCAATCAGCTTTGTGGGGTTGGAATCGAGGTCCACCATGTTGCCGGCTTCCTTGGCGGCTTGCGTGCCGGAGTTCATGGCCACGCCTACATCGGCCTGCGCCAGGGCGGGAGCGTCGTTGGTGCCGTCGCCGGTCATGGCGACCAGCTTGCCCTTGGCCTGCTCGCGCTTGATGAGGTCCATCTTGTCTTTGGGCTTGGCTTCGGCGAGGAAGTCGTCGACGCCGGCTTCGCGGGCGATGACGGCTGCGGTGAGCGGGTTGTCGCCGGTAATCATGATGGTGCGGATGCCCATGGCGCGCAGGCGCGCGAGGCGATCCTTGAGGCCGCCCTTGACGATGTCTTTGAGGTAGATGACGCCGAGAGCCGAAGCGTTTTCCGCGACGACCAGGGGTGTGCCGCCAAGCCGGGCGATCTCTTCCACCTGCTCGCGGACTTTCTGAGGCAGTTGCGATCCCTGCTCCTCGAGGAAGCGGGCGATGGCGTCAGCCGAGCCCTTGCGGATGCGTGTGCCGGGCAGGTTGACGCCGCTCATGCGGGTCTGCGCGGTAAAGGGGACAAACTCGGCGTGGATGCCGCTGAGGTCGCGTCCGCGCAGATTGTACTTCTCCTTGGCTAGCACAACAATGGAACGGCCTTCGGGAGTTTCGTCGGAGAGCGAGGCGAGCTGCGCGGCGTTGGCCATGCGCTCCTGGCTGACGTCGGGGGCTGGATAGAACTCGGCGGCCTGGCGGTTGCCGAGGGTGATGGTGCCGGTTTTGTCGAGCAGCAGCGTGTTCACGTCGCCGGCGGCTTCAACGGCGCGGCCGCTCATGGCCAGGACGTTGTATTGGACGAGGCGGTCCATGCCGGCGATGCCGATGGCCGAGAGCAAGCCGCCAATCGTGGTGGGGATGAGGCAGACCAGGAGCGAGACCAGCACGAAGACCGTTTGCGGAGCCTTGGAGTACATGGCGAAGGGCTGCAGTGTTACGACGGCGAGCAGAAAGACGATGGTGAGGCCGGAGAGCAGAATACTGAGCGCGATTTCGTTGGGGGTCTTCTGGCGGGTCGCGCCTTCGACCAGGGCGATCATGCGGTCGAGGAAGGTTTCACCGGGGTTGGAGGTGATGCGGACCTTGATCCAGTCCGACAAAACTTTGGTCCCGCCGGTTACGGCGGACCTATCGCCGCCAGCCTCGCGGATGACGGGCGCCGATTCGCCGGTGATGGCCGACTCGTCAACCGAAGCGACGCCTTCAATGACCTCGCCGTCGCCGGCGATGTAGTGGTTGGCCTCGATGTAGATCACGTCGCCCAGGCGGAGCAGTCCGCTGGCAATCTCTTCAAGGCCGCCGGCGTCGTTGTACTTTTTGGCAATGGTCTCGCCCTTGGCCTTGCGCAGGGTATCGGCCTGGGCCTTGCCGCGCCCCTCTGCCATGGCCTCGGCAAAGTTGGCGAAGAGCACCGTGAACCACAGCCAGAGGGTGATCTGGAGGTTGAAGCCGAAGCCGGGGCGGTGGTGGACGGTGTTGTCAACGAGCAGCGCCGTGGTGAGCACGCTGCCCACTTCGACTACAAACATCACCGGGTTTTTGACCATCCAGCGGGGATCGAGCTTGCGGAATGCGTCCACAAGCGCCTGGGCCATGATTTTCGTGTTCCAAAGACTTTTCTTTTCAAGCATGACAGTCCGTTTCTTCCGGTCTCTCAGGGGCTAAAGCCCGGTTCATTTTGCTGCCGTTTACGGCACGACTAAAGTCGTGCCCCGATACAAAGCCCATTACGCCAAGTGCAGTGCTACGAGAAACATTTAGAAGCAACCCTAAGCGGCTAAATCCGCGCTCTTTCAAAGCACCTGTCCAGCTAGAAAAGTTGTCCTGTTTTGAGCAGCAGGTGTTCCAATATCGGTCCCAGGCTCAGAGCCGGGAAGAAGGTGAGCGCGCTCAGAATCAAGATCACGCCGATCAGCAGAACGGTGAACAGAGAGCCATTCACAGGAAAGGTCCCCGGTGAAGGAGGCACGCTCTTCTTGCTTGCCAGGTTGCCGGCCAGGGCCACTACCGGGATGAGCATGAGGAAGCGTCCCATCAGCATGGTCCAGCCCAGCATCACGTTGTACCACCAGGTATTGGCGTTGAGTCCGGCAAAGGCCGAGCCGTTGTTGGCCGCCGCGGAGGTGAAGGCGTAGAGAATCTCGGTGAAGCCGTGCGGGCCCTGATTGGCCAGGCTGCTGAGACCAATGGTGGGCGAAAGCACAAAGATGGCCGTGAAGGTGAGGATGATGAGCGGGAAGATGAGCACGTAGAGCATGGACATCTTCACGTCGTAAGCTTCGATCTTCTTGCCCAGGTACTCGGGCGTGCGGCCCACCATGAGTCCGGCGATGAAGACGGAGATCACCACCATGATGATCATGCCGTACAAGCCCGAACCCACGCCGCCGAAGACCACCTCGCCCATCATGAGGTTGATGAGCACCATCATTCCGCCGAGGGGTGTAAGCGAGTCGTGCATGGTGTTGACGGCGCCGCAACTGGCGTCGGTGGTGATGGTGGAGAAGAGCGAACTGGCAGCGACGCCGTTGCGCACCTCCTTGCCTTCCATGTTGCCGGCCGGGGCGGTCGCGGTGCCGGTCTGCGCGGCGTTGTGAATCAGTGCGTGCGGATGCGATTCGGCCCAGTAGACGGTGGTGAATCCGGCGGAAAAGAGCACGAACATGGCGGCCAGCACGGCCCATCCATGGCCCGGCGAGCCGGTCAGGCGACCCAGCGTAAAGGTGAGCCCGGCGGGAATCACGAAGATCAGGAACATCTGGAAGAGGTTGGTGAGTGGAGTGGGGTTCTCGAAGGGGTGGGAGCTGTTGGCGTTGAAGAATCCGCCGCCGTTGGTGCCCAGCATCTTGATGACTTCCTGCGAGGCCACGGGGCCCTGCGCAATGGTCTGCGTCTGGGAGGGTTGTTCCAGCGGATGGGCCACGGTGTAGGGGTTCAGGTTCTGCGGAACGCCTTGCGCGACCATCAGCAGCGCGCCGATGATCGACGCCGGCAGCAGCACATAGAGCAGCGAACGCGTGGTGTCTACCCAGAAGTTGCCGATGGTGGCGGATGAGGTCCGCTTGATGGCGCGGATGAGGGCCACAGCCACCGCGATGGCCATCGCGGCGGAGAGGAAGTTGTGATACGCGAGGCCGGCCATCTGGGTGAGATAGCTCATGGTGGTCTCGGGCACATACGACTGCCAGTTGGTGTTGGTGGTAAAACTGGCGGCCGTGTCCCAGGCCAGGTCGGGACCAACCGCGGCAAGGTGCTGGGGGTTTCCGTAGGGGATCAGGCCTTGCAGGCGCTCTAATCCGTAGGTGACCAGCAAACTGACGGCGGAGACGCCCAGCACCGCATAGGCATACTCGCGCCAATTCATTTCCTTATCGGCGTGGATGCCGCACAGCCTGTAGATGAGCCGCTCGATGGGACGGAGGACCGGATCCAGCCAGGTGCGTTCCCCTTCAAGCACGCGGGCCAGATAGATGCCCACGGGACGAACGCTTGCAAGCAGAATCACGGAGAAGATGGCAAACTGCAACCAACCGTTAACGGACATTTCAGAACTTCTCCGGGAAAAGCAGTGTGAGGGTCAGGTAACCCAGCAACAAGACGGACAGAATCAGCGCAACGACAGTGATAACGTCAATATGCATAGAGGGTTACCTCAACTTCTGGCAGGCCTTGACGTAGAGGAACGCCAGGGCAAAGAAGACTACGGTGAACAGCAACATCACTAGATCTTGCATAGCAGGTCTCTCGAGTTCCATCCGGCACGCTGCCGGCAAGGCTTTGTAGGATGGGAGCGGCGAAGGCAAGTCCAGATCGCCGCATTGAGTTTAAAACCAGACTCCCTACCTAAGAATCATTCTGGCTCAATCCATGTTTGAGTATAGAAAATATTTCCTAAATAAATCGTAAGGACCGGGAAATACCGGGAATGCACTCAAACCCTGCGGTTGCGGCCCGTTTTCCTATAGCCATTTTCGCAGGGAATGAAACACGCCATGCCCAATCATCGCGGCAATCATGGCGATGGCAAAATTCGTAAGGGTAAAGATATCGCGGAGGGCGAAGGCCAGGGTTTTCCCGTGCGCATTGACGGCCGTGAATTCTCCCATGAGGAGATTGGAGTAGAACAAAAAGACTATAAACGCGACCTCAATGAGGGCGCGGCGGATGCGGGCGATGAGCCGACGATCTTTTTGGTCCGTACGCATGGATGGATGATACCAGCAGCCGCATAAAGATTAATGAGGATGTGAGGAGTTCATTCCGTACTGCCGCTCCAGCCCTCGGGAAGGAAACGATAGCCCACCCAAGGCTCGGTCTGGATATATTGCTTGCCGGTCTGGGCTTCGAGCTTCTTGCGCAACTGGCCGATAAAGACGCGCAGATACTCTGGCTGGTGGGCCGACTGCGCTCCCCAAACGGACGTGAGCAGGGCGCGATGTGTGATGACCTTGCCGGCGTTGCGGGCCAGGTGGAGCAGCAGGTCAAATTCCTTGGGGGTGAGGTGGATGGGCTTGCCCAGAACGAGGATGCTGTGAGCGCTGGAGTCGATCATGAAGTCGCCTTCCTCGATGGCGGCCGTGGTGCGCTCTGGGGCGCGGCGCAGATGGGCTCGGACGCGGGCCAGCAACTCCTGAATGCTGAAGGGTTTGGTCACGTAGTCGTCCGCGCCGGCATCGAGTGCCTCCACCTTGGAGCGCTCGTGATCGCGGACGGAGAGGATAAGCACCGGCGTGGCGGAGCGGGCGCGGATGGCGCGGGTGACCTCAACGCCGCTCATGCCCGGCATCATCAGGTCAGTGACAATCAGGTCGGGGGGCCAGTCGCGGAAGACCTGCAGGCCCTCCTCGGGATCGTTGGCGGTACGCACGTCATAGCCTTGCGCGGAGAGCGCGGCGCGGAGGACGCGGGTGATTTGCGGTTCGTCGTCGATTACCAGAATTCTGCCCGGCATATCAATCTTCTTTCATGGGAAGATTACATCATTGGGGCGGCCCGGTATGATGCACGGTGGAGGATTATGAAGGGGCTTTCCGATTCGCGGGGGATTGTTCACTGGATTGTGGGCGCGTTGATGACGGTGGCGACCACGGTTCTGCTGGTCTGGTCAGGGGCCAATTCGACCGCGGCGGGGATGGTGTTTCTGGTGCTGGTGGTGTGGGCTTCCACGCAGGCCGGGATTTGGCTTTCACTATACATGGCGGTGCTTTGCGCGCTTTTATTCGACTACTTTTTTCTGCCGCCGGTGCGCACATTTCGATTGGCGGGCGGCCAGGAGTGGGTGGCTATGTTCTCGTTTTTAGCCTGTTGCCTGGTGGTGGGCCGGGTGGCTGAGCGGGCGCGCCGCCAGACCCGGCAGGCCGAGCAGCGGCGGGAGGATGTGGAAAGGCTTTACGAACTGAGCCAGGAGATGATGCTGCACGAGGACGCCGAAGAGCTGATCCGCGACCTGCCGCGGCTGATCAACCGCATCTTTGCCCTGGACGGGGTGGTTCTGTACGTCCACGACCAAGACCAGTTCTACGCCTCGGCCACCGAGTTGCCGATGAGCATCCGCGCCAGCATGATCGCCATGACGCAGGGGCAAAACCCGACGCTGGTGATCCCGGGCGGCTTTACGGTGAGGACGCTGATGCTGGGATTGCGGCCGGTTGGGGCTTTGGGCTGGCGGTCGGCGCGGCTTTCCCACGAGGTGGCCACGGCGGTGAGCGCGCAGGTGGCGATTGTGCTGGCGCGGTCGATTGCCCTTGAGGCGACGGCGCGTATGGAGGCCGCGCGGGAGGGAGAACGGCTGCGCACGGCGCTTATCGACTCACTGACGCACGAACTGCGCACTCCGCTGACCTCGATTCGCGCCGCGGCTACCACGCTGCTGGAATCCGAGGGGATGGACGAGGCCGGGCGGATGGATCTGGCAGCTATCGTCGACGAGGAGGCGGCGCGGCTGGATTCGCTGATCGGCGAGGCCGTGGAGATGGCCGAGATCGACGCCAACGTGGTGCAGGTGCACCTTGTGCCGCAGCATCCCCGCGCACTGCTCGAACTTGCCGTGGAAGAGTCGCGGAAGATTCTGGCCTCGCATAGGGTAGTGATCAACGTGGAGGACGGCCAAGATAAAGCGGACGAGCCGGCATGGTTCGATCCGCACCTGCTGGGACGGGTTTTGCGGCACCTGCTGGAGAACGCGGCGACTTATACTCCGCCGGGCAGCCGCATCACCTTGAGCAGCAGCCGGGCCGGCGGACTGCTGGAGTTCCGCGTGGAGGACAATGGGCCGGGCATTGATGCGCTGGACCTGCCGCTGATCTTTGAAAAGTTTTATCGCGGCAAGCGGGGCGCGATTACGGGAAAAGGATCGGGGATGGGGTTGGCGATTATCCGCGCCATTCTTACGGCTCACGGCGGAGGAATCGAGGCTGCCAGCCAGCCGGGGCAAGGAAGCTGCTTCCGCTTCTGGGTGCCGCTGGTGGAGAAGGAGCCGATGGGCGCGAAGTAATAGCTAGATTCTTTCTGAAGACGCGTGATGAATCCAACTATTTCGGTTCCCCGCTCCAGTCGCAGTCGATTTCGCGGCGCTTTGAGGAGCTTTCTACGGCCCATTCCAACATTCTCGCTACGCGCCATGCATCGATCGCTGCTACGGGAGCGGGAGCCTCGCCGAGGAGCGCGTCGCGGATGGCTGCGTAGTAGAGGCGGTAGTCGCCGGGGATGGTCTCTACGGGACGAGTGACCATGCCGCCGTCCACGTCCACACTCAGAGTGCCCCAGTTGGCGGCTGGTTCCTGGCCCCAGGTTTTGCTGTCGATGCGGGTGATTTTGGAGAGCGCGGACTCCTGCAGGTCGAGACCCCACTTCCAATAGTTGCCCTTGGCGCCGCGCAGGTAATAAAACGGGCGGGCCAGCGAGGCGAGACAATTGCCGCTGAGAGAGACGGAAAGATCGGGATAGCGCAGGCGCAGGGTGAAGGAATCGTCGGAGCCGTTGCCGGGACGCTCGCGCAGCACCTCGGCGCCCACGGCCTGGGGCTTGCCGAAGAGAATGAGGGCCTGGTCGACGAGATGGGTTCCTATATCGAGCAGCAGGCCGCCGCCCTGCGATGGGTCTTCTTTCCAGGCTGCCCTCGTGACTGGCCGCCAGCGGTCGTAATTGGTTTCAAAGTGCACCAGGCGGCCTAGAGAGTTCTCGGCGAGCAGCTTCTTGAGGGTGAGGAAGTCTCCGTCCCAGCGGCGTTCATGGAAGGGGACGAAGAGCAGATTTTTCTTTGCGGTCAGGTGCATCAGTTCGGCTACTTCGGCGGAGGTGACGGCTACCGGTTTGTCGACCACTACGTTTTTGCCGGCTTTGAGCGCCTGGCGGGCCAGATCGAAGTGGGTACCGCTGGGAGTGCTGATCACGATTAAGCCAAGCGATTTGTCGGCCAGCATGGCATCGAGAGTGCGGTAGGTGGTGATGCCGGGGTAGCGCTCGGCGGCGTGGTTGGTAGTGCGTTCGACTACGGCGGAGAGTTCGAGCCCTTCGACCGATGAGATCAGCGGCGCGTGAAAGACGCGACCGCCTAAACCGAAGCCTACTAAGCCAACACGAATCATCCTTCGAGTTTATATCGGGTCTCGGCGAGGCGGTAGAGGCGGCGCCATACGAGTCGGTTCATGGTGACGACCATGAGGGAGATCATGATGGTGGCAAGAAGTAGAATTGGAAAGCGGCCGCTGGCTGTGGCTGCGTCGATCTGCGCGCCCAGGCCGATGGTTTGCAACGTGCTGTCCTGCACATGGAAGTACTCGGCAAACACCGACGCGTTCCACGCTCCGCCGGAGGCTGTGATCATGCCAGTAATCAGATAAGGGAAGATTCCGGGGAGAATGAGGCGGGTCCAGCGTTGCCAGCGGGTGAAGTGGTAGAGCTTTGCGACTTCGCGTAGGTCGGTGGGGATGGAGATGGCTCCCGCGATGACGTTGAAGAGAATGTACCACTGCGTTCCCAAGAGCATGAGTGCGACGGAGCCGATGCCCAGGCCGCCGCCGATTTCGATCAGACCGATCAGCAGAATTGGAAAGAAAGCCGTGGCCGGAACCGAGGCCAGGATCTGCGCGATGGGCTGAACGATGCGGGCCAGGCGGGGGTTGAATCCGATGGCGACGCCGACGGGGATGGTCCACGCGGCGGAGATGAGCAGGGCAGCGTTGACGCGCAGGAAGGTTGCACCGGCGCCCAAGAGCAGCAGGCGCAGGTCAGGCCAGGTGACGGTGCGGAGCATGAGAATGGCCTGCGAGGCTCCCCAGCCCACAACCAGAATGGCGGCAGTGGCGAGAACCCAGAGAACAGGGGATGATTTGCGGGTCTGCTCTTCGTCCAGCGGCTTAACGGTGCGGCAATCCCTGGTGAGCGCCATGCGGCGGCAGATGGGTTCATCCACGTCGCTCCAGACGCGACCGGGAACGGAACTGAAGAGAGTGGAGCGGCGCAGCAGTTCAAGGATGGGAGAGGTAACGCGGTCGGCGGACTCGACCTGTTCGAATTTGAATTTGTCGCTCCAGGCAATGAGCGGACGCCAGATGAGCTGATCAGTGGCCACGACGATGAGGACCACGGCGGCGATGCCGCTAATGAGGGCGCGGACATCGCCTGCATAAGTGGCCGTCTGGATGAAGCTGCCCAGGCCGGGCAACTGGAAGTTGCGGTCGCCCATGGTGAACATCTCGCAGGCCATGAGAGCGAACCATCCGCCGGCGACGGAGACGATGGAGTTCCACACCAGGCCGATGGCGGAGTAGGGCATTTCAAGCTGCCAGAAGCGCTGCCATGCTGAATATCGATAAATGCGCGAGGCCTCGATCATCTCTCTGGGGATGGACTTGAGCGAAGAGTAAAAGCTGAAGGCGAGGTTCCACACCTGGCCGGTGAAGATGAGCAGGATAACGCCCATCTCAATGCCCATTTGGTGGCCGGGAACGAGGGCGACCATGGCCAGCACTACGGGAGGCAAAAAGCTGAGCACGGGAATGGATTGCAGAATATCGAGGACCGCGACCATCCACGGTTCGACGCGGGGATTGTAGGCGGCGATGTAGCCGTAGCTGATGGCGAAGACCAGGCTGATGAAGTACGCAATTGCCATGCGCACGATGGAGTAAAAAGCGTAGAGCGGCAGAGCGGAGATGGAGTTGGAGATGGGAACGACGGGGATGGGTTTTCCCATCCAGTAAGCGCCGGTGCTGACGATGGAAAAGAAGATGGTGAGTCCGCAGGCGGCCACGGCCAGATCGATGAGAAATGGCCAGGTGCGGGCGGTAACCAGCGTTCGCGCTAGAGGATGCTGAATCTTCACTCGGCTTCCTCGCTGGCGGCGATTTCTTCTTCCTGCGCATCGGGCAAGACGAAGCGGCGACGGCCGGCATCGTAGTCGAAGAGCTCGGCGTAACGGCCCCAGGTAACGGCAGTCTCCATCTGGCGCAGGCATTCCTCCTCGGTGAATTGCTCGTCGAGCATATCGAGAAAAAAGTCTTCGGGGATGGTGTGGTCGCTCTTGGATTCGAGAGCGCGGCGAATCTGGCGCAGCAGCAGCACGTGCTCGACCGCTGCATCGCGAAAGAGTTCCTTCTGGCGGAGAATCTCGGAGTTGGCGAACTCCGTGCCGCTCTCGGTGATAACCGCGTCGCCCTCCTCTATGGTGAGGAAGCCGAGCAACTGTGCCGCATCGACGATGGGCAGCAGATCGTCGATTTCGAAGGCCAGGTCGTCGGCCAAGCGGTAGATATCGTCGCGGCCGCCCTTGTCGAGCAGCAGTTCGAGCAGGCCGGCCATGCCGCCTGGACGGGCGTGAGGCAGCATCTGGTAGCGCATCTGGCGCTGGTCGCGGACTTTTGGACCGGGTTGCTGATCGGGTGCTTCGGCGGGGGCAACGTCGGGCTTGGTGAGTACTTTATAGATGTAGTCGACCAGTTGGGTAAAGGCTTCGGATTTGCGGTCGCGGGGCTGCGAAAGCTGCACGCGGAAGTCGGTGCGGATGTGGCCGGGATTGCGCCCCAGTACGATGATGCGGTCGGCCAACAGCACCGCCTCCTCAATATTGTGCGTGACCAGAAAGATAGCCTTGGTGGGCATGGACTTGTTAGCCCACAGTTCCAGCAGTTCGCTGCGCAGGTTCTCGGCCGTCAGCACGTCGAGCGCGCTGAAGGGCTCGTCCATGAAGAGAACCTCGGGTTCAACCACCAAAGCGCGCGCAAAGCCAACGCGTTGCTTCATTCCTCCCGACAATTCTTTTGGATACGCGCCTTCAAAACCGTCCAGGCCGACCGTATCCAGCATCTTCATGCTGCGTTCGCGGCGCACTGCGGGAGCGATGCCGCGGGCCTGCAGCGGAGCCTCAACGTTTTCAAGAACCGTGAGCCAGGGAAAGAGGGCAAAGCTTTGAAAGACGATGGAGACGTTGATCTCGGCGCCGGCGATGGGTTTCTCGTGCCAGTAAACCTGGCCGGCCGATGGCGTGGAGAGCCCGCTGAGCATGCGCAGCATGGTGGACTTGCCGGAGCCGGAGGGACCGAGAAGAGCAAGAATTTCTCCGGGAACGATCTCAAGATCGGTGGCGGAGATGACCTGAATGCGGTTCTGGCTGGGCTGGGCGTAGTACTTCTCGATCTTCTCGGCGCGAATGATGGGCTCCGCGGCCTCGATTTCGGATTGTGTGGGAAAGACCGCTTCCTGCATGCCTGGTTCTCCGGTTGGGGGTCCGCGCGCTCAAGAGCGGCAGCCGGGTGATATTGCAAGTGTATGATGGCACGGTTGCATTCAGATAAATTGACGCAGATTGCGGCGGATTGGACGCATGAGGGATGTGGATCGACCAGCGAGTTGACTGGTCGCGATGAGGAGAAAAGGCCTACAGCGTGTTTCAAAAATCAGCCTTGTAACAAGGGCACGGCTTTAGCCGGGCCGAAAAATGCAGGAAAATACTGGGCTTTAGCCCCTGAGCGACGACAACCGGACTCTACATAACATTTTTGAAACACACTATAGTCCTTTCCGCATCAGATGCGATGGACAGACTGTTGAAACTTCATAGAGCGCGTTTCATAATCCTGTTTTGTATCAGGGCATGACTTCAGTCAGGATTATCCCCTTGATTCAAGGCGTGCCCCGGTGGGAGGATTAGGGGTATGGCGTTACGCAGAGAAGACAGGTTCGGCTACGGCTTTACGCTCGTGGGGGTGTTCTTGTCTTATCTATTAGATAAACTCTTTGGCCCCACCGTCGGAATCATTGTCGCCATCGTGGGTACTGTGGCTGGCATTTTCTTTATCGTATGGGGACATCTCGACAAGGAAGGAAAAGCACGCGCTCCAATTTCTCACAGGGGAAAAATAATAGGCATTTTGATTGCTATTTTAGCTGTCGGAACCATTTCATTTTTGGGATGGCGGATTCATCGGGAAGCGCAACCGTCTCAGCCCCAAGTGCCAAAGGCAAGTCCACTATCCGGTCCTCAGATTGATATAGGTGTTGCGCTCGGAGCTGATAAGGGCATCGGAGTGGATTCAATAATCGATTGCAGTAAGCCGATTTATCAATGCTTAGATGAGAGCCAGATTACCGGAGAAATACTTCCACTTGATCTTGGGAGCAAGAACTGGGCGCGTCTCATATTTCGCTTGAAGAATGTAGGTGAGACTAAGCTCGTGAACTCCTCGGTCCATATCGAGAGTCCGTCAGCCATCTCGATAAATTATGCCCCCGCACCAAACCCAAGCCGACTACCTCGGAACGTTCTTGAGGTTCCTTCTAACGGCATGGACATACAACCTTTTTCTATTTCGAAGGGTGATTACGCAGTTCCGATTGATGTGACCGTTCCGTCAGGCCTAAACGACGTTGAAATAAATGTGAAGGTCTTTGGTGACAATATGGCTGCCCACGAGTTGGATGCTAAATTTACTGTCATTCGTAGGCCACCTCCAACATTTCAGGAACCAGCAAAGCCTGAAATTGTAGATTTCGAGTCAGTTCGTGGAACTTCCATATCAAACAATTCAGGCAGTTCGGTTTTTCTCTTGAGAATTGGTGCATCGATAGAGTCCACGCTCTCTCCGGGGAACGAGAGCATGTCTTTTCCTCTGGATGTTGAGCTTCCGCCATCGAAGATACAAACCTTCGTATTTCCGAATAATCCTTCACTCAACTACGATACCTTGCCGCCAATGCCAGGCGGATTCCAGGATCAATGGGAAGAAGCAAAAAAAGATCTTCGGGAGTGTGTTCGCGTGATTTTTTTATTGCCCACTAGTTCTTCCCTGAAGCAAGTGGAAAATCACTATGCACTGGAAAACGGGAATCTAGGAGTTGGTGACGCAAAGGGGACAATCACTTATAAAACGAAAGAATCATCCACTATTGTGACGGAAGAGTTTCCCCTAAAAGCAATTCTCATGAGGATTCAGGGATGCCAACCTAGGCCGCAGTAAGTTTCTTGTATTCCAGCACGGGCGCTTCAATCAGTTTCATCAGCGAGTCATGGAACAGGTAGGGATTGGAACGATTGTTAAAACGGAATTCCATTTCGTCGAGGTAAGCTGCCAGATGCTTTGCAGAAATCCGGTGCCACGTGCCGATAATGCCGGGTGCTCCAGGTCTCGCCTTTGAGACCTGGGACACCAAATAATTCAGCGCCAAATTTGCAGATAATTAAATCCCAAAAGCGCATAATCTCTATATGCCAATCCTTGCGCAAACCGGTTTTCAGCCCAAATTCATGAACGACTGGGCATTACCCCACCCCCTCCCCACTTTTTTCGTAAGATAATGAAACAAAATATGTTAGGTCTTATTTTTGCGAATAAAAGGCGAAACATCACCCCACCCCGGCAGATCCAAGCTCGAAGTGCAACATTCCTTAAAGGGGGAAGGTTGCCATGGGAGAGCGGTACAGTCACCTTGATATACGCGAGCGGGCGATGATAGAGATGAACCT
>Ga0224555_1000445_pt1 | contig 62760 bp, 47 predicted proteins | sample 714S23034metaG_FD_180687 | JGI IMG/M metagenome (GOLD analysis project Ga0224555, IMG submission 180687) | Peat soil microbial communities from Stordalen Mire, Sweden - 717 S2 30-34 | ecosystem: Environmental > Terrestrial > Soil > Wetlands > Peat | place: Sweden: Norrbotten County, Stordalen... | reverse complement strand
GCATCAACTGCTGCCAGAACGTGGCGTGCGTGACATCGGTGTGGTCCTGCCACATTTTCCACCGCCAACTTCCCGATGTGGCGAAGACCGCGGTGCGCCCGCGCCCATAATTCTCGGTCACCAGCAGCGGCATGCGGTGACGGCCCGCTGGCGCCACGTTCATCAGTACCACCGCGCCGGGCTTCGCCTCGCCGACGTCGTTATAATTGGCGAGTTGCGGCATGCTGCTCCACCGCGCGGCGTTGGGTTCGGGATCTTCCACCAGCCTGCAGATCAGGCTGGCGCGGCCTTGCGCAGTCAACTCCTGGTTCGAAAAATCGCGGTGAAAGGTCCCCTTGTTTTCCGGAATCTCAACCGGCAGCAACTCGGCCAAAGGCGAATGCGCGTACCCGCCCTCGGCAAGCGCGAACCGCCCGCCCAGAAACAGAATGCCACCGCCGCGGCGGTTGGCGAATTCCCGGATCAGGTCCTGTTGCGTTTGCGTGAAGTAGTTGGCCTCCACGCTGCCGACGATCAGCCCGTCGAAGGCGAACAGTTCTTCCGGCTTGGCCGGGAACCCTTCCGCCAGCTCGTGCTCATCGGAAAAGCCCTGCCGGTAGATCCTGTACTGCGTGGTGCGCAGCATGGAGGCAAGCTGCAAACTGCGGTCGTCTTCCGCGGCCCGGCGGATGAATTTGAATTCCCAGCGCGGCTCGCCTTCGATATAAAGGATGCGCGGCTTCCGCGTCTCCACATTGACCAAGCGTCGCAGCGAGTTGTTGTTGCGGTTCTCTTCGCCCGCCAGCGGATCGATGGAAATCTCCAGCGTCTTCGGCCCGGCCAGGCCCGCGTTGAACAGCAGCGCTTCGCTTTGCGGCGCGCCGTCCGCTTTCAACTGCACTTCACGCGAGGCGATCGTCTTGCCGGCATCGCGCACCGAAATCAGCGCCTTCTGGCCCGCATAACCATATTGGCGGAACGTCAACAGCGCGCTCAAACGCGAATCGGCCAGCGCATGGGCGGGCAGCACGGCGTCGGTGATTTCGATATCTTTCGCAGCCTTCTCGCGCCCGAACCCGATGGTGTGTACCGGAATGCGCCGCTGCCGGATCTGCGAAATCGTGTCCAGATCGATGCCGCCGGAATTATCGGCACCATCCGATAGCAGCACCACCGCGCCCAGCGGCAAAGTGGCCGATTCCGCGAGCACCTGCTGCAAACTGTCGCCCAAGCGCGTAGCCGGCTCCGACGAGGTGATCTGGCTGGTCTTCTGGATGCGCTCGGCTTCCTTGCCGAAGCGATAGAGGCGCACCTGAAACTTTTGCCCCAGCGTGGCCAGCAGCTTCCCGTCGAGCACGGCGGCAGCCTGCGCGCCGCGCGTTTGCGACCCCTCCTGGATGCCCATGCTGCGCGAATCGTCGACCATCACGGCCACCACGTTCTGCTGCGGCCGCAGCGTGGCGATCGAGATAGCCGGGTGCCACAGCAGGAACAGCAGCAGCGCGATCATGGCCGTTTCGAGCACCCAGATCGCCAGCGGCCGCGCGCCCGTGAGCGACCCGCGATTGCGCCGCACGTGCCACAGCAGCAGCGCGCCTGCCGCCACAACGCCCACCACCAGCATCCACACCGGCCACGTCGCAAGCAGCACAAACTGGCCCTTCTGAAATACCGCGCCGGGATACTTGAAGAGAAACTCGAACATGATGGGCCCTGGAATTCTAATGCATCTTTAGTGCGTCATGGCGTAAATGATGTAGTTGATCCCCATACGATAGGCTTGCGACGTGTACCGCTCGGGGTAGCGCGGATGGTCCGCCCATTCCCACGCGTCGCCGTTGTCCTGGTTAAAACAAATCGCCACCATCACCCGGCCGTCATCGTCGTAGATCGCGCGCCAGTGCGGAGTCTTGCCGTCTTTCTCCCAGATACGGCCGGTGTACCAGTATTGTATGCCAGGCACTTGCACGCGCTCGCCCAAATCATACAGGACGTGAAAGATGGGATCCCGGTTATCGATCTCCACAATGGGCCGGTCCGGGAACACGCGCTGGATGCTCTCCAGGAAGACGTTCCATTCGCCGCTGCCGTGGAAGTCGTCGCACATGAAGAAGCCGCCGCGCAGCAGATATTCGCGCATCTTGGCGCATTCGGCATCCGTCAGGCTCCAGTGCCCGACCTCCACCGCGTACAGCCACGGCCAATTGAAAACTTCGTCGCCGTCCAGATCCACCACCTGTTCAGACGAACGGGTGTGGATGCGGGTGAGGCGCCTCACGCCTTGTACAAACTGGCGGTCGGCTTTGGGGAAATCGGTGGGCCAACTGCCGGTCTGCCCAAACACGCTGGCGTGCTTCCCCGACGGATACATCAGGCGCGTGAAGGCCCATTCGGTTTTTTCGTAGGCGTCGGGCGGCACGGGAACGTGGTCGTCCTCCACCCCGGGGAACTCGCGAAAAGTGGCCTGGAGGGCAAACAACGCCGTCACCGAAATCACCACAAGACTACCGCGGATGAGCAAGCGGCGCGCATTTGGACGTGGCCCTCGTATGTGTTTCAGGATAGCATGGCCAAAACTCCCTAGAGATCGGCGAGCCCGAGGCTTATCTTCAGCGCCCGATCGACTTGCAGCATCGCCGCCTCGTCCAGCGTCCCGAGACGTTTCACCAGCCGCTCGCAGTCCACGGAACGGATCTGACTTAGCTGAATCGCAGATCGGACCTGGAGGCCGTTCCCCTTGCTGGCCGCTACAATCACCTCAACTGGGTATGGCGTGGGCGATAACTTCGAGGTGATGGCCGCGACGATCGTTACTGGGCTGTATTGGTTGCCGATGTCGTTCTGGATGATGAGGGCCGGCCGCGTCTTTTGAATCTCATGGCCGCGGGCCGGATCGAATTCGACGAGGTAGAGATCCCCTCTGTGAGGAAACGTCATGTCCGTTTGGTCTTGGCGCTCTTCATCGGCTCACGGGCGGCCTCGAACGTGCGCCAAGCTTCCTCCTCCAACGGGAACCACTCGGCCGCGATCGCCAGATCGCGCTCGGCATTGGCGCGGTAGCCGGCTTTCAACTGCTCGCGCAGCGCTCGCCCACCCTGCGTTTCGACGAAGTGCCGCACCGCCCGGTCGATGAACCGGCTCCGTGCGCCTTTGGCCGCCACGCGGTCCAGCACTGCCACGGTCTCATCGGGCAGGACGATGTTGATGCGTTTGCTCATAGGGGTGTGTGTCTTTCGTTTGCACACTTGCAGCTTACACACCATTGTTGTGGATGTCAAACGGGCGCCGGATGTGGAACTATCGCGATACCATGGCCCGGCTGGTTACGCCCGCCGCCACGTAATATGATGAATCCTGCCTCGCCGGAGAGGATCGTCTTCGGCCATGCGGGAGCGACGCTCCGAAATGGCCGCCAGACGGGCATTCGTCAGGGTAAAATCGCGGAACGTTTTTGTCCACCCCAAAGAGCGGGCAAAACGCCGCTCAGTCTTGTGGGCCCGCGTTTCCACCCACGATGAGCAGGCCGTTCCCATACACAGCCACGCGGTGCGGGAGTCCGCCAGTCGGCGGCGGGCCCATCGCTATGCAGATCCGCGAAGCCGGTTCCGGTGCGGCGCAGTTGCCGAAAGCGGTGTTTTGCGTTCAGAGATGCGGTCTGCTTAAGGAACCCATTCGCCCTGAACAAAGATGCGACCATGGATGCGTCGCAAATAGTTCCGCAAAATCGGGGCGGGCGCGTTTCCACCTACCAGGACGAGATCCTCGTTCGAAATAATGGCAATTTGCGATCCGTCGGGCCGAGCGTGGATGTACGGGTACGAATGTCCGGCGCCGGTCCCGGTGCGTTCCAGACGCCTGCTATAAATCAGGTCCCCCGCCTTCGGGCCGCCACGAACGACGAAAACATCCATTACGCCCGGGACATACCTGGCCGCACCTGAGGGCAGATCAATAACCGCGAGGCAGCCTGCTGTGGCGTAACAGGGACTCACGATGTATAAGGTCGCCCCCGTTGGAGAGAGGTCAGCATGTTCATAGACACAGGCCGCCTCGTGTTCCATCATCCGATCCGAAAGCGGTTTGTCAAAAATCAAGAACTCTTTATTCGTCTGCGTGTCGTAGACTACAACAGGGTTCTTAGCTGCTGGGCGCTCGCAACTTGACTCCTCGCCGTACCCCATCCGCGCACCGCGAATCAGCAGAAATTTGTGATCCGAAATCGGAACCGCATTGAACCCTGGCCCCAGCGAACTGGGCCGCCCTTGTGCGTCCTCAAAGATGAGGTCAGGGCTGCGTTCGTAAACACGCTGGGCGCGCATCTCGGGTAATGCGGAAAACGAGGCAAGCAACAAAGGCAAGTGCACCCAATTCCTCGACATAATCGCCTCAACAATTATCCCGCATTGCGCTTAACAGCGATATGTGGGCACGCTTACCGAAACCTCGCAGAGTTCTGACACTACCATCCGATCCGGTCACACCGAGCGCTGCGCCGGCGAGGGGCGGATGCGCTAATCTGAGAGTTAACAAATGCCCACAAGCGAGACGGTCGAGACGATTCCCATGGCCACCGGTGCCGATGGCGTCATCCGCGTAAGCGGCACCCGCGTGACGCTCGATTCGATCCTGGTGGCCTTTAACGAGGGCGCGACCTCAGAAGAAATCGCACAACAGTACCCTTCCGTTCCGCTCGCGGACATTTACCACCTGATCGGCTACAGTCTGCGTCACACTGGGGAGATGGAAGAATACTTCGCGACGCGTCGGCGCGAGTCGCTGGAAGTGCGCCAACAGAATGAGGCGCGTTGGCGTCCCGACGGCGTTCGCCAGCGTTTGCTGGCTCGACGGCCAAACGGCGCATGAGCCGATGAAGGCCCAATAGTGCGCTGGCTCGCCGACGAAAATCTGAACAAGGACATCGTGCGGGGTTTACTCCGCAGAAAGCCCGATCTCGACATCGTCAGAGTGCAGGATGTCGGCCTGTCGGGTGTCGATGACGCGTCCCTGTTGGCTTGGGCAGCGGCGCAGGATCGCATGCTGATCACGCATGACGTCAGTACGATGACCGCGTATGCTTAGCGTCGGATGGCCAGCGGCGAACGCATGCCCGGCGTGTTTTAGTTGAGCCGCTCCGTCCCAGTCGCGGCCGTCATCGACGACATCCTGCTGCTGTCCGAGTGTAGCGACGAAGGAGAGTGGGAAGGACAGGTCCGCTATCTTCCCCTTCGCTGATCGCCCGTCAGCCGCCATCGAAGCCCCACCCAAGACCCCGGCTGCCCCGCCGTACTCTATAATAGGGTGTTAAATTCCCAACCTGAAGGAGCGTGAATGTCTGCTAAGCGGATCGGTATACTCACCGGCGGCGGAGACGTGCCGGGCCTGAATTCCGTCATCAAGACCGTTGTTTACAGAGGAAGCGAAATCGATTGCGAAGTCATCGGTATTCGCCGCGGCTGGGAAGGCCTGACGCATGTCAACCTGGACGATCCGGCCAGCCGGGCGCGCTACGTCCTGCCCCTCAATCGCGAGAACACCCGCACCATCGACCGCACCGGCGGCACCTATCTGCATAGTTCCCGCACCAATCCGGCCAAGATGAAGGCCTTGCCGCCGGTGGTGAAAGGCCTGGAGTTCCCCAAGTCCGAAGTCACCAAGAAGGGCGTGACCTCGGTGGTCTACGACATGACCACCCGCGTGCTGAAGAACGTGGAAACGCTGGGGCTCGATTACCTGATCGCCATCGGCGGCGACGACACCTTGAGCTACGCCGCGCGCCTCGACGCGGAGGGCTTCAAGGTCCTCGCCATCCCCAAAACGATGGATAACGACGTGCGCAACACCGAGTATTGCATCGGGTTCTCGACCGCCATCACCCGCGCCACCGAGGCCATCGAGCGCCAGCGCACCACGGTGGGATCGCACGAGCGCATCGGCGTCTTCCGCATCTTCGGACGCGACGCCGGATACACCGCGCTTTACACGGCCTACGTTACCTCCATGCGCTGCTGCATCCCGGAATACCGGTTCAATCTCCAGCACCTCATCGAGCTGCTGATCACCGACAAGCAATACAATCCCAGCAACTACGCCCTGATCATTCTTTCCGAAGGCGCGGAGTGGGAAGGTTACCAGGTGAAGGAGGTCGGCGAGGCCGATGCCTTCGGTCACAAGAAGAAGATGAACGTGGGCGAGGATCTGGCCGAGGAGATCAAGAAGTCCACCGGCGAAGAGACTATCGTCAGCGATCTGACTTACGACCTGCGCAGCGGCAGTCCGGATTTCGTGGACAAGATGGTGGCGTCGACCTTCGCCAGCATGGCCATGGACAGTATCCAGCAGGGCCAGCATGGCGTGATGATGGCCATTTCCGGCGGTTGCTACGCGGCTGCGCCCATCCCAGACCCCAAGTTAGGCCCGCGCAAGGTGGACCTCGAGACCATGTACAACACCCGGCGTTACCGGCCGAATTACGCGAATAAGTTGGGCCTCCCCATCTTTCTCACGCGAGCGTAGGCAGTCGTAGGGCGGGCGTCCACGCCTGCAGCGGGTCTCCAGACCCGCTCTCACCGCCTTCGAACGAACCACCACCAAATCGGCGCCGCAAATACCGCGCCAAAAGCCGCCAAACCAAGCGCGGCGCCGACATAAATCCTAGCCGGTCTGAACCGCAGAGAAACCCGGCTATCCCCGCGCGGCACGACGATGCCGCGCAGAGCCCCGTCGACTTTCCACACGCCCGCAGCCCGGCCATTCACCGTCGCCGTCCATCCCGGATAGTAAAGTTCGCTCAGCACCAGCAGCGCGCGCCCGCTGGCGTGGACGCTCAACTCCATCCCGCCGGATTCGTACCGTCCGATCCGTACCTGTTCGCTCGCCGCATCCGCAACTGCATCGAGCGATGTATCCAGGCGCGCCGCCACCAGCGCCACCCGATGCGGATCGATTCCCGGAGCATCCAGGCATTTCAGCAACTCCAACGGCGCGCGTTCGACGAGCGTGTCATGCACCAGCCATGCGCGCGGATATGCCCGCGCGTTTTCGTAAACCTTCCACGCCGCGTCGCGATACACCTCTCCCGCATCCGCCGTCGTGGCCGGCTTGACCGTGTACCGCGCGTTCAATAGATCCTTGTGCCCCATGAACCACCCATACTCCGTGATTACGGTCACCCCATTGCCGCCGATAGTCTGAACCCGGAAAGCGTCTCCGATATTCGGCGCCAAATCCGCCGCAACTTCGGTGCGAAACAGTCCCGTCCGTGACTTCAGAAATTCAGCCGCGCCGCGGCAACCGAGCAACCGGTCCATCTGGTTCGCGCCTCTCCCAGACATCTCCAGACGATTCGCCGCCGAGAAATCGAAAGCGCTCAAGTCAAAAAGGATGGCCGCCAGCATGAGAACGCGCGTACCGGTTCCCGTGTGACCGGCAGCGATGTGCCGGAATAACAACCAGGAAACCACGATCAGCACGAGTGACAGCGAGATCCATGGGCTTAACTCCGGCTGCGCGTACAACACGGGAACCACCAGCCCCGCCATTCCCGCCACGGCCAGCCACTTGAGTATCTTGCCCAGAGGCGCCCACTCCGCCCTCGGAGACGAAAACAAAGCCTCTACGCCGTAGGCCGCCAGCGCCGCCAGCGCGAAATCCGCCAGATACACAAAACGATCCGCTTCGCGCGCCAACGAAATGTAGGGTGCCAGTACATAGAGTAAGCCATGCAGTAGCGAGGACGGTCCCAGAGAATAAGCGAATGCGGCGATGGCCAGTCCGGTCAGATACGGCACCCAGCAGCATCGCCATTTCTTCCACACACCGATACCGGCCAGCAGCAGCGGAAACACTCCGAGATAGGGACTGACAGTCTCGCCCGAACCGATTTCCCCTCTGGGAACCGCCACCAGCAGATTCAGAATTCCGTGCGCGTACAATCGATCAGTCAGGTACCTGTAGGGGATTCGATCGGAAGCCGGCACTCCCGCGCCGGGCACGAACCGCATAGCCTGGTGGCTGTACTCCATGGACGGAAGCAGTTGGACCGCGCCCGCCGCGAAGGCGGTCAGGCCCGCCACGCCAACAATCAGCGCACTTCGCCGCCATCCCGCCAGGCCGCCCCGTTTGGCGGCATCCCCATCGGGGCGGAAGCTATAAAAGACGGCCGCCGTAACAATCACGATGGCTTGCATGATCGCCATGTGCAGACCGCCGGCCAGGATCGATAGCCCCAGGCTCAAGCCGCAGGCGGAGGCATACCAAACCGTGCGCGCCACCCCCGGCGCTTTCATGGCCCTCAGCAGCAACAGGAAAATCAGGGGCAACCAGATCCCGCTGTTTAACAGGTGAGGCCATTCCGGTATGTGCTCCAGAAATCCCCCCAGGGAAAAGCAGATTCCGGCCACGATAGCCGCAAAGTCGCTCATCTCCAGTTCGCGCACCAGGCAGAACATAAACCACGCGCCCAGAAAATGGCTCGCCACAAACATCGCGTGATAAAGCGCCGGGGCCAGCAGGCCATACCGATTCAGCCGGAACAGTGCCAGCGGAAGGTACAACGGATAGAAGGACCCGTTCTGCATCTCTCCGGAAAAGATGTGTCCCGAATAATTGTACGGGTCCCACAGGGGCCAGGCGCCCTGCTGGATGCTGCGGACCCAAAAGCTAAACCAGGAGTAAGCCTGGTTCACGGCTTCGTAACCGGTCAGCAGCGAGAACTGATTAGTCAGCAGGAGCTTCCAGTAGAAGAGGACAGTGACAATCAGCAGCACGCCAGCCGCCGTCAGATTGGACCGCGGACTCTTCACTCCTTCAACTCCACGATCGTCGCCCCCGTGCCACCTTCCTGCGGCGGCGCCGCGTAGTGCTTTTCCACGTGGGGATGCCGCTCCAATAGTTCCCACAGCACCTTCTTCAGTATCCCCATGCCGTGGCCGTGCACGATCCGCACGCGGCTGGCGGTGGCCATCACCGCGCGATCCAGGAATTGATCGACATTATCGCGCGCCTCTTCCGCGCGCTGCCCGATCACGTTGATCTCCTGATGCACGGGCGCTAGCTCCGGCGCGGGACGGTAGGTCACGTTCTTGGGCAGCTTGGTCCCCCCGCCGCTCGCGCCCGGCAGGACCTCCAATACATCGTCCACCGAAACTTGCATCTTCATGAATCCGGCTTCCACTTCCAGCCGGTCGCCCGCCAGCATGCGCCGCACGCGCGCCGGCTCACGAATGCCCTGCAGCCGCACCCGCGCGCCTTCCTCGATCTTGGGCCGAGCCAGATCGCCGTGTCGCGACTCGTCCTGCGTGGAGAGCACCGTGGTCTGGAACTCCTCGCGCAGCTCGCGCTTGGTCTTGGCCACGCGGCGCTGGGCCTGCTCGGTGGCCTTGCGCTGCTCCGCCCCGTGTACGATCTGATCGATGGTTTGCTGCGCCTGCTCGTCGAACTTCGCCAGCATCTGCTCGGTGCGCCGCTCCAACTCCTTCAGCTTGGACGATTCGCGCTTCTCCCACTCCTGGGCAATTTCCTTTTCGCGCACGACCAGACCGGCCTGCTGACGCCGCAGGTCCGCCTCCAGCGTTTGCACGTCTTTCAGGCGCTGGTGCAGCTCGCTGAGGAAGCGCGAGAGGTCGCGCTCCCGGTCGCTCATCGCCGCGCGCGCGCGGCTCATGATGTCTTCCGGCATGCCCAGCCGCGTGGCGATTTCCAGGCCGGCCGATTTCCCCGGCATGCCCGTATGCAACACGTAGGTCGGCTCCAGCGTCTGCTCGTCGAAACCCATCGACGCGTTCAGCACGCCCCCCGTGTTGGCGCCGTAAATCTTCAGCGCCAGCAGGTGCGTGGACGCCAGCGTGTACGCCCCGGCGGCCCGGAAATGTTCCACGATGGCCACACCCAGCGCGCCGCCCTCCTCCGGATCGGTGGCCGCGCCCAGTTCGTCCAGCAGCACCAGCGAATCGGGCGTCACGTCCAACGCCATCTCCCGGATGTGCGAAATGTGCGCGGAAAACGTGCTCAGGCTTTCCTGTATCGACTGATTGTCGCCGATGTCGGCAAGCACCTGTCCGAAGATGGGGAACTCGGCTTCCGCCGCCGGCACAGGCAGCCCCGACTGCGCCATCAGCGTGAGCAGCCCAATCGTCTTCAGCGAAACCGTTTTGCCGCCGGTGTTCGGACCGCTGATCAGCAGCGTCTTCGAACCCTCGTCGAGTTCCAGCGAGATGGGCACCACCGGCTTGCGCTGGCGGCGCAGCACGTCTTCGAGCAGCGGATGCCGCGCATCGCGCAGCCGCAGCCGTCCGCCAAAACGCGGGATGGCGCAATCGAAATCCACGGCGAAGCGCGCCTTGGCGAAAATCATTTCCAGTTCGCCCAACGTGGCCATGGTCTGGCGGATGGACTCCGCGTAACCGCGCAGGCGGGCGGTCAGCTCGCGCAGGATGCGGTGTACTTCCTGGGCCTCTTCCTCGGTCAGGCGCACCAGTTCGTTGTTCAGGTCGATGGTCTCTAGCGGCTCGACGAACAGCGTGTGGCCGCTGGAGCTGGCCCCGTGGATCACGCCGTCGATTCTGCGGCGTTGGCCCGCGATGATGGGGACCACGAAGCGCTCGTTGCGAATCGTGACGAACTCCTCCTGCAGCACGCCCTCTTCCTGGTGCGATTTCAGGAAGCGCTCGAGGGACCCCTGGATGGACTTGCGTTGCCGCTCGATGTCGCGCCGCAGGCGCCCCAGCGCCACGCTAGCGTGATCGGCGACAGATCCATCCGGATGAATCCTGCCTTCCAGATCCTTGAGCAGCGCGCGAAAGTCGCCGATCGACTGCCCGCGCGCGCCCAGCCGGGGGAAGCGCTCGGCGACGGCGTTGAGCACGCTCTTGGCATCGGCTGCGCGGTCCAGCACGCCGAAGAGGTCGAAGATCTCTTTGCCTTCCAGGCTGGCGCCTTCGATACGCAGCTTGTGAACGGCCTCGGTCAGGTCGGGGAAGGCCCCGAAGTCCAGGCGGATGGCCGCGCCCCGGCCCGCGGTTTGCGGCCGGCCCGCGGAACGTAAATACTCGACGGCCTCGCCGGCATCGGCCAGATCGGCGGCCAGGCGGGCACCGTCGGTGTGCGGCGCAATCCGGGCCAGTTCCGCTTTGCCCGGCGGGCTGGACACATAGCGGCCCAGCAGGCCGCGGAGCGATTCGTATTCGAGTACAGCGGCGCTGGTAGCCTTCATCTGCTTCTATTGTATTGTTCCGCGCAACGTGCCCGCTCTGCTCAGTACGCCTTGCTCACGAAGCACCCAGAATGACTCACGCCCCCCAACAAACCCGTAGCGTGATGTATAGTTACAAGATGCGGCTTCGCCCAACGTCCGGCGGCGGGGCCAAATAATCTCCCAAAAAGAGGCGAGCAGATTCCTAATGAGACATGCTACCGATTCGATCTGCGCAGGCTTGCTCTGCGTGTGCGCGACGTTTGTCGCTTTGGCCCAACAGCCAAACAAAACCACGGCCGCCGTGCCGCGGTTAGTGAAGTTCAGCGGTACTTTGACCGGTAGCAGCGGCCAGCCGATGAGCGGTGTGGTGGGGGTGACGTTTGCCCTTTACGAGGAAGAGCGGGGTGGCGCTCCGCTGTGGATGGAGACGCAAAACGTGCAGGCCGATGGCAATGGGCGCTACACGGCGGTGCTCGGCGCCACCCGGAACGAGGGCATACCGGCGGAAGTGTTTGCGTCCGGGCAAGGGCGCTGGCTGGGCGTCCAGCCTCAGCAGGAACCCGAGCGGCCGCGCGTGTTAATGGCCAGCGTGCCCTATGCCCTGAAGGCCGTGGATGCCGAGACGCTGGGTGGACTCCCGGCATCGGCCTTCGCCTTGGCCGGAACGGCAAATCATAGCCCGGTTACGGAACCGGCTGCCGGATCGGGGAAGCCGGTTCACCAGGATGCGCCTGCCACGCCCGATCAGACCGGCAGTGGCACCACCAACTACATCACAATCTGGACCGGCACGACCACTCTAGGTAATTCGAAGCTGTACCAGACGGCAGCCGGCAACGTGGGGCTGGGCACCACGGCGGCGACAGCAAAGCTGGAAGCCATCACCGCGTCCGCCTCTGGAACCGCGGTGCTGGGAGACGCCTCTTCCGCCACGGGTGCCAACTTTGGCGTAACGGGCAAAACCGCCAGCGCCACTGGAACCGGCGTGCTAGGCCAAGCCACGGCGGCCAGCGGCGCGGATTTTGGCGTTTACGGCTCGACGGCGAGCCCGGCGGGTACCGGGGTGTACGGGGCCAACAAGGCGACTACCGGCTTCGCCTATGGCGTATACGGCGCCACCGCCAGCACTACGGGAATCGGTGTCGAGGGCGTGGCCACGTCCGCGACAGGCGTTAACTTCGGAGTTCTTGGCCTGACCCCCAGCACTACCGGCGCAGGAGTGCTCGGCCAGGCCACCGCCACCAGCGGCGCGGATTATGGCGTTTATGGCACAACGGTGAGCCCTAACGGAATATCGGTGTACGGACTCGCCACCACCGGGACAGGTGTGGGGGGCGTGACTTCCGGTCCCGCGGGATACGGCGTATACGGCGACAACCTGGCGACGGCTGGCAATGCCTTTGGCGTGTTTGGCGAATCCGCAAGCTCCGCCGGTTACGCAGTATACGGGACCAATAGCGCGACCACTGGCCCGGCATATGGCATATTTGGCACTACTGCGAGCACGGCGGGAATTGGGGCGCTGGGCGCGGCGACCGCGGCCACTGGCACTACTTATGGTGTTTACGGCACCACCGTCAGCCCCGCGGGAATCTCGGTGTACGGCACCGCCACCAGCGGGACGGGCGTAGCCGGCGGCTCGTCGGGCTCCAGCGGATACGGGGTCTACGGCGAAAACGCCGCCACCACAGGCAACGCCATCGGCGTTTATGGCAACACGTTAAGCCCCGCCGGCATCGGCGTCTCGGCCAACGCCACCGCGGGCGGCACGGCGCTGCTCGCGATCGCCACAGGCGGCGGCATGGCCGCGCAGTTCACCGGCCCCGTGAAGATCACCGGCAACCTGACGGTCACCGGCACGGTTTCCAAGGGCGGCGGCTCGTTCCGCATCGATCACCCCCTCGATCCCGAACACAAGTATCTGTATCACTCCTTCGTCGAGTCGCCCGACATGATGAACATCTACAATGGCGTGGTGACGCTTTCCCGGCGGGGCGATGCGGTGGTCATGCTTCCGGATTGGTTCGATGCGCTGAACCGCGATTTTCGCTATCAGCTTACTTGCATCGGCGGCTTTGCGCCGGTCTACGTCGCGAGCGAGGTTTCGGGCAACCAATTCAAGATCGGCGGCGGTAAGCCAGGCATGAAGATATCCTGGCAGGTGACCGGCATTCGTAAGGATGCCTTTGCCAACGAGCACCGCATTCCTGTGGAAGAGAGCAAGCCGCCCGTCGAATAAGACTGTGGGGCGGGCCCTCGGCCTGCGGCGGCCTCTCAGGCCGCCCCTTCCGGCTCACCGTTTGCGGCTTGCCGCTATGCGGGGCAGGGCTCGCCTTTCCCGAACCGCCGCAATCGTGGTAAATTCGACGCCTGATGGCGACTCAACCTCCGCAACCGGCGATGTCCAAGATCGAGAAGCAGCAGTTCCGTCGCATCTGCGGCAAATTCGCCAGCGGCATCACCATAGCCACGGTCCTCGACACCGAAGGCGCCTGCCACGGCATGACGGCCAATTCTTTCACTTCCGTGTCGCTCACGCCGCCACTGGTGCTGATCTGTGTCGACCATCGCGCCCGCATCCGGGAACACTTCCGCATCGGCGCGCATTTCGGCATCAATATCCTGAGCGCCGGCCAAAAGGATCTAAGCGACCGGTTCGCCGGCAGCGGCTACGACCGTTTCGAGGGGGTCCCTTGGCACCCGGGACAGACCGGTGTGCCTTTGCTGCCGGATGTCTTGGCCACCATCGAGTGCGCCCGGGTAAACGTGGTCACTGCGGGCGATCACGATATCGTGATCGGCGAAGTCATCCACGCGGACTGTCGCGATGGCGAACCGCTGGTCTTCTACGGCGGCCAATATCGCTCCCTTGGATAGGGCGGCCGGTCGCGTTATTTTTTCTTAAGCCCGATGCATTTCCGTCGCGTGCCGGGTTCCACAAGTATAATGTCGAAATTTGGAGGGTACTGCATGTTGAAGAAGTTGTTGATCGGTTCTGCTTTCGGGCTGCTTTTGAGCGCTGGAACTCTATGCGCCGAAGTGGTCGTCCGCATCGGGCCCCCCGCGCCAGTTATCGAAAGACGGATAGCGCGTCCCGGTCCAAACCATGTCTGGATTGCGGGCTATCATAGCTGGAACGGCAGCGCTTACGTATGGGTACCAGGCCGTTGGGAACTTCCGCCGCGGCCCCACGCCCGGTGGGTAGCCCATCGCTGGGTTCACCGCCACGATGGTTGGGTTATTGTGGAAGGCCACTGGCGTTCAGTGGTGAGGCAGGCGCTCTCGCCTGCCTTCCTCTAATCTCCTTAATGGTTTAGTGGGGCAGGCCCCCGGCCTGCGGCGGCCTCTCAGGCCGCCCCTTCCGACGCCAAACGTCAGCTAAGTAGTTTGTTATCAATATAATGGGCTTTGTTCGTCCTGCCCGGAACCTGCCGTGTTACAAAATGGCCCCCCATTCACCACCCCCTCCCCGCCACCAGAACCGGACCAAATCGTGCGATAATAAGGATTAACGGAGGGTCTTTGCGGCGCGTTCTAGTACTGTTGACGATCCTGGCTTTGGCGTCCCTGGCGGGTACCACCCAAACCGCGCTCATCGTCCTCAATCCGGTCAATTGGCAACCGGGCCATCTGCCGGATGGCTGGCAGGTGAAGGTAAATCGCGGCACCCCTAAGATCGCCACCGTCCGGGAAGGCAATAGCAATTATCTCGATCTGAAAAGCCACGATTCCTCCTTCGGCCTGGAGCGCGAGGTGGATGTCGATCCGCACGACGCCCCCTTCCTTACCTGGAAGTGGAACGTCAAGGAACTGCCCGCTGGCGGCGACTTCCGTCACAGCAAAAGCGACGATCAGGCGGCCCAGGTGCTGGTGGCCTTCTCCGATAAGCGCGTCTTAAGCTACATTTGGGATACCACCGCCCCCGCCGGAACCATGGAGAGCGCCAGTTCCATTCCTCTGGTGCATATCTACGCCGTAGTCTGCCGTTCCGGCGCAGCCAACCTGAACCGCTGGCTCACCGAAAGCCGCAACTTGGCGGGCGATTACGAGAAGGCCTACGGGCGCCCCGCGCCGCGCGTGAAAGGAATCCGGCTGCAGATCAACACCCAGCATACCGGCACTTCAGCCGAGAGTTGCTTCTCCGAAGTGGCCTTCCGCAGAACCCCGCAGTCATGATCCTGGTGACCGGCGCCACCGGTTTCATCGGAAGCCATCTGGTCGAGCGTCTCGCGGCTCAGGGCCGTCCCCTGCGCTGCCTGGTACGGCGTTCCTCGACGGCCGGCAACCTGCCCCGCGCGATCGAACTGGCGTACGGCGACCTCGAAAGCGGCGCGGGACTCGCCGAGGCCCTACGCGGCTCGGACACCGTCATCCACCTGGCCGGTGTCACCAAGGCCCGCACGGCATCGGACTACGATCATGGCAATGCCGGCGCCACGGCCAACCTGCTGCGCGCCGCCGGCCATCTTGAAGAGTCCGGCCGATTGGTGTACGTCAGCAGCCTGGCCGCCGCCGGGCCCAGCCCCGCCGATCGACCGCTCATCGAAACCGACGAACCGCGTCCCGTCTCGCACTACGGCCGCTCGAAACTGGCGGGCGAGCAAGCCGTTCGCCAATCGCCGCTCGCTGCAAGAACCGTCATCGTACGGCCGCCGGTCGTCTATGGCCCGCGCGATCGGGACGTCCTGCAGATGCTCCGCACCGTCTCCCGCGGTTGGATGGCACAGATCGGCACGGCGCCCCGCCGCTTCAGTCACATTTATGTGGGAGACTTGGTGGATGGGATCGTCGCCGCGGCCGATTGCACCAGCGCTAGCACCGGCGGACAGGTATTCTACATGGCCAACGCCGCGCCCGTCTCTTGGGACGAATTCGGAAGTGTGGCGGCGCGCCTGATGGGCCGCAAAATGCGCACGGTGGCGATACCGGAAAACGCCGCCTACGTCTTAGGGTTGTGCGCCGAGTGGTGGGCGCGCCTCAGCGGAAATCCCGGCATCCTATCGCGCGACAAAGTGCGGGAAGCCTGCTGCGCGGGTTGGGTCTGCGACCCCGGCCGCGCCCGCCGCGAGTTGGGCTTTTGCGCCTCCACGGGCCTCGAAGAAGGGCTCCGGCGCACGCTCGATTGGTACAAGGAGGCGGGTTGGTTGAAGTTCTGAATACGTGGGACAGGCCTCCTGGCCTGTCCGGCTTGTGGCCGGTGGATAAGGTGGTGCTCCCTTATTACGCCGCGGCCACCGTCGCCATCTTGTGGTTCTGGAACCGCCTGCCGGAACCGGCGTGGCTGCTCGCCTGGCACCTCGCCGCCATTGCGCTGGCCATTTGGGCGATCCGCGCCACAGGACGCGCCAGTTGGATCTTCCGGCACTGGTATCCCCTGCCCTATGTGGCCTGGTGCTACCGGGAAATGGCCGTGCTCATGCCGTCGCTGCGCGGGTGGCGGGCGGATGCCGAACTGGCGCATCTGGATTACCGCGTGTGGGGTGTCCATCCCACCGTTTGGCTGGAACGCATTTATACGCCTATCCTCACGGAATACTTACAAATTGTTTATACCCTGTTCGTGCCTGCCGTGCTGTTCATCGCTTGTCTGCTGTGGTGGCGCGCCCGCTACGCCGACTTTCGCTTCTACGCATTTCTGATCGCCCTGGGCTTCCTGGTGTCTTATGTGGGCTATGTGCTGGTGCCCGCCCGCGGTCCCCGCTTTTTCTTGCGGAACCTGCAAACTGCCGATCTGCGTGGACTGTGGGTCACTCGTGTGCTACAGTTAACCCTCGACCGGCTGGAATCCAAGGCCTGGGATTGCTTTCCCAGCGGCCACACCGAACTCACCATCCTGGCGTGGTGGGGCAGTCGCCTGATCTCCAAGCGGCTATTTTGGATCTATTTCGCCTATACCTTGTCCATCATTTCTGCTACAGTTTATCTTCGATACCATTACACCATCGACCTGCTGGCCGGGGCCGCCGTGGCCGGTCTTCTGGTGCTGATCGCACCGCCGTTATACCGAATCTTGGGCAAAGGAGCCGCATAGTTGGCAGACGTAGAAATCGTCGCGGTTCACGATAAACAAGCGCTGGCGCAGTTTGTGGACCTTCCGTACCGGCTGTACCGCCACCACCCCTACTGGGTGCCTCCGTTACGTATAGCCCAAAAGGAACTGCTGAACACCGCCAAGCATCCGTTCTACGCGCACGCCGACATGCAGTGCTTTCTGGCGCGCCGGGATGGGCAGGTCTGCGGCCGTGTGGCCGCCATCGTGGACCGCAACTATAACGAGTTTCACAAACAAGACGCCGGATTCTTCGGTTTCTTCGAATCGGTGGACGATCTGGAGGTGGCCCGCGGGGTCATGGAAGCCGCTCGCAAGTGGCTGCTGGAGCGTGGCGCGAAGGTCATTCTCGGCCCCATGAATCCCTCTACGAATTATGAGTGCGGCATGCTGGTGGAGGGTTTCGACTCCAGCCCCAACATCATGATGACCTACAACTCGCCCAGCTATCCCCGCATGATGGAAGCGCTGGGGCTGCGCAAGGCCAAGGACCTCTTCGCCTATTGGTCCACCCCCACCGAGGTGAATGGCGCTAAGGTGGAACGCGTGGCGCGGCGCTCGGCCGGCAGCCAGGGCGTGGCCATCCGCACCATCCGCATGAAGCAGTTCGACCAGGAAGCCCAGACGATCTGGAAACTCTACATGGAAACGTGGGCGCGCAATTGGGGCTACGTCCCCATGACGCGCGAGGAGTTTCTGCATGAAGCCGCCGAGATGAAGCAGATTCTGAAGCCGGAATTGGTGCTCATCGGCGAGGTCGAGGGGCGCGCCGTGGGTTTCGCGTTGGCCCTGCCCAACATCAATCGGGCTCTGAAACATGCCGGCGGTAAACTGTTTCCGCTGGGACTCTTCAAAATCCTGTATCATCAACGATTGATCAAAGAATTGCGGGTGATCCTCCTGGGTGTCGAGGAGGAGTACCGCACGCTCGGCGTGGCCGCCGGATTTTACGCCGAGTTGATCCGCAACGCCCGGCGGCTGGGCTTTGGACACAGTGAGATGTCCTGGATATTGGAAGATAATGTACTAATGAACCGCTCCCTGAAAGCTATGGGCGCAATAAAATACAAAACGTACCGAATCTACGAATGGAATTGAGAACGATGCGCAGCTCTTCGACCACCGTCACACAGAGCCGGAAGAACGGGGGAAGCCATACCCGGTCCACCGACCTCTTCGACAAGTGCCGGAATTTTACGCGTCCTGGCGACCTGCAGGCCGCCGGATTGTACATGTATTTCGAAGTCTTCAGCCAGCGCGAAGGCTGCGGGCCCGGCGAGGTCCGCATGGGTAACCGTAAGGTGCTGATGTTCGGCTCCAACGATTATCTGGACTTGATCACGCACCCCAAGGTGAAAGAAGCCGCCATCGAAGCTGTGCGGAAGTATGGCAGCGGATGCAGCGGCTCGCGCCTGCTCAACGGCACTCTGGACGTGCACGTAAAGCTGGAAGCCGAGTTGGCGGCTTTCGTGCACAAGGAAGCGGCCGTCATTTTCGGCACCGGCTTCCAGGCCAATTACGCGTCCCTCGCAGCGCTCGCCGAAAAAGGCGACGCCCTGCTGTGCGATCACAATCTGCACGCCAGTCTGGTAGAGGGCGCCTTACGCTCCACGGCGCGCACCGTGCGCTTCCGCCACAACGATCTCGAACACCTGGAACGGTGTCTCGAAAACTGCCCGCCGGAAGAACGCATCCTGATCGTTTCCGAAGGCGTCTTCAGCATGGAGGGCGATATCGCGGACCTGCGCGGCATCGTGAACCTGGCCAAGCCTTACGGCGCGCGCATCTACGTGGATGAAGCGCACGGCATCGGCGTGTTGGGAGCCACCGGCGCAGGCGCCGCCGAGCACTTGGGCGTGCTGGACGATATCGACATCATCATGGGCACGTTCAGCAAGTCGCTGGCTTCGGTCGGCGGCTTCGTGGCCTCCACCAAGGAGGTTGTCGATTACCTGAAGCACACCGCGCGGCCCTTCGTGTTTTCGGCCAGCCTGCCGCCCGCATCGGTGGCCGCCGTGGCCGCCTCGCTGGAGGTGATGCGCAAGGAACCCGAACGCCAGCAGCGCCTGCTGCATATCGCCGGGCACCTGCGCAAGGAACTGCGTCTCTGCGGCTTTCCGGTGCTGGATGGCGAGACCGCCATCGTGCCGGTGGTGGTCGAGAACGAAGTCGACCTCTGCCACCTCTGCAAAGCGCTGCTGGAGGAAGGCATCTATATCAACCCCGTCCTGCGCCCCGCCGCCGCGCAGAACCTGCTGCGCATCTCCTGCACCGCCGCGCATACCGAGCGCCAAGTCGAGCGCCTGGTGGATACGCTAGACCGCGTCGCCAAGCGCCTCGAAATCGAGTTCTGATAGGCTGTGGGGCAGGCCCTCGGCCTGCAGCCGGCCTCTCAAGCCGGCTTCTTCGCTAGCTGCACGCTGGGCGGCGCAATCTTGGCTTGATGCGGACATGCCCGAGAATAAGAATACGCTGCAAAGACGACGCGTTCGCCTAGCTAGATGCCAATACAAAGACTAGGCGGGCGCTGCGCTGGGGCTACCTGTCGTGCCGAAGACGGGACCGTCGTCTTTCTGCCGTGCCGTTGGCACAATGAGGACGGCACAATTGGGTGCAACGACGAGAGGGGCTTGCAGTTCGATCATATCGCCGGAGGCGGCTCCGAAGCGCGCAGCAAAGGCACCGACTCACAGTTGCAGATCTGCTATGAGATTTTACGTGGCTCCTCTCGTTTTCAACTGCTCTGCGCGACTTTCCACGAAATCAAGAAGAAGGTGGAAAGGCAGGCGCAGGGCGCGCGCATGCACAGGCAGCCCGCGCGCGTACGGCGCTCATTACAGATTGAAGGTCAACCTGTTCGAAGAGTCCGCACGCTGCCACAGAATCGCCTGTAGACGTGGCCTCCGCCAGACGCCGCCGCGATAGGATGTCCTCATGGGCGCGCCGAGGTTCTTTTCCTTCACAGAACATCCTGGCCTGTGGATCGAGGGCACTTCCGAGGATGCTGGGAGGTCAATCGCGGAGGCGCTTTATGCGTTTCGCACTGCGCATAACCTTTCGGACGACTCGTGGCATGTTCGGGCACTCGGTGTTGCTGGCGATTCGATCGACGTGTGGGTCGGAACGCCCGGACAGGCGAATTACCGGACGCCATGGACAACTGCGGATTCCGGCGGAGCGGGGGCAAAGGTGTCGGATCTCTTGGAGCACTTGTTCCGTCCAATCTAACGGCAACGCTACGGTGAAACATTACCTGGTGAACTTGAATGCAGTATGTTGGAGGAATGGGAGCAAGCGAGGTGCCCGGTAATTCGTACGAACGCGCCAAGAGATCCGTCGAGGCTCTCACTCCTACGGAACAACTGCGTCTTGTATCTGAGCTTGCCGCGGGCTTGAGCGCCGAACTGGACCCTCAGCCACGCAGCCTAATGGAACTCGAAGGTCTGGGGCGTGAAGTGTGGCAGGGTGTGGACGTGGAAGAGTATCTACGCCGGGAACGTTCCTCGTGGGATGAGTAGACGCGTTACGGGGCAAGACGGTTGGTCTGGATACGGCGCCGTTAATCTACTTTATTGAACAGAGCCCTGGGCGAATCGAGAAGCTCCGGCCATTCTTCGCCGCGGCCGGACGCGGGGACTTGCGCTTAGTGACTTCTTTTATCACACTGGTCGAGGTGCTCGTGCAACCTCTGCGCAACGGCCGCGAGGACCTCGTCAATGCGTATCGGGACATCCTGCTTCGTTCTCCAGCGTTGCGCGCAATCCCGTTCGACCGGCAGGCTGCCGAGGAAGCGGCGCGGCTGCGCGCGGTCCACCGGCTGCGCACGCCGGACGCGATCCAAGTGGCCACGGCCATCCAGTCGGGGGCCTCGCATTTCCTGACCAACGACGCCGCCCTCGCACAAATCTCGGGGATCTCTGTGCTCGTGCTGGATGCTCTGCCCGAAAGCTGATAGCTGAAAGCTGATAGCTCGCCCCGCTATCGCACCTCCGCCTGATCCACCCTCAACTCCGCCAGCGTGCCGCTCACCCGCATTTCCTTGCTCCCGCTGGTCAGCAGAAACACCAACCGGCCGTCAGCCTGCGTGGCCCCCTGCCCGGTATAGGTATCCTCGCCCGACACCATTTGCAGATCCGTAAACCGCACCAGCGGCGCCATCCGCGCCCATCGCAGGTCGTAGGCCCCTGAAACGTCTCCCAGGTCGGGCAGCGCATCCATCTCCAACCCGCGCGCCACGAACGTGCCGGTGGAGTGCAGACCCGCCAGCAATTCCACTCCCGTGCCGCTCGACTCCAACACCGTCTCCGCATCCACCTTGCCGGACTTCCATGCGACGCCCTTCGCCCGCGCCTGCAACCGGTATGTGGGGCGGCCGCCGCGCAGGCCGACTGCCAGGACGCCCGTGACCCGGCCGCCATCCACGCTGGCGCGGATGTCCGCGAATTCGGCCTTGGCCGCGTCCCAAATCAGGTGCGTCTGGACGTCGCGCGCCTCCGCACCTCCCAACTGCAGTGAGCCGATCTGCACGATGGCATCCAGGTGGCGCTCCGCCAGCCACTCGGGCAGGGTTGCGCGCCCCAGGCTCAGCGCGCGCGCGATCAATCCGCGGCTATGGCGCAGCGTGGGCATCAGCAATCGTTCCAACTCCGCCAAATCGGCCTCCGCAATCCTGATGCGCAGGCGATGCGGCCGGGCCATCTGCGGCTCATAGCGGTACTCGCCCTGAACGGCGATCTTGCCGGCCTGCGCGTGGATCCGATCAAGCGTCACCCGCGCCCCATCGATATGGGCCGTGGCCGACTCCACCGCCAACGGCTCGGCCAGCCCCGGCAATGGGAAGTTCGCGTCCTCCAGATCGATGGCGCCCGACCAGCCGGTCTTGGCCGCCGCCATCTGGTAGCGAAGCTGGCCCTTCCAACTCCCGCTCGAAACCTGCTCCAGCCACGGAATGGCAGCCAGCGCGGCTTGCGCGCGCAGCGATTCCAGGCGCATCGCATCGGTCGAAATCGTCAGATCCAGCGATTGCGCCTTCCAATCGTAGTCGGCTTCCAACTGCGCCGTTTCGTCCTGCACCGTGCGCACCACCGCCGGAGCCAGTTTCGCGTGCCCGCCGTCGAAAACCAGGCGCGCCTGCTTGGAGCGGATGGGCGGCGAATCCGGAATGGCGATCGACGTATCGTGGAAGTCCAGCACGCCTTCCAGGCTTCCCTGCCCCGAGTATCCCAGCACGCCATCGAGCGACCCGGTCATGTTCAGATTGGCCGGCAAATCCGCGCCCATATGACGGGCCAGATCCAGCACCGGACCCGCGGGAAAACGATTCCAATTGAGGGCCACACCCCAACGCGGCTGCGAGAGATAATCGGAACAACGAAATCGCACGGCCAACGGCAGCGTTTCGCCGCCCGCCGTGCTGGACTCCATTTCAATGGTCTGCGCCGGCACGTTGAGCCGCCCCGCCAGCCGCAGCGGCCAGTTCTGACCGTAAGGCGGCATGCGGTCCCAACGGTGTACGCCTTGCACGTCCATATCGCCGGAGATGCGGATATCGTCGAGTGGCCCCGCCAGGTGCATCCGCGCGGCAACGGTGCCGTGAATGCCCGCATCGAAGCCGTGCACCAGCGCCACAATCTCGCCGATGGCGCCCTTTTCCAGACGCACGTCGAGATCCAGGCGGCCCACGCCGGTCTGCGTCCAGCGGCCGCGCGCGATGAACTCGCCGAATCCATGCGCCGGCTTGTCGGTGCGCGCCGGTTCGCCGGTGAACTCCGCGTTCCATGTCGCAGCGCCGTGGGATGGCGGCGCGATATCCAGGTCCGTATTGGTCAGATAAAAGACCGACTTGGTGTCGCCGAACTTGAAATTGATCCGTCCCGAGCGTACGTGCAGTTCCGGAATGGCGCGGATCACCGACCGGTTCAGCAGCGGCTCGAAGTTCCAGCGGCCCGGTTCGGAAGGGCCGCCCGTCTTGACCACGTTAATGATGGCGTCGTCCAGCCGGATGGATGCGAATTCCAGATGCCCGCCAAACATAGAAGTGAGCCGCGGCACCGCTTCCAGCGATCCCACATAGGCGATCGGCTCGATCCCGATGGCCGGATTCTCGTGGATCACCACGTTATCGACCGAGAACCCCGGCCCGGCGAACAGGCTGAAGTGGACGGCGCCCAACTCGACTTTGCGGCCCAGCGCGCGTTCGAGCGCCGCCCGGATGCGTGGGGCGAACCGGTCGCCGCTCAAGTAAGGCGCGGCGATACCGGCCACCAACAGCAAGGCCAAAGCGATGCTCAGCCACTTCGCCGCGCGTTTCACCGTGCGCTTCATGCGCCGCTCCCGGCCAGCAGCCGCGCGTAGGCCGCCCGATCGTCCACGTCCGCCAGGATGCCGGGATCGTCCACGTCGATATAGGCGATCTCACTCGCGTAACGCGTTACCACTTCCCGCGCCGACGCGCCGGCCGGCAGCGCCAGGAACTCCGGGATCAGGGGTTTTGAAATCCAAATCGGATGCCCGCGCCACCCGTCGCATCGCGGGATGCGCAGCGGCGCCGTCGCGCCAGAATCTTGCAATGCGCCGAGCAACGCGTCAATAGTGGCGGGCATCACCGCGGGATGGTCCACCAGGGTGAACAGCACGCCATCCGCCTCTGCCGGCACGGCCCGCAGACCGCATTGCATCGACGTGAGCTGGCCCAAATGGAAATCCGGGTTCTCGACCAGTTCCGCATCGCCCGCGCGGCGCAGTCCGGCGCGCACCATCTCTCGCTCCGCGCCCAGGACCGCAATCACGGGCGAACAGCGCCGCGCAAACAGGCCTATCAGCCGGTCCAGAAAAGTCTCTCCCCGATACTCCAGCAGCGCCTTCGGCGAGCCCATGCGCCGCGACTCGCCCGCCGCCAGGATCAGTCCGCAGGTCACTGCGGCAACAGCGCCCGCAGCCGCTCGCCGGCCAACACCGACTTGGAGAGCGCCCGCCAGCCCGAATCCGCGTTGCGCCGCACCGCGATCATCTCGGCCACCACCGACACCGCGATCTCCTCCGGCGAGACCGCTCCGATCTCCAGCCCCATGGGAGCGAACACGCGCGCGAAGCTCTCCGAGGCGATGCCCTGCTTTTCCAGTTCCTTGACCACGTTGATGACCTTGCGCTTGCTGCCGATCATGGCGATGTACCGCGCCTTGGTCGAAACCGCCCAACCTAGCACCCGCATATCGTCGCGGTGGCCGCGCGTCACCACGATCAGGTAGCTGGTCTCGTTAACCGGCAGTTTGGCGAAGACTTCCTCGTACTCCTCCGCGTAGATCTCGGCGGCTTCGGGAAAGCGCTCGCGGTTGGCGAAGTTCTCCCGGTTATCCACGATGGTGGTGGCGAATCCAGCCAGGCTGGCCACCTTGGAAATGCTTTTCGAGATGTGGCCGGCGCCGAAGATGAAAGCGCCCGGCACAGGCAACACCGGCTCCACGAAGACATCCAGTTGCCCGCCGCAAATCAGCCCGTTGTCATAGGCCGCATCCTGTCCCAGATTGAAGCTGAGGTGGCGGGGCTGCTCCTTCTCGATGACTTCGCGCGCCGCCTCCCACACCTCGGCTTCCACGCATCCGCCGCCGATGGTGCCGATCATGGAACCGTCTTCGCGAACCAACAGCTTGGCGCTCTCGTAACTGGGGATGGAGCCGCGCACCTGGACGATGGTAGCGATGGCGCATTTCTGGCCGAGTTTGCGCAGGCGCAGCAACTCCTCGTAGACGTCCATTCCAGTGCAATTATAACGCGCCGTGGAGGGCGGGATTAAGCCCCCGCGGGGCTTTAGCCCCGCCCCCATTCGTCCACTGCGTATTATCGAAATTCCAACCGCCGCCAAGCGCTCGATATAACTGAACGATCGCCAGCCGCCGGTCCCGGGAAGTCTCCGAAAGGCTGATTTCCGCGGGATAGAGCAGTTGCTGCGCTTCCAAAACCTCATAATAGCTGGCAAGGCCACCAAGATAGCGGCGTCTGGCAATGGCGACGGAATCGGCCAGCGCCGCCACTTCGCGCTTCTGTTGCTCTTCGATGGCGGACAGCTTCTGCGATGCGATGAGCGCATCCGACACTTCCCGAAACGCCCTCAGTGCGCTCTGTGCATACTGATATTTGGCCTGATCGAAAACATCGACCGCCGCGCGATACTCGCTGGTGAGACGTCCTCCGGTGAAGATAGGACCCGAAAAGGAAGCGGCCAGAGCCCAGATGTCCGCGGTCCCGCCGCTTAGCGCACTGAGTTCCGGACTGACCCTTCCCAAGAGCGCCGTCAATCCGAAGCGTGGGAAGAAGTTTGCGTTGGCGATGCCGATCCTCGCGGATGCGCTTCTCAGATTCTGTTCGGCTTCGCGGATATCGGGCCGCCTCTCCAGCAGTTGCGAAGGGATTCCCGCGGGAACGGTGGGCGGCGGATTCATCTCTTTGCCCGGAACCGCTCTTTCCACCGGACCCGGGTTTCGCCCGACCAGAACGCAGATCTGATTCTCCTTCTCCGCGACTTGCCGTTCAACATCGTTGAGCGTTCCTTCCGCCGCGGACAATGCCGCTTGAGCGCGCGTGACCTGCAGGCGCGAAACGATCCCCGCTCCGTACCGCTTGCTGAACAGGGTGTGTGTGGCTTCGAAGGCATCCCGGCTGTTGCGGGCTACTGCCAGGCGCCCGTCCAATTCCACCAATTCCAGGTAATCCTGCGCCACCTCGGTAATTAGCGCCAGCATCAATCCGCGCCGGCCTTCTTCCGTAGCCAGATACTCCGCGTTGGCCGCTTCGGCCGATCTTCGAATGCGGCCCCACAAATCGACCTCCCAGGCAGTGGAAAGGCCTCCCAAAAACAGATTGCTGGTTTGGGTGTCGGTCTGAAGTTGCAGATCGGGGTCGTATTTATAGACGCCGCGATCCCGTTGGACTGCGGACTCCAGGCCCACGGTGGGAAAGTAAGCAGACCGGGCCACCCCGCGATATGCCTCGGCCTCTTTGGCTCGGGCGATGGCCGTTTTCAAGTCATAGTTGTTCTTCAGCGCCTCTTTGATGAGCGCATTCAAGAACGGATCGGAGTAAACGTTCCACCAACCCTGATCGGCGAACGAGCTTTGTTCCGCGGTGGGTTGCCCGCGGAACACCGCCGGGGCAGCGATCGTCGGGCGCTTGTAATTCGGTCCCACCAGGCATCCACTGAGCACCAGACTGAAGGCGGGAATGGCTGCTGACAAGAACTTCATGACACGCCCTTTCGCCCGGCTAACCTATCCTTGAAATGTTCCACCGCGTAATACGTGACGGGGATGATGAAAATCGCGAACAAGGTAGCCGCCAGCATGCCGCCGATTACCGCCGTTCCAAGGATTCGCCTCGCAACCGCGCCCGCGCCGCTGGCGATTGCCAGGGGAATGGTGCCGAAAATAAAAGCGAAGGCCGTCATCAAGATCGGTCTGAGACGAATACGCGCGCCCTCCAAAGCCGCATCCACCGCGGACTTGCCCTTCATGCGTTCCGTTCTGGCGAACTCGACGATCAAGATGGCGTTCTTTGCCGATAAGCCAATCAACATAACCAAGCCGATTTGAGCGTACACATTATTCTCAAAGCCCCTGATCCAAAGGGCCAGAAACGCGCCAAAGACGGCGATCGGGGTGGCTAACAGCACGCTGAACGGAAGAGCCCAACTCTCATACTGCGCCGCCAGAATCAGAAACACAACGAGCAATGAAAAGCCGAAGACCGCGGCGGGACCTACCTGGGTCGAGGCTTTCTTCTGCTGGTAGGAAAGGGCGTTCCAATCGTACCCCATACCTTTCGGGAGCACTTCATTAGCTACCTGCTCCAACGCCGCCATGGCCTTCACCGTGCTGTAGCCGGCGGCCGGAGACCCGGTGATCTCCACTGCGCGATATTCGTTGAACCGCGAAGTGAATTCCGGCCCCGCTCTTGTCTGAAGCGAAACCACGGAGGAAAGCGGTAACATCTCTCCCTCTTTGTTCCGGACGAAGAAATTCATTACATCTTTGGCCTGGGAACGGTATCCGTCCTCGGCGGCGATGTAGACCTGCCATGCACGCCCGAAACGGTTGAAGTAATTCACGAATAACGATCCCATGAAGGCGCGCAGCGTACTGTATACATCGTCTATTTCCACGCCTTGTTTCAGAACTTTGTCTCGATCTACCTGAACCAGCACCTGGGGAACCTGAGCGTTCAACGAACTGTTGAGCCTGGTCAATTCAGGCCGTTTGCGCGCGGCCTCAAGGAATCGATCGGTGTTTTCGGCGAGATACGCGACGTCTTTGCCCACCCGATCTTCGAGCATGAAACTGAAGCCGCCGGACGTCCCGACGCCGGAGATAGCGGGCGGCGAAAAAGCGAATGCGTGTCCCGCCGGCATCCTGTCGAGCCTGGCGTTGACCGATGCCATGATGGATTGAATGCTTGTCTCCTTGCTCTTCCGTTTGTCCCACGGCTTCAGGGCCACGAAAACGAAGGCGCTATAAGTGGCGTTGGTCTGGGTGAGTAGGCTGCTGCCCACAATCGTACTATAATATTGCACGCCGTCCGTCTGTTTGAGCACCGCTTCCACTTCTTTGGTGAAAGCGTCCGTACGCTGCAGCGAGGCTGCGTCCGGAAGTTGGATATTCAGATAGAAAAAGCCCTGATCTTCCGTGGGAAGGAACCCGGAAGGCAGTCTGCTCCCAACCAGAAGCGCCGCGCCTGCGATCACGGCAAGGAGTGCGAGGCTGATGGCCATCTTTCGTATCAGGGCGCCAGAAATGCCGACATACCGCTTCGTCGCCTTCTCGAAGAGGCGGTTGAATCCTCCGAAGAGCCGCTGCAACAGACCGTGGGATTCATGCTTCGGCTTGAGCAGCAATGAGCAAAGAGCGGGGCTCAGCGACAACGCGTTGAAGGCCGAGATGATAACCGAGATGGCGATCGTTACGGCGAACTGCTGATATAAACGGCCCGTGATGCCGGGAATGAATGCCGTGGGAACAAACACGGCCGCCAGGATGAGCGCGATCGCCACAACCGGACCGCCCACCTGTTCCATGGCTTTCAGCGAAGCATCCTTGGGGCTGAGGCCCGCGGCCATGTTCAATTCCACCGCTTCCACCACGACAATCGCATCGTCAACCACCAGGCCGATTGCGAGGACCAGCCCGAAAAGAGAGAGTGAATTGATGGAAAATCCCAGCATCGGGAAAAAAATGAAAGTGCCCAGCAGAGACACTGGCACCGTCAACGCGGGAATCAAAGTCGTTCTGAAGCTCTGCAGGAAAATGAAGACGACTAAGATCACCAAAAGCAGCGCTTCCCATAACGTGGTGACGATTTCCTTGATGCCTTCGCGCACGGAAAGCGTAGTGTCGAGAGAAACCACGAAATCCACATCGTCCGGAAACTGTTCTTTTAACTGAGCCATCATTATCCGGACGCCATCAACGGCTGCGACGGCGTTGTAGCCCGGCAACTGAAACACATTGATAATCGCCGCTGGCGCATCGTTCAGCCGCCCGATTACGTTGTACGTCTGCGTCCCCAGTTCGATCCGGGCGACGTCCCTCATCCGCACAACCGAACCATCCTTGTTCTCGCGAATAACCACGTCGCCAAAGTCCTGTTCCGTGACCAAACGGCCCTGCGCGCGCATCGTGTACGTGAATTCCTGGCCCGGCGGGGCCGGCTCGGCTCCTACCTGGCCGGAAGGATTAACCGTATTCTGTTGCTCAATCGCTTTCACCAGGTCGGGAACCGTAACCCCCAGGCTGGCTAACTGGTCTGGCTTGACCCATTGCCGCATGGCATAGGCGCCCGCTCCTTGCACCACCACGGAGCCGATACCCCGGACGCGGGTCAAAGCATCGATGATATTGATGTACGCATAGTTAGCCAGGAATTTGGCGTCTCGCGTGCCTTTCGGGGAGGAAAGGGCGATGATCATCAAGGGGCTAACATGAGATTTTGCGATCGTGACTCCTTGGTTACGGACTGAGGGCGGAAGCTGGGGAAGCGCCCGGTTTACTCGTATCTCGGAAAACACCTCAGCGATGTTCGGATCCAGATCGAGGTCGAAATCGATCCTCAACTTCATGGTTCCATCGTTGGCATTGAACGACCGCATGTAGAGCATGCCTTCGACTCCCGCCATGGCTTCTTCGATGGGCGTGGCAACCGAGCTTTCAATCGTAAGCGCGTCCGCCCCGACATAGTTCGTCGTGACTACGATTTCCGGCGGGGCGATTGACGGGAATTGGGCGATGGGAAGCCGCCGGGCCATGATGATTCCCGCAATCACGATCAGAATAGAGATCACAATTGCAGTGACGGGCCGATTAATAAAGAATTTCGACATTAAGAAGCTCGGCCCAGACTGATTGGCGGACCTGCATTCAGAGGAGGCATCTTGGCCGGCTTTGGATCGACCGTTTGTCCGGTCTTTATATCCTGGAGTCCCTCGACGACCACCCGGTCGGTTGGGTTCAACCCTTGATCGATCACCCAATATGACCCAACCCGGTCCCCGGCCTTCACAGTCCGGAAGGTGACTTTATTGTCCGGTCCCACGAGAGCGAGTTCGAACTCGCCCTGCAATTGCTGGACGGCGCGTTGAGGAACCAGCAATGCGTCTTTTCGCACCGAGGTGGCCGCGCGAATTCTGGAATACTGGCCGGGTCGAAGTACGTTCCCCGGATTCGAGAAAATGGCGCGAATCCGCAGCGTTCCAGTCGAGGATTCTACCTGCCGGCCAACAATGTCGATCTTGCCCTTGATTGGATAAACGCTGCCGTCGGAGAGTATCAACTCCAACGAAGATTGCAGGGCGGCGTCTTTCGCCAGGAAGAAATCGCGAAGCTGAAGGTATTCCTGCTCGCTGATTGGAAACTGCACCAAAATGGGATCGATCTGCGAGACCGTTGTCAGAAGCGTCCGCTGGTCCGTTCCGACCAGGTCTCCGATGTTGGCGGAGTGAATTCCCGCAATCCCGTTCACCGGCGACTTCACTTTTGTGAAGTCGAGGTTTAACTGCGCGGCATGCAAGGAACTGCGCGCAACTCCGATTTGTGCCTCCGCGGCAGTGACCGCCGCTATGGAACGGTCGTATTTCCCTTTCGCCGCCGCCACCGAGGCAAGATTCGCGAGGTTGGATTGCACGGCGTCGTCAAGTTCCTGTTGGCTGACTGTGCCGTCCTTGGCAAGGGGCGCATAGCGCTTTACATCCAACTCCGTCTTGAGTTGCGCGGCTTCGGCCCGGTCGATTTCGGCCTTAGCGGCGTCTACATCGGCTTTCGCCTGCGTAAGTTGGGCGATGGCGACATTGACTTGGGCATTTGCCTGGTCGACAACTGCCTGGAAGGGTCGCGGGTCGACCTCGAAGAGAAGGTCTCCCATTTTGACCAGGGATCCTTCTCGATAATCTTGCGCCATCAAATATCCGGTGACCTTCGAATGGATCTCCGCATCGATAAACCCGACCGTTGTTCCGATCCATTGCGAGTACACGGGCACATCTTGCCGGATGGGCGTCCCGACTGTGACCTCGGTCAGGCGCGGCGGCGCGGGCTTCCGGAAACAACCACAAAGGCTTAGAACTGCGACTGCTAGCGCGAGGCGGGAGCGTGTCCGTGAGCGCCGGACCTTCTGTTCGAATCGCAAGACGATCTCGCCTTCCGAAGTTTCCATTTTGGTTTTTGCCTACCAATCACTGTAGCACCGGCCCAGTCCTGCAATATCGCATCTCCGGCGAACCTGACCAAGCGCCAACTCTCAACTAACAAAGCCCCAGCCCCTAGCCCTCAGGCGCCAAGGTGCGGTACCGCACATTCCGGCTCAAAATACCAAGTCCAGGGTATACCCTGACGCGGCCCGGCTCACCTATGATCGGTCGTAGTGACCATCGACGAGACGATCAGGCAGGTTCCTCCCGGAGTCCTGGAGCAGTTGCGGACCCTGGATACGTGTACCGTTTCCAACGCCATCGAGCGGCTGGATGTACGGCTGCGCAACGAGGGGTTCACCGATATTTCGGTGCGATGCCTGTCGCCCAGCCTTCCTCCCATGGTGGGCTATGCAGCCACCGGCCGGATCCGCACCGTGTCGGCTCCCACAGCGGGGTATTGGTACCACGAACGCATGGATTGGTGGGAGTATCTGGCGACCATCCCCGCGCCGCGCGTGATCGTCCTCCAAGATATGGATGCCAGGCCGGGATTCGGCGCACTGCTCGGCGAAATCCACGTGCATATCGGCCGCGCGCTGGAGTGCATCGGATACGTCACCAACGGCGCAGTGCGGGACTTGCCCGGCATTGAGCGAGCCGGTTTTCATCTCTATGCGGCGGGCGTTGCGGTGTCGCACGCTTACGCGCACGTGGTGGATTATGGCGGACCCGTCGAAGTTGGAGGACTGACGGTGAATCCGGGCGACCTGCTGCACGGGGACATGCATGGAGTTGTCTCGGTTCCGGCCGCCATTGCCGGAGAGATCCCCAAAGTCGCAGCCGAACTGCTGGCGCAAGAGAGCGAACTGATCCAGTTATGCCAGCCAGGGCATTTCTCCCTAGCAAAGCTCCGCGACCATATCGAACGGAGCGGACATGCATCCAAGTAGGTCAATGAACTTGTGGGGCAGGATGCCATGCTGCGCGCGACCCAGAGGATTCCCCGATAATCTGCGCACAATCGCAGCGTTTGCCATCGTCGCGCTCGCGGCAGCCGGCACCTCGGCTTGTTCCCGCCGCAGCCGGGCGGAAGCCGTGGAAGACCCAACCGTTGGAGTCACAAGAGCGATCCGCATGCCCCTGGAGCGCCAGTTGACCTTGTCCTCCGAACTGGTGCCCTTTCAGGAAATCGACGTTTACGCCAAGGAATCCGGCTACGTGCGGGATCTCAAAGTGGACTACGGCACCCGCGTGTCACAAGGACAATTGATGGCGGTCCTGGAAATTCCGGAACTCCAAGCGCAGTTGGAACAGGACAAAGCGGCCATCAATAACATGACCGAACAGGTGACGCACGCCGAGCGTGAGCTGAACCGCGTGGAAGCCCAACACAAAGTCGCTCACTTGCAGTACAACCGCTTAAAGACCGTGTCGGATTCCAAGCCCGGGCTGGTCGCGCAGCAGGAAGTGGACGATTGGGAGGGAAAAGACTTGGCGTCTGAGGCGCAGGTGGAAGCCTCCCAATCGGGATTGCAGTCGGCGCAAAGCCAGTTGGCCGGCGCCCAGGCCAGGCTGGTGCACGACCAGGTGCTGGCCGATTACTCGCGCATCACGGCTCCGTTTGCCGGCGTGGTCACCGAGCGCTACGCCAATCTGGGCATGCTGATGCAGGCCGGCACTACGTCCAGCACGCAAGCCATGCCGCTGGTCAAGCTCTCGCAGGACAACTTGTTCCGGCTGGTGATTCCGGTGCCGGAATCCGATGTACGTTACATCCACGTGGGCGATCCGTTGGAGGTGCGGATTCCGTCGCTAAACAAGACGTTTCCAGGCAAAGTGGCCCGGTTTTCGGTGGACGTGAAGGCGGACACGCGCACCATGCACACGGAGGTGGATGTGCCCAACCCGAACCGCGTGCTGATCGAGGGTATGTACGCGGAGGTCACTCTCAGGCTGGAGCGCAAGGGCGCCGCGCTAGTGGTGCCGCTGCAGGCCGTGGACCGCCAGGGCGACCGCAGCAGCGTGTTAGTGGTGAACCCGGCCAACAAGATTGAGGAGCGGACCGTGACGCTGGGCGTTCAGAATGCCGGCTACGCGGAAGCGCTGGCGGGCGTGGCGGACGGCGAGCAAGTGGTAGTCGGCGATCGCGGCGCTCTGAAGCCCGGCGAGACGGTGCGGCCCAAAACGGTCGACCTTTTGAACTACGAAGGCAAGAATTAGGCGTCCATGCCGGGCTTCTCCATTCGCAATCCGTACTTCATCATCGTCGTCTGCCTCGCGCTCGTGGCCATTGGCGTAGTCAGCCTGGCGCGCATGCCCGTGGACCTGTTTCCCGCCATCAATATTCCCGAGGTGGTGGTGGCCACCTTTTACTCCGGCATGCCGCCGGAAGACATCGAGTTCGACATCACCAATCCGCTGGAACGCTTCTTCACGCTGGCCAGCGGCGTGGACCATTCCGAGTCGCGCTCGTTGCTGGGCGTCAGTATCATCAAGGTGCACTTCCAGCCGGGCACCAGCGCGGACGCCGACGTCACGCAACTCTCCAACCTGGCGCTGGCCGACCTGAAACGGCTGCCGCCGGGCACCTTACCGCCAGTGGTGCTGAAGTTCGACGCCTCCAGCTTGCCGGTCTGCCTGGTGACCGTCTCGGGCGAAGGGCTCAACGAGACGCAGCTTCACGACTACGCCCAATTCCAGATCCGCAACCAGATCGCCGTGCTGAAAGGCGCCGAGATCCCGCCGCCGTTCGGCGGCAAGTACCGCCAGATCATGGTTTATGTCGACCCGTACAAGATGGCTTCCCGCCAACTCAGTCCCATGGACGTGGTGACTGCGGTGAACAACTCAAACCTGATCATACCGGCGGGAGACGTAAAGGTCGGCCCAACCGACTATTACGTCTACTCGAATAGCATGGTCAAGGACATGGGCGAATTGAATAAGCTGCCCATCAAGACGGCCGGCAAATCCTGGGTGACCATCTCGGATGTCGGCCATGCGGAGGACTCCAACCAGCTCCAGTACAACATCGTGCGCGTGGACGGCCAGCGTTCCGCATATATTCCGATCATGAAGCAGGGCGGGGATACCAACACGATTGAAGTGGTGGATGGCGTTCGCAAGCTGACTTCCCACCTGTTCGATCTTCCGAAGCAATTAGTCACCAAGGTAGTGTTCGATCAGTCGGTATATGTGAAAGCGGCCTTGGAGACGGTGCTGCATGAAGGCGCCATCGGACTGGTCCTGACCAGCATCATGATCCTGGTCTTCCTGGGGAGTGTGCGGGCCACCTCGGCTGTACTGCTTTCGATTCCGCTCTCGGCCGTGGCGGCATTCGTGGTGCTGGCCCTGATGGGCAGCACGGTGAATACCATGATCCTGGGCGGGATGGCGCTGGCCTTCTCGCGGGTGATCGATAACTCGGTAATCTCGCTGGAGAACATCTACCGGCACTTGGAAATGGGCGCGTTGCCGCGCATCGCAGCGGAAGTGGGTGGCGCGGAAGTGAGCCTGGCCGTGCTGGCGGCTACGCTGGTGGACGTCGTGGATTTCTTCCCGGTAGTGTTCCTCTACGGCGTGAGTAAGTTCCTCTTCTCCGCTCTGGCGCTGGCCTTCTCGCTCTCGTTGCTGGCGTCGTTCGTAGTAGCGATGACCGTAATCCCGCTGTTCTGCTCGCGATTTCTGAAACAGCACGCGCCGGTCGAAGGCGGGGCCGAACACCCCGTCGCGGCGCATCCTGGCGGTAAGTCGTTAGGGGATAGGTTCAACGCCTGGTTCAACCGGGGATTCGGCAAGGTTCTGGATTTATACGAACGCTGGGTACGCCGCGCGCTGGTACGGCCGGGCTGGACCGTGCTGGCGCTGGCGGGCGTGTTTCTCCTCAGTCTGGGGATCTATCCGTTCTGCGGCGTGGCGTTCTTTCCCCGAACCGACGCGGGCCAGTTCACCATCAACATGAAGGCCCCCACCGGCACGCGGATTGAAGTGACCGAACAGTATGTAAAGAAAGTGGAAGACCTGATTCACAAGGTCGTAAGCCCCCACGATTTCAAGATGGTGCTCTCTAACATCGGAGTGGTGAACGATTTCTCGTCCCTGTATACAGACAACGCGGGCGAGTATACCAGCACCATTCAAGTAGCGTTGAACGACGATCATGAGACAAGCAGCTTCGAGTACATCGCCCGCGTCAGAAAGGCCATCGCCGCGCAATTGCCGGACGTGCGTACGTTCTTCCAGAGCGGTTCGATGGTGGACGCGGTCATCAACTCGGGCATGCCCGCGCCTATCGACGTGCAGGTCAGCGGCTCGAACTTGAAGAGGAACTTCGCTTTTGCGCAAGACCTGGCTACCCGCATCCGGTCTCTGGGCAACGTGGGCGAAGTCTACATCCCGCAGGATATGAACTATCCCGGCATCCGGCTGGATGTCGACCGGGTACACGCGGGCGAACTGGGTCTTACGCAAAAAGACGTCGTGGATAATGTGATCACCGCGCTGAACTCCAATTACATGATCGCGCCCAATTACTGGGTCGACGACAAAAGCGGGAACGATTACTACCTTACCGTCCAGTACTACGAACATGGGCTGCCGGCCATACACGATATGCTGGATCTGCGCAATATTCCGCTGCACGCGCCCAACGCGACTCTTCCGACCACCCTGGATTCCGTCGTCAAGCTGACCCGCATTCAGACTCCCACGGAAATCGATCACCACCAGATCCAGCGCGTGACGGACATCTATGTGACTCCCGCCGGAGAGGACCTGGGGCACGTCACGAACAGCATTCAGAACATCCTGGCGGAGGTCAAGAAACCCGAAAACGTCCGCGTGGACTTGCACGGCATGGTGGAAGGCATGCAGGCGTCTTTCAAGAGCTTCGGCTTCGGCTTTATGCTGTCTTTCCTTCTCCTCTATCTCATCCTGGTAGCTCAGTTCCGGTCCTTCGTAGATCCGGTGCTGATCATGCTGGCGATTCCCATGGGCTTTGTGGGCGTGTTGATCATTTTGCCCTTGACCCATACAACGCTGAACGTCATGTCGCTGATGGGCGTGCTGATGCTGGTGGGAATCGCGGATTCCAACAGCATCCTGATCGTGGATTTCGCGCACAAGCTGGAAGAACAGGGATTGCCGGTGACCGACGCCATCATCACGGCGTGCCGCGTACGGTTGCGTCCGATTCTGATGACCTCGCTGGCCACTATCATCGGGATGATTCCCATGGCTTTGAAGTTAGGTACCGGAGCCGAGCAATACACCCCGATGGCGCGCGCCATCATCGGGGGCTTGACTTCATCCGTACTGTTGACTGTGTTCATCGTCCCTGCCGCCTATCTACTCGTCTATGGAAAGAAACGACGCGGCACGGAGCAACCGGAGACCGCATGAGAAGACCACTCCCAATGCCCATTGCTGGAAGCTGCCGCCTGGTCTTGTGGGGCAGAACAGAATTGTGGGGCAGGCTCTCAGCCTGCGGCGGCCTCCCAGGCCGCGCCTGCCTGGCGCTGATCCTGGCGGCCGCATGCTGCGCGCAAACTTCGCCCCCGTCGCTCACGCTCCAGGATGCCGAAGCATTAGCTATCAAGAATCATCCGCAAGTGCAGGCCGCCCAACTGAACTCACAGGCATCCCAACAAGCGGTGGCGGAAGCGCGTTCGGCATACTTCCCAACGCTCCAAGGCGACATCACCGGCTCGCAGGGGAATCCTCAGGCGCGCATCGGCGCGGGTTACCTTGTGGCCTCGCGTGTGTGGGACCGCTTTGGCCAGGGGATCACACTGAGCCAGATCATCACCGATTCGGGCCGCACGCGCAACCTGGTGGCCAGCTCCAGGCTGCAAGCCCAGGCCAGTTCCCAGCAGTATCAGGCCACCCGCTACGACGTGCTGCTGCGCGTAAATCAGGCTTACGTCCAGGCGCTGCAGGCCCAGGCGCTGATACAGGTGGCGGAGGAGACTGTGGCCGCGCGCCAGCTTCTGGTGGACCAGGTGACCACGCTGGCGCAGAACAAGCTGCGGTCGCAACTGGACGTGAGCTTCGCCGCGGTGGGCCTGGCGCAGGCGAAGTTAATGCTGATCCGCGCGCAAGACGGCGTGGCGCAGGCGTTCGCGGAGTTGACGCGGGCGCTGGGCCTCGACCAGCAACAAACCTACAAGCTGAACGAGGAACCGCTCCCGCCCAGTCCGGCCGCGGATTCCGCCGACATGGTGACGCAGGCCTTCCAACAGCGCCCGGAGTTGGCGGGTGTGCGGCTGGAGAGGGAATCGGCATACCGGTTCGAACGCGCCGAGCATGACCTCTCCCGTCCCACCGTAAGTCTGGTCGGCGTGGGCGGCTTCATCCCTTTCATCCACCAATTGACTACCGCGCCGGTTCCCAACGAATATGAAAGCGCGGCGGTGAATGTGGAGATCCCCATTTTCAACGGCGGATTGTTTACCGCGCGCCGGGAAGCCGCGCGCTTCAAGGCGCAGGCTGCCGATCAGAGAGTGCGCGATCTGGAAGAGGGCATCGCGCGCGATGTGCGTGTGGCATGGAGCGATTCGACGACGGCCTACCACCAACTGGACGTGACCGCGGAGTTGCTCCGGCAAGCTACCATGGCGCTCGATCTGGCCCAAGGACGCTATAACCTGGGACTGAGCTCGATCGTAGAGCTGACCCAGGCGCAGTTGAATCTGACGCAGGCGGAGGTGGAGAATCTCGCTGCGAAGTACGATTACCAGAGGTCGTACGCGGTGCTGCGGTACTCCACAGGAATGCTCCGGTAATCGTGGGGCAGGCCCCTGGCCTGCGCGGGACTCTCAGTCCCGCTCTTGGCCCGCCCTCGCTCAGCGTCGCTACGCCCCGCCCCCCGCCGACCCAACCCATTGCGATAAACTCGTCGATGGCGTCTCGCCTCGGTACACACACGTCATGCAACATTCCCACATCGCCATCATCGGCGCGCCCCTCGACCTCGGCCAAGGCCGCCGCGGCGTGGACATGGGTCCATCCGCCATGCGCGTCGCCAATCTGAATAAGCGGCTGGCGGCCCTGGGCTACCACGCTGACGATCTCGGCAACGTCCCGGTGGACCAGCCGGAAAGCCTGCCGGAAGGTCCCGACCGCGCCCGGTACCTGCCGCAAATCGCCCTCGCCTGCAAGCGCCTGGCGACCATGGTGGATCGCGCGCTTACCAAGAAAAAGATGCCCCTGGTGCTGGGCGGCGACCATTCCGTGGCTGTCGGCACCGTGGCCGGAGTTTCCCGCCATTTCCGCCGCAAGAAGCAGGAAATCGGACTCATCTGGATCGACGCGCACGCCGACATGAACACCCCCGAAACCTCGCCCAGCGGCAACGTGCACGGCATGCCCCTGGCATGCTGCGTGGGCCTCGGCCCGCCCGAGTTGACCAACCTGCTGGGCTACGCGCCCAAAGTCAATCCGCGCAAGACCGTGCTGGTCGGCCTGCGCGATGTGGATGCGCTCGAAAAAGGCCACGTGCGCGAAACCGGAGTGCGCGCCTTCACTATGCGCGACATCGACGAGCGCGGCCTGCGCTCGGTCATGGACGAAGCCTTCCGCATCGCCACCGAAGACACCGCCGGATTCCACCTCTCGCTCGACATGGATTGGGTGGACCCGCAGTTCGCCCCCGGCGTGGGCACTCCGGTGCGCGGCGGCGCCACCTACCGCGAAGCGCACCTGGCCATGGAGTTGATCTGCGACAACGGCCGCATGCTTTCCATGGAAGTGGTCGAAGTCAACCCGGTGATCGACGAAATCAACCGCACGGCGGATTTGGCAGTCGAAATGATCATGTCGGCCATGGGTAAGAAGATCCTATGAAAACCACAGTCGCCGTCATCTACGGCGGACGCAGCGGCGAACACGAGATTTCCATCCGTTCGGCCAAATCCATCATGGCGGCGCTGGATCGCGATCGCTATGACGTCATGGAGTACTTCATCGATCCGATGGGCAAATGGGCGCCCGAGCCGATTCTCCCGGAGCCGGGGGCGCAGCCGGAAATAGACGTGGTGTTTCCCGTTTTACACGGCACCTTCGGCGAAGACGGCACGGTGCAGGGCTTGCTGGAGCTTGCGGACCTGCCCTATGTCGGCGCAGCGGTGCTGGCTTCTTCCGTCTCCATGGATAAGGAGATGACCAAGCGCATCTGCATGGAGCGCGACCTGCCGGTCGTGGAATATGTCGTGCAAGCAAGGCATGAACTGGATCCCGCGCCGATTGCGAAAGGGTTTCCGTTTCCGGTCTTCGTGAAGCCCGCCAACCTGGGCTCTTCCGTCGGGATTTCGAAAGTTCACACCGCGGCCGAGTTGGAGCCGGCCATGCGGCTGGCCGCCGAATTCGACCGCAAGATCATCGTGGAGCGCGCGATCATTGGCCGCGAGCTGGAATGCGCGGTGCTGGGCAACGACGATCCGGTGGCTTCACTGCCCTGCGAAATCCTGCCATCCAAGGAATTCTACGACTACGAAGACAAATACCTGCTCGACCGGGCGCAGTTCCGCCTGCCCGCGGAGTTGAGCGAGGAGCAGACGGCTGAACTGCGTCGCTTGGCTGTGGAATGCTTCCGCGCAGTCGGATGCGAAGGCATGGCGCGCGTCGATTTCCTGCTGGAGTCCGCCACCGGCAAGCTCTACCTGAACGAGATCAACACCATCCCCGGCTTCACCTCCATCAGCATGTATCCCAAGATGTGGGAGCACAGCGGGCTCGGGTTTGCCGCGCTGGTGGATCGCCTGATCGAGCTGGCGCTGGAGCGGCACGCGGCCCGCAAGGCCACCCGCTTCACGCGCTAGCAGCATGGCGCATGATTTAGAATTTAGAGCGTTGCGGCGGACCTCAGTCCGCGAGCTTCGCTGGCGAAAGGCCGATTAACAATCGGCCTGCAGGTTACCAACCTGCCCCACAGCGGGATTCCATCATTGCGCTGCCGCCGCGCCTTTGAGCACGTACACCACGCCGCCACCGTTTTTGCCGCCGCTGGTTGTGGTCCCGAAGAGGTTGCCCGCCGGGCCGAGTATCACACCAGCTTGGGGGTTAGCACCATCGGCCCCACACGTGAAGGTGTGCAGCACCGTCTCATTGCCGGCCGCATCCAGTTTGTAAACTACGCCACAACCACCAGGGACCTCCACTACCCCTCCGTATGGGGTAGTCCCGTAGAGGTTGCCTGCCGAGTCGCGGATCACCCCTGCGCTGGGACTGATGTGCGGCCCGGGCGGGTACAACGGGGCAAAGCCCCCATCGGCGCCTCCCGTGAAGTTGTACAACACCGTCTCCTGGCCCGAGGTATCCACTTTGAACACCACGCCTGCGCTTCCTGTGCCGCCAGTCTGGGTGGTCCCGTAGAGGTTGCCGGCCGAGTCGCGGATCACACCTGCGCTGGGCCATCCCGGATCGCCCCAGTACCCCGTGAAGTTGTACAGCACCGTCTCCTGGCCCGAGACATCCACTTTGAACACCACCCCAGCCCATCCTGTGCCGCCAGACTGGGTGGTTCCGTAGAGGTTGCCGGCCGAGTCGCGGATCACGCCTGCCAGAGGCTGTCCCCCATCGGCCCCGCCAGTGAAGGCGTACAACACCGTCTCCTGGCCGGTCGCATCCAGCTTGAACACTGCTCCGTAACCCGCTGCGCCTCCGTATTGTGTGGTCCCGTAGAGGTTGCCAGCCGAGTCTCGGATCACACCCCCCATGGGCCATTTGCCATCGGTCCCGCCCGTGAAGCCGTATAGCATCGTCTCCTGGCCAGCCGCATTCACCTCGAACACTTCACCATAGCCCTCTGGGCCGCCAAGGTTAGAGGTCCCATAGAGGTTGCCGGCCGAGTCGCGGATCACACCTGCGTTGGAGACGCCCCCATTGCCCGGAAATCCCGTGAGGCTGTACAGCACGGTCTCCTTGCCCGCCGCATCCAATTTGTACACTACGCCCATGTCTGCAGAACCGCCGCCCGTTGTGGTCCCGTAGAGGTTACCTGCCGAGTCGCCGATCACGCCTGCCCAGGGGTGGGTCCCACCGGGCCCAGGCATGAAGCTGTATAGCACCGTCTCCTGGCCGGCTGCATCCAGCTTGTACACCACGCCCGCTCCCCCGGCGCCGCCGTTTGCGGTGTTCCCATAGAGGTTGCCTGCCGAGTCGCGGATTACACCGTTGGGGCCGCTCCCATCGACGCCGCCAGTGAAGCCATAGAGCCATGTCAACTGGCCCGCCGTATCTACCTTGTACACCGCGTTTGCAGTGGTCCCGTAGAGGTTGCCTGCCGGGTCGCTGACTACACCCGAATTATCACCGGAAAGGTCGCACAGCACCGTATAATTGCCGGCCGTATCCAACTTGTACAGCACGCCAGGGCCAATGCCATAAGCGTACGTGCCGCCAAGGGACGTGGTCCCATATAGGTTTCCCGCGGAATCGCGAATCACACCTACGCGGGGGCTGCCCCCATTGGCGCAGCCGCCGTTGGGGCTGCCGCAGGAGTTGAAGTTGTACAGCACCGTCACCTGGCCGGCCGTATCCAGCTTGTAGACGACTCCGTATCCGTAGCCGGGCCCGCCCCCCTCCTGCGTTGTGCCGTAGAGGTTGCCTGCCGAGTCGCGAATCACGCCCGACAAGGGTCCGCACCCATAAGCATTAGAGCAGTCCCCGAAGTTGTACAGCACCGACTCCTGGCCGGCGGTATCCAGCTTGTACACCGCGTTCGCAGCGGTCCCGTAGAGGTTGCCCGCCGAATCGCGGACCACACCTGCCGTGGAGTTGCATCCATGAGCCCAGTCCGTGAAACTGTACAGCACCGTCAGTTGGCCGGTCTTATCCAGCTTGAACACAACTCCGCAGCCTGATGCGCCGCCACCTTGTTCAGTGGTCCCGTAGAGGTTGCCTGCCGAGTCGCCGATCACACCGGCCATGGGCCGGCCCCCGTCGGCCCCTCCCGTGAAGTTATACAGCACAGTATAATGACCAGCCGGATCCACCCTGTACACCACGCCCGCGCCTGCTGTACCGCCGGTCTGAGTAGTCCCGTAGAGGTTGCCCGCCGAATCGCGGATCACACCCGTGGAGGGGTTCGCCCCCGTTGGCGGGCTTCCGAAATTGTGCAGCACAATTTCACTTGCCGTCTGCGCCCGCCCAGGCGCCATCCACATGGCGGCTAACGCGCAGGCCAGACTTAGCGGCCCGAAAGCGCCCTTGCGGCACCCCGATAGCGCCGCCATTCCGCCGAGCCAGCCGCAGCCTTGTTTCATCTTTGCCATGAGTTTCCTTTCATGCACGCTTTCCCACCGGGGTTTCAGCCAAAGTGTCACAGGAGCAAGTCCAGATTAGTAGCCATTCCTGCTTCCTCCTTTCTGTATCCGAGAAGGTTGCCGGACGCTGAACGTGAGCGAAGCAGCGAAAACCAACCGTAGCGTGGTCGTTGGCGCAGTGACCGATGACCGGTAAAAGGGAGGGAAGACCAGCACCAGGAGCACGTTCCTCGTGTCGGCTAATCCGCAACACTTCGGACGTAACAATCCGAAATTCTAATCCACAATACGCCCCCGGCGAGCCGATGTCAAGCCAAGAGCGGAGGCCTTGCGCGCGGTGCAGCCGGCGGAAATTGAAATGCAATCAGTCCCCTTAGAAATCGGAGACGTCCTGATTCGTCATCCTTGGGCGTTCGACCGCGGCACACCAAACACGACCGATACACCACGAGCCCTCGTAACCATCCGTTACGTACGTCACTGGTACGCCGACAACAGCCGCGAGGTCAATTCCATGCCCTTAGCGACTTGGCAAGGCCTGACCCCAGAACAACGAACTATCATGCGTTTTCCCTCGAAGCCCGATCGGAATCCTCGCAGTTAGAATCGCGCGAAACGATGTGCAGGTGAGCAACAGTGCGGCAGATAAAGCGCTTCCAGATAGTCTCGTCATGGTCAGTTGCCTCCATCAATTCTTCCGGCTGGCATCTCCGAGGTAGGCATCTACGCTGTACTTACCCGCTCCCGCCAGCAGCAGTGTGAGCATGATCGCCATATATACGACGATCAGCTCTCCATGATCCCCGCCATGACCCAAGAACTGGAACCGATGAACGAATGCCCAGGCAACGCTCAGGTTGATCAGGCAAATCAGAGCCGCCCAGCGGGTCGCCAGCCCCAGAATCAGCAGCACGCTGCAGATCGCGTCGGACAGCATCGCAAACAGCAGGCTGGGGACAGCCCCGATATGCAAAGGGTCTGGAAAGTGGGCCGCCATGGCCGAAAACGTAAATACTTTCTCCAGCCCATGTTTCAGCAGAAGCGGCAAGACGCCGGCCACACGTAGCGACAGCAACCCCGCATCCTGGTTTGCAGGTATGGGGGCCATTCGCAATATATTCTTCAGCATGTAGTTCTCCTATTGAGGGCCTGTTACTGCTTGATCACTGTCCCGTCGCTGAGCCGGAGTTCGCCCCATCCTCCGTTCAACCGCCCGTGTTCGCCCTGCTCATTGGCGCCGTAGGGGAACTTGGCGGCCATCTTCTCGTCCACTTCGACGCCCCAGCCGGGAGTGTCGCTGGCCCAAAGATAGCCGTCCTTAAACGCAGCGCAGCCTTTGAACATCTCAGCCAACACGCCGGTTATGATTCCGCCTTCCTGAATGCCGAAATTGTAGCTGGCAAGATCCAGGTGAAGCTGCGCGGTATGACCGACCGGCGAAACGTCGTTCGGTCCGTGCCAGGCCGTTTTGACTCCGAACTGCTCGGCCAGCGATGCGATCTTACGCGCCTGCGTCACACCGCTAACCTGCGAAACGTGGCACCGGATGTAATCGATCAAGCGCTCGACAATCAGCGGAGTCCACTCGTGCGGGCTGTTGAACAGTTCGCCCATGGCGATGGGAGTCGCGCATTGCGAGCGCATCTGCCGGTACCAGTCGTTATCCTCCGGCGAGAGCGGATCCTCGAGAAAGTACAGCTTGAACCGTTCGCAGTCCTTGACGAACTGAATGGCCTCGCGCGGCGAGTAGCGTTCGTGCATATCGTGCATCAGCTCCACTTCGAAGCCGATGTCTTTGCGGCACACCTCGAAGATCTGGAGCATCAGCCGGAGATTGGCGCCGCGATCGAAAACCGGTCCCTCGTGCAGGCCTTTGGGGCCGGTTGGCTCCGCCTGGCCGCCCCCACCCGCGCGCCGCCCGTAGCCGGCGCCCACACGCACGTGCGTGTACCCGCGCGCCATCGCCTGGCGCACGCCATCCACAACTTGCTTCGGATCGGCGCCGCCCGTGTTGGCGAACGTCAGAATCGCTTCGCGGCACTTGCCTCCCCACAGCTCGTAGACCGGCATTCCCGCCTGCCGTCCCTTGATGTCCCACAGCGCCTCGTCCACCCCACTGATGGCGTTGTTGAGAACGGGGCCATTTCTCCAATAGGAGCTGTTGTAGCAGGTCTGCCAGATGTCCTCGATGCGATTAACGGGTTTGCCGATCAGCAGCGGGCGAAGATACTTCTCCACGGCGACCACCACTGCGTCGGCCCGCTGCGTGAATGTCGCGCAGCCGTAGCCGTACAGACCGTCCTGATCGGTGACCACCTTCACCACCGTGAGCCGCGCCCCAGCGGGTTGCGTAGCGATGACGGTCACGTCCTTGATCTTGGGCGACGGCATCCCGCGGGTTGCGCGCGCCATCTTCTCCTGGGCCTGCACCTGCCGGCTGCCGCCCAACCCGGCCGCGGCACCCGCGACCACCATTTGCAAAAGTCCGCGTCTGTTCACGTATTCTCCTTATGCGGTCCGGCGGCTGCCTGGCGGTCTCCATTGCCGCGGCCCGCCATGATCGCGGAATTTGAAAACGACATCCTCGATCGCTTCGCCAGCGACTTCGATTTGCCCCAAGTCGCGGGTGCCCACGCCCAGTTCTTCTGCCAGCCGCAGCGTGTTATCGCAGGTCTCGAAAGGAGCTTTTCCCCGGTCGGCCATCGGGTCGAAACCCATCACCGCCATCGCCACGGCGTCCGTGTTCACCACGTTGGCGCCGGCCACCAGCACACCCGGGCTGATCGCTTCGGTAGTTCCAGGTCTGGGCAGCTCGGCCCCGGCGATGGTCTCGATCCCATCCAGGATCGCCAGGCTCACCGGAACGGCCGCCGCAAGGTCGGCAACGATCCGGGGAATCCGATACCCGCCTTCACGTGGAGTGGTGGGGTTCTTTTCGGAAGGCGAACTGCTTGGTGGTTGCCGGCTGCCCATATGGCCGATTTCCTGGCGCCCGCCGTACGGTTTTGGAGCCGGCTCGTCCTTCGGCACTTTGTTTCCGTAGATCGTGGTCGGCGTAATGCCAAAAAGGTTCTTGATGGAGAGTGTCACGCCCGCGGTACCGTGCTCCTTGATCTTAGTCATCGAGATCAGCACGTCCGATTCGGCAAAGGCGCTGCTCAAATCATAGGCCGGAAACAGGTGGCCGCCATGCGGGACACTGAACCGCGTGAACGGCTTGCTGCCTTTATACGGCATGTTGGTGTTGATCAATTCAACTCGTGGGGCGGCGCTCAACACCAGGTTCGGATCCCAGCCGGCCTTCAGCATGAACTCCTGTAGCGACGCCGGCCATATCCATGGGCCCTCCACTACGCGAATGCGGCGCGCCCCGGCCTTGTCGAGCAGATGGATAACGCCGCCCACCGTGCGCGGATGCGTCCAGATTGTGCGGCTCTGGGGAAGGTAGTCCTGGCGCGCGGTCTCTACGCCGGTCAGGTTGATCTTGATCGTGACTGTCTTACCCCTCACCACTCGCCCCAGGCCGCCCAACTGATCGAACATCTTGCCGGCCGCGGCCACAAACTCGTCGCCGTAGCTTTTGCACCTCGCGATTGCAACCCGGGACGCCGGCGCCGATGCGCGCATCCGCCCCGGCTGGATCATGGCGAATCCGGCCGCTCCCAATCCCGACACGAACTGTCTGCGATTCATATTCCCCCCTCTATCTCTCGAATTCGAGTGCTACATAGTTTTGGGGCGCATTGGCGGGCAGATGGTATTCTGCGCCAATATACTCGTCCGACGGCTGCCCATCGATCGGCGCCGGCTGGCCCCCGATCGTCAACAGCCGCGCGCTTCGGTATTTCTCACGCACCCAGATTGTGCGCAGTCCTGCCCGGCCGCCGTCGGCATAGGAAAGGCACTGCAGCAAAGCCGTTTTTCCGTCCGCCGAAGCGGTGTATCGCGTGCAGCCTGAACTCGCGCCGTTATATGTCTTCACCAGATCGTTGCGGTGGCTTAAAAGGAACTGAGTGTCGACGGCCACTTCGTAAGGATCGTCGATCGCTTTTCGCGCCACCGCCAGCCGGCCTTTCCCCACCGCTGAAACGTCGAATTGCGTTTCAAAATCGGGCGGCGCCGGTTTGCCCTCTTTCCCCCATGCCGGCGAAGTGAGCAACAACCCTCCCTGCTCCATGAAATCCGCGATCTTGCGGCGCAATGCTGGATCCGGCATGGTGCTGTCGGCATATAAGAGCGCCTGGAGCCCGCTGAACGTCTGCTCCATTGCCTGCGACTTCCAGATGACCTGGAACAGCAGGTCGCGGCGCGCCATCAGGTTCAGGATCTCGCCCGTCAAACCGAAATTGTCGCCGGCAAAGTCGGAGATTACGCCCATCAGGCCCAGAGAGCGATACGACTTCCAGTTCGCGTGCCCCTTGAAAAATGCCGCCGCGGCCGCAATCTGTTTCCAGCCTTCGATCGCCGCTGGAGTCGCGGCCGCCAGGCCGGACCGCAGTTTGTCATCGAGCGAGATCACCCAACGCCCGCCCGCCGCCTCCGAGTCGCAGATGGCCTTCACGTGACTCCGCGGCAGCACCGCCTCGCCTTTGCCGGGCGGATCGAACGTCAACCAGAGCGGCGCCTTCAGCCGCGCGCGGGCCATCTGGATGTACCAGCCGTTCGAATCGAGCCAGGGCACGCTGGTCGGACCGGCGCTGGCCGCTCCACCGCCGCTCGCCATGTTCACGCCAGGCCAGACGTTGCCGCCGATCGCAACGGCGGAGGCCGTCGAATCCCAAGGCACATCCTCACGCTCACACCATGCGATCGCCGGGAGATCCGAACTACCCGCGGCTCCCCCTATTGCGACTGCTTCTATACCAGCCGTTTTCGCGGCGGCGATTGCGGCCTTACGGTCCCCCGCGCCATCTACCCAGCCCACGACCGCCAGGTTGCGGCGCCGGGCCGCGTCGATCAACGGGCCGGCCGTGCGCTGCTGCTCTGCGTCGGCGGGCAAACCAGCAGCCCAACTAATCGCGATGCAATCGACGGCGGTGCCGTTCAAGAACTCGAGCGCCGCCGGATCGTGCCAGCGTTCGAGTGTTTGCCGGATCTCCGGGTCGAAACCCTCGCTTTTGCCACGCCTCGCGATCTCAAGCGGACCGCTGGGCCAGCGCAGCGGAACCGCGTTTTCGAGTTGCATCACTTGCCTCTGGGCGATCCCCTTTTACCGATTTTAATCTCCACTGTACCTCTTACCTCCTTGATCTCCAATTCGCGTTTCGCCCCCATGTCACCGTCACCCGCGGGCCGGGTTGCGCCGCCGCCGAAGCAGGGCCGGAAGCATGGCACAGAATCGGGGCCGCGGCGATTCTAGGGTTCGGCCTAGTTATAGTTACGCGCATCGAAGCGTTCACGCCGCAGTTGTCCCGCGGTCCGTCCGGTAAGCTGCTCCATGTGCCTTGGTTCGGCGGCTTCACAAGGGCGACCTCGAATGTCCCGCAGGGCGCCCTCACGACAGCAACGCTGGGCATGCTCGGTAGCTGTTTGCGATACGCGAGCGTGAATCGATTGGCGTGTACGCAGGATTCGACTTCCAGGTGCCAAGGGGGGAGACAATGCCGACAGTGCCGCGGCTTACTCGTGGCGGAGGGCCACCAGCGGGTCCACACGGGTGGCGCGGCGCGCCGGAATGTAGCAGGCGGCCAGCGCCACCAGCATGAGCAGCAAGGTCACCGCGATGAGCGTGATGGGGTCGCCGGGTTTCACATCGTATAGCATGGTGCCCAGCAAGCGTGTGACGGCCAGCGATGCCGCAGTGCCAATGGCTATGCCCACGGCAGCCAACGCCACGCCGTGCCGCACCACGCGCCGCAGGACCTGTCCGGTTGGGGCGCCCAGCGCCACGCGAATACCGATTTCGCGGGTCCCGCGCGTGACCTCGTGGGCCAGCAGGCCGTAAAGGCCGATCGCCGCCAACAGCAGCGCCGCTATGCCGAAAAGGCTGGAGAGGCGCGCCATCAAGCGCTCCTGGAAAAGCATCGCCTCGATCTGCTGGGCTTGCGTCTTGATATTGAGCACCGGTATATCTTTGCCGGCCTGGCGCACGATCTCGCGCACTTCCGGCGCCACCGCCAACGGGTCGCGCGCGGTGCGCAATTCGAATGAGCCGCCCGATGCGCTAGGAACATACGTGGTGGGTTCAATCGCGCGCCGCAGATCATCGTACTTGGTATCGCGCACCACGCCCACTATTTGCCAGCCGGCGCGCGGGGAAGAATCCGGCTCGCCGTTGACACCGGGAATATAGGCGCCGAAGGGCTGGCCCAGCGGGTTTACTTTCGGGAAATAGGCGCGCATAAACGCTTCGTTGACGATGGCCGGTACGACGATCCGTTCCCGGCCCTTCGGATCTCCCTCGGCTTTGGCCGCCAACTCGTATTCTTCGGGCTTGAACTTGCGGCCCCGCTGCACCGGAATTTTCATCGTCTCGAAAAATTGCGGACCGATGGAGAGGATATCGGTCTGAACGGAAGATTTGGGAGGCGTGCCGGGCAAATGGAAGTCCGTGCTGGAAAGGCTTCCGCTCAGCAATACGGAATCGGAGTAGCTGACCGAGAAAACGCCGGGGATGGCGTTGAAGCGGTCTCGCAGGTCGCGGTAAAAGCTGGCCAGGCGTTCATGCTTCAAGTGCGTCAGGGTGGTGTCCACATCGAAGGTCAACAGGTTATCGGTGGCGAAGCCGGGATCGAGATTCCGCAGGTTCTGCAGGGTGTGCACCACCAGGCCGGCGCCCACCAGCACCACCACCGTCAGCGCCACTTGCGTCACCACCAGGATATTGCCCAGGCGAAAGCGGCCCTGGCGCGCGTTCAAAGCGGCGGCGCCGTCTTTGAGCGCCGGGGTCAGATCGATGCGCATGGAGCGAAGCGCCGGAGCGAGTCCGAAGAGGATTCCGGTAACCAGCGCGGCGGCCAGCGTGAAGCCGAGCACGCGCAAGTCCAGGTCGGCGGAGAATCGAAACGGCCGGCCGGTATTATTCGCGGCAAAATCGATCAACGCGCGGGCGCCCCAATAGGCCAGCAGGATGCCCAAGGCGGCGCCGAGAGTGGAAAGCGTGACGCTCTCGGTAAGCAGTTGACGCACGAGCCGGCCACGCGCCGCGCCCAGTGCAAGCCGCACGGCGATCTCTTTCTGCCGTGCCGCGGCGCGCGCCAGCAGCAGACCGGCGACGTTGGCGCAGCCGATCAGCAGCACGATGCCCACCGCGATCATCAACGCGTAGAGCAGCGTGGAGAGCCGCTCGCGAAGGCCGGTGAGCCCCGTCTGCGCCTGCACCAGGGTAATTGCGGGCACGTCCGCGGCGCTCGCCAAGGGTTTTTCGGCGTGCATCAGGTGGTTGAGAAACAGAGCGGTGAGCTGGCTTTGCGCGGCCCCCACCGAAATGCCCGGCCTCAAGCGGCCCGCGGCCACAATCCAAAATGAGCCCGCATCTTCCTGGCGCGGCGACCAGGCATAGCTCTGCTGCAGGTTCCGGCGCTGGACCAACGGCACCGAGAGATCGCGCGTGTTGCCTGGCGTAAGGTATGTGAACGATTCTTCGGCGACGCCTACAATGGTGAACGGCAGCCCGTTCAGATCCAGCGTCTTTCCGATAATCGACCGGTCGCTGGCGAACTCGCGTTTCCAGTAGGCATACTGCAATACGGCCACCGGCGCGGCGCCCGGCGCATCGTCGGCCGGGACGAACACGCGTCCGGCGGCAGCACCCACACCCAGCGCTTGAAAATAGTCACCCGAGACGTACTGCCCGTTGGCCTGGTGTACGGCGACATTGCCACTGACCGTAATCGAACCGGCGCCCGCGAATTCCGCCAGGCTGGAGAATGGGCCATGCTGCCGCACATCTTCGAGGAACGGCTTCGACAGAGAACAGCCGTGCGGATTGGCGACTCCGGAGCGGTTGAAGCAGTCTCCGTAGGAGCTGAAACTGTGGGTCTTCAGCTTGCCGCGGGCGCTCCATTTGAGCAGCATCAGGTGCTGGGGATCGCGCACCGGCAGCGACTTGAACATGACCGCGTCGATGATACTGAAGATTGCCGTGTTCGCGCCGATGCAGAGGGCCAGCGTGAGGACAGCGACGGTGGTGAAGCCGGGATTCTTCGCCAGCATGCGCAGGCCGTAGAGCACGTCGCCGCTCCAGCCGGCCAGTAAGGTGAGCCGGCCGCGTTCGCGCAGAGCTCGGTCTTCGGCGTTATGTTGCCAGGTCGTCATAGCTGATTCCTTTCCACGCTGCGCTTCCTCCAACTCATGGGCCAGCGCGGCCCAATCGCCGATGTGCCGGCGCGCGGTCTCGGCGGCCTGATCCTCGCCGCCACCCAGCCGCAGCGCTTCGGTGTACGCGTCTTCCAACTGGCGGGCCACTTCTTCGACAATTTCGGCTTCGCGCTCGGGACGAAAGCCCCGCAGGCGCAGGTTGCGGCGGACATATTCGGTCCAATCAGGCATGGCTGGGCCGCACGATCTGGTTGATGGTGGCCACGAATTCGTCCCAGGCGCTTCGCTGGGCCTTCAGAAATTTGCGGCCCGCGGGCGTCAGGCGGTAACAACGGCGGCGGCGCTCGCCGGCCTTCTCGAGCCAGCGGCCGGCGATCAGGCCGCGGTCTTCCAGGCGGAACAGGATGGGATAGAGCGATCCGATGCGAAAGCGGATCTGGCCTTTGGATCGCTCCTCAATGAGTTTGCCGAGGTCGTAGCCGTGGCGCGGGCGGGCTTCCAGCAGCGTGAGAACCAGCAGTTCGGCGCTGCCCTTGCTCAGGTCGCGATTGAACATCATACTTTAGGGAATTATACTTCTGTGACGTATATGAGGGCAAGACGTTATTTGATGTTCGCTTAATACAGTGACGATTCCGGCGACAAATGTGCCACTTTCCATCGGTGCAGATGTGGGGCGGCCAATCTTGGCCGCAGCCGCCTTTTCAGGCGGCCAGGGCCGGCTGAAAGCCGGCTGCGGGCAGAATGCCCACCCCACAAATCGCAGACCCGGCAGGCAATCTGTGTGGCCTACTCCACCCGCAGCGCCACCATGGGATCAATCCGCGAAGCTCTGCGCGCCGGCAAGTAACCCGCCAGCCCTGCCACTGCCAACATCACCGATGCCGCTGCCAGGAATGTGTACGGGTCCCCATAAGTCACGCCGAACAGCAGCCCGCCGATCGCGTGCGCCGCCACCGCCGACGCCACCGTTCCAATGGCCAGCCCGATCACTGCGCGCCCCAGCGTCTCCATCACGATCTGCCGCTGCACTCGCGCCCCCTGCGCTCCCAGCGCCATGCGAATGCCGATCTCCTGCGTTCGCCGCGTCACCGAGTACGAGACCACGCCGTAGATCCCCAGCGATACCAGCACCAGGGCGAACGTGGCGAAACCGGTCAGCAGCAGCACAATGAATCGCCGCGGGGAGATTGCGTGGTCGACCAGACGTGTCAGCGGCCGCATACTGGCCTTGGGCAAGCTTGGGATGAGCGGGCGCAGCACCGCCTCCACGCGTTGCGAAAGCAGCGGCAGCGGCAGAGTGGAACGTACAACCACATCGACCGATCCCCAGTCCTGGCATTGCCGGATCGGCATGTACATTTCGGAGCCCGAATTCTCCTCCAGCGCCACGTGGCGCACATCGCCCACCACGCCCACCACCTGCCGGTCTCCATTCACGCAATCCCCGACAATCGCCTTGCCGAGCGGGTCCTGGCCGGGCCACAGCCGCCGGGCCAGCGTCTCGTTGATCATCATGACGGGCGTCGCGCCGGTAACTGTATCGCGTTCGGTAAAATCGCGGCCCTTCTTCAGTGTCATGCCCATGGCCTTCACATAGCCGTCGCTGACCACGCGCACGAACGCGTCCGGATAGTCGCCGTCCTTGTAACTCTGGCCCTTCGCTCCCGCGCCCCACGCGCGGTTGTGACCGAGAGGCAAGACGTCCGTCAAACCGGCAGCCTGCACGCCGGAGATCGCTCTTACGCTCTGAAGCAATTCGTCGAAGTAGGCATTCTGCTGGGCTTGCGTCTTGTACTGCGGCCCTGGATCGACGCGCCATGCCGCCGCGTTCTCGGGCCGGAATCCGGGGTCCACCTCCAGCACGCGCAGGAAGCTGCGGATCAAGAGTCCCGCGCCCACCAGTAGCACGCACGCGAAGGCGATCTCGGAAACAACTAGCGCCGCCCGCGCCCACATCTGTCGCTTGCCTCCGCCGGCTCCGCGCTGGCCAAGCGACGCGCTGAGCGAAACCGCGGTCGTTTGCAATGCCGGCGCAATGCCTAGCACCAGGCCGGTCGCCAGAGCCGCCACCACGGTGAAGCCCAGCACCACTCCGTTTACTTGCACGCTGCTCAATAGCGGAATGTTGAACGAGTCGAGGTGCGCCACGGCGCGGGTCGCTGCAATGGCCAGGGCCAGCCCCAAAGCTGCCCCGGCCCCCGTTAGCATCAGGCTCTCGGTCAGTAATTGACGAACCAGCCGCTGCCTGCCCGCGCCGAGCGCCACGCGAATCGCGACTTCCTTCTGCCGCGAGGCCGCGCGCGCCAGCAAAAGATTGGAGAGGTTCGCGCACACAATCAACATCACAACCCCAACCGCGCCAGCCAGCACCGCCAGCGCCGGCCGTGTTCGTCCGCTCACATGCTCCGGCAGGAAAGTCAGCTTAGGATCCAGTCCGTTGCTGTGCGGGTTCTCCCTGGTGATCTGCGCTCCCAGGACATTCGCCTCCGCCTGAGCCGGCCCAATCCGCGCCTCGGGTTTCAGCCGTCCGACTACCGCCAGCGTATTCCCCCCCCGGTCCGTTTCCTTGGTCAGCGGAAAAGGAGCGAACAGGTCGATATGCGTGCCGGGCGCAAAAATCGCCGCAAAGTCAAACGATGCGGGCAACACCCCGACCACCGTTGCGTCCGCATCGTCCAGCCGGATGGTTTTGCCCGCAATGTCCGGATCGGATCCAAAGCGCCGCTGCCACAGGCCGTGACTGAGCATCACCACATGCGGACCATTCCACTTGCATTCGTCCGCGCTGAATTGTCTTCCCAACTGGGGCTGCACGCCCAGCAGCGGGAAGAAGTTCTGCGATACCGGCACCGAGCTCAGCCGTTCCGGTTCGCCGTTCCCGGTGAGCTTGCTGTCGCCGACTCCATAAAACGCGAAGTATCCCGCGACGTCCGCGAACGACGTGTTGCGTTGCCGAAAATCGAGAAACCGCCCCACCTGCAAGGTGGCGCCCGACAAATCGCCGTCGATCTTCGTCCGATTGGCGATCCACACCAGCCTGGCGGGATCCTTGAACGGCAGCGGCTTCACCAATAGCGCGTCCAGCACGCTGAATACGGTCGAGCTCGCGCCAATCCCCAGCGCAATAATCAGAATCGCAAATGCCGCGAATCCGCTATCCTTCCGTAGCGTGCGCAAGGTGTAGCGCAAATCATGCATCATGCTCTCCATTACCGGCAACATAAGAGTAGGACGAACCCGGCCCGCCTGTGGTTAGCTTCTTTTTGCCGATTCATCGCCGCCACGCCGCACAACGCATCCGGTGCCTTAATTGCCGTTATCGGGTAAACCGTCCGGGCGCAACCCAGGCTCGCGTACCATTTTTCCGACGTGCTTCGCGATCCCGATGCGACCGAATCGAGACAGGGACGCCGGTCGCCGGCCGTGTATCACAAAGGTCCTTTGCGCAATAAGGGTCCGTCCTGCGACTTGTCTCAGAGCAGGTTCCCGTTTGGCGGTTCTGCTCAACCTGGCGGTGGCAGTCCTGCACCCTGAGAGGGAGAGCAGGCGCCGAACATGCCAAACGTAGTAGATTTGTTCGCGTAGAACAATTGGTTGGTCCGGAAAGGCACGGCATCGAAGGGCTTGCTCTTGTCCGCCAGCGCACGGTCCAACATCCAGGAGGTCGTGGTCACTGGGTCGAAGAAGCCGAAGTATGGCTCGTCCCAAACCGCCCCCACCAGCGAAAAAGGATGCGCCACGTTGACGTAGGGGCTGTGTACCAAATGGAAAGAGTCGTCGAAGTCCAGGGGTGGAACGGCGAACGTCTGGGAGTAAATCGCCAGTGTCAACAGGACAATCAGCGCGGCTCCGAGGAAGACAACACGCCGGGAATGCCCGCCCGGCCAACCCGGTTCCGGAATCTCGGGAGCAACCGGCCGCTCCGGATTTTTCCCCAGCCCGCGCCAGCGCTTTTTCGAAATCGCTCCTACAATATAACAGCCGCGTAATTCAACCGGTTTACCCTTCCGGGATAGCTTCTATAACAAGGTCCGTTAAACGACCCTCACGGTCCAAGGCTCCGAACTGACTCCGCCGCACTCTATGCGTAGCATGCGCTCGCCCTTCGGCACAATCCCTGGCACCGCCGCATTAATCTGGCTGACACCGTCGGCATCCGGCGTACCCACCCAATGGACGCTGAGCCGCCTGCCGTCCAGAAAGACGCGAACATTATTGCGGTCGCTGTTCTCGGCAAGTCCGGTCACCCAACAGGTCAGGTATCCACCCTCCGTGCCAGTGACTTCGCCGCTCTTTCCGTTGGCTGCATCGCGGACGCCCTGACAGACAATCCGGCCGACGTGCAAGGGAAGGTCCACGGCAATCCGCAAGACGTTGCTGAAATCGCTGTCGGCGAAGCGCAGCCGCACATTATGCCATCCAGGTGTCAAGCCGCGTGCCGCCGGAAAGTTCGCCGCCCACCAGTCGTCCTGCGTGCGTCCAGTATAGTACGCCGCCACGCCGAACCCGTCCACCTCCAGGCGCAGGTCTTCCTTCGCAATGGTCTCGCGGGAACTGCGGAACCAGCACGCTATGTACTGCTCCTTGCCGCTCGAGAAGTTGATGCCCTGGTCGCTGTTGTTCGCCACGAACATGAGCTGCGGAGGCGCGGAGGTCTCGGCGGGCTGCGGCTCCCATCGGCGGTAACAGGCCACCATCGCGTTGTACGGCTCGGCATGCAGCAGTTCCACCCGGACAAATCCTGCGGCGCGGCACATCGCCAACAGGCACGCCACGCTGGGACCGGCCCAATTGTCGTACTGATTGGCCAGCTCGAAGCCTTCGTAGAATTCCAGGGTCGGGATGTTTTCCGTATGCTCCCGCCAGGTGTCCCCATCCGTCACGAAGGACTCCACGATAGCGACGTCGGTCGTCAGGCCGCAGACAATCTCCAGCGCCAGCAGCGGATGCCGCAAGTGATACAGCACGCCGAGCAGGAAGACGATATCGAACTTCCCCAAGCCCGCGGCCGGCAGTTCGTAGATCTCCAGGACCCGGTAATCGACCTTGGATGAGAGCCGGCGATGCAGCTCCACGAAGTTTGGCGCCTCGAAGCAATCGACGGCCGTGACGCCGGCCCCGCGCCGTTCCGCCTCGAAGCTGAACCAGCCGTCCCATGCGCCGATGTCCAGCACGCGCTTTCCGCGCAGGTCGTCGGGAATGGGGAAGCGCGCAAACCGCTCCCGCAGGCGCGGCAGTGGATTCACGCCGTCGATCAAAGTGCCGTCGGGCAGCTCAAAACTGTGATACCAACCCTTTTCCGCCAGTTCATGGCTGTGATCCTGCCGTTTGCGTGCTTCTCGGATGGTGTCTGCTTGCATACTTGTCATTATATTTCGGTACTATCCAGCACCGAATTGCCCTCGCGATTGTAATGTTTTTCAACCTTGCGACACTATACAACGACGGAGAACGCCCGTCCAAAAAACAACAATCCCGATAAGGAGGGGAAACAATGCCTAACGAAAGAATATCGTCGGTTCGAATCAGTCCGGACAGCGCAACAGTCCTGAAACAGTTGGGTCTGCTAGCGGACTTCGCCGGAACGTGGCACGGTGAGGGATTCAACCTCATCGCACGTCCGGACTCCGAAGGAAACGCCAACCTGTATCTTCAGCTCAATCAAACCCATGAAACCCTGAAGCTCGATCCAATCGGGTCCTCGATCCCAAATCGCGGGTTCGGGCAGAATGACATCGAGTTATTCGGTCTGACTTATCTCCAGAAAATCAGCGATGCCGCCACCGGCGGGGCGATGCACATTGAGCCCGGCATCTGGGTCACCCAAAAGGGGACAACCTATCCCCCTGAGACCGCGCCCGCCGGAGCTCAAATCGTAGCGCGTATGGGTAACATCCCCCACGGTAACTCGATGCTGGCGCAAGGCATCGCCCAACCATTTGCGGGTCCGCCAACCCTCACTACCCCGGCGGCTCAATATGCCTTCTCTGCGTTCCCTTCGTTCAATAGCACTCCGTTCCTGGTACCGCCTCCCCCCGCGCCGCCCGTTCTCAATGCCGCCGGATCGTCGGAAGCGCTGACCGCGCCGCCGCCCAACTTCTCGCAGTACAATATCGCAAATCCCGAGTCCGCGACCAATCCCAGAACGCCTTTTGGAACCAGCCCGCCCGATCCACCCCTTCCCGCGGCGATCAACGGCGTTCTTATGCAGGACGTGGTCAACGACCCTATCACCCTCCTGCAGGCGGTAATCGCCAAACAGGTTGACGATGGACACACCTTTGAGGGGACGGTAATTAATGTCGCGACCCAGGCGAGTATCACATTTTTCACCACCCCGAACAGCAAGGCCGGCGATCCAACCGTGGCGGTTAACCCGGCGAACGGCGCCGGCGGCATCGAGAATATACTCTTCTTGGAGGGGGGCGAGCCGACCGGACCAAAAGGGCCGAATGCCGACACGGCCACGGTCTACGCGACCTTCTGGATCGAGAAAGTCAGCCACAAGGATCATCCAACCTTTATGCAGCTTCAATACGCCCAGATGGTCATCCTGAACTTTCCCATATTTACGGCACTGCCGAAAGTGGTCACGTTGGGCTGGCCGCACATCTCCGTCGCGACGCTGCGAAAGACCTTCAGCTAGACTTATACAGGAGCTAACTGCTCCTCGATAGGCTCCGCTCAACAGTACCAAGGCTCTGTCAGATACGGGATAGTCACTCGCGGGCGGCCCGGCGGCACATCCGGCAGGCGGCCCGCCCGTGCCGCCTCCGCCAGTGACATCGCCTCGTGCGTCATCTCCCAGGCGCGCCGGAAAATCGTGCGCCGATCCTCCTTGGCCGTGACCGCCCGCGCGATGGCCGCCTCCAGTTCGCGCTGCAGCTTATCGACCCGCGCATCGGGATGCGCCCAGCGATAACTCAGCGCGCTCTGGTCGAATTCGCCGATCGCCGCGGGCGCTTCCGGCAATTCGAGGAGCCGCGATCCGGCCGGGACCAGCAAACGGATGCTGAGCTGCACGGGCGAGACGTGCTCCACCAGGTCCAAGGCGGCGATCTCGGCCAGCAGGTCCGCGTAGCCTTCCAGCGTCATCCAAGGGTGGAAGGGCACAAAGGTCGGCGCCAGCACCAAGCCCAGTTCGCGAAACATTCGCGCCACGCGCACGAAATCGGCGCGCGTATGACCTTTCTCCAGAATGTGCTGCAAGACGTAATCGTCCACCGACTCGACCGCCGACACCACCAACGCGCAACCCGTCTCGCGCAGCAGCGGCAAGTGCTCGCTGTGCCGCAGCAGGTGTTCGACTTTGATGGTCGCATCGTAGGTGACCTGCGGAAACTCGCGGCCGAGCGCCCGCACCAGTTCCACGGCGTGGCCGATGCCGTTGAAGAAGTCGGGATCGCCAAACGTGATATGCTGCGCCCCCGCCGCCACCTGGCGGCGAATATCCTCCAGCACCACCTCGCGCGGCACGATGCGAAAGTGCCCCTGGTAGACCGGCACCACCGGACAATGCCGGCACCAGTGCTTGCAGCCCCGGCTGGCTTCGGTGTACCCGACCGTGCGGCGCGCACCCCCGGGCAGCACCAGTTGCGCGTACTGCTCGAGCGGCGGCAGCCCGCTGCGGTCTGGCGTCACGAACCGTTGCCGGGCAAGCGAGATCAAGGGCGCCGGGCCGGGATGCACCAGCGTCAACAAAGCTTCTTCGAACTCGCCGCCGGCTATTGTCCGCACTCCCAATTTGCGCAGCAGTTCGGCGTTCACCGGCGCGTATAAGCCGTACGCGCAGAGGTGCGCCGCCGGATTGATCTCGCGCGTTCGCTGGATCACCGGGATGGCCAGGCGCGTTGCGGTGTGCATCGGCAGATAGAACGCCACGGCGTCGGCCGCTCGCAGCGCTTCTTCGTTGAGCGGTTGCCGCGCCAGGTCCAGGCAGACCACCTCCGCGCCGGCATTGCGCAGCCAAGCCGCGGGCGATGCCAGCCCAAATGGCTGACGCCCCAGTTCGTAAGTGGAAATGAGAAGGACTCGCAACGCTTTCTCCCAGTCTGGCACAACGGATCGCCCGCTCGCCCCCTCCCCCACCCGCCCACTCAGCCTGTAACCTTTTCCCTCCCGCCCGGTATTATTGGGTGAATGCCGGAAACGCGGGCCGACAACGTATTAATGCAGAAGGTCCGGGATGGCGACTTGGCGAAAATGGCGGTGCTCTTCGAGCGCCATCATCGCGCGCTGTTCCGCTACTTCCAGCGGCTCACCGGCAATCGCGAGTTCAGCGAAGATCTGGTCCAGGACGTGTACTTTCGCATGTTGAAATACCGGCACACATATCGCGATGGCAATCCCTTCACGTCCTGGATGTACCAGGTGGCGCGCAACGCGCACCTCGACGGGGCGCAGAAGCGCAAGGGGGAAGCGCCTTTGTCTGAAGAGCCCGTGCGAGAACCGGCCACCGCGGAACCGGATCCCAGCGAGATCCTGCGCCGCCGGCAAGATCTGGGTTTGCTGCGCCGCGCGCTGGCGGCCCTGCCCGTGGAGAAACGCGAAGTGCTTGTCCTGAGCCGGTTTCAAAACCTCAAGTACGAGCAGATCGCGGACATCCTGGCGTGCGACGTGGGAACCGTAAAGGTACGGGTCTATCGCGCCATCAAGGCGCTCAGTCAGATTTTCTTTGAACTAGCGGGAGAGAAAGCGTCATGACTTGCGATCAGGTTAAGGAACACATTGCCGATTATCTGGCGGGCGCCCTAGGTCGCCCCGAAGCGGAGGAGTTAGACGAACATTTCGCCCGGTGCGCCGCGTGCAAGCAGGAAACCGCGGCGCTGTCGGAGACCTGGGAGATGCTCGGCCTGCTGGAACAGGAGCAGCCCAGCGCGCAACTCCGGCCGCGCTTCTATCAATCTTTGGAAGCTTACCGTCAAGGCCTGGAGTCCGCGGCCCCCGCGCCCGCCCGGCGCCGGTTCTTCGATTGGGGCTGGCACGGGTGGGCTTGGTCGGCAGCCTTGCTTGCCGTGGGCATAGCCGCCGGCCAATGGCTGGGAGTGCGCGAGCGCGGGCGCGCCGACCTCGCGGGCTTGCAGGATGAAGTACACCACATGCGGCAGTTGGTCACGCTCTCGCTGCTGGAGCAGCAATCCGCCAGCGAGCGGTTGCGCGGCGTGGACTACTCGGGCCGCGTGGACCAATCCGATACCCAGGTGCTGGCGGCTTTGCTGCAAGCAGTAAATCACGATCCGAACGTGAATGTGCGCCTGGCCGCGGTGGACGCGCTGCGCAGGTTCGCGGCCAGCCCATCGGTCAAGGGCAAGCTCGATCAATCCTTGAACAAGCAGGATTCGCCGCTGGTGCAACTGGCGCTAATCGATTTCCTGGTGGACACGCGCGACAAGTCAGCGGTTCGCTCACTCGCGGCTTTGGAGCGCAGCCCCACCGCGGACAAGAACGTCAAGGAAAAAGCCCTTTGGGGCTTGTCCCAATTGCAGTAATGCCGCAGTAAGGAGAGAAGCCATGCAAAATCGATTTCCCATCGCGATTGGGTTGCTCCTCGCGTGCCTGCCGCTGATGGCCTCTGCGGCCGAGGTGGAGCAGAACGAAACCATCCAGAAAACGTATCCGCTTTCGGCCTCCGCGCCGAAGAAAGTCATCGTGGACAACGTCACCGGATCCATCCACGTGACCGGCTACGCGGGCAACGAAGTCCGCCTGGTAGCGCACAAGCGCCTGCGCGCCGATTCGTCCGAGACGGCGGAACAGGCGCGGCGCGACGTCAAGCTGGGTATCTCGCAGGATGCCAACACCGTCCGCTTCTATGTGGACGGACCGTTCCGCTGCCGCGACGGCGGCATACACATCCACGGCGACCCGGGTTATGAAGTGAAGTACGACTTCGAGCTGCAAGTGCCGCACGACACGGCCATCGATCTGAAGACCGTTAACGACGGCGAAATCAAGGTCGCGGACGTGGCGGGCGATTATAAAGTGGACAACATCAACGGCGGCATCGAAATGACCGGGCTGGCGGGTTCGGGCAAGATCTACGCATTGAACGGCAAAGTGAAGGTGTCGTTCCGCGAGAACCCGCGCGGCAAGAGTACCTTCGGCTCGCTGAACGGAGAAGTGCGCGTGAGCTTCCAGCCGGACCTGAATGCCGACCTGCGCTTCAAGACGTTCAACGGCGGCGTCTATACGGACTATCCCGTCACTTACTTGCCTCAGCCGGTCGCGGCTGGCGAACGGCACAACGGACAGTTTGTTTACAAGAGCAGTGACTGGTCCGCGGCGCGCGTGGGCCACGGCGGGCCGGAGCTTAGCTTCGACGCATTCAACGGCGATATTCGAATTCTCAATCAAGGACAGTAATCATGCGAATACCAATCAATGTATGTGCGATTTTCGTGGGCGCGAGCCTGGCCGGCATCGCGCAGGAAACACCCGACCGGGTCAATGTTCCGCTCACCGACCCGTCGCGGCCGGCAGTGGTAAACGCCTCCCTGATGAACGGCGGCATCACGGTGACCGGTTATAACGGCAAGGAGGTTATCGTGGAGGCGCGCCCCCGCCACGAGGGCGCACGCGAATCCAAGCCCGACCGCAAGGCTGAAGGCATGCACCGCCTGGACAGCCGGGGCAGCGGCCTCAGCGTTGACGAGCAGGACAACCAGGTCCACATCGGAGTGAATACTATAAACCGCACCGTGGACTTGATCCTCCAGGTGCCGTTCCACACTTCGCTGAAGCTGAGCTGCCTCAACGATGGCGATATCAAGGTCGAGCGGGTGACCGGCGAAGTAGACGCGGACGATTTGAATGGCGCGGTGAAGCTGCTGAACATTTCTGGCACGGTAGTGGCACACTCACTCAACGAGGACGTCGTTGTGACTCTCGACCAGGTGACTCCGGGAAAGGCGATGTCATTCAGCACCATGAACGGCGATGTGGACGTAACCTTGCCGGCAGATGTGAAAGCCCGCGTCAAGCTGAAATCCGACAACGGCGAGATCTACAGCGATTTCGACGTACATACGGAAGCCGGTGTGAACAGTCCCAAAATGGTGGAGACGCACGGCAAGGATGGGCACTTCCGGGTGCAGTTCGATAAGGTCATGTACGGGTCCATCAACGGCGGCGGCGCGGAAATGCAGTTCACCACTTTCAACGGTAAAATCTACCTGCGCACCAAGAAGTAATCCATTGAGTGGGGCAGGCTCTCAGCCTGCAGCGGCCTCCCAGGCCGCCCGCTTGCTTCTCGTATACGATGGATTAGAACGATAACATGTCAGCCGGCGTATACGAGTGCATCGAAGGGACCTGGGCCGCCGTGGGAGTCGTCTGGCTGACCGGCACGCTGGTGTCCAAGCAAACCGCACGCCGCGAGCCCACCAGTTCCCGCCTGCTTCACATTGCCATCATTGCCGCGGTCTTTGCGCTGCCCTTCAGCGCCAGGCTGCATGTGGGACAGCTCGCCCGGCGATTCGTGCCGGACTCGCCCGTTATCGCCAGGACGGGTCTGGCCCTCACCGCCGCCGGCTGTGCGTTCGCCATTTGGGCGCGCCTGCTGTTGGGGGGCAATTGGAGCTCCAGCGTGACCGTCAAGCAGGATCACCGGCTCATCCGGCGCGGACCCTATGCCATCGTCCGCCATCCGATTTACTCCGGATTCCTGCTGGGATTGCTCGGCACGGCGCTGGCGCTGGGCGAATTGCGCGGCATCGTCGCGCTGGCGCTCGCAGGAATTGGATGGCACGTGAAGTCCCGCCGCGAGGAAGCCTTCATGACCGCGGAGTTCGGCGCCGAATATACCCGGTACCAGCGCGAAGTGAAGGCGCTCATTCCGTTCGTTCTGTAGAAGTCATGGCCTGGAATTGTTATACTCGGGCTTCGGCTTAATTCTATGGCGAATCCGAAATACGCAGTCTCCGATAAGCCGGTCCCGGTTTCCGAACTCGTCGCTACGCTCAGCGATGGGACCAAGGTGAAGCGCCGCGTCCCGCGCATGCGCGCCTGCAACGAGAAGGACGCCAAAGGGAAGCTCTGCGCGGGTCATCTCAAGCGCTGGTATTTCTTTGGCGACGAAGTGAAACAGAAGTTCGGCGCCGACGCCGAGGTGTATCGCTGCGAGCATTGCAAGACACTCTATTTGCCGAATTCCGAGGAAGAGCCCCGCTCCGGCACTCTATCGTTCTAAAATAGCAGCGCGGGTGCCGAGGGTGCCGACTGATGGGGTGCTTATTAACCGGCTAATCTTTCCTCATTTTTCGGCTTTGGCGAGGTGATCCAGTCGCGAGTCGACGCCGAGCAGCCGCCGATCCAGGCGCCGGAGGGTTCGCCGGGTTTTCTCGTCGGTGAG
>Ga0224555_1000444_pt1 | contig 62779 bp, 59 predicted proteins | sample 714S23034metaG_FD_180687 | JGI IMG/M metagenome (GOLD analysis project Ga0224555, IMG submission 180687) | Peat soil microbial communities from Stordalen Mire, Sweden - 717 S2 30-34 | ecosystem: Environmental > Terrestrial > Soil > Wetlands > Peat | place: Sweden: Norrbotten County, Stordalen... | reverse complement strand
AGCAATAGCCTGCGTGCTTGTACTCATGCACTCCCTTTCGCACGGACAGCCTGTACTGCCCTGCAATCAAGAATGCTCGCCCGCCTTCAGTCTCGTCCAGACGGCCATACGTAGACGCTTACGGATCGTTAGCGTCTCAAGCGGAACGATCTGGCGACAACAACGGTCTGAAATATCTGGTGCGGAATTTGAAGGGAGGTGCGGAAGCTGCCGCGATCGCAAAGTCGTTGGAGGGCTCGGGCTGGAACCGCAGGGCGGCGTCGGACGATCTGCAGATCAGCTATAAGGCTCTGCTGTACAAGATCAAACAGTACAATCTCGTTCCACCGCCAAAGCAGCACGAACTCGCTCAGGCGCAAAGCGTCTAACTGGGTTCACTGGCGGTCGAGGCTTGTCAACAGGTGGAACGATGCATCGTCTTCTGTAAACCGGCTTGGCTCAAAGTTGGGAGGCTTTAAGTCCTTCCGTTTCTTATTCTTGTCTTGAGAATGTAGGCACTCGGTACCTCGAGGATTGTTACCAGCGGTTTACCAAGAAGACCCCGGAACACCAGGTCTTGGGCGAGTCGCTTTTCTTCGCTGACTGACTGCTGATGCATGTCCTGTGTGATCCGCTATTGGCATGACGGAGTAATTCCTGCGCCGTCTTGATGTCTACCCCTTTTCGCCGCAGCATCGTAGCCAGTCCATGCCTGAATGAATGCCATCCGATTGTCTTCTGAACCCCAATCCTAATGGCCTGTGATTGCAAATTCAGCGCGCAAATGTCCATTTTTATGTGAGGTATGAAACGATTTGCCGGACGCTTCTACTATTCAAATAGAAACTCACTAGATTTGAAATGCTCGATCGCTCTGGTGCACTTAATGACAGCGAACAATTCAGCCATATCGGAAAAAGTCGTGATCCAGTTCGGGACCAGAATGGTCAAGGGTTACTTGGAATCCCCGGTCCGGAACACAATCGAAGAGTTGTTAACCGATGCTCCAGTGAGTGCCCCTGAGACCTTCCGGATTCATTTGCTCGAATCGGATACGATCGAGGAGATCTCAATCAAGGATATCAAGGCAGTTTTTTATGTACACAGCTTCGACGGAGACACAAAACACAAGGCGCTGAATTTCTACGGCAAATCGCCCGTCGTTCATGGGATTTGGATGATGATCCGATTTCTCGATGGCGAAGTCATGGAAGGAATCGTACACAACTCTATTCGCTATCTGGTTGACCCAGGGTTCTTCCTTCTGCCAACCGATCCCTGCAGCAACAACAAGCTCGTTTACGTTGCAAAGAGTCAGCTCTCAGACCATCAAGTTCTCGGTATACGCAACTTCTACGCGACGGACACACCCTGCCGGAAATGACCTGCCCCTTTTTTCTCATCCGGCCATAACTGGAGTTTCCCGGTTTTGTGAGGCGCCCCGGATTTTCGTACCAAACGGAACTAGAGATTCTGGCGGTCAAGGCTCTCCCGAGCTTGATTGACGGGCCTGAAGCTCACTCCAGAGAGTCAGTAACGAGCCTCTGGAGGGAGCGAGGTTAAAAAGTGCTTCGCCCCGATATTAGAGATTTTCCGGCAAGCGAGGAACCGGGTCAAGGGCAGCGTTCTTTGCCGGCGCAGCGAACCCTTGACGCGGTCAGAAAATTGAGTAATCCAGAATCTCCGCGGCCACCCCAGTCAAACTCAGCAAGGTCTCCTCCTTGCGGACCACCCTCCCCCGGCATCGAATCTGGCAACTGGTCGAAAGAGTAATCTCCGAAGGCAGTTGAACCGTAAATTCAAAATCGCGCTCGATGAGCTGGCTATCGTCGGGGGCTAGATAAAAATACACTCCTCGGTTGCTCAAATCCCTGGTAGAGGCTTGAATCTCACGGTTTACGATGATCACGGTGAGGGGTGCACAAATCGCGAAGCGTCGCGCTCCCCGTCGGTCGTCTGCCGGTTGCAAGCTTCGAGCCATGGATTCCATTCTAGATACCCTCGGGGGCCATTGAAAGTGGCCTTTTGGCATTCGTGCAGAGCTTATGAAGTCGTCGCGCAATGTTTGAATTGCACCAACACCAATAGGCTCATCGCATTTGGTGGTACTGCCTCTTTCCCGTGAGGAACAGGGTAAACTGCACTTAATTTTTCAGGGCCTGTGGCAAACGATGTTCTGTTCTTCGTGAGCGAATGTGGCTTGCTTCCAAGCCTAATTTGACGCCTGATGTTGTCAAGACTGATAATTTCTGCAACCTATTGCAAAAACTATGGATATAACGTCCGGGATCTTGTCTGCACACACCTCAATTCCCAGTTCCGGCCGTTTCCCAACGCTGTACAAAAGTTAGGTCCAGAACTCCATGCCGTCAAGATGAATCCTATTGCGACAGAATGCAAATATTTGCAACACCCCCTGCGGCTTCCTTGAAGTGTCGGCACCTCTGCTCGTATAGATCCGCCTTATTCTCCAGCCCAACTCCACTCGCCCCTCCAGACCCAAGCAAAAGCTCAATCCAAACGCTGACAGGAGTTAGGGCTGACCGTTGGTATGGGCCAACGCGCCACACGCATCGACGCCGAGAAGCGGCGCACCCCAAAAAGCACCGGCCAACGCCCGAAAAGTATCATTGACCCAATCAGAAGGTACCTAAAGGTTACCTAAGTAACCATCGTGGAGTGCCTTTAGTGTACGCTAGCATCCTGTTCGATCCCATCGCCGCCGATACTAGGAGATGGATGATCGATGATGTTCGCTCTTGAAAGCAATCTCGTGACGAAGCGGAACCGCCTTGCTCTGTTGGCTTTGACGGCAGTTTTCTGCCTGTTTTGTTCCTCCTTCGTCGCCTGTAACTCCGGCACCATCCCTCAGGTGGTGAACCATGTTACGCCGGCCATCAGCTGGGCAACACCGGCTGCCATCACTTACGGGACTGCCCTCAGCGCAGCCCAGCTTGACGCCTCTTCGACGGTCGCTGGAGCGTTTGTGTATTCACCTGCTGCAGGTACCATCTTGGCTACAGGCTCACAGACCTTGTCGGTTACCTTCACCCCCTCCGACACCACTGGCTACACTGCGGCGACGGCAACCGTCACATTGACGGTGAACCAGGCCACATCGACGCTTAGTATCAACGCGACCAGCGTGGGATTCGGCAATGTGGAGCTGAACACGGCTGCGACGCAATCGGTAACCCTGACCTCCATCGGCACCGTGCCCGTAACAGTCAACTCGGCGACGCTCACCGGCACCGGCTTCTCGCTCCCAGGAATAGCCTTCCCGGTCACGCTGAGTCCAAGCCAGGCGGTTACGCTGAATGTGCAATTCGATCCGGCCGCCGTGGGGGCGGCGGCGGGTCAGCTGACGATTGTCAGCAATTCCTCGATCGGCGCTAAGGCGGCAATCAGCATAAGCGGCACGGGCACCCAACCTGAGGTCGAACTGGATTGGGAAGCGCCCAGTAGTTCCGCCGATCCAATTGCAGGCTATAACGTCTATCGAGCTCCCAGTGGAACCTCTGCCTTTCAACTGTTGAATTTGTCGGACGATACCGAAACGACATACATGGATAGCACAGTCCAGAGCGGGCAGAGTTACGACTATACGGTAGCGAGTGTCGACGCCTCCGGAGTTGAAAGCGTGCCATCCAACGTGTTCACTGTGGCAATTCCTTAGCAGTCCGGGATGCGGGTGACAGGGTTTTCCGTCCCCCGGGAACGGGACGTGCCGGGCGAGTTGGCGCTGTGAGCGGCAGCCGTAGCTGGCGGCGATGCCGAATCATCCAACGCGGTTAAGGTCACAGGTCACTCCATGTGTGAGGATTTGATGAACTTTCGCTCGATCACGTCAAGCGAATTGCGATTTTGAGCAGTTTAAGCGATTCCTTCGGCTATCTTTCAGACCCTTAGAAAACGTCGCTGAAAGGCCTTGGCGGCCGTTAAGAGACCATGATTCTTGCTGAGGTAATTGTCTCTGAACTCAGAGAGTCTTCTTCGCAGAAAAGCCCGTGCCCTCCAGCGTGGTCCAAGGCTTCTCGAGGCGACCTGGTTGTTTCGATAAACCAAAGATAACGTCCGCGAGCTGCCGGAAGCCAATTCCACTGAGAGCCGGAGTCCGGCATTATCGATCTCAAAGCCACTGCAAGGCGTTCCGTCCACCAGCACTTGCTCGATCGAATCGCCTTCACATGAGCCACGCCACTCGACCGAATAACGCCGGATGGACCCTGAGTCGTTCGAAATTCGCACGGTACCCGAATATGCACGAACCTGGCGTGTGCCATCGGGCGCTCTTCGCGTGAGAATTGAGTTGCCGGTCACGGTTGCGAGGTTGCACCAACGTATTTCAGGCGCCACAGAGTTGATTCTTGCGGCGATCTCGATCAGAGGCTCCGGATGTTTAAAAAGATCGTGGTGCTCGACAATCAGAACTGGCCTGCCGAAGAACAGGTTGAAAGCGATGTCTTGGGCCTGGGTTTGCTGGATAGAATTGCGAAGGAATAACGGAAAACCTCCATATCGAAGAACAGCAGGCTGGGCGAGTTCACCGATTGTAAGCTCAACCGGCTGTTGGGCGGGATATGGAATCGAGTTCACCGCGGCGTAGAAGTTGTGGGATTTGAGGGCCTCCATTGCTTCGACTGAAAACTTTCCCTGCGGGAACACCATAACCTTGTCGCAAGGGAGGCCGGTCGCCTGGTGGTGCAATTTCATCCGGTCTTCTGCAACTAGGAGCAAAGTGTTGAGGAGAGCCGGGTCGGTTGACGCAAACTCTCCCTCGGTGTGATCGTTCCCGTGGAAGCAGATCGACAAGCGCGCGGCGTTCTCCTGGAAGATGCGCGTAATTCGAGACGAATTCCTGCGGAAGTTATGAGGAATAAACGCAATTGTGGCGTGGGAATTGTGTTCTTCCGCGAGGCGGAGGAGCGATTCGAAATTCAGGAACCCGTAGCTCTTCCGCAGAAGCGGATCGTCGATGATGATTGAAGCGTGGCCATTCGATGGCCGCCAGCACTCATCGCCCGCCACGTATCGCAGCGCATGGCCTGTGGCACAAGCCGGGAAAAGTACTCGGCCAGGGGAGCACGGCCGACTTCAGCGTTCAACTCCGCAACGTCCTCACTGGCCACAAAGAAGATTTCGGCTCCTTCAGTCTTTACTGCGGCCATAAAGGGCCGGCCGCCGATCGAGATGAGTTGCCGCACCGCCGGATCGCTGCCACCAAAGGAAAGGACGCGATCGTTGACGAGATTCACGGGGCCGAAGGAAAGTCCCGAAAACACTTCGCAGACATCTTTGGAATCGCTGGCGATCGCATAAGCGGAAGACTCTGGGTCGATTGCCTCCACGGACTTCAGTCTGCCCCGCGATAAAGCGGCAACTAGTTCGCTGTCGAAAGCATCCACGCGCAGGCCGTGCACCACAAGGTGTGTGAAGCGGGATAAGAGTAAGGCAACGAGGTCTGCTGTAATGCCATCGGCCCCTACCCATTCTTTAATTACGCGCGGGTTCACAACAAAACACGTACACGCCTCTGGCACAGATTTTGCCAGAAACTCTGCGAGCTCCGCCACCTTCGTCTGAGCGACGGTCTCGCAAGGTATGCCGAGAAACTCGGCAAGACGGACCATCCGGGCATCCAGATCCCGAAGTTCGTCGATGTAGGGAACAATCAGTTTCACGCTCGATATTCCTTTTAAGGCTGCCGATCCGCCGTCTTCTCAGGCGGTGCCTTCGGGCTTGGTACACGAGAAGCCAGCGGCCTGAGACGTCTGGAAAATTCTTTCAACGTGATATTTACCCCGAGGGGGACCCCACATCGGGCAACTGGAACCGCCGGATTTCCCTGAACAACTGTCATAGGTAGCACGGAGTGAGTTACCACGCTTCCCGCAGTAACCACGGCTCCATGGCCGATCACGACATTGGGGAGAATGATGACGCCCGGGCCGATGAAGACATCTCGCTCTATTTTCACGCCCTCAGATCCCCTGAAGTGGGCGATGACCATAGCCCGCACGCTGATTATTGCTCCGTCCTCGATGGTGATAAGGTGCGGGCGCGAGGTCTCTAAGATGACATCGTATCCGATCCAGGCGCCCTTCCCAATCTTCACGCCGCGGGCTCGGTGAAGCCTTACGCGAAGGCTCTGCGCACCCGGCAGAATCCTGGCCAAGTGTTGCAGTATGCGGTTGACCAAACCACGCAGTGCGTTCTCTCTCATCGGCGTTGTCTACTCGCCCGCCGGGTTCGCCCGGCGAAGATAATCCCTGAATGCTTCAAAGGAACCCATGTCAGGCAGAACCTCCGGATCAATTTCCATGCAGAATTCTTCCTGGATCACCGCAGCAAGCGTGACCGCCGTAAGGGAATCCCAACTCTCCGTTGACTCCGCACTGGCAGCGCGTATCTCCTCTGCACTTAACTCAGGAAACACCGATGCGAAGCACCGAAACAATCGATTCTCATTTTCAGACACGAATCGTCTCCTCGACGTGATGGTAGAGCGCCGGAACGCGAGCGGTAAATTGTTCCCTCGAAATCCGGAGACCTTGCAAAGGCGGGTCTCCAAGTAATTGAGCAAAGAACTCCTGTATCGGACCATTGCGTGGCGTGGCCTGGTAATCGAACTCAATTCCGTCAACTCCAAAGGTCTCGAACAGGTGTTTCAGACACTGATATTCTATGCGGCGGGAAAATGCCCGACAACTCATCACCCAGGCTTGTACGCAAAGCATGCGGCCATCGGTTCTTCCCAGAATTGCGGCGATCGTTCCCAGAGGCCCGTACTTGTCTTTGTATGACACAGAGAGCACAAATGTCGCGGGATCGACAGAGAAGCTCCGCCAATCCGCTTCGCTGAAGCGCTTGCCATTGAGATTAAATTGGTTGGTCTTGTTGACCAACTCAAAAACTCTGGCTTCTCCGCTTTCTCGCGTCAAGCTGAAAACGATGGAAGCTTCGGCTGTGCGAAGAAGCTCGTCTGAGGAACTGCTGGCGGACTTGACCGAATCTCGCCACTCACTCGCATTTCGAATGCTGCCCAGGCGTAGCGCATCGTCCTCGGTCAGGAAGGGCTTCCCGAAAGCCTCCCGCAGATGCTTCAAGAGATTCAGGATGCCTTGATAATCGCTCTTGGGGAAGACGATACATTCCACGTCGGGAAACGCCTCCTTGACTTCAGCGACCTCCATAGGACTGTCGTCGATAAACACTACAGAATCGGCGCCTACATTCCAAGTATCGAGTATGCGCTTCACCGATTCCGATTTGCGCGACCAATGCACCTCAAGCGGAAAGATGTCGTTCCTCGATACCAGCAAGTCGCTTCTGTCAAAGGCCTGCTCCACAAGCGCGGAATCGTTCTTGCTCGCCACGCCTATCAACACGCCGGCGCCAGCAAGTGAAGCGAGAAACTGTTGGTAGACGCCGTGCATGTGCGTGTGGCAATCTAGACTCCAGGAGACGCCATTCACGCCATCTTCACCCAGGATGCCCGCCCATAGCGTGTCATCCAGATCGGTAATCAGGCCCTTCTTGGGCGGACGGCTATCAATCAAACTTTCCAGCAGCGCTGCTACCGCTGAAGCATGTGGGAGACTATAGGGAAAACCGGTGAGGACGTCGGACTTCAGATCATAGCGCTGGCTTGCAGGAGAGACCTCACCCAGAAGCTGAGCATTCACGATGTGTATACCGGGTTCCTCAGCGAGCGACGCGGCAAGCGCGGCAACGGTCCGGTGCAGGTGTAACTCGGTAGAAGCTGCTTGAGTGGGGGGCGTCCAAAAAAGAGGAGGCAAAGGCAGCGTCGGCATACACACAACAGTCGGAACAAGGCGAGAGACCCTCAGCAGAACTCCCCGCAGACGTGTCGCGGCCTGCCCGGCGGACTCCGCGATATCGGTCAAATCCAACGGCCGCCAACCGCCCAGTCTGCGGATTCCCAGGCGCGGATCGAGATCTCCCCATTCAATCACCACAACCAGTGCATCAATGTCAGAGAGCTCGAGTCGCTCGATATTCCCCGCCAAATCTCCATAAAGGCCTGTTTTAATCACAACCCTGCGCCGTGGTAGCCGACTTTTGAGTTGCGCAGTCAGAAACGTCTGAAGGTGAAGCGGCATGAAGCCGCACGACAAGTACACCTTCAACTGGGATGCGCCCTCCGGAACGGGCTGCTTGATAACCTCCAGTGCGTCGATGAGCTTCATACTGCTCCGAAATGCATAAACAAAGAAGTTTGCGGAGACTCCCAGAAAGGGAGAAGCAGAGACCGCCAAGGGTTCCCTTTGCACCTGCGGCGATGGGATACCTTCACTTTCGCCCCTGATGTCGTTTTTCGCGTGGCGCCTCACTCTATCTACATTCGCCTGAATACAATATGTTGCAGGGCGCGGGTCGCCCCCACTAGGGAAAACTTCATGCCGGTTTCATTAATGAATTCATCAAATGCCTTCAGTTCGTGGTCCCTATGGTTGAACTCGTCAAAATAGATGTAAGTCCCTGGAACAATGTCGGTTTGTAGCGCCTTCAGGACGCAGATCGTGGAGGAGTAAAGATCAGCATCGAGATTGATGACAAGCACTTCATGGGGCGGACATTTATACTTTGACAGGGTTTCGTCGAACCATCCCTTAAAGAATTCAACCCTGTTATCGTCAATCTGCGGAATTGCCCCATGGGTGGAAAAATAGCTCTTGTGACGATGAGGGAGCCAGCTCTCTGGTAGCCCTTCAAAACTGTCGAACCCATGGAGCTTACTGTTTGGGTTGAGCAGGAGCTTGGACCAGTACCGCGTTGCGGCACCTTCAAAAACGCCGAACTCCAAATACAGAACCTCGCGGTTGCATACCTGTTTCCCCACAAGATCAAACAGCTCAGCTCGTCGCGACAATCGACGGCTTGTATCGTACCCCTTTGCCCGCATCCATCGGCCCACCTCCAGATAGTTGATTGAAGCATTGAGGCTGTAAACCACACGGGCCGAAAGGAATGCACCGACACGAGTGAGAAAGTACTTGAAATAATTGTGGGAAGCTCCGATCAGAGCGCGGCTTTTCGCGACGGGCTTAGTCATCCTTGACTTACCTCCGGTGTCGGAACCGATGCCAACGACGAGCCTTCACCCCTCCGCAAGATCCAAAGCAACATAAAGATGGCGATCAGAGCGATCGCGAAGAAGATTATCCCTCCCTGGTGATGGAATCTTCCTGTCATATATCCTGGATCGACGCGAGTTGCAAGCATCGCAATCGAAAAAACACGCAGGCCATTCTTGGCCACTGAAAGTGGTACTGCTAGACAAATCAGGAATGTCTTTCGCCAGCACGAGCGCAGCAGAAGTTGAGCAAGCACCATGGTTGTGACCAGCAACATAGAGCTGGATCGGATGCTGCTGCACTCATATGCAACCTGGACCGTCAGGCCAGGAATGGTCAGGTAAAAGCCATCTTGAGCCACAGGAACACCGAATGCCACGAAAAGCATGCGTGCTGACCAGGTAGACCCTTGCTGCAGCAGAGCTACGATCCAGTTCAACACGACCTGCGGAAACGGAACCAGACCGAACAGGAAAAGCAGAGGGAATAAAGCCGCTCGGGAAGCTTGGGAGCCAAGGCAAAGTACAAATGCCCCAATCCACCACAATACCAGCGCAAACATCCTGATCGAGAGCTGGCCATCGGAAGGCAACGAAGCTGACCACATAAGCGCGGAGCAAGCGATCAAAACCGCGGCCGCCAGGAAAGCGGAACCGGTACGAAGGCTTGGGGTGAACATGGTCCGCAGGAATTGCCACTCCAGAAAGATCAGGGCTGCGCTGATGGGAAGAATCAAAAGAATGTGCGTGTATGCTTCGTCATGCAACGATAGGGCAAAGGTGTCAACCAGTGGACGCCACCCAACTAGCAATGACAATGCCCAGAGAAGGACCAGACCTGCCTGATGTTTCCCTAACTTGGTCATAGCATCCTGCACTCCTAAACCAACGCCAGATTGATTTTGCACAGTGTTGTCGCTCTCGATGTTCATTGCCGTTTCAATGGCCACCGGCTATAGGCGCTTCACTGAGAACGAATGCCGTGCTCACATTTCACCTTGCGGCGCCTCGGCTCGTTCGTAGATGAGTTGGCCGTCCACCTCCCTGGCAAATGCCAGTACGGCGCGCTCGGCACCCTCGCCCACAATCCGCCAGGAACCGTTGTCGTTGACAAGAGACATCCGATTTCGCGCCCTCCACCAACTATCGATCTCGCCAGGAAGTGCAAACCAGAGGGCTTCCCGACTGCGCAACTCGACCAACATGGCAAGCAAGTCTCTATAGACTGCCTGTGTATTGGCTTCGGCAATGTAGTCGGGATGAACGATAAAACTCGCCAGCCCATTCTTGGCGAGAATCATCCTGATCTGCCTTTTCCACAAGTCGATTGAATGCTCGTTCAGCACGTGAAACAACGTGTAATCCTGAATGGTTGTAAGTGGGAGTTCGAGCATGTCTCCGATAAAGTACGGCATCACTGTACAGCAGCCGCCCGGTTGCGGGTCAAGGTGGGCGACATTCGCGAACGACATGTCGAAGGAGAACTCAAAATCCCTGTACCACTCTGCCTTGCGATAAAGCACAGCCGATCGATAGCCTTTTGCCCCATACTCCCGGCCATAGCGATTGATAAGGGCGACCCGGCGAAGGAATACTTCGCGATTATCGAACAACCGGCCATCGTGGTTCAGATCCTGCACACACACTTCGAACCCGCGATCGCGCAATTGGCTCAGGAATTCAGGCGTGACCGGGTATCGTCCTTCGGGAACGATCTGAAAGGACGCCTTGATTCCGTGAGCGTCGTCGATGTCCATCAATTTCCCACAGAAGTCGCGTCCTGCCACGGTTTCCACATCATGTGTCATCGAGACGCAGCTGCGAGCACCATCAGGCCAGAACCATATAAATGGAATACGATCAGCACCGCTTGCGCGCAGCGAGAGCAGCAATAGGTTTTCGCAAATACTCTCGACGGTGGTGTCAACGGGCCACTGCGGAAATTCCTTCTTCTGCCAATTGGCCGCCCGGAGTTTCTGAATCCACCTGCGCAGCGAGCGGTTCGTAAAGGGGCGGAGCCAGTAGTAGATCTTCTTGAACGCGTATTCGTGTTGACGCAATTGGATGTTGGGGTAACGCTCTAAGCGGAGATTATCGATGACTTCATTCGGATCGAATGGCAGCACAACCTGCGTCCTATCAAGCAAAACGCTGGGCAACGTATCAAAGAGCGGATAACTCAGTTGCGCTTGATGAGCACCCTTCAGGGAGCGGCCGTAACATGTCGTTCCTGGGCCGAATTGGAAGTATCCCGAATCCGGAGATAATCCTTCGCTGAGACGAAAGTTCAGGAATTCCAGCGGACAGCGATAGCGATTGCGCACGGCTTGGACCAGTGTGCTTTCGTCTTTCGCAAAGGCTTGGGATATTGTTTGAGATGATGCTTTCACTGGCATTCTTTCGAAAAACTCAGCCGCTCGACTCTAAACACACAGGTAACAAGCGGACACTAACCGATGTGTCGGTACAATAGTCGGCCCATTATGGATGAGAGTGCGTCGGGCAAAACCGAGAACAGGCGTCGTGTCGCCGGCAGGCATGACTCCACGACACCTTTCTCCCTCCCAGTCTCTGGATACCGAAGATACGTTATCCGCCTGCGGGTTGTCCCGAACCGGTCCTTAAACTCAATCAGGCCTTCGTTATCAAGGTCAGTGCGGCCAAGGTCGAGCTGCTCTGCACCCGCCATCTTGCTCTCCTCGATCAGCTTCCAAAATAGGAACGGCATCCCGGCAAGATAATGAAACCGCTCGTCGGAGCATCCATATTTGTACACCATGGTGCGGCGATGGCGGAGTGTGAGGATCGCCGCGATGGGTATGTCGTCTTTGCGAACCAACCGGATCTCCGCGTTGGGGCTCATGCAGTCAATCAGGTTCCGGAACCAGGCGCGTGGCTGCGGGAGAAGCTGATGACGCCTTCGGGTGATCATGAGCAGGCGGTAGAAGTCGTTGAGGAGACCCGCGGAGCAGCCTTTCTCGTAGGAGAGTTGCTCACGCTCGGCTCGCCGGATGCGGCGCTGGAGGCAATTCTTGTGCAAGCCGCAGAAGAGCTGCTCGATGGAAGGTGTCAGGTTGAGAGTATGAAGCCAGAAGGACTGGCTGGCCCCCAGAGGACCATCCGGTTGCATCTTCCAGGAAATGGGCCGAAGCTCGATGTATTTCCACTTGTGCTGCCGGCACTCCGTTAGCATCCACTCCGTGAACTCCGAAGAGTCGCCGATCTCATCCACCAATGGCTCAGCATGATCTGAGAAAGGCAATGAAACCAACCGGCTTCCCGTGATCCAACTCTTGACCTCGCAGAAGGCTATCCCATCCAACAATCGCTTACCCACGGGTGTGCTTGTCAGCACCATAGGACGATAGCCGTAGGTTCTGGCCAGGGCCTTGAGCCACCCCTGTTGATGAAACACCGACGCCCTCGGGTGGGATGCAACCAAATCATCCCAGCGGCTGTCCAGCAACGGGTCTAGGGTGTAAAGCTGCATTGAAGGGGTATTCGCATCTTCCGGAGAGCCCGCCCAGGTAGTGAATGTGACCGTCTCAGCGAGAGAGTTGATCAAGAGCTGAGCCTTTACGCTCATCTCCACGCATGATGATTAGACGTTCCGATGCTGCCTCATGACGCCGAATTCAAATCGAATTTCAACAAGTTCCTAAAGCACAATCTGCTTCAGGCAAATCCAATTCATCCCGTGAGCGCTTCCAAAAGCAATATTCTCATTCCGATCAAAGCTTCGAGGTAGAGGCAATACCCGCATTCTTTAGATTCGGCCGCGCCCTCAGGAAGTCTGAGCAGCAGCGATCCATTATCGCCAATCAAGTGAATACCGGTCGATTGCTTCCTGAATACCCAGAGAACATGTCGTTGGAGGCTTGAAAACTGCCATACGGCCACCCATGCCCACAAGCATCGCCATCATTTGCCTAAATCCTTGGTCAGCTTGGCGGATTCGAGCTTTCCCTTCTCATGGAATTTCGGGCTGCCGCCGAAACCATCGCCGAAAAGACTTGCATTCATGCATAGAACCCCGTGCTTGCTTTGGTCTCCCGCAATGTGACACTGCGTCAACTCACCGCTGCGATAGAATGCCGGGGTCGAACTCTCTTCGATTCCGAGCCAGCTACCGCACTGGCACTTGTTGCCTTCTACCGCTAATCGTTGTTGATCGATTGCCGGGACTTGTAGACGGACGAAGTCTGCCCCCGCTTGGAAAAGGCCCGCTCGTAAGCCGCCAGCAGATTGTTGACGGAGAATTCCCACGCCAATTCCTTTTCGACTCTTGTGCGCCCGGTCTCGCCTCTTCTCTTCCGCTCTTCGGGATGTTCCAGCAACCACAGTATTTTGTCCGCGAAATCGCCAACCATATCCTGCGTGTTGGCATACAAGGACGCCTCCCCGGCGCTGAACCGTCCCTCTTTGAGATCGAATTGCACGATTGGCTTTCCCAAAGCCATGTACTCCATGATCTTGATCATGGTGGAAATGTCGTTCATTTCGCACGGCTTGTCGGGGTTGACGCAAACATCGGCGGTGGAAAGAATGTCTAAAAGCTGTTGGATTGGAACCCTTCCCGTGAAGTTGACGATGTCGTCGAGTCCCTTATCTTTTGTCATCTCCCGCAGTCCAGCCAGTCCCGGCCCTCCGCCGATACAGGTGAAATGAATGTCGCGGCGTCCCGAGTTCTTGATATGCAGCGCCACATTCAGGAGAATGTCCAGGCCTTCCTGAATGCTCATGTTCCCAACATACCCCACGAGGTAGGGTTTTCCGTATTTCAGAGCGGGGTCCGGAGGGACGGCTTTGAAAGTCTCTAGATCGGGACCGTTGCGAACGACAAAGACGTCGTTTGGATTGTGGCTGCCTCTTGTGATCGCGAGTTCCCGGTAACTGTTGTTCGTGGCAATCACCACGTCGGCGCAGCGATAAGTCATACTCTCTAGCCACACCTGCGAAGTATAATAAAAGCCCTTTTTATCGTATTTCGAGAGATATAACTCTGGACTCACATCGTGATGATCGAAGATGTACTTGACTCCGAGGGCTTTGAATGGAAGAGCTACAAGATAAATGTCGTCGGGAGGATTGCAGCCCTGGATCACCTGAAAGCCTCGGCGCAGATAAATCCACCATGAGAAGAGGATCTCCCAGAATAAGGCGCAACAGAACTCCCAGACATAGCCCACGCGGCTGTTCCCTTCTCGGGGTATCGGGTGCCGGTAGATATGAACCCCATCGAGACACTCGTATGCTTTTTCGTAGCCCTTGCCCTTTGGGCACAATACCGTTGTCACGTATCCATTTTCGTGCAGCGAGCGAGCCTCATTCCACACTCGGCCATCAAAAGGAACGGGCAAATTCTCAACAATAATCAGAACTCTTCTTTTCACGATTGGGATCCTGTCGCGAGCAACGATCGGTACAGTCCGGCGAGCGCACACATCATTGTCGCCTGCCCCCAGTGAAGCGTGGGAGTTTTGTTGACCAGCCCCCGCGAATACCGGCGATAGTAAAAATAGCCGCTCCTATCTTGCATGTTACTGATCGTCCATTGCGCCACCTTCAGCGCCAGTTGCAGGGCTTCGGGATCCCGATCAGCAAAGAACACCAAGGTGTCGATTGCCTGGGAGGAGCACTGGATATCGAGCGGGAGTGTCTTATAGTCGTAGTATCTTGGCGTCCCATCCGGTAGGAAGAACATTCTCTTCCAGAATTCGTACCCCTTCTTCAGATTCTGGTCGAACCGATGATCGTCAGTGCTCTCGGCGTAATGCTTGAAACAGTCCAGAACGTAGCCCGTATGGAAATTGTCAACCCAGTGCAGATTCGCCTTTTCTCCGTAATACCATGATCCGTCCGCGCGTTGATGCTGCGCCGTGTACTGCATGGCTCTTTGCGCCAGAGCTCGATAAGATTCATTCTCCGTGTAGGAGTGGGTGCGGGCAAGAAAACAGCCGCCAAGCGTGTTTGAGTTATGAACCCAGCAGTCCGGGCCCGGGGTATAGTTGATGCAGACGCCTTCCCCTTCCGGATAAGTCCTCAGATCGCGCACAATATGCTCGCATATGCTGACGGCGATTTGCAGGTATTCATCCTTCCGAAAATGTTCGTACCCGTCCAAGAACGCGTGTCCGATCAGCGACGTCCAGACAACGGTCGGCACACCCTTCGCGATAAAGGAGCTGCGCGACTGATAATCGAAGTGATTGCCCCAGCAGGCTCCTGAGTAGCCGGGCAACCGGTGGTCCATCAGCCATTGCAGGGCAAACTCAGCTTTCTCGGCCCACACCGGATCGCCCGTTGCTTGGTGAAGACGAATGAATCCCCGCGCCAAGAAGCCCATGCCCTTGGTTGAATGTCCCTTGTCAACACCGAGGAGAGGACGCAGGTTAAGAGGGAAGCGTCGCACTCCTTGCAGGAGCACGGTGCGTAGGAGCTTGTTCTCGAAGGTGAGCGGACGCACGAGCCTTGCGTTGAGGCCATCGAAGGTGTCGTAACCGCGGTAATCATTCTTTTCCAGCCAACCGAAGAGGCGGAGGATGGAATCATGAATTTCCGACTTCAAAGCGCGGGTTTCTTCCCCGGCTTCTAACCGCTTACCAACAGATGCCGTCATACTTGCCATTCCCGCTCCTTTGATTGCCGATGCGCACGAAATCCACCAGTCGCTGGTCGTCGCGAAGTTGCTTTGGAACATCCTCAAAGTCAGGATCCTTGTTGCCGATCACAACTGTTTGTGCGTGCTCCAGAACTGCTTCAACACTTGGCACCATAAGCCGGGATATGTGTGGAATGTGATTGAGAATGAAATCCCGGTTGGCGCCAACCAGACTGGCAATGTTCACGTTCTTGTCATAGATACGCAGGTCATAGCCTTTGCCGATGAGACGCTCGATGACCTCGATTACGGGGCTTTCGCGCAGATCGTCCGTTCCCGCCTTGAAGCTGAAACCCAAAACACCGACTCGCGTGTGCCCCTTTTCGATGATGAGTTGCAGGCCGCGAGCGATCTGCATTTCGTTGCTGGGCAAAATGGAACTTAGAATCGACAACTGTAAATCGTGCATTTTGGCATAGTACGACAACGCCCGCAAATCTTTGGGCAAACATGAGCCTCCGAACGCAAAACCGGGCAGCAGGTAAGCAGGGGAGATGTTGAGCTTGCGATCCTGGCAGAAAATGTTCATCAACGCATGGGCATCGATGCCGGAAGACTTGCACAAATTGCCGATTTCGTTGGCGAAGCCGATCTTCAGCGCATGCCAACTATTGTCGACGTACTTGACCATCTCAGCCGTTTCTAGATCCGTCCTGATTAGCGGAGCCTCGAGCTTTGCGTAAATCTGGGACAGGATGTCACCGCTGGCTTGATCCGATTCGCCGATTACCGTCTTTGGCGGAGAGCGGAAGTCTCGCACGGCCGAACCCTCGCGCAGAAATTCGGGGTTGTTACAGACGCCAAAATCGACTCCTGCTCTTTTCCCGGAGAATTCTTCCAATGTGGGAATCACCACCTTGTGCATCGTGCCCGGCAGGATGGTGCTGCGGATGACGACCGTGTGGCGTGCAGTCTTGCTCTTAAGGGCCTCGCCGATCTGCTCGCATATTCGGCGGATGTATCTGAGGTCGAGATTGCCGTTGGCCTGGCTTGGCGTCCCAACGCAAACGAAGGACAAGTCGGTCTCGTGAATCGCCTGTCTGGGGTCTTGGGTGGCCCGCAGCCGGCCGGATTTGACAGTGGCTGCGATGATCTCCCCAATTTCCGCTTCAATGATGGGTGATTGGCCGCTGTTGATCAGGTCGACCTTTGTCTGAACCGGATCGACGCCGATGACCGTATGTCCATCCTGCGCGAAGCACCCAGCTGAAACCGTTCCGACGTAACCCAATCCGAAGACACTCACTCGCACGACGTGTCCTTCCCTCTCATGCTATAAGTTCTCAGCTCTGGTTTCGTCCCCAAAGCTCCGAGTGGAACGTGCTTGTTCGTTTCGGCTCATGCAGGTTAACCTCGAGGATGCATGTAACAGCAGCCTCCATATGATCCTCTGGTAGCCATGTCCCATATCGCGAATCTTTGTGATCATCTTGATCGCCTGACGGAACCTGAGGCTTCTAAGGCTTTGCTGCGCTCGGCCGTAGTAGATAGCGAGCAACTCTTCCTGGATGGACTGGCGAATGTCATTATCCTTCAGCTCAGGATGAGCTAACATCTTCTTGCGCGACGCCTCAAGCCACGCATAGGTCTGGTCGCTTTTTCGTTCATGCAAATTCGTGAGGCGCGCGAGATCGGCCGTGCGATCGATGGTCACAAGCGCTGTCGATACATAGCAAAACCTAGTCCTGAAAGTGAGTCGAAAGAGCAAGTCTGTGTCTTCTCCAAGACCAAGAGACTCATCAAATCCGCCCACTTCATTAATCAGCGAACGCCGAGCCAGCAAGCTCGGGATGCAGATCAAATGCTTCTTCCCGAATACATACTGAGCTGGCCTTGTAAGCTCACCGAACTCCGATCTGGTCTTGAAGCCAGCAACTTCAAATTTGGTGAGCACCGCGCGCGGATCGCCCATGTATCCGCAGTTGGTCACGCATGCGCCAAATTCGCTGCCCAGCGCGGCCAAAGCCTCTTGCTGGCGTTCCAGTTTGGTCGGAGACCAAATATCATCGCTATCCAGAAAGGCTACCCATTCGTATCGTGCCTCTTTCATTGCTCGGGCACGTGCAGATGAGACACCGCTATTTGCCTGCCGAATCAGAACAACACGCGCCCCGTAGTGTGCGCGGATCGCCTCAAATGTTCCATCGAAGGAGCCGTCATCCACCACGATAATCTCATCCACAGGCATGGTTTGTGCGAGCACGCTGTCAATAGCTCTGAAGACGTGCTGGCGACGATTGTAGGTTGGAATGATGGCTGCTATGTTCAAGATTTATTTCCTTTGTTTCCTTGCGCTGCTACGACAGATTTACTGCCTTTATGTCTTCCGCTACCTTCTGGCGTGGCCCCCGCGACATACGATATTCGATGCCGCGGCGCTCAAATCACGATCCGTGCTCAGGGGAGTCATTTGTTAACAGGCGCACTTCGCAGGACATCGACTGAACCTCTATGTTCCTTTAGCACTTCCTGTTGATTATCAGCCTAGAGAATTCTCACACTCGCATGGGAGAGGTCGCTTCTCATTTTCCCACCTCGGTCAGTCGGCCTCGTGCTTAAGACGCGCTCTGGCAGCCTGAATTCGCGAATGAATGGCTTCCTCACCGATCGCTTCGCCGTAGCTCTGTCGACCGAAATGGTGGATGTATGCGTTGCGTATCCACACTTTGCGGTTGCCTCTCGCCTCCACGCGCTGGCAAAGTTCCACCTCATTGCCGTAGTCAGGTAGATTCCGGTCGAAGCCGCCAAGTTGATTCCAAATATCTCGTCTTATGAAGAAGGCGAACCCCGAAATCCACGGTAAATCTGAGACAATAGGATCCCGGCATTCCTTTAACAGCCGCTTTGCAAATTCACATATCTGGTTATCGTTCAGATAACGACGAAGATAGCCAGCATCGGGCAGGGTTTGGACGTTTCCAGAGTTGCTCGTGGAAGGGCCTGCTATGACAATGTTTTCCTCGGATTCGAACACCGTCTTCACTAAACGCCAGCACCAGGGTGTGACCACAGTGTCCGAATTCAACAAGCAGAGGTAAGGCCTGGTAGCAAGTCCAGCCCCAGCCCCACATGCCATACTGTGACCGAGCGGGTTCTCGTGGATAATGAATTTCCATCCGTTCCGCCCGACGAACTTCCTTATCAAGGCCTCCGTCTCAACGAGCCTCGACCCGTCATCAACAAGGACGATCTCCGCCCTCGGAGCATACTGTTCCAGACTGGCCAGACAGCGCCTTGTCACAGCTGGCGCATCATGGATAGGCACGACGATGGACAGCGATCCGCTCGCCAGGGCGTCTTCGGGCGACTGCTCAAACACAGTGTCCCGTGGGAAGTCCCGCGTGAGGATTCGGCCTTTGAGCGCCTGCAGCCCGTCGATAATCGGCCGTGGCAATGCCCGCTTGAGGGATGGCGGAATATGCCAGCCTGCCGTCCACTGAAATTGTTCGTAAGAAAGAGTCGGCTCAGGTCCTGCGCTGTTGGAATTTGTAGTTTCCTGCATATCCCCCATGTTAAGACCCCTTTGCGGTGGTTCATCTTCCCCTCGTTCTATGAATTCCTTAGATTTATGTCGTTGGTCTTGCGACAATCGCATACTGCAAAAACTTCATATCGTCATATTTTCCGAGGAAAAGAGCATTCGCTAACTTATACACATTCCACAAGCGTTTGCTGGCATTGGGAATCCCCCTATAGGCATTAATGCCGCAAACGCTCTCCACTGTGTACACCTCGGTCTCGAACATATTCACAATGCTCGATTTGGTAAAGAAACGGCGATGTGTCCGATCCAGTACACCGCAGTCCCGGTATTCCCAGCGGGCATGAGACACCAACTCCCAGACGATTGGAAAGTTTCGGATGTTGGGGATCGACGCCACAACGACGCCTCCAGGCGCCAACAGATCCCGAGCATAACGCAATGCCATTTCGGGGTAGAGCATGTGCTCGAGCATATCGTTGAAAAGAATGCAGTCGAAGGCCCCTGCGGGCAGATCAGTCTCAGGACCGAACACGCCCTCAATGACCCTGTCGAGTTTGGTCATCGCAGTCGCGGCAGCGGATTTCACTGGCTCCACTCCCCAGACTTCAATCCCTCGGGTTCTCTTTAGCGATTCCCCAAACGCGCCTTCGGCGCATCCGACATCCAGTACACGGCGACAATCAGCTGGCACGAAGGGCAGCATTTCGGGGCGCGGGCACTGAAAGTAATCCGATGGTTTTGTCTCGTAGCCCAGTTGCGCTATTTCTGCGGTCATGAAATGGTAACCTCACGAGCAAAGTACTGTGAAATCATTCCGCCCATCTCTTGGAAACAGCGGAAGCGGCTCAAGAGCCCGTGCGTCAATCCAGCGACCGCCGCGGTGAACAGGCCCCGGATAGCAAGGGTGAAGAATGTGGCCCCCAACGAATTGGGCAGCAGAGTTGTTGCGAGCCAACCAACGCCCAGAGCCGGGACGACAGGCCAGATTCTAGCGAGGATGCCCCAAAGGCCAATGGAAAAGTCGCGGCGCAAATATGGCAGGTAAACGATGGCCTGTGAGATGTAAGCAACCAGCACGGCAGCGGCCACCATTTCAATTCTCTTTGATCGCAATGCGAGCAGCAGCAGCACTAGCTCCAGGGCTCCGGCCAGCATATTGGCATGCAGCAATGTCTTAGTTCGCCCTCGAGCCATGAGGCAGGGCCCCAGGGGCTCGATCACCGCCCGCACAATTCCGTACACGCAGAGAATTTGGAGAGCCATTGCGGCAGGCAGCCACTTACCGGTGCCTTTGCCGAGGAAAGTCACAAGGAAGAAATGCGCGTTGGCGAGGAGTGCGGTATTAGCGACCACGGCGACAAAGGCCACGAGATCGACCGTCTTGAGATACCATCGCCGAACCGCGACCATGTCATGTTGAATGGCGGAAAAGGCCGGGAACAGTACATTGTTTACAGTGTCGCCGAGAAGCCCGCAGATAAAACTGCCCCAAGTAAATGCGAGCGCGTAGTATCCAAGTTGGGCGCTTCCCAATTTCGCGCCTACGAGAAAATTGTCCAGATTGAATATCACAAACACCAGGACGCCGGTTCCGAACAAAGGGATACCGAACCGGAGGTATTCTTGCGCGACTGTCCAATCGAAACATAAACGAACGGGAAGTCTCTTTGCGAGTTGAAGGACAATGCCGGCGGCAAGCGTTGCGCCAACATTGGCGATGATAACCGCCCAGTAACTCCACCCATGCAGAACCAGGGTAACCGCCAGGATGCACTGTACGGCTGCACCTGCAACTCCCGGAATCACCAGGGCCCGATAATTCATTTCGCGTGTCAGCATGACCTGCGGCATGAAACCTACTGTGCTCACCAGAAAGTTCAAGGCCAAAATGCGGATCACGTTGCCGGTTGCCGGGTGGTCAAAGAAATGCTGCGCAAACGGCGCAACAAGCAAGGCAGCAACAAACGCGCCAAAGCTGAGGACAATCTTCAGGGTGAACGCTGTTTGAAGATTGTGCGGATGAAGCTGCGGGCGGCGAATCACCGCGCTGCCCACACCCATATCACTGAAACGGCTCAGGAAGCCGATAATGATATTTGCAAACCCAATCACTCCGTAGTCGGAGGGCGCGAGGTTCCGGGCTACAACCATGCTTGTAAGGGCGACGCAAAACAGGGTCAACCCCTTGCCAAGACTAGTATAGATGATGTTACGAAATGTCCTGGCCTTAGAAACGCTCATGAGTTTTGCCGGAGATCAGTGACAGAGACAGCTATTAGGTTAAGGCGGCCCGGGCTCTGCAAGGACGAATATGCTGTGCCTCGGACATTCGGGCAACGACATTGGCATATGAGTAGGAAAGAGCAGACCTCAACACGTGAGCCTCGCTTCTTTGGATATCGCACTACATCCTTCGTTGCCCGATTTCCGGCTAACACTCTGGTGAACGATTCAGCTCCCTGTTAGCGAATACATTGCCCTGTCGAAGCTTCGGAAGCACTCACGCTTAAGCTCATACACCGCGCCATAGGCCCTCCTTGCGGCTTTGAATCCAAGCACCGATTTGACCAGGGCATATTTGCCGGCAAAGCGAGGCTCTTCCAGTTGCCCTTGAAACTGCGAGGCCAGGCATTGCAGTTCCGCAAGAAGGTTTGGCCGTTCAGGATAGAAAAAGTCATACCGGTGCTGTAGGTAGGCTAAGCACGCCTTTCGGACACGTTCGCTTTCTTCAAGCGAGCGGATGTACTTCATCTGCAGCTTCGTGGTGCAAAGGAATGTTCCAACCTTCTTTTCGGAGTTGCCAATATAGCTCGTGCTGTTCCGCGTCGGGGCTCTGTAGAAAACCCTGGCTCCGGGTACAAACCGGGTGCCTTCGGAGGCCAAGAGCACGCGGGCAAAATACTCGCCGTCCTGATTGTGGTGAATGCCCGTGTCCCAAGGGCCGGCCGCATCGGCCAATTCCCGGCTCGTCAACCAAGTCGTGTTTGCCATCCAGACGTTTTCGCTCATGTTCTTCAACAACCATTCGATGGGGGAAAGGTCTTGCCACAGTGAGGTAGGAACAAAGCGGGCATGGCGGGTTCGATAGTAAAAGAAAGCCCAAGACGAGGAAAGAAGGATTCGCCTGCCGTCAGATTCTCGTAGTGCGGCAAGCTGGCGCTCGATCTTGTCAGGCGCGAGCAGATCGTCCGCGTCCAGCCACTGGATGTACTCTCCCTGGCTGAGGCGAAAAGCGCGGTTGCGAGCCGCCTGAGCGCCCCGGTTCTCGGTGGATACGACTGTGACATTCGAACCAAAGCGCTGTGCTACTTCGGCCGTGCGATCTGTCGACCCGTCGTCCACCAGGATGATCTCCTTGTTTGGCCAGGTCTGTGCGATCGCGGACTGTACTGTCTCGGCGACTGTCTCTTCGGCGTTGTAAGCCGGGATGAGAATCGAAACTAGTGGTCTCATAATCGGAATTGCTGCTTGAATCCACAAAATCAATAGTGGACAGACCGCAATGCAGGATGCTGATCGCAGCCTGCCAGATCCACGACGCCCTTATTGGATCCGTTGATCCGGTTGCATTGGGCTCTTCGCGCGCTGGGTGCGTCAGAGCGACGGTCTATAGTGGGCCGTGATCCTCAATCATGTACATTAGTTTGTCAAACTGTCTGGCATATGAAGCCTTCAATTGCGGCAGGACCGTCTGCGCCCAATTTGCAGCTTTCCAGCCAAACAGCGGTCTCAGCCAGGCATACTTCCATCGCAACTCTGGCTCTTCCAGGCATCCTCCAAATCGCGCAGCAATCCTCTGCAATTCTTCCACCTTGTCAGCTTTTCCCAAGTAGAACACAGGATACCAGTCTTGCAGGTAGGTCAGGCAGACCTTTCGAACGCGGTCGCTCTCCTCAAGCGAACGAAGGCACTGAATATGCACCTTCATGGAGCGTAAAAGTGAGTCCTTCTTCTGTTCAGAGTTTCCAATATAGCTCACTCTACTAGAGTTACTCATCCTATACAATACGCCTGTTCCTGGCACGAAACGAATGGCCGCTGAAGCCAACAGCACCCGGCAATAATACTCGCCGTCGTCATCAAAAGAGAGGCTTGTATCGAAACGCCCTGCGGCCTCTATTAATTCTCGGCTCGTTAGCCAGCCCCCCGGCTGAATAAAGAGGTTTTCGCCCATCTTTCTCAGAAGCCACTCGGCTGGGGACAGGTCTTCACACAAGGAGTTATGAACGAAGCGGGCATGGCGGGTTCGATAGTAGAAAGGAGCCCACGGCGAGGATAGAAGGATTCGCCTGCCGTCGGATTCTCGTAGTGCGGCAATCTGGCGCTCGATCTTGTCAGGCGCGAGCAGGTCGTCCGCGTCCAGCCATTGGATGTACTCTCCCTGGCTGAGGCGAAAAGCATGGTTGCGAGCCACCTGAGCGCCCCGGTGCTCGGAGGATACGACTGTGACATTCGAACCAAAGCGCTGTGCTACTTCGGCCGTGCGATCTGTCGACCCGTCATCCACCAGGATGATCTCTTTGCGTGGCCAGGTTTGAGCAATCGCGGACTGCAGCGTCTGGGCTATTGTGTCTTCGGCGTTATACGCCGGAATCAGAATCGACACTAGTGGTTTCATTAATCAGTTTCGCTTTCAGCGTTGATTCCGCCGCGGGTCATCGGCAAGGCACCGTTTGGTTCTGACCGCGGTCCCTCATCCGACAAGTTGATGGCCTGCAACAATAGGTCGAAATACGATCTTGCACACTTGCATTTCTTCGTCGAGATGGGTGTGCTTTTCAATAATGTCATAGTGACTCTCAATCGAATCGAGGATTCTCCTGTGCTTCCCGCTCACGTCGAAGACTCTGACAAAGAAGACACCGTCTTCAGTTAGGTAGTCCGAATATCGGGCCAACGATGCTGCAATTCTTCGTTGCGGCAAATAGTAGAGGGAGTCACCGAAAAGGATCACGTTGTATCGGTGCGTCGGCACATATGTGAGAATGTCGGTTTGACAATACTCATTACAGTCCGTGCGTCCGGCTTCCTGAGCTCTCGTTCTGGCTCTCTTGATCGCAACATCGGATATATCTACACCTGTGTAGAACCTATACACTGCCCGATTCAACTCTATGCTGGTCGTTCCTGACCCATATCCCAAATCAAGGATACAACCGTTATTAGCATATTTCTCGATCTGTAAATGAGAGCTCTCATCGCCAGTGTTGTCCAAGCAGTTCCATCGGCCGGAAGAGAATTCGCCGTTCCAGAGATCCCTTTTAGTGGACTCCGGTCCATATAGTTGGACCAAACCCCGCAAGACGTTTCGAGCTTTCTGCGCTAGGTTCACGAACGCCTCCGAGATTGGGTCTGGCCCCTAGTCGCCCTCACTGTGATCAATGAACGACACCGGTCAGGTTTTGTGGAGGCTTCGGGCCAGAAGGATAGCATGCCGAAGCGTCAAACGTCAGCGCGCCGCCGGTTCCATTTGGTGGGCCACCCATGACGTTCAAGTAGCAATCCATCGCCGGAATGCTTGTAACCAGTCCCCCACCAATTGGCGCAAAAGTTCCACCTGAACATTGGGAACCCGACGTAGCTTCCGAACTATCATACGTTCCGCCTGAGCACTGGCCTACATTGCCGCCCGTTACGTCCGGCCCAATCGGAGGCCATGCCTTGCCCGAAGGCCACCATGATGGTTTCGAGGAGTAAACGAAAGAGGCCGGTAGCGCCGTGCTGGACGGAACGGCATTGGAATAGGAGCTAAGGCTGGCCGGGACTTCCGATACGCTCCCGCAGATCGTAGACCACCCCGGATCGCAGGAATTCCCACACCAGCGCACAGCATTTGTTACCGTGTCGTAATTGCCCCAGAACATGGATGTGGGAGCAGTTAGGCCGTCGTACACGGGGATTTCCGAATATACGCCAGCACCGACCACAGATTTGTAGAAATTCCCTACGTTGGCAGGCGTCGACATATAGTTGACATGATAACCGGGCGTCCCGAGCACATTGCCGATAGCGTTGTGATAGCGAGTGCCGGGGTTCAGGCGCAGAGCCACAGTACTGGAGGTCGCTGCAGTTCCATTATTCTGTTCCCGTCCATCCCATCGATTCCGGAAGGAGGTGTTCAGGTCGTGCGTGCCGTGGAAGCTATCCGCGTAGAGTCCAGCCCCTATGTTTCCTTCCTGGAGCGAGAACAAGACGACGCCATGATAATAGGTTGGCTGACTGAGCCAGTTTGAACTGTTCGCATACAGCGTACCTGCGGCAAAGTTGTAATCGGCAACGCAGCCTTCGCAGTCTGAGTTGTAGACATAGATCATACCTGGAAACTGAGAAATGTTGTTTTCCTCAAGCGCATCGCTGGCAATCTCGACAGTGATGCTATAAGCATCCCCGCTGAAGCCGTAGAAATAGGAGTCGCGCACCGTGCAGTGGTTGCAGATCTGGAAATAGACGTGCCCCCAACCTGTGCCTGTGAGGCTGTTGCGTATGCTGCGAACCCCCTTGACCCAACATCCGGTGCAGTTGAAGAAGTTGATTCCACCGCCTCCATTCGTATGGTCTAGGGAGATATTCTCAACAGCATCGGCGTAAACTGGACTTGTTGCCCACCATGCCCCAGGTGATTGGCCGGTGTTCCAGTTCGAAGCATAAATCCCCGGCGTAATGCCGACTGTGTACGGGCCTGTTCCCGAGATGCTGGTGACGTTCACAATCTGCTGCTGGCCGCGAATCGTGGCAAGGGAGCCTACACCTCTCTCAAAACCGTTAGAGTAGGCTCCTGAATAACAGGCTGCTGAGGAATCGCCGCCGCTGGTCTTACTCCCATATTCACAGCCTACATACAAACCGCCGTTGTCAGTCTGATTGTCAATCTGATCGAGGATGATGGGTGCGCCCACCGTAAGATTCTTGACGTTGCTGAGCAGGATCGACGTTGCTCCCTGCGTGTATGTCCCGCTGGCACCGCTGGTTCCGCTCCAAGTCGCCGTGTTCGACGGCCCCTCCCAATAGTTCGTATCCGCGCTGCGGGCGCATATGTCCGCGCCTGAGTCTGAGCCTGAGCAGGTTCCAACGCGACTCCAAACGAGGAATGTACTATTCGAACCGACTCCTCTCAATGTGATATAGCTTCTTTTGCTAAATGTAAGCCCTGCAGACATCGTGTAGGTTCCTGCCGGAACCAGAACATAGGAATTCGCAGGCGCGGAGGCGAGTGCCGCGTTAATGGATGCGGCCGTTATCGCCCCACCGGATACCGCAGCGCACTGGCTAGTGACGCATTGTATGCGCGTAGTTGAGATCGTCGCTCCTGCTTTCGACCAGTCCATAGCCCGGCTGGGGCTCAATATCCCTGACCAGGTTTGACCATGCAAAGATGCGGTTAGACAAAGAACGATCGAAAAAACGATGGAGATACGTTTAAGCAAAATCAAGATTTCCTTCCACAAAATCCATTTTAGGCAATTATTTCCGTTTGGAAAACATTCAATCCGAATGCTCTTCGCTTTGCTGTTGGCTACAGGGTCATGCCGACGCGGCCGCCTGCCGGGATGGACCGGCAATCCGCAAAAATAGTTGCGAATCGGCGCCCGCAACGTGAGCGGCCTGGTTTCCAAGGAAGTCCGCTATGCATCGAATCTGTCAAACAACCGGCTCATAATCTACCAGTGCGATCATCGCGGGGCGGATTCTCGCTACAGGAACTCGCGACAACCTACGTTCTGGGAAGAAGGCTATAGCGAGAATGAAAGCAATCCACACGGGATCGGTCGATCGTATCCCTACCTCGGTGAAATTGTAGACCACTGCGATGAGGAAAAATCCCAGTCGCAGCCGTCCTGCTTCGGGATCCCGCCCGATCAGACGCAGGATATTCCTGTATCCGGTCCACAGCAGACCCGCCAAGCATGCCAAGCCGGCCCAGCCTAAGTTCAGATACATCTCAAGATAGCCGTTGTGAGCTTCGTTGAGGCCAGCCAGGATCGGGAAACTATAAATGCGAGCCAGCCGCTCCCCTAGCCAGAAACTCTCGAAGCCTGTCCCAAAGACAGGATTTACAGGAAACTGTAGCAGGTCGTGCCAGATCTCGGTCCGGCCCGTGAGCGTCGGATTTCTTCCCATGGCTGCCAGGGCGCCACCTCCGATACCGAGAAACAACACGGAGGCACAACTCAAGATTACCGTCGCGACCATGAAGTGTACGACAGCCGGCTTCCGCGCCGACTTCAAAAAGGTGTGGGCTGCGATTAATCCGCTTGTAAGAACGAAGCAAGATAAAGAAGTCTTCGAATCCGTCAGAATAAGGAGCCAAATAGCCATTGCGGAGACTGCACCATGCACAATGATGGTTTTAGTCCGGTCACGACGGGGTCCGCGCCACGCATGAAGGACCCGACAAACCGCCGCAAAACCGAATACCATGCAGACCATCCCAAGCATGTTCTTGTTGTCAGCTACCCCAACAAGGGACCGTGTCCCGGTCCAATGCGCGGCGTAGGCTACGCCCCACTTCGGGTAGTATTTAATAAGCAAAATGGACAGGGGCAATAGCACAAATGCGACAGTCGCCAAGACCTGCTTGACCGCAGCCTCGCAGTCATATTCCGTCAGCAAGATCAGAACCATTGCGTAGTCGCCAAGAGACTTGATCCAGCGCTTGAGTGCCACTCCAGGAAAGTCAGACCAAACAATGCTGAGGGCGCAGTAAAGCACGAACAGAACAATTGGCCAGTTCCTCCGAAGCACGCGTGCGACGGTTCTTCGCCTCCCAATAAGAACAGCTACGGCAGCAGCTATCAGGAGTTCGTAGAAGGCCGCATCGAGGGGGCTTCCATCGAGATACAGCTGCTCTCGCGACCCGACACGCGACATGCCCAACCATGTCGATACGTGCTTTGACCCGCAGATCAAGAGCCATATGATTGGAAGCCATAGTACCCAGGAAGCCCGGGTATCCCGCTTCCGGTCCAGCACGAAGAGCCCCAGAATGCCAGCAACACAGACGATCGCCGCGAGCGGTGGCGGCATCAGCATCCCTCCAAATACGATTCGCGAGAAGGCGGCCGTACAACTGCGCATCCAGAAAATGCCAAAGTATGGGGTCCGATGCAGTTGAATGACATCTTGGTGTCAGAGTTGGCATGGCATGGGTTGTTGGCTGCACACGGCCAGCTCACTTTGTCGTTCAATACAATCATTTCACCGGTTTCCGCTTAAAAGGTGCGAGATAGGCCCTTGTCTATCAGGGCCGCCAGAACTTGGATGGGTTCGACCGGCCTGACCTCTTGTCCAGCGCGAACATGCAATCGCTGACACTTTACCGACACAATCCAACCAAGTAGTGCTAACTCTCCCGATGCTTTGACGATCGGCACCAATTACGGAACCTGTAAAGATGCACCCTCGCAGGCATCCATCCGTGTGCATGCTATACCCCTAGCAAGTCCGAATAAACATCTCGGGTCAGGTCGCCCACCACATCCCAAGAGTGCCTGGAAAGAGCGTAGTCTCGAATCTCCGGGCGTCGATGCTCCAACTCCCCGAACAAATCACTGTCAAAATACCTCTTGATCGCCGCGGCCAAGTCATTTGAATCTCGTGGCTTACAAACAAGGCCGGTTCTGCCCTCGATGATGTCATCCGCGAAAGATCCCACGTCAGTCGATATTACCGGCAAGCCAAAACTATATGCCAAGAAAAGAATACCGCTCTGAAATATCTCGGTATAGGGCAACACGGCAACGTCCGCTGCTTTGAAATACATCTCCGTTTCGTCATCCGGGATGAAGCATATCTTCTGGATGACTTGCTCCCGACTGGGGTCCCGGCCAATGCTCTGCTGGATGGCGTTCAAGTACTCCTCGCTCCCCTTTTTGCGCTCGCCAGCAATGATTAACCGACAGTCCTCTCGTGCGGCCGCTATTTGCTGGAATGCAGCGACCAAATATTCGAGGCCCTTGTAGGGCTTGATGGCGCCAAAGAACAGGACTGTCCTTTCATCATTGCGGATTCCTAGCCGCTGCTTGGCCTCGACCGAAGTGAGATCCGTGTACGGTACTGCATTGTTAATGCCATAGGGGATGACCGTGACTGCTGTCTTGCCGACATGAAACCGCTCCACCAGTTCATTCTTCATCTTTTTCGTGTGCACAAAAATGTGGTCCGCGAGCCCGTACTGGAATTCCAAAGTCAAGCGATTGAGCAGGGAATCCTTCGAATCTCTCCTGCCTGCATTCACATTGTGTGCGGTGAGGACAATTTTCTTCCCCAAAAGCTTGTAATACAGCATAAGCAAAGTTCTGTCGAAAAGCTGGAACTTGTAATTCCACAGAATATGAAAAATCCTCGGCTTGGCCGTCCCGGCGTAGCGAATAAGCCGGACGTAAGAGGCAAGAATCCTCTTTATCTTGAGTGCGACACTCGCGTCCTCCTGATTACCATGCAGATTAAGAAATCGCAGCCGAGCATTGCAATGCATCTCGGGGCCATCAATCGAGTCGCTGCCAATCACATCCAAACATACATCCTTTGCAATTAGCGCCATGGCCAAGCCAACAGCATAGTGTCTATCCTGGCCGCCGGTTAGCAGTCCAACTTCCAGCTGGGGCTGCACCGACGGGGGATGCCCTTCCTCCGGGCGATCGATGCGAACTGCAGAATGTTGCTCACGCAATGCGGTGCCGCTCCCGTCGGTCTATTCATTCTCAACCAAGTACAAACGAATCCGCGCTCACGAGTGGGAAAGGAATTATGGCAATCTTGCTCATCTTGGATCGAAGAAAAGACGGTGCAACAGTTCCAGCGTCAACATCTTGTGAATCGCAGTCGTGTAGTTGCGGTCTCCTCGGATATGGCCGGTCACGATCTTTTCAAGACTCTTTCGCTCGATGTAGGGTCGTGAAAGCGTCAATGGGTCGAGTAGCATTGCCCTCACGTATCCGGCGAGCGCGTCGCGGTACCAGACCCTGTAGTGTAGGTATTTATGTCTGCCCAAAAACAACCGCTCCAGGTGCAGGGGCGAAGCCAGGTGATCCATCTGCGCGACCCACTGCGGCATACCGTAGTCGTATGCGTACTCGGCTTTGAAAGTAAATTCCTGGAAACCATGAAGGATCGGCGATGCTAAAGGGATGAACACCCCGCCCACTCCGCGATCCGACGGAATCCGTCGAAGCGCTGGGTTGCCGTCGCCGATCAAGCGCAGTCGCACGTCCCCGTTGTTCAATGCGGAAGCACAGTAGACGGTTCGCACAAAATCGTTGTCCAGATAGGGCGATCGGACTGTCAATTGCGTCTGTTCCAAGGCGAGGACCCCGTGGTGATACCAGGGTGATTGCCGAAAAGCAGCAAAAGTGACCGGATGCACGCGGCGGATCGCCGCATACGTCTCCCCGGCCTGGTAAACATGCGCAAGAAATTCCGGACGGAACAAACCGTCCGCCGGTGGCATCGGTTTAAACATCACAGCATGCCGGAGGATTTCGCTGCCATAAGTCCCAACGACTTTCGCCGGTGCGATCTCGCGCGCCCTCTTACTGACATAGAGATCCGCGGAGCGATACACATCGACGCCTCCCTCGGTCAGGTAAATACTGCGCTCGGCAAAGTACGGGAAGTTCTTCAGGAACTCATCGCCGACTGCTATCACCTGGTGCGTCTGCTGGCAGATGCTGGCGACCTTTCGGGCAATCCGCACGTCCTCGCATTCGCGGTACATTCCTCCGAACGTGTAACACGGGACCGATCCAGGAGAAGACTTATTCCACGCCATGATCACTCGGGTATCCATTCCCCCGGTCAGTGCGATTGCGGTGCGCTGTGGTCCTTCAAAGTAGTGTGGGAGGTTCTTCTCAAGCGATTCCCGCAGGCCTTGGTAGAAGGATTCGGCGTCCAGCGGCGCCTGTTCCTCCCACTCCTTCGGGTCGAAGTAGGTTTCTTTTTGCTTCAGCGCTCCGTTGCGAAAGATCCAGCTTGAGCCTCCCGGAATGACGGCAATATCCTTGAAAATCGTACGGTTCTCAAGCACACAGCTGCACGCCAGAAACTCTCCCAGGCCCTGCGGAGATGGCACGCGCAAGTCAGGACGCGCCGCCAAGATCGCTTTAGCTTCGGCTGCGAAATAGAAAGCCTCCATCGACTCGTGGTGGCACAGTCTATGCATGCCATAGCGGTCGTTGAAGAGCGTGACAGACCCGTTTACAGAGTCCGCCAGCAAACCATGAAAGATCCCGTCCAGACCCGAGATAAAACAAGGACCATTCGCTGCAAGGCGTAGCAGAAAGGCGGCGTGGCTCTCATCGCTTTCCGCTTCAGCGTTCCGGTGTCCGTATTCCTCTCCGGAAAAGATCAATGTCCGATCCCGGTCACGCAGTGGCATACCGTCGGCAAAGGAGTTTTCTATTACCGTCCAGCCTGCGTACACGCCGAGGGATTCGTCGATCCACGTGCCCGCTCGATAAAAGGGCTCGTGTCGTAACGCCGCGACCATTCGCAAAAGCTGCGGCTCGGCCCAGTGCCGTGGCCTCTTCGTAATCAGTCCGACAATCCCGGGCATGGATCTCCTAAAACTCCATTGGAAATGAGCACTTCGGTTGGGTGACCGTCAACCCACACATGAATGAAACGGAAAGATCCACTCGCTTGATGTGAGCCGTACACAACTGCACTAGTCACCGATTCGGACGAAATCATTCATAAGTCACAATTCATCGACGGCCTTGCGACGCAACTGTTGATCCAGCCTAACCGGGATTGGTAAAGCTTCGAGCGATCTGAAGATCGCCAATTCTTCGCTGAATCTCGCCACTGGCCAGGAACCTATATTCCTGAGGGTTCACCGGGTGCGTTTCAACTTCCACGACCGATCGCCTAGCGATAGAAAAGATTTCGTCGATGCGGCTTCGCGGTTCAAGAGGAGGAAGTGAGAAGAAGTAATCGGTAAGCCTGTACCGCTTTGCCAGCATGCGATCGACAGTCCCTCGATAAAGCCGGTTAATCCAACCCTTTTCGCCCGGTCGGAAGGAAAAATTCCGTCGCACCATCGCGCCAACGGGCATCAACCTGCCGAAAAGCACGTTGGCGCAGAGGTGCATGTGGTGATGGCCATCGAAGCGAAGCGGCGTACTGCTGAAGATCTTCTCGAACTCTTCAATCTGTGCCGCTACTACATACTTGAACGACGAGGCCAGTCCAGGGTGATACACCGTCTGCGCCAACCGTTTTTGCCGTAGGTAACGGATGATTCGTTCTTGGTGCTCCCTGAGCCGCGAAGGACAATCCGGCGCAGAGAATGGCATCGTGAAGTTCAGATGCAGGCCACAATCGATTCCCCGTTCTCTTGCCAGATCTGCCGCTCTCCTTGAATCCTTCATGAACGCCATCGCGCTTGTCGATGAAACAGCGCCGATGGTTACGCATTCGAGGATTCGATCAGTAGTGTTGATATCCCGTCCCCAGTCGTCGGCATTAATGATCAGTGCATTGGGGCTGCGCAGTAGATTGGTCAATCCTATCTCTCCCTGGCTACCAGGTAAAGGAGAGTTTTCGGCCGGAGTGGGTTTTGAGGTGACCACAACAAAACCCTACTCGGCCGCCCGTGGTCCCATAGGGGATTCTGAAGACCGCGGCAGGTTTGCTGTCGAGCTCGCGCCACCTAGGCAAAAGAACTTCTTTAACCGTTGCATTTGTTCCCGCCTATGGAAGGCAACCAACTCTTGCGATACGGGATGATCGAATCGTCGCAGCATGGCCCACAAATACCCGGCCCCCTGGGCTAGTCCGCCTACGCAGACAGGCGGAGACGTCATCTGGTAGGCGACGCGGAACAGCTCCCAAACGGGATGATTTCCGATGACGTAATCCTTGATCCCGTACTTGAACTTCGAGCCGAGCTTTCTTTGCTGGGCAGTCCCCATTTCCCGATGATGAATACATACTTTCTCAGTCCACGTTTGCGTCCTCCAGCCCCTCATTCGAGAACTGATCACTGCGATGTGATCAATTGAACCACCCTTTACCGGGACGTATCCGCCGATCGCTTCAAAGCATTCACGACGAAACACCTGGCAAGCCCCCGATACATGTTCAATGCTTACAAATCGGTAGTCGTATATTCGGCCCGAGAGTTCCTGAAACGGCGTTCCCGTCAATCCCAGCAGTGGGTCATCCATCAATTTCATCAGCAGAAACTCAAAATAGTCTGAATCGAATGAAATATCGCCGTCGAGGCTCCCTATCACCTGGTAATCGAGATCCTTCACCCTGGCATATCCAGCATTAAATGCGAGCACCTTGCCGGCAAAGTTTCGTTCCGCGCGCTCCACCACGCGCACCAACTCGATCCAAGGGTATTCCGCTGAGTATCTCGTAACAATTTCGTCGGTCCCATCGGAGGAGCCGTCGCTCACGATCACCCATTTCAGCGGACGAACGGTTTGAGCTACTACTGACTTCAACGTGCACTCGATGAACTGAGCCTCGTTTCGTGCCGGAGTCACTATCACATAGCTGGGAAGTGAGGGCATCGGGAAGCTGAGTCCTTTCTGCAATGTATTAGGATCAGAGACAAGCGGCTTTCACAAGGTAGGTTCGATCTCCTGCCCGAGGTTCTGGAAAACGACGCTTGCATAACTAGAAGTGGAGCCGGCGGGAGGATTTCAACGCTCCATATGCCGATTACAATTCGGCTGCTCTGGCATTGAGCTACACCGGCCTATAAAACTTCTTATACCACAGCGCTCTCGATCTTAGTCCGATCGAAATTACCGAAGGAGGTAGAATGCCGATCAGACCGCGATGAAGATTTGCTTTCATACAAATCTTTCCCCAATACGTTATAGGCACGAAGTATCTGGGAACCAGAATTTCCTTAAAGCCATTGCGGATCTTGAAGACCCGCAATGAGCTGTCAAGTTTGTTTCCGTAATTATAAAGCCCATAGCAGATATGTGAAATGCCCAGCGCTTCGCAGATTTCCACAGCTTTGGCCACAAGAACATTCGCTGGCCTCTTGTCAAATTGGCTCGGCTTTACTGTAAGATTCAAGATCGCTGCCACAGCTTCGCGATATACCAGATGCAAGAATCCGATCATTTCTATCCCAGCATAGGCACAGATGAAATCACATCTGCCGCTAAATTCGCCGTAACGCTTCCAGGTATCTTCCGAACTCAGTCCGTAATAAGCGTTCGTAAAACCTTGACGCATCGGAGAATCGTCGTTTACTGACCTAATTCCTTCCACGATATCCGCATCTAGTTCTTTGACCACGATTGCGACGCCGCGCTTCTGTGAGCGCCGTACATTCTTTCGTGATTCTTGCGGAAGACCCTCCCACCACTCTTTGAAGCTTACAAGCGATATAGCCGCGACACTCTCCCATTCTAACGGGTAAGAATACTTCGGCTGGGTTGCAGGAAGCTTCTGACTGAATGTGAAAATGTCGGCCTTTAATGTTCGGCCGTCATCATTCCTCAAAGCTGCCAGATAAATCTCAGGATCTTCGATCTCTTTCTTCCGCATTGCTTCACCACGAATCTTCGCAATCCTGAGCCACTTGCCTGCGGTGATAAGTATGTCGTCATTGACCTCGAGTCCGGGAATCCTCTCCCATCGTCCCTTGATTCTTACTTCAACTGAATGACTCGCCTCGCTCATACTTGTGTATCGGACCCCCTAAACCCGTCTGGCGCTAATCTCGTAGAACATTATCACCCTCGAGTCAAACAGGAGTTCGATTGAGACGGGAGAATATTATCTCTTGTGGCAGGGATTACGCTGTCAATCTGATCGGTGTCTCTGAATATTCATACCCATCCCTTTGTTTACGCAGAATCTTCGAAGTAAAGGCGTCAACTTCTTTCGCCACCCTGGCTTGCTGTTCTGCTGTAAGCTGCGGGAACATCGGCAGGGAGACAATCTCAGCCGCAACGCTTTCCGCCACGGGGAAATCTCCCCGACTGTAGTTCAGCGAGGCATAGGCCTTCTGCAGATGCAGGGGAACCGGGTAGTGGAGTCCGGTGCCAACGCCCGCGCTTTTCAAGTGGTTCATCAGGTCATCGCGATCCTTGGTGCGGATTACATACAGATGATACACGGCTCTAGAGCAGGAAGGCTCATACGGAGTGATAACGGTATCATTTTCAGCAAAGAGGCGGTTGTATTCAGCTGCCCGATCGCGTCGATGCGTGTTCCACTCCTCTAGATGTGGCAGCTTCGCGAGCAGAAGGCCGGCCTGGATCGCGTCCAGGCGTCCATTGTACCCTTCCATGTCATGGTAGTACTTCCTCACTTGGCCGTGATCCCGCAGCATCTTGACTTTGTCGGCTACCATTGAATTATTCGTTGTGACTGCTCCTGCCTCACCACACGCTCCGAGGTTCTTCCCGGGGTAGAAGCTAAATGCGGCTGCACCTCCCATCGAGCCGGCTTTCATCCATCGATTGAGCTTCTTGGAAAAGTACTCCGCGCCGTGCGCCTGGCAGGCATCCTCAATTACGGCAAGGCCGTACTCGCTAGCAAGGTCAAGGATTGAATCCATGTCGGCCATTTGGCCATAGAGGTGCACCGGCACCACCGCAGTTACCGGCCGATTACTTCGGAGACTAATAAGTCTTCCCGATTTGTCTCGAGCACACCGCCATTCCAGGAACTCCCGGAGCGCTGTAGCCGACATGTTGTAGGTACGCTTGTCGATGTCTACGAACTCCGGCGTGGCGCCGGCCTGAGAAATGGCTTCGGTAGTGGCAATAAACGTATTGGGCACGGTTATAACCACGTCGCAGGGTTGTACCCCAGAAGCCACGATAGCGAAGCGTAAGGCGTCCGTGCCGCTGCTAACGGCAATAGAATGACTCACGTTGCAGAAGGTTGCAAATGCCTTCTCAAATTCCTCCACCACGGGACCGCCAATAAAGACGGCAGTGCGCAGCGCCCGAAGAAAGACGCCGGTGAGTTCCTGTTCGAGTTCTACGTGTGGAGTGACTAGATCAAGAAACGGAACGCTGTTCGAAACGACACTAGGTACGCGCATTCTGACCTCTTTCTGCTTTGGCGATATAACGCAACACTCTGGCTGGGTTGCCGGCAACGATAGCGTTGCTGGGAACATCCTTGGTAACGACGCTGCCTGCGCCCACAATCGCATTCTCGCCGATGCTAGTATTGGAGAGAATCGTGGTGTTCGAGCCGACGGATGCGCCCCTCTTTATAACCGTCCCTTCGACTTTCCAGTCGGCTTCAGTCTGCAGGTGTCCCTCCGCCGTCGTTGCACGAGGATATCTGTCGTTGATAAACATGACTCCATGTCCGATGAAGACGTTGTCCTCGATGACGACGCCCTCACAAATAAAGGTGTGGCTTGAGATCTTGCAGCATTTTCCCACCTTCGCATTCTTCTGGATTTCTACGAATGCGCCAATCTTTGTCTCGTCCCCGATTTCACACCCGTACAGATTTATAAACTTCGAGAGACGTACGTCTCTTCCCAGCTTGACGTCGTTTGAGATGCAGTTGTAGGGTGTCATAGATAGATCAAAGATCCCCTCTTGCTCAGCGATTCGCTGGCTGCTTCCAGCAATCTGACCACCCGCAGTCCTGCACGTCCATCGTTAAATGGCTCTTGTCCAGTTGAAATGCAACTTACAAAGTAGGACAATTCCTGATGCAGGGCCTCAACCTGCTCCAGATGAGGAGCCCACATATCGCCGGAGCGATAATCTACAAGCAGTTGGTAGATGCCTTCGCCGTTCGTGAGTTTCACTCCCTTGTCGTACACCTTAACCTTTTCGTCAGGATCGAGATCATTCCAGACCAACATACGCTTTTCTCCGCCGATGAGCGTGGTCCTGATCTTTACCGGGGAGAGCCAGTTGACGTTGATATGGGCTATAACCTTGTTGGGGAAATAGAGCGTCATGAAGGCCACATCTTCAGAGCTGTTGAGATGACTCTCCCCTGTCGCGACAATTGCCTCGGGAGTTGCCTTGATAAGGTGATCCATGATCGAGAGATCATGCGGTCCTAGATCCCAAAGAACGTTGATATCATGTTGAAACAGACCAAGATTGATACGAGTAGAATCGTAGTAATAGAGCCTCCCCAGGATCCCTTCGTCCATAAGCTGGGAGATTTTCTTCACTGCTCCGGTGAACAAGAAGGTATGGTCCACCATAATTCTAAGATTTCTTTTCTCTGCAAGGCTAATCAGTTCCTCTGCTTGCGCGGCATTGCTGGTGAACGGCTTCTCCACGAACACGTGCTTGCCGTTCTCTAACGCAGCCTTTGTCAGCTCGAAGTGGGTCCAGACAGGGGTAACGATTGCTACGGCATCGATCTCAGTTGACAAGAGCACCTTCAAAGGGTCAGCAGTTATCTGGATTCCCGGATAAGCCGTGTGTGCCCGCTTCTGTGCGGCTGGACTGAGGTCGGCGAGTGCAAGCAATTGGCAACCATCCAGACTTGCTAGGTTTCTCGCGACGTTGGGCCCCCAGTAGCCGTAGCCAATTACACCGAAATTCATAATGTTGCCCCCGTATTTACAAACTGTAGCCGGTTGAGAATATGTGTCGGAAATACATGCCTACCGCACGGTGGAGCTGACGTGGCATCGGGCGAAGGCAATAGAAAGGCTGAATCGAGGAAATCAATGCGCACCCGCGCCTTTGATCACTGCGAGCGGAGTTTTCATGAGAATCTTGAGGTCAAGCCAGGGGGTCCACGACGTGGCGTAGCGCAAGTCCATCCGAACCATCTCGTCAAATTTGACCCGACTTCGGCCGCTAATCTGCCACAGCCCGGTAATCCCGGGTTTCACTTCTAATACCCGGCGGCGGTGCCACGGCTTGTAGACTGCCACCTCGTAAGGAATTGGAGGGCGCGGACCAACCAGGGACATGTCTCCTTTGAGAACGTTCAGCAATTGCGGCAGTTCATCCACGCTGGTTTTACGCAGGAACTTCCCTACTCGCGTGACTCTCTTATCGTTCGTAAGCTTGTAAATGCGCTCACCATTCCCGTTCGAAGCCAGATGCCCAGCCTCGTCGGCAATTAACTGTTTTATAAACTGCTTATGAACATTATGATCATTATCAGATTGCATCGAGCGGAATTTTAGAAATGTGAAGGGCCGGCCGTACTGTCCAACCCGCCTTTGCGTAAAGAGCACTGCGCCTTTGGACGACATCGTGACCGCCAGCGCGATCATTACAAGCAGGGGCGCGCACAGGATCAACAGCAGTGCGCTACCGATAATATCCATGACTCGCTTCAACACCAGTGCGGACCGCCGTCTGTTGTCGGGGCTAAACAGGTCAGGATACAAGGAAGAATCGGGTAGGTTCCCTGAATCGTCCCTATCCCAATCGTCGGGGTAGAAATGGAACGAAATGCTAATCTGGTCGAATGGGTCACACATGAGCTCGTTCCGCAATGCGCTGCTCACCTTGTTCAGGATAATGCTCTGGGCCGCGCTCTTGTCCTTGACCAGGAGGCTCGTGTATAGCACGCCGACGGTAGTTCTCTCTTTGTACCAGCCGATAACGTCGGTTTCCCTCGTGCATGACAGAAGTGCACACGCCACCCCGTCGAGAGTTTTTCCGTTCTTTCCAAGCTCCTGAGGACGACCGGCCTCTAGCAACATAAGGAGAAAGGGCTCCATGGAGCGCCCGCTCCTCTTGCGCTCGATCGCAATCATGCGTTTGAAGATCTCTTCGCTAAGGACTTCGCGTGAACCCGCCGACGCCGACTCACACAGAGGTTTGGCTATCTTCAGAGAATTACTCACTGGCAGCTTAGTCACCGTTTATATCCCTCTCAACGGTCATTTCAATTGGCGTCTTGGATTGCGACCACGGCTTGTGGCATTCAGGCTATCGCATTTTGTCTTTTGCAGTAAGTACGAATAGCCGTTACATTTATTAATGCAGAAGGACACACACATCCCACATCTCCTGCATATCTGGCGGCTATAGATACCCCATGGAGTCTGGTAACTTAGCTCGTCGGGTTGTTAGTTGGAACTGATACAGTGCGCTTGCTGTAGTAATAGTCGCTGTGAGCAGCGTTTCTGGAACAGTTCAACAACGCCCCAATCAGCTTTTTTACGTCGATCGCTTCCAGGCCCTTCAGCAGTTGCCGCTTCTCGGTGACTCCTTGACGCGTAACCAAAAGGACCCCATCCGCTAATCGCGTCCATACGCTTGCGTCAGCCAAGGGCAGTATAGGAGGGGAATCGATAATGATCCAGTCAAACCATGCGGCCAGCTGATCCATCAGCGCGTGCAGCCTTCCTGATTGAAGAAGCTCCAGCGGATTGCTCGGAGCAATGCCTGCTGGCAGCAGCCACAGGTTCGGACCTTCGAGATAATAGATGCTCGTTATCAAACTGCGTTCGCCCCGCAGACACTCGCTTAGGCCTGACACACTGCCGATCCCGAAGATCTGCGAAAAAGACGGGCGCCGCAGATCTCCCTCCACGATCAAGATCTTCTGCGTGACTCTCAAAGCGAGGGTGCAGGCCAGGTTAGCGGCACTTACGCTCTTCCCTTCCTGAGGGATCGTGCTCGTAACCAGCACTTTCTTAAGCGGTCTCTTCCGTTGAAGGTCTCGCAATCGCAACGCCAACAAGCGGAAAGCTTCCGCCCCAAGACTCTCGTTCTCCGTGAAGCATATCAGTCTACTTTGGGCAGTGACCGAGATTGGAAGCGGCTGGAATTGGCCGAAGATATCCACGCTTCTGTCAGTCGGGGAAAGCTCGCCTGCAGCGAGAGCCTTCTCCGCAGCCGCATCGGGTGGACCTTCATCCGGTTCTAATGGCCAGTCACGCTCTGAGTTTTCCGTCGCCGCGGGATGCTCGACCAAAACCGCTGTCTCCCAAGTCGATGCAGCTCTGCGCTCAGCGCGCCGCAAGAGTTCAGTTGCTTCTGACGGTACAGGCGAATCCTTTTGGGAGCGCTCGCCTTCCGATCTTTGTAACGCGTCAAATATATCGCTCATGTTCGCTCTTTTCAATTTCTTCTGGAGCTACAGCCGCGCCCGCGCCCAAATCGCTCATGGAAGACCCTCGCCGAGCGACTACCAACTCAAATAGGTCAAGTAAAGTGTTTATGGCGCTCAGAACATTCACCTCAGTGTGCTTCTCGGTTCGTTCTGCATAAGGCGAATAAACCACATCCAGGCGGAGTTCTTTGGCCACATATCCTATAATGTCCGGCGGTACGCTTGGCAACCGTCTTGCGTAGGCTGCAATGAGGGCATTCTCGCAAATTGTGTTGACCAAGCGGGGCAGACCTCCCGAATGACGATACACTTCCGCAATGGTTGACTCCGGGAACAATGGACTATGATTAGAGTCCGCCCCAGCGACCTGCAGCCGCTGTTCGATGTATCGTTTTGTCTCCTCGGCATCCAGCGGACAAAGTTGTGTGCGAACCGCAATTCTTTGTTTGAGCTGTCTAAGGCCGATGGAATCCAGCTTTTCGTCCAGTTCAGGCTGTCCGGCCAACACAATTTGCAACAACTTGTCGTCGTTCGTCTCCAGGTTCGACAGAAGGCGGACCTCCTCGAGTATGTCTGCAGACAAGTGATGTGCCTCGTCCACGATCAGCACGGTAGTCATTTTTCTGGAATTTCTTGAGATCAAAAACTGGCCCAGGTCAATCAGCAGTTCATATTTGCTTTTACCAGACGCGGGGAGTCCAAAGTCAGAGAGGATGTACTGCAGGAACTCCGTCGGAGAAAGACGAGCATTGAAGAGATAGGCGTATGCAACGTCCTTGCTCTCCTTCAGCAGTCCGAGCAAGCATCGAAGAAGCAAGGTCTTTCCTGTGCCCACCTCCCCCGTTACCACAACAAAGCCCTTGTGCTGCCGAACGCCATAATAGAGCGCGGCTAGCGCCTCGTTATGCCGCTTGGTGGGGACAAAACAAACGGGATCGGGCGTAAGGTCAAAGGGGTTGCGCGTTAGATTAAAATGGCTTTTGTACATTCGACACCGAGCCCTGCAGATATGTGAAAGCAAAACCAGCCAATATGGTGGCGGTGATCAGGGCCGCCATAGTCCATCCCAACACCGTTCTCTTTTTCGTGCTTCGCTCATCGGACGAAATCACTACTTCGGGGATATCAGCGAGAATGGCAACCGGCAACAGGGTTTTGATTTCCTTTTCACCGTACAGACGGTCGTTCGTAAGTTCCAATCCACCCACGACAAGAAGACCCAACGCCAAGCCGACGCCCAACCCGATTCCGCATAATTTAAGGCGGTTGGGGAAGGCGGGACTCGCCGGCAAACTGGGAGGATCAAGCATCGTGAACCGCTCACCTTGTTGCATCTGTTCCATGCTCGTAGCCAGCGCTGATTCATTCTTCTTTTTTAGCAGATCGTCGTAATTAGCCTTCGATTGATCGTATCCGCGAGTGAGATCGTCCAGTTCCTGCTCACGCGCGGGTTCGTCGTTTAAACGCGCCTGGTATTGGTCGATTCTGGCTTTTAGGGAGGCAACCGATTGCTCCCGATTAGTAATCTCCACCTTATTGGCTTGCAGCTGGCTTTCGACTTGCGCTAGCGCCGAATTCTGTACGCCATTCCTTGTGTCGCGTGCGACTGACGCTTGACTCGCTTTCCCGCCACTCGTGCTCTTGGCTTTCAGGTCGACAAGGAGTTCGTCCCTCATCTTTTCGGTCTCGGCTATTTCATCCTTGAGATTCTGGATATCGGGGTAGCGATCGGTGTAGTGTGCGCTCAGATTTGTCAGCTTAGACCTCAGCGTATCTAGCTGCTGGTCAATCGCCGGCAAACTTGTCGGACTTGTGTCGGCGGTCCTCGAGGTTCCGTTGAGGGCCTGGTATTGCCCGATCAGCGCCTGGAGATAGATACCCTGCTGTTTTGCGGTGTTACGAGCATCCTGCTCATTCTGTAGCTGCGACTGCAAGCCGTTCAGGATTTGGATGTTGCTCGCCTGCTGGGACGGCAACTCGCCCACGTGTTTTGCATCGTACTGGTCAACTTTCGCCTCCTGGTCGGCGAGGTTCGTACGCGCATCCTCCAACCGGCTTTCCAAAAAACTGGTTGTGTCTTGGGACTCTTGCTGGCGGGCTTTCAAATTCTCGTCGATAAACAGGTCGGTCAGTTGGGTGGTAACCTGCTGGGCAATCTGTGGATTACGCGCCGAATAGCTAATCGTGAATCCGGTGATCTGTTTCTTGTCTTGACCATACACGAGCTCGACGTCGATATCCTTGCGCATCAGTGCGACTCTCTTGTCCGGCGTGGTCTGGTCGCGCCCCTCCCCGTAAAGGTGAAGGTTGCCAATGATCGTGAGAAGGCGCGTTCGGCTAAGGATCTGTTCCGTAATGCTTTGCAGTCGGTCCTGCAGGTCTTCACTGACATTCGGCGACACGTAGTCCTTAGGCATGCTGGGTTGTTCCACTAGAATCAGCGTGGTCGACTGATAGCGCGCCGGTAAGACCCAGCCCGCCCCCCAGCCTACCAACCAACCAAGAAACACCGGTATCAGAAAATGGATATGGCGGCGACGCACCAGGTTCATGTAGCGCTCGACGTCGGGCCGTTCTGAATTCTGTTCCTCGGAAAACTCGGAAACTTCTGCCATGATTATCTTCCTAGTGGTCTTGCAAATTGGTAGGAAATAGAGATCGACCCGCGATCGCTGTCAGGATCACTGGAAATCGACGAAATGTAGCTGTAACTCTGGTGTACCCGCTGATATTCAAGGCTCACTCTGAAGTGTTCGCTCAATGAGTGCTCGATTTTGGCGGTTCCTGAAACGGAGTATCCTCCTGGATAGGACAAAAGGGAAAACAGGGACACATTCTTGCGAATTAAGTAGTTCACCGTCGCCTCAACTGTCCAGGTACGCGCCAATTGCCAGCGCGCACTACCATTTGCTGTGTTTGTGCTAAAAGCTCCAAGCAGGCCCCCGCCGCCGGCAACGGTTCGTGAGTAGCTGGCGGCAAAATTCGTACGATCCCGTTGCCAGGCTATACTCCCCGTTACAGAGGGTGTCCACGAGGCGAACGGCGGCAAGGGAGACATGGCAACGTTATAGCGCTCCGGGCCGGCTGTCACGGACAAGGTGAGCGCATGCATCAAATGCGCTGTATAAAAGAAACTGAATGTGTCCACCTTAGTGTCACTCTCTGTTCTGCTGAGAGTGTCCACTTCGTTCGAATACTGATATATCGCACCAATGTATTGCGTGCTGGACAAGAGGCGATTGTAAAAAGCTGATCCGCCGCGCATATCCGAGTTAGCGAGATCAGGGGATTGGGCCTGGTTGGGATAATTATGCAGCGCAGTTGTTCCGCCAGCGCCGATCATGCTGTTCGCGCTGAATTGGTAGGATAATTGCGCATTTGCTTGATTGCTAAGCAGGTCTGCATACGGAGCGATGACGTCTGCAGGTGAGGACGTTGTCGAGCCGGATACAGATACTCCCAGAGAGGGCTGGTTGAATATGTTCGAGCCTTTGACAAAGGTGTCCCTTCCGCTGATTGACACGTGCTGGCTCAAGCGATAAAGGAGATGAAGAGACGCATTCTGATCCACGAGATTCCGTGCGCTTGTGTGCTGATAGAGCGTAAAGTTTGACTCATACTTCCACGTCTGGTGTAGGCGGGAGGTCATCTTGTCGAGCTCAATATTGGGGTTGACCGAGTAGGCCATGTCGCTGCTCGGATGGGCCCCGTAGCCCGGCAGTAGATTGTCATAGTATGCGGTTTCAAGGGTCAATCCAGGGTCCAGGTAATTCGACCGTACTTCAGAGCCGGTCACTGTCGGAAGAGGTTCACCGCTTATAGGCGGCGGTATCTGCATTTGAGTCTCATCGACCGGCGTTCCCCCCGTTGCGGCCGGGGCCACTTGAGACCAGGCGTGCATGGCCGCGAGCAGCGCAAGAATAAGACAGGCTCGGGTTAGCATAGACAGCCCTCAAGGGACGACGACAGTGTCGTTTGGTTGCAGATTAACATTCTGCTCGGAATTCTTGCCCTCGATAACATGCTTGTAATTGAAGGGAATGCGGGTCTCGCTGCCAGTAGAGCTCCGGCGAAGGATGTAAATGCCCTTCTTCTTAGCGAAGTCCCGGAATCCGCCGGCATTCGCAATGGCGTCAAGAACCGTCGTCGTTAGTGTGACCGAATACGATCCCGGCCTTGCCACCTGTCCGACGATGTTGTACTTCTCACTGTTGATCTGCTGGACCATTACGGTGACTTCGGGTTCCTTGATGTAAGCCCGGAGTTTGTCCGCAATCTCCTGTTCGAGTTGCAAAGGAGTCCGCCCCGTCGCCTGCACTTCTCCCACCAGGGGAAGCGAGATTCTGCCGTCCGATCGCACCGGAAGCGACCTGGACACCTCCGGTTCCTTCCAGACATCGATCGCCAGGAAATCGTCATTGCCAATGATAAAGCTGTCATCGTGAGCCTTGGTGGCCGCGGGCGCCGGGGATGGCGCGGGCGAGGCTTTCGTAGAGGCAGGCGCGGGCTTGGGATTGGCGCCACTGGTGGCCGGCGCTTGTCCAAGCAGAGAAGCGGAGATGGCAACTAAGAAGAGTCCTAATCTTATTGAGTGATTGGCTCTGCCTCTCATAACGACTCCTGTCCACGCTGTCGGAGGGGTAAACTCCCTTGGTTGGCAGGTTCTTTCCATCTGTCATCGAGAACCCCGGCTTCCTCGCTTCTGTACCCATTGGCTCTTGGAAGCGGAGCCGGGTCAGACGCGGTTATCCGGTACTGCACGATCTTGTACAGCACGGTCCGATAGCTCACATTGAGCAGCCGTGCGGCGGCTTTTCGATTCCACCCCGTTTTCTCCAGGGCTGCGGCGATCGCGTTCCTCTCAGCCTCCGACTTGACACTCTGTACCAGAGAACGGAGCGATTTGGAACCAGAGATGCCCGCACCAGCTTGATTGGGCGGCGGGGGCATCTGGTTCACACTTCGCAGCCTGGCCAAACCAGCGTTTCGTGCCGCGCCCTGCGGATCGAATAGGTGCTGGTCGAACTCTAATTCTCCGTCGCCCACCATAAGGTGACGTTTCACGAAATGTTCCAACTCTCGCCAGTTGCCCGGCCAGTTATACGTCTGCCATGCCTCCATCATGCCCGGAGGAAAGTCCCGTGGCGTAAGGCCATACTGCTTCGCAAGCCGGTGCATAAGATGGCGCGACAGGAACGGCAGTTCTTCCTTTCGCTCTCGCAAGGGGGGGACGTAAATCGTATAGGCGCTCAAGTGCAGGTAGAGATCTTCGCGAAGTCTGTTTTCAGAAAGCGCTCGTTCCACATTTCTGGCAGTCGTAGCCAGAACGCGGACATCGACGTCGATCAAAGCGGAATTTCCCGGTCTGACGAAGCGCTTGTCCTGCAGCACCCGCAGCAGCGTGGACTGCAGGCCCAACGGCATCTCGGTGATCTCGTCTAGGAGAATCGTACCCTTTGCGTAACGTTCCAGCTTGCCTTGCTTGATCTGTGCTTGTGAGGTCGTGCTGATTCTCTCGTACCCGAAGAGTTCCCCCTCCAAGAGATCCTCAGGTAGTGATGCACAATTCACTTTCGCGAATTCGAATCCGGAACGGACTGACAATCTGTGGATTAAGCGTGCGGTGGTTTCTCTCCCGCTTCCACCCTCACCTAGAATCAACACGGGTACGTTGGCTTCCGCCAGCAAAGCCGCCTGAGCGCGTAGTTTGCGCATGATTGGGCTGGTACTAATGAAGAAGGTGTCATCGCTGACCAGTTCGACGCCATCACTCGTGATATCTGTCTCGGTAGCTTCAGACGCCGCGGAAAGATTACGTTGGATGGCCATTTCAAGCTGGCGATCATCGATGGGTCTCGTGAGGTAGTCGCATACCCCCAAGCGAATGGATTCTTGTTTCTTGCCAACATCGCCGGGGTGACCGATCAAGATAATCGGCAGCGCTGGACGAAGCCGGCGCAGCCAGCGCAAAATGTGCGAACCATCACTATCCTCGTGCAGCAAATCCAACAATATGAGGTCTAGCGTTGCCCCGGATTGGACTTTGTCCATCGCCTCCCACGGGCTGGCGGCTATTTCAAGCTGCCAGCTGTTCGATTCTCCCAGCGACCAAAGTGGGCGAAGAACAGCGGAGTCGCGGCTAACGACGACGAGTCTCGCCGTTTCGGCTGCGTTTCTTATCATAGGTCACCTCAAAAAACTACAAACCGTTTCAACTTCATATCCCTCAATTCAAACTGCATAACATCCTTATTTAACCCATCAGGCATGGCAGCGTAAGAATATGGCTACTTGCGTGCTGTCGCCCGAGTAGGCGGCCGAAGGAGCATGCACGAACATCGAGTGGGAAGGCATGAGCGCGACACGCCGATAGACCGTTTCATGGCGGAAGATTGCGATGGGGATTTCAGCGATTAAAAATCAGAAAAGCATCTTCTATATAGTGCATGCCAGGCTCAACATATTTCCCGGCTCCTACAATCGAGCCTTTGAACCCCAAAGAATCGTTTTGAAGCACATAGCTTCGCCCTGTGAGTCACATATCCAGTTGACCCTTACGATCATCCATGTTGGTACAAGACCCTGCCGCTGATTCGGTGCCCGCCATGCAACGCTCGAATACCAAGCTGCGGCTACAAGAAGCCAAGCGCCGCCGCCAGCGCAACCCAATATCACTTTGCAGCGACTGTGCAAATTAATGCAATCCATGGGCCAATCGTATTGCTTTATGATTCAATAACTTATGCAGATTAGAAGTTGCCCATGTTGCAAACTATTGCACAGGAATGTGCAAGACTTTTCCTCTTTGGTTTCCCGTGCAGGCGGAAACGCAAGGAAGAAGAAGCCCAGTAGGGCTAAAAGCAGATCATTGCGATCTTGAAGCGGTCAGAGACAAACACCTTCAGGCCGCGCTCCTTCAGCTAGCTCAGGAACTGGGTCCAGCTGGCTTTGTATTCCTTGGCACCTTCACTCACCGCCATAATCTCCAGGTAGGCGCTCTGCGCCACGCCGATCGACACCAGCGCCCAGACGTTCTTCACCTCGCCGCCCCAGCCCGGGCCCCTGCGGACGGGTCTTCGTCCGTGGGGTGGAGTTCCGCTTCAGCCGCAGCCCATCGAAAAAACATACGGACAGCCCATCCAGCGGCCGCTCGCGCCACTCGTCGATCTTGCCGTAGATCTTCTGGTTCAGAATCGATGCGAAAAATCCTGCGTTATCGGCTGGACACGAAGGCGCCGGAACGATTCCGAGATCATACGCTGGACTTGGAGCGCAAGGCCGATCTGGTTACACATCCAGTGTGGCCGGCCGATGCAGAACGGGGATGTAGGGAGCTTTGACGGATGGCGGCGGAAGGAGTGTCTGGAGACACACTGGTTGCGGACCGTGAAGGATGCGCAGAGTGCGGCGCCAAGCTGGAGGGAGGGGGAACTCTGCGAACGGCGCATCGTTCGCTGTTATCGAGGATCGAAGGACTCCCGGAAAGGGGGTAGACACTACCTGGACACTACCGTAGGCCAAGCAGATCTGGGGAAGCAGATCTGGGAAAATTGCTTCGAACTTGCTCGCCCGTAGGCTTTAGCGACGGCTGGATGACGAAGCAAGACTAAGCCAAGAATCAGACTTTATCGGTGGTAGAGAGCATCGGGAAAAATCAGCAAAACTTGCAATGGAGCGAGTGACCAGACACCTCTAAAAACAATCATCCGGACCTGGCGTATTTGAAGTGCGCCAGGTCCGGATGACTACGCGGAGAGAAAGAGCGGATTGGGCTGTTTCCCGTTTCCCAGGGAGATCAGGCCGCCCGAATTCCAAACTCCTTCTTGGAGCTGAAGCGCATGGCTCCAAAACAAGTCAACCCGGCTAGCAGCAGGTACAGCAAGGCTGAACCGCCCTCGGGTACACGCAGGCTCCAAGGATTATAGTTCGGTGTACCGTTGGGACCTGTGCTTACCCAGAATTCCTGAGATGAATGGTTAGGGCTGGGCGTGAGAAGCCAGAGGTTGCCATCCTGCCCCAAGGCGATCGCGGCCGCACTGGCATTACTGCCAAACTTTCCGGTCACATTGGTGTAGTAAGTCAGCGCTTCCCCGCTGAGTCCTAAGGTGCCATGGTTGTAGGTGATCGCCCAAATCGCGGACGAGAGGGCGTCTCGATCCCCTTGAGTCGTTGCGTTGTTAAACACGTCCTCGACCAGGGTCGCAACTTCCGCGTATCCAATGACCCCAATCGTGCCGTCAAACATGGTGCTCCCAAGGTTGTTGGCTATTTGGGTAGCATTCATTGCAGTGGCCTTCCAAGCGAGACCAACACTGATGGTGTCTTCGGCGTCGTCGCATATGATGTTGGTGGCGATACCATTGATCGTCCCTTGGTAGAGGCCGCCGTACGCACTCCCTCCGCTCACCGGGTCATAGCTGATGCCGTCGTTAGCGCCGGTAAGTTTCATTGCGTTTTGCCCGAATGCAGGCACCGCCAAACTCAGCGCCGCTGCCCCTACAATTGCCGCCAATCCTATTTTCATTTTCATTGCTTTCTCTCTCCACCGCTCTGATCTCGATCTAAGTAGGGGCACTCACAGCAGCCCCCACCTCAGAGAGTTTCATCGTAGCGCGAAGCCAAAAGTTGTCAAGACTGATAATCTCTGCAACCTATTGCAAACGCTTGACCTATGAAGTGAAACCCGACGGCGGACACTCCCACCTCAGGTTCACGCCATCTCCAAACCTTATTTTTCGGCCGGGGCGTAATGCTGTCAAGAATGATAGTTTTTGCAACATGTTGCAAACATTTGCAACATGGCCTCTCCGACTCCCTCCCGGCACCGAAGATTATAAACTATTTATAATCAACGACATATGGCGATTGATGTGGTGCAAATTGGATCGTTCGTGCTACGGATTCGCCCAACATACGCAGATGCGGTACATTCCTGGGTACACGCGGACCACTTTTCAGCGCGGTCCCATTTGCCAAAAATGTCCTGTGTTCAATCTTCGCAGGGGCGCTTTGTCTTCTTGAGCGACCACCGCACGCGCTTTGCAATGAACTTGGTGAACGGACTCGCATCTGCATAAATGCTCGCGCGGTCCAGGGCGCTCAAATATTCCGTACGATCCTCAACGCGAACCACAGTCCATGGATACCCGCCAGACGCCAGCAGAACATTCATCAGAAACCGTGCCATACGGCCATTGCCATCGGGATACGGATGAATGTAGCCAAAGAGCCAATGACCGAGCACAGCTCGAACCGACGGCTCAGGTTCTGCTTCAATCAAATCGAACAGTGCAGGCATCGCGTCGCGCACCGCTTCCCAACGTGGCGGAACATATCTGGAATTTCGCAGATAGACAGCATCGTTGCGATAGCCAGCCAGGGCCGAGGCCGGGATTAGGCCGGATACGACGCATGGCTCAAAAAGCTCTCTGTGCCATTCCCTGTGGTCCGCTCTGATAATCGTTCCCGTGTTTCCGCCAGCCAGAACTTTGGACACGCTTCCCTTTACTTTTTGGAAAGCCTGCCAATACCCTCGCGCAGCCAGGGCATCTCGGCTTTGCCGGTCTGCCTCGTGATGCGCTGGATCCCATGCTCCCGACTTTACCCTCTCAATCAACTCAGGGCTTACGTGATAGCCTTCGATGGAGAGGGAATGATACGCATCGCTCTGATAAATCCCGTCGACAAAATTCAGATATGCCGTCTGGTTCACGGGCAACCCAGGTGGTTTAGGGAAGACCTCGAGCACTGCATACCGTGATACCGACCAGATAGTCTGAAGCCTTCCAACGATGGGCGCGTCAACAGCTCTGCCTATTGCGAATACACGCTGCACAGTTTCAAACGGGTCTGATTCTCGAACGTCATACCCCGCAGCCTTCATCGTCGAGAGAATTTCGTCAGCTTGTTCTGCCTGACCCACACGTCGTAAGGCACCAGATAGACGACCAGCAATGGCAGAGTGTCCTCCGTCCAGTAGATGTCTCAGCAGTTCAGATGCATCGCGGACGCTCGCTAGCACAACTTGGGTTTCAATCGGGTTTCGAATGAAAAAGGACTCTGGTACTCGAATCAGCGCAGCGACAGGAGAAAAGAGTCGTAGGCCATTGCGGACGACCAAATCCTTGTATGCGATTGATTGCTGCTCCTTCAGATCGTAAAGCGATGTGCGAAAGAGAAGCTCGATCGTATTGTTATGGCCTTTCGGGCTATAGACAATGACCTGAGACGGAATAATGGTATTTTCCGCGTGCAGCAGCAGGGACTGTTCTGGAGAGAGATGCCAGTCTTCTCCAAAACGCTCATTGCAATATCGGGCGCAGAATTGCCAGAAGGACGCGAACCACGGCGTGCTGTCTCCGGCCTGCGCGCCAGGACTGGAAGAGATAAGCCAGCCTTTCATCACTGCCAGCAAGAATCCATCTTTCAGCAGGCGATCTCGATGAACCCGGCTCAGTTCGTTCGACTGAAAGACGCGCCGCCCGTCCTTCTGTAGTCCCTGAAGGATGTTCAGTGATGCCGCGAGCTTTTCGTTTGGTGCCGCCATATGCATCCCCTCGGGCTACTACAAGTTTATAGCGTCGCGAGAGTACAAGTATATACAGACGTGCCACAGCAAGTAAATTGCGCCGCGCGGGCGCAAGTATTTTTGGGCGGAAAACGATGATTTGTGGCGTTCCCCGCGGCTTTTTGACTTCACACGAAAAATAGAGAAGTCGGTAGCGCAGATTGTTGCCTACAGCTTTGCCATCGTCAGCCGACGCAGAAAGGTTTCCTTGGCCACGTGTGTCTTGCGGATCTTCTCCAGTGCTGACTGAAAGCCTGATTCTCGTCCTTGGCGAACAGCGAGGTCACGCATGTCGGCCAGCAGAATCACGGCTCTGTCGTAATCTTTCGGCTGCCGCTTCTGGATATACCACTCCACATGTTTCCAAACCGAATCTTCACGCTTTGCTAATTGGTCAAGAAACACCGCGCGATCCGCCTCGACCTTCGCTTTCTTCCGTGCTGCATCCGCCGCTCGCTTCGCACTCAACTGCCTTGCCCGCTGATCCGCGCGGACACGAGCTGTTGTCAGGAGATCTTTCACTGTACGCCGTTCGATTGCGCCGTGGCTTGCTGCGACCATGTTCTCCCGTTGAAAGCGCTGCAGAAGTTCGACCCTACACCGTTCACCGGACTCCGACAGAAAGTCGACGAGCAGGTCATCCTTTTCATTCTCAGGCAAGCCCCGAACCTAGGTCGTAAGCTCCTTGCGGGATGTCCCTGCTTTAAGCGGTGCAGAAGCAACTGCAGCAACTTCGATGAGATCCTCGTCGATGCCAAGAAATTCGATCAACGAATCAAGGGGCGCTGACAATTCGCGCAGACCGGCAGGCACAGGTGGCTCCAGCGCATCTCCAGAGAATTCCTCATTTTGTGCGCACCGGAGCCATTCGATATACAAGCAACGAAGATCACCCCGAAGCAAATCGGAGCGCAAGGACACCAACGAACCCATCCAGCCGGTGCCATCATCCCAGTCGTCGTCGGACTCAACTTCGCTTTCAAATGCGACAATCACGAATTTCCCGGCACTTCGCACATGTTCGGCCTTGCCTGGCAGAATCGACTTAAGCTGTTTGAAGTCGACAAGCCCCTGCGGCAAGCGGAGATGGAACTCGCGCGTCCCCCAATTTGCCGCATAGACAAATGCATCGAAATACTTTTCCAATAGTTTGAGCGGATCGGCTTTCAGATCGCCCCACTCGTAGTGATTCGTAAAACTCGTCGTGGTAATTATGGCGCGCGTGGAAATAGCCCGCAGGGCGGCCATCTCTGTTCTTGTCAGCGCGCGATCAATTGCTTTGAAGTCATAATACTGGTATTCGCTCACTTAGAACCCTCTGCGCCAGTGGCTGTATGCCGCAATCCATTCCGCGCCTGCTGGTGTTGGCTTGGGCAGAGGCAGATCGAGGATTTCAATCCTCTGTTTGACTCCGTCATGCCGACAAACCGCGACAATCCGGACATCGCGCGTCATATCCACCTTCTCTACAACGGCCTCAACGCCCAGGATGCTAACAGAAAAAGGCAGCGCCAGGTGCTCCTCAATCATGGTGAAGAAGCCGACGGTCTGTTCCTCGTCACCGTAAGCATCGACTACTGCTTCCTCTATCAGTGCTTCCAGGTTAGCCTTACCGAGCACCGGTAGATTGGTTTTTAATTCCTGTTTCAGCTTGCGAATACTCGCAGTAACCGCAACGGGCTTGTATTTCTTCTGCGTCATATCCCTCAACCTTCTCCAAGAGCATCCACATTTGGTACATCCATGCCGACTATGCGCAGTCTTGTTCCAAGTGCATCATAGGGAAGATTACAAATTCGATAGCCCATGGCACTGTAACCCTTTAATCGCCGTGCGTACATCCTTGCTAGCATGAGAACACTGGAATCAACATAGTCGTATACACGGACAACGCGTTTCGCATCGTGCAGCCGGTGAAGGCGCCCGACGTACTGCTGTAACGTGCCCTTCCATGAAATAGGCATCGCCAGGAACAGAGAATCAAGGCGAGCATCGTCGAAGCCCTCCCCGATGTAACTGCCCGTTGCCAAGATGACTCTTGGCTCGCCCTCTGGAACGGCGGCAATTGCCTCCGCGATCAACCGCCGCTGCTTTTTCCCCATGCCACCTTTGAGCACAAATACATATTCAACATGACCATCGAGCGCTGTCTCAAAATATTTGAGATGTTCGGTCCTGGCGGTCAGTAGCAGTGGCGAGCATCCATCTTGTACGGCTCGCAGCAGATCGCCGACGATCAGTTCATTGCGAGCTTTGTCATCGACAAGACCGGCGTACAATTCCTGAATCGTCGTGTCAGCCTGTTCGGGAGGCACACAGAACTCTGTCAGGCGTGGTATTACCTCGTGTTCGAATGGGGAGGAGGCGATCATTGAACGGGCGCTGAGCTTGTATCGTATCGGACCGCACTGCATATAGATGATAGGATGATGCCCGTCCTTGAGCTCAGGAGTTGCAGTCAGGCCAAGAACATACTTCGCCTTAACCTGCTTCATCACCTGCTCAAATGTGAAGGCTGACAGATGGTGACACTCATCCACGATCACGTGACCATACTCAGCGACAAAGTCCTTCACCCCCGCTTTGTCGTGACTGCTCTGGATGATGGCAACGTCTACGCATCCACTCAGATCGCTCTTGCCGCCGCCAATTTGTCCTATTGATTTTGCCGGGAGGTTGAGGAACATTGCTAATCGAGCCTGCCATTGATCGAGCAATTGCTGCCGATGGACCAGCACGAGAGTGTTCACTTTCCGTTGTGCAATCATCCAAGCTGCCAAAGCAGTCTTTCCGAAAGCAGTAGGAGCGCAGAGAATCCCGTCGTCGTATTCGGCGATCGCGGCGGCAGCGTCGAGTTGCGCCGGGCGCAACTGTCCTGAGAACTTCACGTTTATCGGACGGCCTGCGAACCGCTCATCACGGATCACCGGCTTGATGTGGTGTGCTTCAAATAGCTGCACGGCCTCTGCGATACAGCCGCGCGGCAATGCGATGTAGTTGGCGAGATCTTCGCCACAACCAATGACTCGCGGCTTATTGAATGTAGGAAGCCGCATAGCCTGGGATTTATAGAACTCCGGATTTTGAAATGCCGCCAGACGTAGCAGTCGATTCAACATTGCGGAAGGCAGCCCATTTTTCTCTACATATACAAGATTCGATCGGACAACTTGCACCTGCGTTGGGAAAGGTCCGGGGATTTCACGTTCCGCTCTCGCCTTTGACGGCGGTAACGCCCAAGGATCAACGTCCTCATCTTCGGCACTGTTAATTCTGACACCGAGGAGGTCTCCGCGCTGTTGCGCCTCCAGTACCAAAGCCTCGACGGCGTCAGCAGACATTCGTTTGACGCTTGCCAGAAACTCCCATTGATCTGGATATGGTCGGAACTCTGCATCAACAAAAACGCTGTTATTGTTTGCGCGTGGAACCTTTTGCAGCGGAAGAGCTATCAGGTTGCCAAACCCACCTTTGGGCATGGTGTCCTGATTGGGAAGCAAGCGATCATAGGAATTCAGCCCGAGCTGGTGGCGAGATTCCATGGTTCGAGTAAGGATTACGCAGCCAAGTTTTCTCGCAGTTGAAGCTGGGAGTGCTCGTTCAAAGAATATCCAAACATGGCCACCCTTCCCTGATCGTGAGCGTTCCAATGCCGCTGGCACACCCAGTTCGCTGCAGGTGGCTAGGAACGCAGCGGTGTCTTCCTGCCATGCCTTCTTGTCGAAATCAATCGCAAGCAGCCAGCATGCCTCATCCTGCTGAAGTGGATAGATCCCAACCGTATGTTTACCGACAAGATGCCCATGAATAACGTCATCAGTGAGCGGCCTGTATGTTCGCGTCAGACGATCGACTTTCCTTCGATCTTCGTCTTTCGCACTAAAATATGATTTCCAGTCGCGATCAGCTTTAGGCATGTACCCAGATCGCCCGTCCTCGTTTTCCCAACGAATGGCATAGATATCGTCGCGTCCACGGAAGAGACTGCGAAACAAAGCGATTCTCTGTGCGGCAGTGGCTACTCCAGGCTTCCGGGGCTCAGGTGCAGAATTCGAGGCTAGAGGAAGATGCAAAGTAGATTTTGCGGCCCCCTGAATTGGTATGCCATGCGTTATCAAGAGGCTTCGCAAACGGGCGTTCTCTTCCAAAAGCCGACTAACTTCCGCCGCGGAAGCGGCTGAACTCGATACTTCTTGATCAACGGAATTCATGCTAGGTGCCATTGGCAGATTCTTGGATGTTGACAGCAAAATGATCGCACCTCGTGTACTTGTAGCGTACTCAAGAACCGCGTTTCCTGCGTTTTGATAGTTTTAAGCGTCTAGTATTTTCAATAACTTGTTTAGAATCAACACGAATCGGCAATCCGACGCATGCCTGCCCCGGCCTTTTCCATGCACACCGGCCAAACGATGGCAGGAATGCTGTTCCGGCGCGGGCGAATCTGGAGGTACACAAGCGCGCAAGCCATGTTGGCTCTTCCAACGCGCCTGGACGCAGTGCGGCCTTGTTCGCGAATCTACAAAACATTTTGGCTGCGAACTTTGCCTGTATAATGATCGCGATTGTCTCGTGCCGACCTGGCGGCCGTGCACGATGCAGCAATGGAGGTTTCACGGTGAAATACCTTTCGTGCCGGCGCTCAATCATGGTCGTTAGTCTGATCGCCGTTCTTCTTTCGGCATGCTCACTGGATCCTAACGCGCGCAAGCAGAAATACTTTCGGAGCGGGCAGGACTACTTCGCGAAGGGGAAATACCAGGAGGCGGCGCTCGAGTTCACCAATGCCATCAAGATCGATTCGGGCTACGCCGACGCACACTACCAGCTTGCGGAAAGCTACCTCCATTTGCAGCAGTGGAACCGCGCCTATCAGGAGCTGGCTCGCACCGTCGAATTGCGGCCCGAGGATTACAAAGCTCGAATGGAGATGACGAATCTGCTGATCCAGGGCCGCGATTTTAAAGATGCGCAGGAACAAACGGATCTGCTGCTGAAAAAGCGGCCCGATGACCCGGGTGTTCACGCCATGGCTTCGAGTCTGCTGGTGGCCCAAAACAAGATCCCGGGCGCAATCGCGGAGATGCAGCGAGCGATAGCCCTCGCTCCAGGCCGATGGGAACCCTACCTGAGCCTTGCTCTTCTGCAGGTGAAAAACCTTGAATTCGTTGCGGCAGAGGCAAGTTTCAAGAAGGTCATCGAACTCAATCCGAAGGCCATGCAGGCACACCTGGTGCTGGGCGAATATTACCAATCGCAAAAGCGCTTCGGTGAAGCGGAGCAGCAGTTCCACAACGCGCTGGCCATCGATGCAACGACTATCGCACCACGTATAGCGCTGGCCCGGTTATACATGGCCGAGGGGAAGAAAGCCGACGCGGAGGAGGTTCTGAAGCAAGCCGTGCGCGACCTGCCGCACAACCCGGACAGCTTCCTCGCGCTCAGCAACTTCTATTACGTGACCGGCGACCTGGACAAATCCGTAGCCGAATACCATGCACTCTATATGGAACGCCCTAAAGACATGGAGGTAAAAAAGAAATACATAGAACTTCTCATTCAGGCAAAGCGCTACGATGAGGCCCGCAGCCTCGACGATGCAATCCTGAAGACCAACCCCAAGGACGAGGACGCCCTGATTTACCGAAGCCAGATGCAGATTAGCGGCGGAGACGTGAGCGACGCCTTACAGACGTTGCAGACTGTGGTCAAGGATGCCCCGAAGAACGTCCAGGCCCACTACGCGTTGGGCGTCGCCCTCCAAAAGCAGGGGAATCTGGAGCGCGCCGTGAGCGAATGGCGAGCGGCTCTGGGCCTGAATCCCGATTTGCTGGATGCCCAGCGCTCCATTGCCAACGCTGCCATACAGCAGGGCGATATGAATTCGCTCAAGGACGCTACCAACCAGATGATCAGACTGGCACCCGGGTCGTACGAAGGCTATGCACTGCGCGGACTTGCCAATATCAACAGCAAGCGCTATGTCCAGGCTGAGCAGGATATTCGCCAGGCGATTGCCTTGGCCCCTGAGAATTCGTTGGGCTACGTGCAGATGGGAAATATACGGCTCGTTCAGAAGCAATATAGCGACGCTGCCAAGGCTTACCAGGACGCCCTGGACCGGAACGCCAATTCGACCGACGCTTTGCGCGGCCTGATGAACATCTACATCTCGGAAAAGCAGATCGATAAGGCCATTGCCGTCGCGAATGTGCAAATCGGCAAATCGCCTAACAACAGCAAATTCTACAGCCTGCTCGGAAGCGCGTTGTTCCAGATCAAGAGAGACCTCAACGGAGCCGAAGCCGCGTTCGAGAAATCCGTTGCGCTCGACAAGCAAGATTACGATGCTTGGATCCAGCTGTGCCAGGTGCGTGCAGCGAAGGGAGAGATTGATAAGGCCATCGCCACCGGCGAGCAATCGCTCAAGCAGAACCCCAATCAGCCAAGCCTATATATATTGATCGCGAACCTGTATCAGTCCAAGTCGGATTGGAAGAGCGCGGAGGACGCCTATCAGAAAGCGCTGGCTCTCAATTCGCAGAATCCCGTGGCCTCCAACGGCCTGGCCCGTGTGATGCTGCAAACGGGCGAAAACCTGGATGTCGCGTTAGCGCTGGCGCAGAAGGCGCGGGGAGAGTTGCCTGATTCTCCTGGCGTAGCCGACACTCTGGGGTGGATCTATTACCGGAAAGGCGTATATCCGCTGGCCGTCAACTTTCTTCAGCAAGCGCTTAGCCAGCAGGAAAAGAATAAGATGCCCGACAACCCCGATATTCACTACCATCTGGGATGGGCCTACGAGAAGACGGGGCAGCCGGCGCTGGCCCGGCAGCACTTTGAGCACGTTCTAAAGAACGATCCCAGCTATCCCGCCGCCGCGGAAATCAAGACTGAGCTGACTCACTTGAAACCGTAAGAACGAGCACGAACATATTTTGCGTTGAACCCGCTCTTGCCTCATTAGGCGTTCTTGCCTTTGGTGCTTTTCGCTGAGTGCTTCAGATCTTGCGGCTACCGCCGGCCGGGACTGGCCAACTTCTCAGGAACCGGATCAAGATCGGCTGGTAAATTGCCACCCCAACTGCGGTTCCAAGCGTATTGGTAATGACGTCGGTCATGCTGGAATCGCGTGTCGGGAGAAAGTACTGCGTTATCTCGATGAAAAGGCTGATCGTCAACCCAAAGACAAGCACCATGACCCGAGGCCGAGGAATCGGCCGCACCAGCGAGAAGTAGGCCGTGAAAAAGAATCCCAGCGGCACGAACCCGGCAACATTCAAACAAACGTCCGACCAATAGCTCCAACGCATCCAGCCAGCCCACCGGCTGCGAAACGGGCCCAGCGGTGAACTTAGGAATGGCGGACGCAGAACGTAGTAGCGGGTTGGGATGACAAGATCGTTTCCGGAACCCATTCGGTCATGGGCTGCGCTTCCCGCCTTTTCATCGAACAGATACAGCGCTACTGGAGCCTTCTCCTGGGCAATTACGGGACCCTGACCCTGCGCCCAGCGCTCGTAGTGCGTCTCGACCTCAAAAGACGTCAGGGAAGAATCGTAAACCGCTAGTCCCGCGATCTGCCCCGGCCAGCTATTCCTGATGGTTGAGCTCCCAAGCACAAGCCGGCCCGTCAGATCGCCGCTGACGAGTCCAAATCCCGATGAGACCCTGGCCGGCACCCCGTTAACGTAGACCACCGTCTTGCCGTTCCCGCCCGTAATCGTCAGGAATACGCGCTTGCCCTTCTCAAATACACGATTCACGCTCAGCCATGGCCGGACCATTCTCCCCTGCGAGTCAATACTGGCGCGTTCGATGGCCAGACTTGCGCCGGATTGCAGCAGCGCGAAGGGAAACTCCGGGTCTGGCGAGCTGTCAAAAGCGAGAATCGCACCCGCGCTTTTCACCCCTTCCGGTTCCAACCAAATCTCCAGACTGCACGCACCATCCGGAAAAGCCGCGCGGAAGCCATCGGTACTCGCCACAATGCCATGGCGGCCAAACCGAAGTCCGTTCGCTCCCTTGAGCCATTGCACGTCGTTCTTCGGAGCACAAAACGGCCACAAACCAGCGACCAATATTACGCACAGAATGAAAACGCAAAGCGCACCAAGAGCCCTCGCATATCCCCTTTGATCCGGTTCATTGCTCATCGTTTTTTTAGCCGTACCGCTCGTCCACCAGCGTTTGCCTTTGCGGTCACATCATGAACGCCTTCGTCTCCGCATCCGAGTCCGATCGGATCTTCCAGAAGGCTGGGGGCTTATTGTCTGCCATGAGGCAGCACTCCATCAGAATCTCTCCCCTGCAGCTTACCCGGGTGAAAATACACCTGCCGCACTGCGCGCTCCCACGGGTTCCACATCTGAGGCGTCAATCTCCACTCCTACAGACCGCTCCAGCAGGTCCACGGAAAGAACCAGACGATACATGTTCTTCTTCCGGACCAGGACCCCTTCCACCCCTTCGAGGGCGCCCCGCTTAACTCGAACCCGCTCGCCGCACTTTAGAAAGGGGTGCGGTTCAATGCGATAAGACCCGTCAACCGCCCTTCGAATCGCTTGAATCTCAGTTTCCGGGATGATTGCGGGATGATCGCCGATGCACAGAATCATGTGAACCCCTGGAGTCGTCAAGACCTGCAACCGCCGGTCAAGGCCTCCCTGGACGAAGAGATAGCCGGGAAACAGCGGCAGCGACAGCACCTTGCTTCTGTCTTTCCAGCGCCGTCGAGTCACATAGAGAGGCAGAAACACTTCAAGGCCTTTCGCGGAAAGCATCTCTGCTACCGTCTTCTCGTGCTGATGGCGGGTGTAGAGCGCCCACCAGGCCGAGTCTTCGCAAATCGCAGGATCAATTCCCGGTTGCATCAGCATCTTGCTTTGCCTCTTGATGGGCGGAATCTCTTGACATACAGTCAAAAGGCGACACTTTGTCTTCTAAACACTGCCTACTCTGACTCGGCGATCCAGACTTCCTTCGAGCGTCTCGTATCATACAACGGACCAGCGTTGACACGTCCGGTCATTGACTGCAGGAAGTTGGATACGTGAAATCAGGCTACACTCCCTAATGGCGCATCGCAAGCCACGAGAGGTTGAAGAACTCGGAGAGAATTGGGCGTAATGCATCGCCATCACGACGATGCCAACGGCTCTGGGCGCGCAGACAGGCACGCTGACCATCAACACGACCGCCGCGAACACCCCGCCAACCGTGGCTCTGAGTGGGAAAGGAATTCACTCGAAGACAGCCCCGAGGTTTGCCGGAAATATGCGCCTTCAATTCGGAATCGGCAACTTGAGGAGGCTTTCAGTCCGCAAGTTGTCGATCTTTCGCAAGCTGTCTTGCCGCCATTCAAGTGTCGTCCATGCCGTGTGGAAACAAGGTCTTCTGTGGCCTGAGCAGCGAAATATTAGGCGAGTTTAATCAGTTCACTCATTCTCCGGCTGCCAAGTTGAAGGATGCATCTCGATCTGCCGATCACTTGCGCAAGAGATGGGGAACACGATGGCGAGCAATTTATATGAGATTCCAAAGCGCGGGGACCATTCCCCACTCCTCCCAGTGAAGTTTCCTCCTGCTTCTGCGAGCGCGGCCCGGCTCTATCAGTTCCCGGAGCTGACAACCGGGATCGAAACAGAGCAGACAGAATACCTCGGTAGCGCAGGATGCGTTCGCGGTATATGCTTCGCTCTAGCTCTTGAGACAGTGGCTGGGATCGGAGTCTATCTGCTTTGGAATCTTTGCAATATGCTCCGTTAGACGGACCCGAGAGCACCTCTTGGCTGGTGGTCTCTGCTCCCCGCGGAACCGGACATCCATTCGCAGCCTCAGGCTCCGAAGAGCCGAGCTTCGAGCAGGCGCCGTAACTCGGCGAAACACTCCGGCAACTGCCAGCCAGCGTGCGGCGCGGCCTGATCGAGCGCCCGGCTCTTGTGTTCGAACAGGGCCAGGCAGTGCAGCGGATCGTAGACCGCGGCCCCGCGCGCATAGCCATGGTGGCTCAGTTGATGGCGCTGCTGTCAACCGGATCGCAGAGACCACAACCGGGAGTCTCGATGGCTTTTTAAGCGCACTTTGGACGGATTGTCCGCAGTCGAGCAAAGACTTGTTTCATGGATTGGTGTCCGCGGGTGTACTCGACCAAGCAAAGTGCGGGCACTCAGACCTTGAGCCGCTGGCAGAAAAAGGGTTCGTCAAGCAGTCAGGATCTAAAATTCAGAGCGGTTGCCGTCTTCTTGATCGATTCGTAGCGCATCACAAAGAGGATGTGGGTAGCATGGTGAGGTTGTTTGGGAACGAGGAGGCGTTCAAGCAAAACGCTCGCCCGCTGTTCCAAAAGGGATCTGCCGGAATACCGATGCCACAGCCCTTATGGAACATCGAAAACCCTGAAAATCTTTCGCAAATCGTCCCCAAAGGGCATCGCACCAGCAAATCGTAAGCCACCGAAAACACGAGTCGTGACAAAGACCGCGCGAGAGTTCCGAAAGGTGTGGGTTGTGAGACAGCCACTTCCAAATGCCTGCGCCGTGGACTGTTTGGAAGAAGGCTTCCGGCTTAGCCGTCATGCGACCGTCTGTGAAGGGAAGGGGTGCCAACGATATACCCGGAATCCGTCTGAGAGGACCGATAGTGCTCTCACTGAGCGCATTGGCAACAACTGTCAGTGTCGTTCGGGGCACTCCCCTCCAAATGATCTCTGTTTCGAACTGTCCATTACTGAGATGGGATTTAAGGCCAAATCCATCTCGCCCGCTTGAGTTAGCGTTTAACCCGTGCGCCGCTCTGTAGTTGCGAAGCGGAAAAGTAACTAACACCCATAACTCAATTCAGACTACCGGACAAACTCAATTAGATCGACCAACGAGAATACTCGAGATGATGTCTTCCGCAATTTCTTTAGGAGTGGATCCGAAGGACGGCAATGCCGCTCCTACACCATGAATCTTGTCTGGGCAGGACGCTTTCTGTCGGCAAAGAAATTCCTTCCGCGAAATTTCGTATCCGTTCGGGGGGCCGCAGATTACGGCCGTAATCTGACATCTTTTTGCCAGGGACCCAAGTCCCACCCTGCAGAGCGAATCCGTTCCGTATGTGAGAAAAACTTCCTCTTCGAAGCCGGGCAAATGATTCTGGTCAAAAACGGCGGCGCCTCTCTTGCGGAGCACCACATTGGCCTTGGACATCTCCTCGAAGATACACTTCCTCACTCTTTCAAAGAAGGCGCACGGATCAGTTTTCAGTACGCGATTCCTGGCTGCGGCCAATTTTTCAGCATCCTGCGTTACTTTTGCCTTATCCGCAAGCTTTGCGTAATTGGCCACGTGCATCCCCTTTCATCGGTCGATCTCCCCCAGAACAATGTTTCCGACTTCCCATAATCCGGAATCTCCATTTTGAAAACAGATTTCCTGCAATTCTACTCCCGCTGGCGCAAATTGCTAGACCAACGAGGTAGTTTCAAGGAAAAAGCCGGGCGATTCGCTGCCGTCCTTGCCTCGCCCGCCTCATCGAGAGCCCTCCAAGTGAATTGCACCGAGACCTATCCATCCGCCTTCCAGGGCGGCTTGCTGCTTCTGCGGCTCCAATGGCGACGAGACGGACGAAAGAAGAGCCTGCTCAATGCAGGCTCTTTGGGATTAGTGGAAGATGGTTATGCTGCCTTGGCCTTCTTGATGGCCTTTGCAGTCGGCTTCGGCGCGGCCGTCTTTGCGGCCTTTGTCCTTCGTGGCGAATTCTTGCTTGACCTTGGTTGTGATGGCTCCCACGTCCATCTTGTAGATCTCGGCGGCTACGCGCAGTGCTTTGCTGGATCCTGTGGGCGAAGCTACTGCCTGGAGAGCGACCAGGTCGACCAACAGACGCCCTAGCCTGCATTATTCATGAAAGTACAGCGAACGGCGTTTTGGGCGGTACGAGATTGCCGAAAATGCGGACATCGGCGTGATTTTGCCATGCAGGGAGGCAGCGACGAGCCTGGCTGGCATTTAG